>Ga0194120_10007373_pt1 | contig 15080 bp, 15 predicted proteins | sample TA2MahCa65mmetaG_FD_148642 | JGI IMG/M metagenome (GOLD analysis project Ga0194120, IMG submission 148642) | Freshwater microbial communities from Lake Tanganyika, Tanzania - TA2015019 Mahale Deep Cast 65m | ecosystem: Environmental > Aquatic > Freshwater > Lake | place: Tanzania: Lake... | reverse complement strand
CTGCGTTCCTCGCCGGCGTCAACGCCTCGAGCCGCTACTCGAAATGGCCGGTTTTCAGCTGTCCATTAATGGCCGGTTTTGGGTGTCCACCGAGGATGCTCATCGTCGCTTACACCGATCGTATCGACGTGACGGTGTTGAGCATCATCATTCCCCTACTCTTCATCTCGTATCTCGGGTTTCGTACGTCGATGGGCCGGTTAGAGGATGCGAACCGTCATGTCGACCAGGTTAATGAACTCTATATGTCAACCATCGAGACCTTGGCGATGGCCGTCGACGCCAAGGATCAGATCACACACGGACACATCCGGCGTGTGCAGGTTTACGCAATTGAACTCGCTAAACGTCTCGGCGTTGCCGAAGAGCGGCAACTTAAGGCGATCGCTGCAGCGGCCTTGCTTCACGACATGGGGAAGCTGGCGATTCCTGAGCACATTCTGAATAAACCTGGGCGCCTGTCGGGAACCGAGTTCGATCGAATGAAGGAACACGCTGGATTAGGAGCTGATCTCCTATCATCGATTCGCTTCCCTTATCCGGTAGTCCCAATCGTTCGCCACCATCACGAGAACTGGGACGGTTCGGGGTATCCATCTGGCATTGCAGGCACCGACATTCCGCTCGGCGCACGAATCCTGTCGGTGGTCGACTGCTTTGACGCGTTGACGTCGGACCGCCCTTATAGACCGAGGCTGAACAACGAGGAAGCCTTCGCTATTCTTCGCGAGCGTCGTGGCACGATGTACGATCCACTCATCGTCGACACCTTCTTGCGCGCATATCCAGATATAGGACCGGCTGCGATCAAGGCCGGGCAAGAAGCGCGAACAATCTTTCCGACTGAGAATGCACCGGAAGTTGCAGGCCAGCCCTCGCGATCGTTGCGACAAATCCGGGCAAATGCAACGGAGACCGCACTTCTTTCGGAGTTCAACCACAGTGTCGGTCACACAGCATCAATCGTCGACGTATTCGATGGCGCAGCGCAGTGTCTGCGTCAATTGCTACCCGCTACGGTGTTTGGTCTTTTCCGCTATCGGCCCGAATCGGATTCTCTGGTGTGCGAGTGGGCCGCTGGAGACCCGGAAAGATTGCTAGATGGCCTGAGCATTCGCACGGGGCAGCGGATTACCGGGTGGTGTGGCGCCACACAGCGAACCTCAGTGAATTCGGATGCCGCACTCGACTTAGCGCAAATAGCGGATGTGTTTCAGCCGGCGCTGCGCAGTACCCTCAGCGTTCCCTTAGTTGCAGGCCCGAAGCTCGTCGGAGTGCTGACCGCGTACTCGTCGCGCGAGCAGCCCTTTACCGATTCACACACGTATATCGCCGAGCAGGTGGCGATCTCTCTCGCCGAGAGACTCTCCTCGTCAGCATCCGCACCGCCCGCCATCGTCTCATTCTCGCGCCGCGGCCCCAAACCTTCCTCCTAACGCGAAGCAGCGGCGGCACCTCTCAGCGTCAGCGCCTGCAATCAAACGGTGTGCAATGCATGCCGCGATCTGCCTCATACTTGCGGTTCTCAATTCGGCATGGCGGAGGGCGCGCGAGATGCGTTCAGGCTTTGAAACGGTCGCGCAGTACTTTAACGAGGGTGAATTCCTTGCGTTGATCCGATCGTGCCCAAGCGCGACCGACGCTCGGATTCGACTCGATCCGGATCATCGCGTAATGCTCGCTCATGCGCTCGCCCTTGTAGGCGAGCTCGAGGCAGCCCGCGACCTAGCCTCCCGCGACGACGCCACCACACCGTACACGGTGCGATCAGATGCGGAAACAACTCTAGGCATCGTGATGTGGCGTAAGAACCAGATCCCGGATGCGCTGCATCACTTTCGGACCGCGCTGCGGCTGGCGCATGAGTCTTCGGACTCCGACCGAATCGCTTGGGCGCAACTGCGCTTGCTTCGTTTTTTGACCGACAAGGAATCAGCCGAAACCCTCGCTGGGATGCTCCGAACTGCGCGCCAATGTGTCGTGCGTTCCGGAAATCCCCGGGCCACCGCGTATCTGCATCTCTGCGTGTCCGTGCTCGCCGGTCAGACGGGACGCCTCGATGAGGCAACGCGGCATTGCGACATCACGGAGTCGCTTCTCTATGCGTATCCAAACTGGTGGATCCTTGGAGGCGTTCATCTGAATCGCGCCACGGTTGCCGCATTAAACGGGCTACCCGACGAAGCGCTGCATCACCTCGAACGGATGGGCACGACTCTCACGAAGAGCGGCCACGCGGGCTCCATCGCTGCCTGCAATGGAATGCGCGGCTATCTGCAGCTTGCCACAGGTGATCTCGACGGCGCGGAGCGGACGATCATCAAGGCGATCGAGCGCTCGCGCCGATCTGCGCCCCGCCTGTTGATTCCGGCCCTCGAGAATCTCGCGCGCGTGTATCTAGGACGCGGTGAGCTCGATGAATGTGAGCGGACGCTGGATCGGATCAACACGCGTTCGGCGGAAGACGTAGCAACCTTTGATCTGAGGTACGCAGCCATCACGCGCAGCCGCGTTTTGATTCGACGTGGAAAGCTGCGCGAAAGCCTTGCCTGGCTGATCGACCTACGAAGCCGGACCGAGCACGTTCGCGACACGCCGTTCAATTGCCTGCTCCACCTGATGCTGGCGCAGGCGCACGCACTCATGCGGAACAACAAAGAGGCCGCGGCGTGCCTCTCTGCCTCCCTCGGTGCAGGGATCGCGGAGGCGCGCCAGCTCCAGCCTGACTACTACGCCACGCTGAGTGACATCGTGCGTGATGCCTCGCCGATCCTAGCAACGCAAGCGAGCGCGCGCGGTCGCAGGCTCAGCGGGGCGCGAGAGGAAGCGGCGCCGCCGCGCATAACCGACTACTCCGTCTCCGTCGTCCTCGAGGCCATTATCGACGCTGTGTCTGCGCTCCATGACGTCGCATACCATCCGAGACTCTTCGGAGAAGAGCTCATCGCGCTTGTTCGACTACTTGACAGTTCGTCGGATGCCCGGATCGTGCGCCTTCACGGAGACTTTGAGTCGCCACCAGGCACCACCTCGTTGCGGATCAGCACGCAGGGCGGCAACACGTCGACCGTCGTGTGCAACATTCCCGAGGACGCCGCAAAAGCCGTGACGCTCAGTAACGTCCTGCGCATCGCTCGAGCGGCCCTCGACCTGGAGCACCTGCGCGCGCAGGAGCGGCAGAGAGCAGCCATCTGGCCCGATGCGCCGGTCGAAGAGCAGGCGGGGGCTGTCTTCGTGGCAGAAGAGACGCGAGCGCTCCTCGACGTGGTGCGGCGTATTGCCGCCACGACCGTCCCGGTGCTCATCACGGGTGAAACCGGCACCGGCAAGGAGGTCCTCGCCCGCGTCATTCATGCGTACTCGAATCGCGCGACCGCGACGTTCCTCCCCTTCAACTGCAGCAGCACGCCGAAGGACATGCTGGACTCGCAGCTGTTCGGCCACCGCCGCGGCGCCTTCACCGGCGCGGTGGACAGCTTCCCAGGCGTCATCCGCTCCGCGGCCGCCGGGACGCTCTTCCTCGACGAAATCGGCGAGACCACCCTCGACGTCCAGCCCAAACTGCTGCGCTTCCTCGAGTCCAGCGAGGTGCACCCCATTGGCGAAGCCCAGCCGGTGAAGGCCGACGTCCGCGTCATCGCCGCCACCAACGCCGACCTCGATGCGCTCGTCGCGCAGGGCCGCTTCCGCGAGGACCTCTTCTACCGCCTCAACATCGTCCGCCTGCACGTGCCGCCGCTGCGCGAGCGGCGCGTCGAAATCCCCGCGCTCGCCACGCACTACCTCCAGAAGCACGCGCAGGAATACCGCAAGGGCGACCTCCGGCTGGCGGAGGAGACGATGGAGTACCTCGTGCTCTATCGCTGGCCCGGCAACGTGCGGCAGCTCGCGAACGAGATGCGCCGGCTGGCGGCGCTGGCCGAAGCCGGCGCCGTGCTGATGCCCGAACACCTGTCGCCGGAGATCGCTGCATCGCGGCGGACGATGCCGCCGTCCGAGTGGGCACTCGACCCCACCGAGCTCGTCGTCCGCATCGATCAGCCGGTGGCGGCGGCGATGCAGCATCTCGAGCGCGTGATGATTCAGTACGCGCTGAAGAAGTGCGGCGGCCGCCTCGAAGACACCGCCGCCATGCTCGGACTGTCCAGGAAGGGTCTGTACCTGAAACGGCAGCGCTACGGGCTGGAGCCGCCGGAGACCTCGACGGCTGAAGTCGCATAGCCCGGCCGCAGCCGCACGGCGCGCGTCATGAAGTACGACCCGAAGATGCGCGCGACAAGGCTCTGCGGATTCCTCGCGGCCACCGTTCTCGTCATGGGATGCGGCGGCCTGTCGTCCCTCGGACGCCTCATTCAGCCGCCCACGTTCGGCGAAGCCGACAGCATGCCGGCCGAGCTCCGGCTGAGGGCACCCCCGGCCGCCAACCCGCTGGGCGGCGCCGGCGTCACTGTGTGGCTCGAGGTGACCAACCCGAGCCCGTTCGGCTTCACGCTCAGCACGCTGCAGACGACGCTGCACCTCGAGGGCTCGGCGTGCTGCGCGCCATCCGCCGGCTGCACACGCACGTGCACGTGGAGCGCGCCGACGTCCTGTCCACGCAGTTGATCCGCGCGGCTGGCGCCCAGCTACCGCGTTCCTGTCTGAATCGAGACGAGCGCGAACTCGGTGCCGTCGCGGCGCGGCTTCACCGAGACGATCCGGTGGCGCTCCTCGGTGCCGGCCAGCAGCTGCACGTCGTCTTCGAAGCGCTGCTGCCGGCACACGGGCCGGCCGTTCTTGAAGTTGACGTCGCCGCGGCACTCGGTGACGGCGCCGAAAGTCTTGAGCTCTTCGCGGTAGAACGCGAGGACCTTCTCCGGCGCATCGCCGCTCCGGTATTCGGCGGCGCGCACGTGCAGGCCGAACCACGGCGTGCCGATGCTGACGTTGGCGCGCTCGGTGTCGCGTCCCTCCTGTGAGGGCCGCGCGCCGGGGTAGATCGGCAGGCCGGTCTCGCCGCTGTCCTCTCCGGTCCTGGCCGCCAGCGCGCCCACGGGCGTGCTGATGTTCACTTCTTTCGTGCGCCCTTCGTCTTCCTCGCGGACGACGACGCAGGCGGCGGTGAGCAGCACGGCAGCAACGACGGCGGCTCTCGTCAGCATGCTCGTGGATACGGCCTATTTACACGTGAAGTTCCGCTCCACCCAGTTGGCGCGGTCGCTGGCCCCGCCGGCGGGGCCGGCGTAGACGGCCCGCTGCGGCCAGGCGCAGACACGACGCTGGTTGTCCACCACGTCGTTGGTGCGGTGCTGCGCGACGAGGTAGTCCGGCGCCACACCTTTCTCGACCCAGTCCACGAGGGCGGCCAGCGCGTCGAACTCGTTGCAGCCGGGGCCGCCGCCGCAGTGCCCCATGCCCGGGAAGAGGAACAGCCGCGTGCGCGCGCGCGCGGCGCTGACGTCGCCCTTGAACGTCGTCTCGATCACGTTCCTGTAGTAATCGACGGTCGGCTCGCCGCTCACCTCCGCGTCGGCCCAGCCGTGAAAGAGGAGCAGCTTCGCGTTCTTGCGCACGAGATAGCGCGACAGATCGGGATCGGTGGCGTCCGTGATCGCCATCATCGCCGCGCCCTTCCCCGCCGTGACGTCGTCGATGTCGAACTCCCACCATCCGAACTCGGGAGGGTTCGCGCGCTTGTCGGGCGTCTGGTTCGGATTGAAGGGGTTCGGCAGCGGCACGCCCGGCGACTTCTCGTAGAACAGGAAGTTGATGTGATCGACGCCGTAGATCAGCTTCGCGGGCACCATGCCGTTGCCGCGATGCGGGAACATCGTGCGGTCCCACTCGTACTCGGAGCCGCGGTCCATGCCCCTGAACACGCGCACGCCCTTGCTGTCGTGCGGGCCGCGGTAGATGTCCTGCAGCACCTGGATCTGCTTCGTCGTGAAACAGTCGTCGGCGTTGGTGTTCCCGCGGCACAGGTGCGCCTCGAGATCCACGGCCGGGTCGAAGCGGCAGCTCGGGGGGTCGTCGATCACCTCGTCCTTGATGCCGTCCGCGGCGTCGCACTTCTCGAGCACCGCGTGCTTCAGCATCTCGACCTTCGTCAGGCTCTCCGGCGTGCCGTCGCCGTCCCTGTCGAAGGCCAGGTTGCCCGCGAGGTTGTCGGCGAAGATGCGCTGCGCGAGCCAGACATGCGAGACGTTCAGCCGCTGGTAGTCGTAGACGGGCGCGCCGGCCACGATGCCGTCGAAGTCGTCGGGATAGCGCTGCGCCTCCATGAGGCCCTGGCGGCCGCCCGTCGAGCAGCCCTCGAAGTAGGTGCGCGTGGCGTTGCGCCCGTAGAAGGCGCGCACGATCGTCTTCGACACCACCGCGGTCAGGTGCACCGCGCGATGGCCGAAGTCGATCATCGACGCGAGGTCCTCGTGGGCGAAGGTCGCGCGCGGCTCGGCGCCGGCGTCGTGGCCGGTGTTCGAGTTGGCCACCGCGTACCCCTGCGCGAGGCGGTGGTCCGCGACGTTCAGCGCGCCGTCCTTGCCGCCGTCGCCGATGTTGAGCAGGCGCCCGTTCCAGTTCTCGGGCAGCGGAAGCTGCATGTGGAAGCGGATGCGCGCGTCGAGCGTGCCCTGGATGTAGCAGTGCGCGGGCGTGTTGCCGGCTGCGGGCCTCGCCACCGCGCGGGTGATGGTGACGTTCGGCAGGTCGAGCAGCGCCTCGCACCCGATCGGACGCGGGCTGCCGCCCTGCTGTGGCGGTGGATTCCGGGCCAGGAGCACCGGCGCGGCAAGAACGATGAGGGAGAGGAGTGCGGCGGATTTGATCATGCGCATAGGTTACTCGTACCGGATGGCGGTGAGCGGATCGACGCGGCTGGCGCGGCACGCCGGGACCAGCGCCGCCGCGGCCGCGACCGCCGCAACGAGCGCCACGACGGCGGCGCACGTGGCCGCGTCTGGCGGCGTGACGCCGAACAGCAGGCCTTCGAGATACCGGGTCAGCGCCGCGGCGCCCGCAAGGCCGAGCACGACGCCCGCCGCGGTGATGACCATGCTGTCGCGCAGCCGCGCACCTGCGCACCATCGCACCGCACGACGTAAGAGGCGCCCGTCGGGAACACCAGGAAGGGCAACGGCCACTGCCGCATGTCGATGAAGTACTGCGGCTCTGGCTCTCGGTCGAGCGCAAATTGCCGCACGTCGTCCACGACGCCGACAGTCTGCCACGGCTCGGGATCGCGGCCGACATAGACGAGCTGTCCGAGCGGACTCGCGCCGGCGAACTGCTGCCGCGCCAGCGTCTCGTTGACGAGCAGCACCTTCGGCGCGCCGGCATCGTCCTGCGCGGTGAAGCCGCGCCCGGCCACCACGCGGATGCCCATCACCTGCAGGTAGTCGCGCGAGATGACGCGCGCGTTCGGGCCGCCCGGCTGCTGGCGCGGGTTCGGATCCGGCGTGCGCCACAGGCCGCCGCCGGTGTCGCGGATGCCGACGAGCGGCACCTGCTTCGCGTAGCCGGCCAGCTCCACGCCGGGCACGCCGCGCAGCCGCGCAGTCAGGTCCTCCGCAAACGTTTTCAGCCGCGCGTCGTCCGGATACCGCGCGAGCGGCACGCTCACCTGGAACGTGAGGACGTCCTCCGCGTCGTAGCCGACGTCCACGGCCGAGAGCGTGGCAAAGCTGCGAATCAGCAGGCCGCTGCCGACGAGCAGCACCATTGCCGCCGCGACCTCGGCGACGACGATGAGACGCGAGGCCGTGCCGGCGCGCCGCTGGCGCACCGCGGGCGCGAGGCCGAAGAGGACGCCGGTGACCACGGCAACCGCGAACGTCACCGCGAGCACGGTGCCGTCGATCGCGATTTCGTTCACCCTCGGGAACGACGTGCCGACGCCGAGATCGAACCGCTCGACCGTCGTCGCCAGCCCGCGCAGCAGGCGCACGCCGCCGACCGCGACGCCGATGCCGGCGATGCCGCCGGCGAGCGACAGCAGCACGCTCTCGATGAGGAGCCCGGCGTGCTGGTGTCGCTGCTGCCATCGGGCATCGAGCTGCCGCGCGCCCGCGAGGTCTCCGTCGACGGTTCCGTCCTGCTGTTCGCGTGCGCGCTCACGGTCGTCACCGGCGTCCTGTTCGGCGTGCTTCCCGCGGCGACCTCGTCTCGTCAAGCCGCCACGCCGCGCATGACGCGGAACCGCAGCGGCGGCGTGCTCATCGTGGCCGAGGTCGCGTTCGCCCTCGTCTTGCTCGCCGGCGCCGGACTGCTCGTGCGCAGCTTCCATCTGCTCACACGTGTCGATCCCGGGTTCAATCCGGCGCAGGTCATCACCGTCGGCGTGACACTTCCCGCGTCGCGCTACGACAGCGAGGACCGGATGCGCACGTTCGCCTGGGTCGCGAGGGTCGGCGGACGGTTCTTCGACGCGATGGGCATCACGCTCGTGCGTGGACGCTTCCCGGGCGCCGAGGATACCGCGCGCTCGGAGCCGGTGTTCGTGATCGACGAAACCGTCGCACGGCGCTACTGGCCGGACTCCGATCCGATCGGCCAGCGTCTCGCCTGGGATGTCGACGGCCCGGATACGGGTCCCGCCGGCCCGGGTCTCGCCGGGGACCGGCTGTCAGGTGTCGTCATCGGCGTCGCGGCCAGCGTGCGCTGGCAGGGGCTGCACGACGACGCGCCGGGCACCGCGTACTGGTGGTTTCCGAATGCACCCGGCCGCGACCTGACGATCGTCGCGCGCACGGCCGGGGACCCGGCGGCGCTTGTGGACCGGATCGCCGCGCACGTCCGCGCGATCGACCCACACCAGCCGATCGGCCGCGCCCGCGCCATGAGCGAGCTCGTCGCCGACGAGCTCGCGCGCACACGCTTCACCATGCTCCTGCTCGGCGGCTTCGCCGCCGCGGCGCTGCTGCTAGCCGTCGTCGGGCTGTACGGGGTCGTCTCATTCGCGGCGTCGCAGCGCACGCGGGAGATCGGCGTCCGCGTGGCGCTCGGCGCGCAGCGCGGCGACGTCATCCGTCTCGTCCTGCGGCACGGCGTCATGCTCGTCGCGGCGGGGCTCGCGATCGGCATCGCCGTGTCGCTCGCCATGGGACGCGCAGTCGAAGGGCTGCTCTACGGCGTGGCCCCGACGGATGCGCCGACGCTCGGCGCCGTCGTGTTCGTGCTGGCCGCGGTCAGCGTGGCGGCGACGTATCTTCCGGCGCGGCGCGCGGCCCGCATCGACCCCGCGGTTGCGCTGCGACAGGAGTAGCGGTGCGCCGCGATCTCAGTAGGGGAAGCCGAGCACGGTGTGCATCGACTCGTTGAACCGCGGCAGCACCGTCGATTCGATCGGCATGTGGATGTCGAACGGCCGCACGGCGGCCACGGCGCCGGCGGCGCACGTCAGCACGTCCAGGCGGCGGGCGATCTGGTGGTAGAGCCAGATTTCGCGGACGCCGTACTCGGCAAACCAGCGGACGCGCTCCTCGAGCCGTCCGATGCGCGGATGCGGCGACAGCACCTCGACCACGAGATCCGGCGCGCCGTAGATGCGTTCCCGTACGATCTCGGATCTCTCCGCGCTGACGAACAGCAGATCCGGCTGCAGGACGAGCGCGCGCTCGGCATCCAGAATGACGTCGGCGGGCGCGATCACGACCTCACCGGCCAGGTGCGCCCGCGCGTGCGCCCGCAGGGCAACGGCAAGCTCGAGGACGACGCGCTGGTGGGCGACAAAGGGTGCGTCTGCCACGCGGTAGCGCCCGAAGATCAACTCCTGCGGCAGTACGCTCACGGGGGTCTGAAAGTACTCCTGCAGCGTCATCGTGCGCCCCTTCCTGCGTGTACGCCGTTGCCTATACAACACCGCCATCGAACCGCCTCTTTCCTGACGACGACGATGCCATCGTCGTCGGGAAAACTCAAGCGGGCGGGCTCCGCTCTGAGGGACGATTAACAGGTGTCCGCCGCGCCCCGCATCCTCATCGCCGACGACCAGCGCGACGTGCTGGAGGCGCTGCGCCTGCTGCTCGAGCCCGAGGGCTGCCAGATCGACACGGCCGCCTCGCCGGCCGGCCTGCTGCGCGAGGCGGAGCGCCGCGAGTACGACGTCGTGCTCATCGACCTGAACTACGCGCGCGACACGACGTCGGGCGCCGAGGGGCTCGACCTGCTGACACGCCTGCGCGCGCTCGACGACACGCTGCCGATCGTCGTCATGACCGCGTGGGGCACGGTGAGCCTGGCGGTCGAGGCGATGCGGCGCGGCGCCCGCGACTTCATCGAGAAGCCGTGGGACAACGAGCGCCTGCTGTCGATCCTGCGCACCCAGGCGGAGCTCGGGCGCGCGATCCGGCGCAGCCGCCGGCTGGAGGCGCAGAACCGCCTGCAGGCGGAGGGCGCGCCGCCGCTCATCGCGCAGTCGCCCGCGATGCGGCCGGTGCTCGACGTCATCGCGAGGGTCGGGCCGTCGGATGCGAACGTCTTCATCACCGGCGAGAACGGCACGGGCAAGGGGCTCGTCGCGCAGGCGCTGCATGCGGCGTCGTCGCGGTCGGGCCGGCCGATGGTGACGATCAACGCCGGCGGCGTGTCGGAGGGCGTGTTCGAGAGCGAGCTGTTCGGCCACGTGAAGGGAGCGTTCACCGACGCGCGGCAGGACCGCATCGGCCGCTTCGAGATGGCCGACGGCGGCGCGCTGTTTCTCGACGAGATCGCCAACGTCCCGCTCAGCCAGCAGCAGAAGCTGCTGCGCGTGCTCGAGCGCGGCGAATTCGAGCGGCTGGGGTCGTCCACCACGCGCAAGGCCGACGTGCGGCTGATCTCCGCCACCAACGCCGACATCGACGCCGAAGTCGCGGCGGGACGCTTCCGTCAGGATCTGCTGTTCCGCCTCAATACCATCGAGGTACGCCTTCCGCCGCTGCGCGATCGCCGCGACGACATCCCCGCGCTGGCCGCGCACTTCCTGGCGGTGCACGCCGTCCGCTACCGCAAGGCGCTGACCGGCTTCGAGCCGGCGGCGCTGCAGGCGCTCACCGAGTACCAGTGGCCCGGCAACGTGCGCGAGATGGATCACGCAATCGAGCGCGCCGTGCTGATGGCGCCCGGCGACCGCATCCGCGCCGCCGACCTGGCGCTCCGCTCCGCGCGGGAGGCACCAGCGCGACTCGATGAGATGAGCCTCGAGGACGTCGAGGCGCTGATGATCAGGAAGGCGCTCTCGCGGCACGGCAACGTGGCGAGCGCGGCGCGCGCCCTCGGCCTGAGCCGCTCGGCGCTCTACCGCCGGCTCGAGCGGTACGGGCTGCAATGATCATCAATGACGACCGCCGCATCCTGCTGCTGGCGCTCGCCGTGGGACTGCCGGGCGTCGCGGCGGCGCTCGTCCTGCTCGCTCTCGGCAACTACTCCGCCACCGTCAGGTGGACCGTCACGAGTCTGCTCGTGGTCGCGTGGGCGGCGCTGGCCGTCGCGGTGCGCGATCGGCTGATCCGTCCGCTGCAGACCATCTCCAACCTGCTGGCGGCGCTGCGCGAGGGCGACTTCTCCATCCGCGCGCGCGACGCGCGCGCCGGCGACGCGCGTGGCGCCGTCATGCTGGAGATCAACACGCTCTCCGACACGCTGCGCGCGAACCGGCTCGGCGCGCAGGAGGCGGCCGCGCTCCTCCACGCGGTGATGGCCGAGATCGACGTCGCGATCTTTGCCTTCGATCGCCACGGCCGCGTTGCCCTCGTCAACCGCTACGGCGAGCACCTGCTCGGGCGCCCGGCGGCCGACATCATCGGGCAGCGGCGCGGCGAGCTCGGGCTCGAGGACGAGCCGCCCGGCGGCTCGAGCGTGCTCGACATGCAGTTCCCCGGCGCCGCCGGGCGCTGGGAGGTGCGGCGGCGGACGTTCTGGCAGGGCGGCGAGGCGCACGAGCTGCTCGTGCTCTCGGACGTCAGCGAGCCGCTGCGCGAGCAGGAGCGCCAGGCCTGGCAGCGGCTGATTCGCGTCATCGGGCCGAGCTGAACAACTCGCTCGCGCCGATCAAGTCGATCGCCGGCAGCCTGGCCACCTTGCTGCGGCGCGATCCGCCGCCGGTGGACTGGCGCGACGACGTGAACCGCGGGCTGACGATCATCGAGACGCGCGCGGACGCGCTCAATCGCTTTACCGGCGCCTATGCCCGGCTCGCGCAGCTTCCTCCCCCGAAGCTGAAGCCGACGCCGATCGGGCCGCTCATGCGACGCGTGGTCGATCTCGAACGGCGCCTGCCGGTCCTGCTGTCGGGTGGACCCGACATCACGCTGTCCGCCGACGCCGACCAGCTCGAGCACCTGCTGATCAACCTCGTTCGCAACGCCGTGGACGCCGCGCTCGAAACCGGCGGCCGCGTCTGCGCCGGCTGGGTGCGCGTGCATTCGATGCTCGAGGTGAGGATCGACGACGAGGGGCCCGGGCTGCCGAGCACGGCAAACCTGTTCGTCCCGTTCTTCACGACGAAGCCCGGAGGGTCAGGCATCGGGCTCGTGCTGAGCCGCCAGATCGCCGAGGCGCACGGCGGGTCGCTGACGCTCGCGAATCACGACACGGGCCGAGGCACGCGGGCGACGCTTCGATTGCCCGTCTAATCTAGAGCGGTTTCTGAAACGTCGTAGTGTCCGGCTTTAGCCGGACCAAGTTGATCGGCACCGTCGTGTGTGGTCCGGCTAAAGCCGGACACTACGAAGAAGTCGAAACCGCGCTAGGGTGCGTGACAGGCTCTGTACGGGAATTCGATCACGCGCCTCTGTCCGCTCACGTCCCCTTCGACCGCAGCATGCAGCCCGTCGCCGGTTGCGCGGTACGTGATGCGCGTCGGAAAGTCGTGCGCGGGGTTTTCGAACACGACTTCGCGGGCCGCGATCCGTGTGCTCCTGAAAATCGCCTCCGCCTGGCCCGACGGCTTCGCAACGAACTCGAGTCCGCCGGCGGCTTCGCGGATGACGATGAACTCGTATTCGAGGGTCTTGCCGTCGGCGGTCGTGCGCGAGGTGCCGATAAGAGTGCCGCCCTCGGGCCGCATCCACTGCTCCATCACGTGACGCGTGCCGCGCGTCAGCTCCCAGCAGCCGGTGAGCCACGAGAGATCCTGGACACCCGGGCGGGCGGACTGGAGGAGGAGCGCGAGGGCGATCAGCATGCGCGGAGGATAACTCACGGCGGGCCGTAAGAGCCCGCCCTACATTCCTCGGATCCAGTCGGCGACGAGATCGATCGCCTCCCGATCGGCGACGACGGTGCCGAGCGGCGGCATCTGCGACGAAGGGCGCCGCGGGCGCGGCCGCTTCGCGCTGGAGCTCGGCTGCGACGTGGCGCTGGTGCAGCGGCCGTAGGCGGGCCTGACACGGCCCGCCCTACCGGACCGTGAAGTCGGCGGGCACCTGGAAGAGCTCCGCCGGCGGCTCCGCGCGCACGATCTCCGTCAGCCGGTACACCGTCTCCCCGAACCGCGGATCCGAGCGCCGCGTCATCACGACCACCTGCAGCTCGGGCGAACGCGTCGTACGGAGGCCCGGCGGCGCGGCCTTAAGCCCCATAGCCGACGCAGCCGTCGAACGCTATGGCCGGGACCTGACGGCCAAAGGAACGGCCGTCCCGTTCGGTCGCCGCCACGTGGTGTGGAACTCCCGGTCATACGTCCAGACCTTCACATCCTTGTCGCGTCCGCTGAGGACGGCGAGACATGCGTCGGCCCAGTCCGGCTCGTGGTCGGCGTACTTGGCGAGCCAGTCGAGCACCTCCAGCCAGAACGCACCGTCGTGCGCGACCGGAAGAGGTTGCACGCGGAGGTCGTGCAGCAAGGCGCGAAGACGCTGTCGCTGGCTTCGATGGGGCAGGTGAAAGCACGCCTCGGTCAGCACCCCGTCGCATACCGCGAACTCCTCGTTCGCCAATGACGCGAGCTGCTTCACCGCCGCCCGGTGCTTCGAGTCGCGCGCATCACAGAGGGCCACGAGCGGCGTCGTATCGACGAGAATCACCTGCGCACGGGACGAAGCGTGCCGAGAATAGCCTCGCGCGCGGCGTGCCGATCGTGGACGTCGTACTCGCGTGGCGGCAGATCGGGAGGATCGGGATGCTCGTCGAACATCCGCCGGATGATCGCTTTGGCGTCCGGCCTGGACTCGGACCGCAATTCGAGGAAGCGTTCGTCGATCGCCTCGCGTACGACGTCCGACAGCGCAACGCCGCGTTCGCGAAGCGCCTGCGCCTTCCGCAGCCGATCGGTGTCGAGCCGGACGTTGATCAAGCGAGAGCTCATGCTGTAAAGATAACTCGTCTTTACGACGGCGGCAAGTCCCTGCCGGCGCTCCGTATCGACACTACACGCCGTAGAACGACGGCAGCCGGAGGTCGCGCATCGTACGGAGGCCCGGCGGCGCGGCCAGCACGGCCGGAATGCTGTTCACCGTCATCGACGCGGTGGCGATGTCGCCGTGCACGCCGCCCCGGATCGTCGAGTGAATGCGCGGTGAGCCGTCGATGATGACCGAGTCGTAGGACTCAGGCGCGCCGAGATAGGCCTCGAGGTGCAGGTGAATGCGCGCGTCGCCGTTCACGTAGCCGATGCCGTCCTGCACGATCCCGCAGACGTAGCCGGGATCGACCGCCAGCAGGTCGCTGGCGACCGGTTCGGTCGCGATCTTCGGCACGATGTCGTCGGTCACGCGATCGAGCCTCCAGCCGAGCGCGGCGGCAATCATGTGCATCGACTCGGTGAACCCGACGTGCCGCAGCGTGCCGTGCTCGACGCCGCGCGCGAACTGCTCCCGGTCGAGGCCGGCGCCGATCTTCTGTTGAAACGGCAGGCGGCGGACGCGCGCGTCCTGGACGCGGTGCACGGTCACGGCGTCCACGCGCTCGCAGAGGGCGCTGAGCGCGATCGGCAGCGCGTCCATGAGGAAGCCGGGGTTCACGCCCGTGCCGACGACGGCCACCTTCGCCTTGCGGGCGGCCTCGTCCAGCTGTTTCGCGATGCGGCGGTTCTTCGGCGCCACATACGCCGCCTCCTCCGTCGTCGTCACGATCGGCACCCGGTGCTTCAGCACTTCCTCGAATTGCGGCTGGACGGCCTTCAGGGA
>Ga0194120_10007369_pt1 | contig 15081 bp, 15 predicted proteins | sample TA2MahCa65mmetaG_FD_148642 | JGI IMG/M metagenome (GOLD analysis project Ga0194120, IMG submission 148642) | Freshwater microbial communities from Lake Tanganyika, Tanzania - TA2015019 Mahale Deep Cast 65m | ecosystem: Environmental > Aquatic > Freshwater > Lake | place: Tanzania: Lake... | reverse complement strand
AGGAACTCCAACCCAGGCACTCGGCCGAGCACTACGACCAAGAGGCGGCTCGCGTTCGCGCCTTTACCCGACAGCTCCAGGCCGAAGCAGAACTCGCCGAAAGCAAACTGCGCGCAAGCGGATTAGACAAGCCCTCCACTGATCCGAAACCACGTGGGCGCAAGTAGAGAGGACTGAATCATGACCAAAGAGACACTCTTGCCCCCAATCGACGTGCTGCCGACTAAGGCGCACCACAAGGCATCGACGACTCTGGTGCCGGCGCGTACCGAACCAGGAGACGGCTTTTTCGAATCCGCCAAGAGCCGCGCCGAACGCGACGCGGAATCGTTCGGCGCGCTTACGCTGCGGACGCAGAGCGAAGCGGGGTTGTTCGACGCCGAGCGCGAACTGATCGATGTGTATGCGCGTCGGCAGCGCGCGCTCGCCGCTCTTCATGAATTGCCCGAGATTCTTGCGAGCGAACGGGAGAGGCGGAGAGCGGAGCGCGCCGAGGAACTGCGGCAGGCGCAACACCGCTATGAGACGAAGGAGGTTGGACGTATGGCGGAGCTTGCGCAGGCCGAGGCCGTGCTCGTCGAGGCGAAGCAAGCGCTTCGAGCGCAACGCGAATATGGCTACACCACATTTCAGCTCGCCTGGAAAAAGAAGTACTGCGAGATGCTGGATGTGGAGCTCGGCGCCGCCGAACGACTCGCCATCCTGCGTCAGCATGACAAGGGGTTGGCGCAGGCGTTCACCGCGCCGCCGTCGCTTCGCGTCGACGCGCAGGACGCCGAGATCGACGAGACGCTGCATGCACGACGCTCAGAGCTTGCCGCCTCCGGTCTCGACACCGGCCGCATCGATTCGCTGCTCGAACGGCGCCGTTCGCGAAAATAGCGATGGGCGTCATCGATGAACGAGCCAAAGCTCGGCGCGCGGCGATCCAGGCGGAGCTGCGCGCCAAAACTCCGGGGCTTTTCCCGAAACCGCCGGCGCCGCCGGTCGACCGGACAGCGATCGCACTTGGCCGCGATCCGCGCGGCGCAGCCGTGCTCCTGCCACAGCGGCCAAGACTTGAACATTGCCATATCATTGGCACCACGGGCGGCGGCAAGAGCCATCTCTGCGAGCACATGATGCGCCAGGACGTTGTGCAGGGGAATGGCCTGCTCCTTGTCGATCCGCACGCAGACCACCCACGCAGCCAATACCGTTCGTTTCTCAGCTGGCTTGAGACATCCGGCTACGCCCGCAAGCGGACGGTGCATGTCATCGACGCCAACGTGCTCTCCCGCGTGCTAGGTTTCAATCCGCTCTCACTGCCAGATAGCGACACCGATCTCTCGGTCGTCGCCGGCGCGGCGCTCGAAGCTTTCTCGCGCGCTTGGGGCGACGAAGACACCTCCCAGAAACCGACGATCGAGCGCGTCCTCATGGTGACCTTTACCGCGCTTGCGGAGCTCGGCCTCACCTTGGTCGAAGCGCCGATGCTCCTCGATCGCGCCGACCGCTACGGTCTGCGCGCCTTCGCGCTCGATATGCTTGAAGAGGGCTACGCGCGCGATGAGCTGGAGCGTCTGCACGAGCTCTCGCTCGATAGACGGCGCGATCGCGATTTCGATCTCGAAGTGCAGGGGCCGATGAACCGGTTGGCGCGGTTCGTCCGGCCGCCGGCGATTCGCGCCATGCTCGGCCAGACAGATCAGCTCCTGGACTTTCGCAAAGCGTTCGACGAGGGGCACATCATCCTGTGCAACGCCTCGGGCGGCTCGCGCATCTACCAGGCCGACGCCGACATGCTTGCCCGGCTCCTGGTGCGCACCGTCTTCTTCCACGCGAAGCGGCGCCTGCACCCGGAGCGACCGTTCTTCCTTTATCTCGATGAATGCCACCGCTACCTCTCGGGGGATGTCGAGAGCATGCTGGCGGAGTCGCGCAAATACGGCATCGGGGTCGTGCTGCTGCATCTTTGGCTCGAACAGTTGCGCACGCATGGCGACAACACGCTCGCCGCCGTCCGCAACGCGACCAACGTCAAACTCGTGTTTCGGCTCAAAGACCCGAGTGAGGCCGAAGACCTCGCGCACATGGTCGTGCCGCTCAATCTCGAAGTTCCGGTGCAGGCGCTCACACGCCCGACGGTCGTCGGGCATCGGCGCATCCGCCTTCAAAGCGAAAGTGCAAGCGCAAGCAGGAGCCGCAGCGCCGGCCGCAGCGTCTCCGCCGGCGAGACAGAGGCTGTCGGCGAGACCGTCGCGCAGTCGAGCGGATACGGATCGTCGGAGGGCGTAAGCGCGGGACGCTCGACGGGCGAAAGCGCATCCGAAGGCGTGACGGCCGGCGCGTCCTTCGGCGAGAGCGCCGCACACAGCACGTCGACCATGGCGGCGACCACCACGGGAGCAAGCTTCTCCATGGGCGTCGTCACCGCCCCAACCGAGGAAACAGTCTTCCTGCCACCCGAAGAGCCGACGGTTCTTTCCGAGAATTATGGGATCGGCGGCAGTGTATCGGAATCGCTCGGCGTGGGCGCCAGCGCCACGCACGGCCGCTCTTCCGCGGTCTCCGAAGCGAAAAGCCGGATGAGCGGGCGCTCCAGCGCCGCATCCGCCACACAGAGCCGCAGCGTTAATCATTCCTCATCGTTCTCGCACGCCCATAGCATCGCGCAGGCCCGTTCGCGGGCGCGCTCCACGAGCGAGAGCGAGTCGCAGGGCGAAAGCGAAACCACGGGGCTGAGCGAAGCGCTGGAGCCCATCCTCGAAGATCGCCCCTCCTCCGTACATAGCAGGGACAACGTCCTCTACATGGCCGCGCAGACGCTGCGCAATCTCCCGACCGGTCACGCCTTCCTCAATTACGTCGGCGCAAACGGGATGGTCGCGACGCAGCTTGTCGTGCCTCCTATCAAGGACTGCGGGATGACGAACGCCGCGTTCGTGGCGCTGCGCGAGCGATTGCTCTCCGAAAGCGCCGCGGCGATACCCGCCGCGCTTGCCCGCGCGCTTGTCGATGAGCGCCAACGCGCGTTTCGTTTCTTCACACAGTCGGACGCGGCTCACATGCAGGAGCCGGAGTCATTCCGCGTCGCGACGCGCATTGACGCGCCTTGTCGCGCGCTTGCAGGGCCTGTCGCGGCGCGTCGCGCATTGTCCGGCCCCAGCGCGGCTGACACGGTGCTGATCGATGCAGCGCCATTGACCGGTGGTGGGCAGGAACAGGCGGAACCCGCGCGCAGTCAAGGGTCGCGATCGCCAGAGGCGACGGCGCGTAGCGCCGCCCTTGACGGGGCGCGAGCCCGCCCGAAGAAGGCTCGCCATGCGGTCAAAGGCAAACCCCGCAATCCGTCGAAGGTATAATCGAACGCATGACCCGAGCGGCCGCAGCGGAGCCAGGGGGAGGGAAGCGGTTTGTCCGTCCCGATGAGCCGCCGCCTTTTTCGCTGACGCCGCGCAACTTGCGTCTCCTCGCCGACGTGGCGCGCTATCGGCTGATTGCCTCCGACGATCTCGCGCTCCTCGATGGCGGGAGCATTCAGAACGCAAAGCGCGAATTGCGCACGCTGTGGGCACATGGCTTTCTCATGCGGCCCGCGGCGCAGCTGCGCGCAGTCGCTATCACTGGGCCGCAACCGATGGTCTACGGACTGACGAACAAGGGCGCGCGGCTTCTCCATGCACAAGGTCATCGCATCGATCTCGATATCGACTGGTCGGAAAACTGCCGGCGGTCGGGCGTCGCCTTTATCGATCATGCGGTGGCGCGGTCGCGCTTCATGGCGGGGGTCGAAGTCGCCGTGCGTGGCTTTGATGATCTTGAGATGCTGCGCGCCGATGAGGTGATCGCGATGGCGCCGCCGGCGACGCGCAAGGCGCGCCAACCGCTCAAATGGGAAGCGAAGGTTCCCGACAACGGCCGACTGGTCGCCGCGTCGGTCATCGCCGACGATCTCTTCGCGTTGCGCTTCCCGAACGATACCGAAGGGTATTTTCTCGTCGAGATCGATCGCGGGCAGATGCCGGTGCGCCGGCATTCGAACGTCGAAGAGATGGTGGGCGGCAAGCGGCGGATGCGCACGCATTACAAGCATAAGCTCGCGACCTATTGGCACGGCTGGAAGCAGGGTCGGCCGTTGCAACAGTTCGGCGTCGAACAGATGCGCGTGCTGACGGTGACGACCTCCGTCGAACGCATTGGCACGATGCTCGATGCGTTGCGGGAAGTGACGGGCGAAAAGGGAAGCGAGCTGTTCCTCTTCATCGAAGAGGAAGCGCTGCGCAAGGCGAACCCGCTCGAGGCGCTCTGGATTACGGGGAAGGGGAGAGAGTGTCGGTTGACGGAATAATGGGGCCAAATAAATAGGTCGCGCGGCAATTTGCTTTGGTCAGGAACGGGACGACATTGGCGGCAATAGTGCGTCAATGCCTTGAGCCAACCGATGGTACGCTCCGAGGCTGAACAGGGCGTAGAAAAAGATGAGCGGTTCGGTCGGCCACTTCTCGATCTTGTCGTGTGCGCCGTCACAAACTCGCTCTATCGCGGCGTCGGCCTGCTCCTGCGTAGTATCTGGTGGAAAGACGTTTCGCCCGGTGCCGTTCTTGTTGTTCTGGCAATAGCCGCGAACAGTACGGTCGCTCCATGATGTGCCGCCTACGTTGATGGCGTCGGAGTGATCGCCATGCGCTATATCGTGCCGGACGAGGTGGTAAATCTGCGCGTCCAAGAAATGATTGTGCAACTCCTCGTCTACCGGCGCAAGAGCGATGCCCATGGACTGGATGCGGGCAGCAAGATTATTCGATGCTCCACTGCGGAGATATTTGAGTAGTCGGCGCTGTGTATCATCGTCGGACGAATGGAGCTTGGTGCGCTGTGTCAGGAAGCGCTCGAATGCGCGGTAGATTTGGACGATAACCAGTTTGCTTGCGGCCTCGAAATTGCGCTTGAGGTGCCTTTCAAACACCGACGCCGGTTTGCTATATTTGCTCTCTTTGCCGCTTCTGGGGGGTACGAATGCGTTACAGCGCAATGTTGGAAGAAAGACCCTCAATGGCTTCGGGCTCGCGCGCATGTCGCGAGAAATGAACCTCTGCAACACAATCGCGTGCGCGATCTCGGATGACCACAGGAACTCATTTATCTGCGTTTGTTCGTGTTTGAACTCCGAGAAGGCGGGAGATGCGGCTTTGCTCATGGCGATGCCTCAATGTGCGGAGCGGCGCCGCTCGCGTTCAATAACGAGAGAAATGCATGAATGACTTGTTGGTTCCAGAGAGATGCATGCGCAGATCGTCATATGGAGCGTCCGAAGGGGTATGGAGACGCTGTTCGAAATTTTCGCGCGCATCCACCGGGTGGGTGGGTAGCTCCCAACCTGGGCCGGTCAGCCCAGGTCGGAAGGGGGAGATGATCAGTACTCCGCCGCGAACATGATCGTCAGCACCCGCCGAGTCACGAACGGATCGGTCGGGTCTGGCGAGGCATAGCGCACATCGACATCGTAGCAGTCAATTTTCCAGTTGAAGGTCTCGCCGTCGATTTCGAACGCGCCGAAGTCATGCTCCTGCCAGGGGTCGTTGGCGTCGGTGAACGCGTCATAGGTGCGCACGCGTTCGAGGATGCGCGGCTGCGTGTCACTCGGCAAGGCGGCGACCCCGGCCGTGACGTAGGTGGCGGTGACCGGAATGGCGCAGCGGTGCGCGTCATTCAGCTCTGCGATCGTAGCCATACGGAAGGGCACCTCGAAAAATTCCCTCTTCCAACCGTTACGCAAATCAGATTCAAACCTCGCAGGCTCTGAACGTGGGAGTTTGGCGTGGGACAGCTTTGTTTCTTCGATTTGACTCGACGCTATGAAGAGCTCGACGCCAAGAACGATCCACTGGTTCCCCTCGCGACGTTGGTTCCATGGGAGTCGTTTCGGCCGAAGCTGAAGGCGGCGTTGATCAAAGGCGAGCTCCGCAAGCAGGACGCGGAACGCAGAAGTTCGGCGGGACGCAAGCCATGGGATGAAGTGGTGATCTTTAAAGCGCTGGTGTTGCAGGCGCTCTACAATCTCTCCGACGATCAGGCGGAATACCAGCTTCGCGACCGCTACTCATTTGGTCGCTTTCTTGGCTTGGGTCTCGAAGATGCGGTTCCCGACGCCAAAACTCTCTGGCTCTATCGTGAAACGATGGCGAAAGCGGGCGTGGTGGAAGAATTGTTTGATTTGTTCGATGGGTTCCTGAAAGACAAGGGCTATCTCGCCATAGGCGGGCAGATCATCGACGCAACGATCGTCTCGGCGCCCAAGCAGCACAATTCGCGCGAGGAGAACGAGACGATCAAGGACGGCGAGACGCCGAAAGACTGGAAGCGGAAGCCGGCCAAGAACCGCCAGAAGGACAAGGACGCGCGCTGGACGAAGAAGAACGAGCGGTCGTATTTCGGATACAAAAACCATATCGGCGTCGATCGCCGGCACAAATTTGTGCGCCGCTACGTGGTGAGCGACGCAAGCGTGCATGACAGTCAAAAGCTCGAAGACGTTCTCGACGCCAGCAACACCGCATCGGACGTCTGGGCCGATAGCGCCTATCGCAGCCAGGAAATTGAGAAAAAGCTCGCCGAACGCGGCCTGAAGAGCCGCATTCATCGTAGAGCGTATCGTAATCGCCAACTCAGCGAAGCGCAGCAGGCCGCCAACAAAATGCGCTCGAAGGTGCGCGCCCGCGTCGAGCATGTGTTCGGCGATCAGAAAAACGGCATGGGAGCGGGAATTGTTCGCACCATCGGCATCGTTCGCGCGAGGTGCAAGATCGGATTGACGAACCTCGTCTACAACATGCGCCGTTTCGTCTGTCTCGAAAGGATGGCGACTGCGAGCAAGTGAACCGGTGCGTCATGAGTCTCGGTAGGGTGAGTGAGTAACATTTATAACCCCCCTCCCGACAAGTCGGCGGCGACTTCAGGCGACCTCACGGAGAGGCGAGTCGAGCAGCCCGGTTGCGCCATGGCCGTGAACGCCGCTCATCACGCCTTAAGCAGATATTTTTCGAGGTGCCCGGAAGGGAGATGAGCGGCTGATAAAGTCGACCACTTCCGGGTTGCCCCGGAGGACGACGCAGCAGGCGCGTGCCGGCAAGCGGCCTGTCAACGGCCTTGCGCCTTGACAGGGCGCGGCGGCCGCGACAATGCGGCGACTGACGGGGCGGCCCGGAGCGGGGAATCTGATTGAGCGCGCGGCCTTTTTATCGAACCAGCTTGACTCCCGGTGGTCAGGTGTTCTTATTTTGTTCGTTATGGCGGCCAGGCGACGTATCCCTCAAAATTCGGCGGAATACGCGCGGTGGCTCGCGGGTGAAATCTCGCGGCGTTACCGCGACACGTGGTTTGCGCGCGATACGACGATGTTCGTCGCGATGGCGCTCGAAGGATACGCTGACCTGCTCGATAGTAGGGAAGCTACGAAGCTGACATTCACGGTGACCGCCATCGATGACTCCGGGCATTCAAGTGTAATTGCCGCGGCAAATAATGTCGAGATTGCATGGGCCGCATAGAGTGCCGCCGTCCCGAAGCAGACGCGCGGCCGGATCGTGCTGCATCAAAGCGCGCGGATCATCGCGAAGCATCCGCCGGAGTCGGGTCAGAAACTGCTCCCGGTTAGGTGACACTATCGAGTGCGGAGCGCGAATATGAATGCGGAGAGCATGACGATGAAAAGGATGATGCTGAACCAATCATAACGTCGTCGCGGGTGGCGTTCCCGCCATTTCCGCGCTTCGTCCTGGTCTCGATTGTCTTGCCCTCGCCAACCCATCTATGTAGCCTCAATCAAGCTCGGGTCGTCGTCGGCGATGCCGGACTTGTTGACACGGGTCGAGACAATCCGTTCGCACAACGCATCCTCCGGTGGTGGGCGCAGTAGAGAAGCAGGATCGCTGCCGCGCATCCATGCCGTCGCGTCTCGCCAATCAAGAATGACGGGGTCGCGGTTGTGATAAGGGGTCATCCATTCATTGGCCGGGCCGACGATGATGGTTGCTGAAAGAATGTCCTCGCCCTCGGGGCTGCGCCAGTTATCCCACAGCCCGGCAAAGGCAAGCGGCCGGCTATCCGGCGCGGTGAAGTAATGCGGGATGCGCTCCGATTTTGGCCCCGTCCATTCATAGAAACCGCTGGCTGGAATGATGCAACGACGCGATTTGAAGGCGCTACGCCACATCGGGCCGTCGGCGACGCGCTCTACGCGCGCATTGAATGTTGACGGCATTTCTTTGAGCGATTTCTTCCACCAGTAGGGCACAAGACCCCAGCGCATGGGGACAAGTTCGCATCCATCACCGGCGACACGAATCGCCTCGATCGTTGTCGTGGGCGAGATATTGTAGCGCGGCGCGAGATTGCGCGGTTGGCCGATAAGGTCGGCGAGTCGGTGAAGCTCCGCCCAACTAAGCTGCTGCGTAAAGCGGCCACACATTTAGTTGCTCTCATGTTGAAACCGTTTGAGACGGGTCGAAAAAGTCATCTTCACATGCGCTTTCGACAGTGTAGCACCGAATTGCCGACATCTATCGCGCCACCTATCTGACGCGCCGCGCCTCAAGCACAAGGAACACAGAGCCAAAAGTGAGAACCCGTGCACAAGGCGAGTGAGCGCGAGGGCATACGCGACGCAATGCCTAAAGAATATCGTTGATACTTCGTATCCGTGCCCCTTCAGGCGTATCGAAGAGCGTCATATCGGGCGATACCCAAAGCCGACAGGTTTCTGCTGTCGAAGCGAAATCACCGAATGCGGCACCGTCAGGGGGGAAGGCAGCTTTCTCGACTGGCATATCGGCGTCTGCGAAGTACACCGTATCCGAACCGTCAAACCACGCATAAAATCCTTGCGGCGTGTAGATGACATGATGCGGGGGGTATTGCGTTCTGCGAGCATCGACGCGCACGTTACCGCCTGCGAAATGGAGGGTGGTGATATAGGCGGCGTTGAATCCGTCACCGGATACCGCGCAGATAACGGCAGGGGCATTGCGGAAGGACGCCGCTACATCTCCGACGCGCGAGTTGAGAGAGAGCGGCGTGTTATATACCGCATAGAATGCCTTGAGTTTCTGATCCTGCCAATATGCGTATCCGAGATACGCAGCGCAGAGCAAAATAACAACGACCGCGGCTTGGGCGAGCACGCTTTGTTTATTCATACACATGCATGGTAGCACGCACTGTCGCTGCGATCGCAAACAAGCCGATGTCGGATAAGAACGGGGAAGTCCGCTGGCAAGCTGGTTGTTGTCGGCTGGCGCTGGAGGCATAGGCGGAGAGCGGAATGATAGCTCGATGCGGTCGTTATCGAACCGTCCGATGAAAAGGGGGAAAGGAGGTGCCGCCAACTGCAGACAAGATTTTTTAATTCTCTATTTGAAATTGCTCTGAACTACTGGTTTTCGGTATCAACCTGAAGCGAGCGGCATGACAAGATTGCTGGGGGCTGGTGAGAACAATGAAATACTCAAACGCTGTCGCTGCTGCTTTGTTCTTGATTGCGGGATCAATCCCACAAGCCACATTACTCGGAATGGCGCTGGCTGAGGCTCAAGGGCCAGGCCAAGATGAATATTTTGGCCGTGACGGCAAGCTGTTTTCTGTAGAGCGCTCGGGCTCTGACAGAATTAAGCGCTATCTCCTTAATAGACGACCAATTAGCGGTGAAGATGGTTTCTACTACGACGGAAAAATCCGGACAAGAACAGACATTGATGGCGGCGGCTACACCATCGATGAGACGGCGTTTTTCTTGGAATGCTCATCTGCCGCAGAGGAAGTTTCTGTGCGTTTTGGCTCCGAGATCGACCGAGGCAGTGGAACAAGAATTCAAAAAGGGCGGCAAAAACCAGGGCGTTCGGAGTTGAACGCGTACAACCTCTGGTGGGCTGCGTGCAAAGACGAGTTTAGGAAATTCAAGTAGAAAATGAGTGAATGCGAATCGCGAGGGTGCCGATCAGCATGGCGCTGCATTGTCGAACTGTCGAGCCAGCTAAAAGAGGGGTGAGCATGAAACCTCTGCGTCAGGCGCTCATCCTATTCGGTCTAGCGACGGCCTTTCCGATGACCGCCCATGCTCAAGATTGTCAGGCAGTATTGAACAGCTTGCTGTCAGGCATGGGTGGCCCAGGTAATTACTCAGGCGGGGCTCCAGAGCTCGCGGACTGGTATAACAGAAATTGTCAAGGCGGAGGGCAGCAATACCAACCCGCGCGCCCCGCTGGCATCAATTGCGGCGACTGGACTTGCTCATATGGGTCTCACTGCTCAAGAGTGCATTATGGTCGTTGCATAACTGACGGGCACACTGAATGTAACAGCGGGTGGACCTGTCCCCCCGGTTCATATTGCCATCCAACAAACAGCACAGGCTGTATTTGGAATGGATATCAGCCTTGCGGAAGCACTGCCTGTGCCCCGGGCAACTATTGTGGCAGCAGAAATACTTGCATGGCCGAGGGAGCGGATGACTGCGGGAACGGCTCATCGTGCTCTAGCGGCAAGAGGTGTTCACGCGATCGGAAGGCATGCATTGATTCGGAAACGGTCGACTGCAATGGCTACTATTGCAAGGAGGGATACAAGTGCGGCAGTGGGAAGCAGTGCCTTGCGAGTGACGCTGTTGATTGCGGGGGCGGCCGGTCATGCAGTGTGGGGTACGTGTGCCGTAAGACAGGTGGCTGTGCAACTCGCGAGGAATTAGCCGCAGAAAAAGCTGCCGAAGAACAGCGAAAGCGAGAGGAGGCCGAGCGACGTAAGGCTGAGGCGGAAGCCAAGAAGGAGGCAGCTCGTCAAGCCGAACAAGAGCGTCAGCGGATTGCGGCAGAGCGAAAGGCTCAGCGCGAAGAAGAATTGCGTCTCGCGAAGCAACGAGAAATTGATTTGGCTCGCGAACGTGACGAACAGCAACGACTAGAGAGACAAGTAGTACTTACTGCGAAGGTCAACACATACTGTGTGACATTCGAGAAATGGGGTGAGGTGTACCTTTCTGACGAGGAAGAAGCGAAGCGCTTATATCCCCATATGTGCAAAGGAGGGTCGTCATATACCTCCCAAAATTACCCGCAGGGCGCTGTCACTTCGCCGCAACTTGCGGCAGTCGCGCTGTCTGTTCAGAAGCCGAACCTTCAATTGAACCGGAACTTGTACACTGACATCGCCTCGATGCCGGTTGTCCAACCGCCGAAAGCCGGGTCTTTCGGATCGGCGACATATATTCCGGCCTTCACAACGGAACGGTTCGGCGGGTGCCAAACGTTTAACTCGAATGACGCAGCGCTCGACAGTTTCGGCTGCCCAGGAATATTGGCGTCACGGCGGAGTGAGCCCACCACAACGCCGCCGAAGCAAAGCATCGAAGCGTCTGACAGAAATCCCTTCAATTACCAGCCGCCGCCCAGCGCAGAGCAAGTCGCGGTCATTCGCGCGAGGGAAGAAGCAAACGCGATAAAATTTCGCGTGCCGAGCTTGCGCAACTATCCGGATGCTAAACCGGATTGTGGTTGGCCGACTTCCTGCCTCAACTCCTCTAACGGCAATATTCAAGGCACTTATTATGGAAGGCACTGTACTACCTGCAAACAACACGAAGTGTGTGATTTGAATAGCTTAACCGGAAAGATGGATAACTGCTCAGTCGAACGATATGATTGCAAAACTGCGTGTCGACCGCTGTTTCAATAGGATTGCGCTTGCCGTGCCGCGCGTCGCGCGACGAGTTCTGTTTGCGGCAAAATTGCAATCAGTCCGGTAGCTACAGTCAGTAGGGCAGTGTATCGCATATTGAACGAAGATCCGTATTCGATTTGGAACCAGAAGGCGCTCCAAACGCTTGAGCCACTGGCTATGTCCCGGAAGAGATCCGGTATTCCATCGAATATAGCCTCCAACAAATAGGGGGTGAGGGCTAACACAGCCCCAAGCACTATCCCTCGAAGAAACGTCGGCTGGGTGCGTGAGAAAAATATCGCAACAATGAAAAACCAAACAACGAGCAGTGGAATCTGCAATATATAGAACAGGAGCGATGGAAGCGGGATACGGATGAAATACGCAAAGAGCAGCATCCATACATATGTCAGTACGGCGAACAGAATACCGTAACGCAACAAGCGTGAGATATGCATTTGAATAGTGTATCACTCCTCGGCAGCAACGGGCGTTAGAAGGATGCACGTAATGCGCATCCATGTTCGATGCCAATAGATCAGAGCACGCGCGCATCCGCCGGGTGGGTGGGTAGCCCCTAACCCGGGCCGCTGCAGCCCGGGTCGGAAGGGGGAGACGGTCAGTACTCCTCTGCGAGCATGACGGTCAGCACGCGTGTCGTCACGGCAGGGTTCGCCGGGTCGGGGGACGCATAGCGGAGATGTCGGTCGTAACAGTCGATTTTCCAGAAAATCGTCTTGCGACCGAACTCGAAGCTGCCGAAGTCATGTTCGCCGTACGGGTCGTCATTCTCCGTGAAGGCGTCGAACGAGGCGACCTGGTGAAGGATGCGTCCCTGCGCTTCGTCGGGAAGCGCGGCGATCCCTGATGTGACGAACACCGTCCCTCCAGCGCCAGTGCGGCGGAAGGTGTCGTTGAGCTCAGCGATGGCGCTCATACGAAAGAGAGTGAGAGCTGGTAAGTCGACCTCTTCCGGGTCGACCCCGGAGCGTAGGAAAAGATTCGGGCGCGGCTTTTTTATCGAACAGCTTGACTCCCGGTGGCCAGGCGTTCTTATTCTGTTCCTTATGGCGGCGAGGCGACGTATCCCTCAAAATTCGGCGGAATATGCACGATGGCTCGCGGACGAAATCTCGCGGCGCTACCGCGAGACGTGGTTTGCGCGCGATACGACGATGTTCGTCGCGATGGCGCTCGAAGGGTACGCCGATTGGCTTGATAGCAACGCGATGACAAAGCTGACTTTCACCGTCACCGCGATCGATGAGTTCGAGCACGGCCGGGTGATCGCGGCGAAGCTTGACGATCTGCCAGCTGGTGTCGTCCAAATACGCATTCACAAACGAGGACGGCGTATAGAAGAGATTATCGCTGTCCGTAGACAGCGTACCTTCCTCGCCATCGGGTTGCTCGGCGATCATCGCGCCGATGAGAACATATATCAGGCTGTCGGCAAACAGATGCCCCGCGCCGAGCAATGCTTCAATGTGATCGTCGTGGATGCGCGCGAGGACATCGCGAACATGTATGTTCGGCATCGGTGGTAGCGTAGTAAGCGGACGCCCGATGCCGGTTGGTTGTGAAAGAGCCATGTGATTCTCCCGTCTGTCGTTCGGCTTCCGAGTCGTCGGCGGCCGAAGGTGGACGGGAGAGAGGAGTAAAATGCATTTCAGAGCAGTCCTCTACTTTTGCAATAGTCGGCAATATGCTGGCGTGCCCACCAGCGGAAATAGGCAATGAAGTAGTTCTCGTCTTGAAGGAGGTTTTCCGGATTGTGTATGAAGGCGTGTATGGCAGCATCGAATGCGCTGAGGCCAATTTTGGCAAGGTCATCGCATGGAACAGTTACGTTCCAACGATAGATAAACTGTGCTGCCTCGTCCGTAGCATACGGCGCAAGTGCCGCGCGCAAATCACGACGGGCTTCCTCATTCGTTATTGCGTTTCGTAAGAGGTATTTTTGTCCTTCCATATGCAGTGAAGCCTTGGTGCGCGGAGAAGCGCGCCAAGGTCAAATGATACTGCTCAACGATCTTTCTTGCCCCCGAAAACGGACGACCAAAAAGAGTCAGCCTTCTCCTTCGCCTTTGAATCGCTGAAGACGCGATCTATGCCGCGCTCTTTCGCAGCATCTTTCGCCGCTTGCGCCTCTGCGGCATTATCAGGCAGGCTTGCGTCGAAGTCAGACGGTTTACCCGCGTCGCCACTATCGCCCTTACCCATCAAAGTTCTCCTGTTCGAGCCGCCACGTTAGCGTCCTATGTGCGAGAACGGGAAATCAAGAGGTTAGAACGCTAGAACACCAAGTACGACTCAACAGAAAAACACTAACACATCAGTTGCCTCTATGCACGCATACATGTTTGTGTCTGCGTAGGATAAGAAAGTCGTCTTTGTCTTGCTGCAATGCAATGCAAATTGTAGAGTGAAATGCAATAGCGAGACGCCCGCTTCTTGATAGTGCGCAAATCAGATATTGCACTAAACCGCTCTCGCGGGCGCAGCTCTACGCCTTCGCCGATCACGGGCGCACTTATGTGCGTGCGCCGGCGCTAGGAACGGATGGCGACGCCGGAGGAACCTCCGCAGGCGCTGGGCTGCGCTTCGCGCTTCTCGACTACTTCGACGCCGATTTGCAGGCCGCGAAGGCGGTTGATGGCCCGCGCCACAGTTGGCGTTTCTTCTTTTCCGTAACCGCTCGCTATTGAGAGGGCCTGATGTCTCGTCCCCTGTACAGGCTTCTGCTCACGACTTCGGCGCTCGTCCCGCTCGGCGCATCGATCGCTCTCGCCAATCCGCAAGGCGGACAAGTCGTTGGAGGCGCTGCGACAATCCAAGGGCAGGGATCGCCGAGCGTCACTGTGACACAGTCCACTCCCAGAGCGATCATTAATTGGCAGACGTTCAACATCGGCCTGGGCGAGACGACGCGTTTCGTCCAGCCGAGCGCCGCATCCGTCATGCTCAATCGGGTGGTCGGCGGTTTTGGGCCATCGTTGATCGAAGGCATGCTGACGGCGAACGGCCAAGTCTATCTCGTGAACCCCGACGGTATCATGATCGGGAAAGACGCGAAGGTCGACACGGCGAGCTTCCTCGCTACGACGCATGACATCAGCAACGCCGACTTCATGGCGGGGCGGAACAATTTCACCATCTCCGGCAAACAGGACGCATCGGTTATCAACCAGGGAACGATCACCGCGCAGATGGGCGGCTTTGCGGCGTTGGTCGCGCCGGGCGTGCGCAACACCGGCACGATTACGGCGAACCTCGGCAAAGTTGCGCTCGCCTCCGGTAATGGGTTCACCCTTGATTTCTATGGCGACCGGCTGGTGACGCTCGGCGTAGACGATTCGGTCGCCGCGAAAGTCACCGATGTTTCGACTGGCA
>Ga0194120_10007363_pt1 | contig 15088 bp, 12 predicted proteins | sample TA2MahCa65mmetaG_FD_148642 | JGI IMG/M metagenome (GOLD analysis project Ga0194120, IMG submission 148642) | Freshwater microbial communities from Lake Tanganyika, Tanzania - TA2015019 Mahale Deep Cast 65m | ecosystem: Environmental > Aquatic > Freshwater > Lake | place: Tanzania: Lake... | reverse complement strand
TTTCCCGGTTCTCCTTCGAACAAGCTCCGGTGAAGTTCATCCCAGTACCTGTCGTTCGGAGCCTCAACCTTGGCAGGCGGCTCCGGCGGTTTCTTTGGGGCAGAACTGGACATCGCCGTTCTCCTAGCCCGACTTTACCAAGTTCGCGACCCCAAACCTGATCGTCCAGCGCCCAAGGCCTAGGTCGCATCATGGCCCCGATCATCCAGGCGCGCCAATCCGGGATCATTGACATCACACTCAACCATCCTCCCCATAGGCGGAATATGTATGACCTACGATATAGGCGTATAGATGTCAGGTATTGACTGATGATAGCTGGATTGTGTATGACTAGCGCATGGCTAGCATCACCAAGAAGATGATCGACGGCAGGGCCTACTACTACGCCCGGGAATGCAAGCGGGTGGACGGCAAGCCCAAGATCGTCTGGCAGAAGTACCTGGGCAAGGCGGAGGATCTCATTGCCGCCCGCGAGACACAGGAGAAGGGCGGGAACGTCGAGCCCCCAGCTCCCGAGGCGGCCGTCATCACCGAGTTCGGAGCCGTGGCGGCTCTGTTCGACATCGCCACGAGACTCGACCTTGCCCGGTACATCGATCGGCACGCCCCCAAGCGCGGTTCCGGCCCGAGTGTCGGCACCTACATGCTCGTCGCCGCCATCAGTCGATGCGTGGCGCCGACCAGCAAGGCCGGTATCGCGGACTGGTTCGAGGGCACCGTCCTGCGCCGCCTGCTCCCGATGGACGCCAAGCAGCTCACCAGCCAGCGCTTCTGGGACCACATGGACCGGATACCGAGCGAGGCCATCGAGGCCATCGAGCGGGATGTCGTCAAACACATGGTCCGGGAATTCAGCATCGACATCAGGCGAGTCCTCTTCGATGCCACGAATTTCTTCACGTTCATCGATACCTTCAACGAGCGCTCGACACTGGCACAGCGAGGCAAGAGCAAGGAAGGGCGCGCCGCCCTTCGCATCGTGGGTCTCGCTCTCTTGGTCAGCGCGGACTTCCACGTCCCGCTGCTGCACAGGACGTATGCGGGAAACCAGCACGATTCCAAGACCTTCGAGAGCCTGACCGCCCAGATCGTCTCGCGGTATCGAGACATCGCCAAGAAAGCCGAGCACGTGACCATCGTGTTCGACAAGGGGAACAACTCCGAGGACAACCTCGCCGCCATCGAGAAGAGCCCCTTCCACTTCGTTGGTTCGCTCGTGCCCACCCAGCACCCGGACTTGCTGGAGATCCCCGCGACGGACTTCCATTCGCTGGCCGACGGTGGCTTGCCCGGCGTGACCGCACACCGCCGCCAGATGGATGTCTTCGGGGTCCAGCGGACCGTGCTCGTGACCTACAACGAGAACCTCTTCGTATCGCAGTCGCAGACCTTGCTGCGGGTCATTGCCAAGTGCCAGCAAGGAATCGCGGCGATCCAGGAACAGCTCCACAACCGGCGAACCGGGAAGACCAAGGGCGGGAAGCGCCCAACGGTCGACGGCGTGCGGTCCCGCGCCAAGGAATGCCTGAACGCCAGGCACATGAAGGATCTCTTCCCGCTGCACGTCGAGGAGAAGGACGGCTTGCCCGAACTGTCCTGCAGCCTTGATGCCGCCGCATGGGAGAACCTGCAGCGCACCTTGCTCGGCAAGACCATTCTGTTCACCGACAACGACGACTGGACGGATTCCGAGATCGTGCGGGCCTACCGAGGCCAGCATGCGGTCGAGGGCGCCTTCGCCTGCATGAAAGATCCCCATCACATCAGCTTGCGCCCCCAGGGTCACTGGACGGACCAGAAGGTCGAGGTCCACGTCTTCATCTGCGTTCAGGCCCTCATGCTCTGCAGCCTGCTTCAACGGGAGCTGCACCAAAAGGGCCTCCACCGGTCGATTCCGGATACCCTCGAGACGCTCGGACGAATCCGCGAGGTAGCCGTCGTCTATCCAACCGTGAAAGGAGGGCCAGAGCCCAAGGTCGCCGTCACCCTGTCAAGACTGACGCCAGATCAGCAGGCCATGTACGACGCCTTGGGTCTAGCCAAGCACCGCTCCAAGAACTAGGGCATACGACAAAGCGGCCCCAAACGCAGATGGGGCCGCTATTTCCGTTTTGAACCTGGTAAAGTCGGGCTAGAGGAGATCGACCTGACGACCGGCAAGAAGGTCGCGGCCGACGACCTGTTCAAGAGCAGCGACGCCGGGGCGGCCGGTTCGGCGTTCGTGCCGACCGACGGCTACAGCATGCCGCTTGGCACCATCGCGGCCTCCGAATCCGGAGAGGTCTTCATCCCGAGCCAGATCTTCCACGTCGTGATCCGCGCGGTGCGCAGGACCACGGATTTCACCTGGGCGCCGTGGGCGGGCGGGCTATCGCAGGCGGCTTACCAGGACGGCGCCCTGGCCGCGGCGCGCTTCCGCGATCCTTTGTCGGTGGCGTACGGGCGCGACGGCGCGCTGTACGTGAGCGACACCGGCAACTTCGTGGTGCGGCGCGTCGATCCGGTTGCGAAGGTCGTCACCACGTTCGCCGGCATCGGGGGCGAACGCGGCAAGGAGTCGGGCAAGGCGCGGTTCGCCCGGTTCGGCCTGCTGGATTCGGTGGCGTTCGATCCGGACGGCAACGCGTACGTCCTGGATTCGAAGATCAACCGGTCCGTGCGCTGGATTTCCCGGGCGGGCCAGGTCTTCACCATGGTGGCCGGACAGCGCGAGGATGCCGCGGACGGCACGGGCCTGGCCGCCGGCCTGCACGACGCGCGCTTCCTGCAGGCGGCGTCCGACGGGACGCTCTACCTGGTCGATCGCACCGGGCCGGGCGGCACCTACTACTTCAAGACGATCAAGCCCGTTCCGCGCTGAGCCGGCCTTCCCGCGCGGCCGGATCGCGTCCGGGCAGCGTGAACCAGAACATGCTGCCGACCCCGACCTCGCTCTCGACGCCGATTTCCCCGCCGTGGGCCTCGACGAGGTTCTTGGCGATCGACAGGCCGAGGCCCACGCCGCCGGCCTGGCGCGATGCCTTGAGGTCCAGTTGCCGGAAGCGCTGGAACAGCTTGCCCTGGTCCTCGGGCGCGATGCCGCAGCCCGTGTCGCGGCACGTCACCCTGATGCCGCCCCCGTCGCGCATCGCCTCCAGCTTCACGCTGCCGCCCGCATCCGTGGCTTTGATGGCGTTCTCGACGAGGTTGGCCATGACCTGGAACAAGCGCTGCGCGTCGCCATGCACCAGCAACGGCCCGGTCGCCGCGAACTCCAGGGAGATGCCCTTGCTGGCCGCGAAGGGCTGGAGGTTGGGGCGCAGTTCCTCGACGACCTGGGCGATGTCCACCGGTCCAAGCAGCAGATCCAGGGTGCCGGCCTGCATGCGCCCGACGCCCAGCAGGTTGTCGACCAGGCGCAGCATGCGGAATGCGCCCTCGAGGATGCGCGTCACGCTCTCGGCCTGCCGATCGCCCAGGGGCCCGGCGACGCGCGCGTCGAGCACGCTGGCGAACCCCATGATGAAGTTCAGCGGGGTGCGCAGTTCGTGGCTGACGACCGACAGGAAATCGTCCTTGAGGCGATCCAGTTCTTCCAGGTGGGCATTGGCCTCCTCCAGCTCCCTGGTGCGCTTCTCCAGTTCATCCTGCGCCCGCTTCCGGTCGGTGGTGTCCTGGCCGACGCCCGCCATGCGCAGCAAACTGCCTTCGGCGTCGGTGTAGCAATGCCCCTGGCCGTAAATCCAGCGGATCTCGCCGCCGGGGCGGATGATGCGGTGCTGGAGTTCGAAGCTCGCCTTCGCCTTGTAGGCCTCGGTCACGATGCGATCGACCTCGCCGCGATCCTCGGGATGCAGGCAGAGCAGGTAGGAAGGGTAGTCGGTAGGCGCCTCGGCGGCCGAGATGCCCCAGATGTGGCAGAGCTCCGACGTCCACTCCACGCGGTTGGTCGCGACGTCCCACTCCCAGCTCCCGATGTGGGCGATGCGCTGGGCCTCCTCCAGGGTCAACGCGGTCTTGCGGAGCGTGGCGGCCAGGTTGACCTGGATCTCGAACAGCGATCCGGCCACGGTGATCATGGCCTCGGTCAGCGCATCGTCGACTTCCAGGCACAGGTCGGCCACCCTGGCGGGATCCTGCGTATAAACCGGCGCGAAGCTCGCCAGGGTCTGGCGGTAGGCCGATAGGCCGCCGATGACGTCATGCAACTCCACCGCAGAGAGCGAGATTCCTCCGCCGAGCCTTCCAGCCTGGATCTGCTCCCGCGTCAGGTCGATCCACGGCCTGATGTCGCCAGCCGCGAGAGCCTCGAGCAGGGGCAGGACGGTATTGGCGCGCACTGCCTCGACCAGCATGTCCTGCGACACATCGGGCAGGTAGGCCAGGAGCGGCAGGTCGCGGGCGACGCCGCGCCTGTAGGACTCCCGCGCCACGTCGCCGCAGTGGCGCTCGAGCAGGAACCGCGCGAACTCGGGAAGCATCTTCCCAAGCTAGCACGAAAGGTCGCCGCGGTTGCCGGCTATAAAGGTCTTTGGGTCGCCGCGGGTACGATAGGGAGTGGCGACCGACGAGGAGGGCGCGGTGAGCGGATTGCAGGTTCGGGAGGACGCCCGGGGTGCCGGCGGCGCGCCCAAGGCCGCGACGCGCAACGTACAGGCTCCGGCCCGGCAAGCCCCGGTGACGCAGGATCGGCTGCGGACGGGCGGCACGGCGCCGACCGGCGAGGCCGACAGGGTCGCCGACCTGGTGAAGCAAGTCGAAGCCAAGCAGGTCGAGGCCGAGCAGACCGGGTCCAAGCCGGCGGAAGGCGCGGCGCCGCAGCAGGCACGCGACGGTGCCGGCCAGTACCTCCCGCCCGGCGTGCAGCGACCGTTCTACACCGGCGGCGCGCCCGCGCTCAAGCCCGAGCAGATGGACCAGGCCGTCGTGCAGAACAACCTGTTGCTGCGCGGCCTCTATGCCCTCGAGGACAAGGCGCCGTGGCTGCTGCGGGCCTACCAGGGCATCACCCGGGTGGCCGGCCCCGTCGGCGCCTGGCTCAACGTGGGCTACAACGCCTACTCGCTCAAGCGCATCATGTCGGATCCCAAGGCGCCCGCGCTCTACAAGGCGGGGGTCGTCGGCTCCACGGGCCTGGCCGGCGTCTCGGCACTGGCCGCGACCCGCGTGGGCCTCCACGCGTTCAATGTCTGGCCCATGGCCGCCGAGGGCGCCAAGCTCATGGGCAAGGTCGCCGGCGTGACCGGGCTGGGCGCCGCCACGATCCTGTCCGCGATGGACACGTACGCCAAGTTCAAGGATCCCAACGCTACGGCCGCCGAGAAGGGGTTCAGCACCCTGGCCACCGCCTCCAGCGCCGGCCTCACGGCCGCCGTGCTGCTGGGCGTCACCGGCCCGGTCGGCATCGCCCTGGGCATCGGCGCGGTGGCCTTCACGCTGCTCGGGCCCTGGCTGAAGAACAACAAGATCGCCAACGCCGTCTTCGAAGGCATCGGCAGCGCGGCGTCCGCCGTCGGCGGAGCCCTCAAGAGCGCCGGCAGCGCCATCGTCGGCGGCGTCAAGAAGATCTTCTCGGGCTGGTAGACTGCCGGCCGCGCGAAACTACACCGGGCCGGCCAGCATCGGCCGGCAGTCCCGGCCGCCCAGGAGCGACGCGGGTATTCCGCAACCCGGCGCGACAGGCGATAATCGGTAGCCATGGAGGAATCGGGTTCAGGGCCCAGCCCTTTCGTGACGCGCGTCCGCACCGCCTACGCGGTGAAGGAGATCTTCTTCACGCTCCAGGGCGAGGGCGCCAACGCCGGCCGGGCCGCGGTCTTCCTGCGGTTCGCGGGCTGCAACCTTTGGTCGGGCCTGGAGGCCGATCGCTCGGGGGCCGTCTGCAAGTTCTGCGACACCGAATTCGTGGGCACCGACGGCGCCCGCGGCGGCACGTACCGATCGGCCGACACCCTCGCCGGCCAGGTGTGCGCGGAGTGGGCCGGCCGGGACCCCGGGGACGCCAAACCGCTGGTGGTGTGCACCGGGGGCGAGCCCTTGCGGCAACTTGACGAGGCGTTGATCGCCGCGCTGAACGCGGCCGGCTTCGAGGTCGCCATCGAGACCAACGGCACGCTCCCCGTTCCGCGGGGCGTGGACTGGGTCTGCGTCAGCCCGAAGGCCGGCGCGGAGGTCGTCGCGCGCGGCGGCCACGAGCTGAAGCTGGTGTGGCCGCAATCGCTCGATCCGGCGGCGTTCGAGCACTGGGATTTCGAGCACTTCTTCCTGCAGCCGATGGACGGCCCCGACCGCGCCCGCAACACGCGCCTGGCGCTAGACTACTGCCTCGCCCACCCGCGCTGGCGGCTGTCCGTGCAGTTGCACAAGATCCTGGGGATTCCCTGAAGCGGGGTTAGTGAGCCGGGAGGGACTCGAACCCTCGACCCACGGATTAAAAGTCCGTTGCTCTACCGACTGAGCTACCGGCTCGGGTTTGGCCATTGTACCGCCCTGGATGCTACCTTTTCAGGCATGCTGCGCACCAGGAATTCGCTCGGACTTGCGCTCGGCGCCGGGTTGGCCCTGACCATGGCAGGTTGTGACGGCACGGCCCGGCCGGCCGGGTCGGTCACGATCGAGCGGCCGGCCGCGGAGATCTTCCCGATGCTCACCGAAGCCGAGCGCCGGCGGGAATGGGTGGCCGGCATCATCGCCATCAAGGAGGGGGGCGGTCCGCCGCGCGTGGGCGCCAAGGCCGTCGAGACCCTGGACATGGGCGGCCAGCGCGTCACGGTGCATGCCGAAGTCACCGCCCTTGAGCCCGCAAAGCTCCTCGCCGTCAAGGGGACGTCCGAGGGGTTCGAGATGGCCTTTCGCTACCGCCTCGAGGAGTTCGGCGGCAAGACGCGCGTGGACTGGGACGCCGAGTTCCAGTTCAAGCCACTGCTCGCGAAGCTCATGATGGGCGTCATCGCGCCCGACATCCAGACCAAGCTGGAAGCCGACTTCGTGCGGCTAAAGGGTATCGCCGAGCGGAAGAAGCCGGCCGGCTAGCGGCGAGCGTCGGCGGGCGGGCGGTTCCGCGCCTCCGGGGCGGGGAACTTCACCGGGATCTCCACGGTGAACGTGCTACCCTCGCCAAGCTGGCTAGCCACTTCCAGCTTGCCGCCGTGCCGCTCCACGATCTCCTTCGTGATGAACAGCCCGAGGCCGGTGCCGGCAGTCTGGTTCTCGTTGACCCGGTAGAAGCGCGTGAAAAGCTGGGGCAGCACGTCGGCGGCGATGCCGATGCCCTGGTCCTTGACCGCGATGAACCACTTGTCGCCCTTGCGCCCCGCCCGGATCGAGACCTCGCCGCCCTCGGGCGAGTACTTCACCGCGTTGCTCACCAGGTTCACCAGCACTTGCGTCAGGCGGTCATGGTCGGCCTGGATCATCCCGCGGGGCGGTTCGACCGTCAGCACGATCTTGTGCGTGTCCTGGTGGCGCACCGCGAAGGGCTTGATGACCTTGCGCAGCAGGGTCTCCAGGCGGAACGTGCGGGGCACCAGCTTGATGCGATTGGCCTGGATCTTGGACAGGTCGAGCAGGTCGTTGATCAGGCGATGGAGCCTGTCGGTCTCGTCCTTGAGCACGTCGAGCAGCGGAAGTTGCTCGCCGCGCGACATGTCCCGCGAGATCATCATCTGCAGGAAGCCGGAGAGCGTCGTGATGGGCGTCTTGAGCTCGTGCGAGACGTTGGCGATGAACTCGTCCTTCATGCGGTCGAGTTCGGCCTCGATGGTGACGTCGCGGATCGAGATGACGCCGCCCGTCACGACACCGGGTTCCTCGCTGATGGTGCTGAAGTTCATCGAGACCGGGAACTCGCTCCCGTCGGCACGGCGCATCGCCCCCGGACAGCGGGCCCGAAACGTCTCGCCCTGCCGCAGGCAGCGGTTGAACGCCTTGAACGTCTCCCAGTGGCGCTGCGACGTGGTGACCAGATCGTCCCAGCACATGCTGTAGAGGTCGGGCACGGTGTAGGCCGAGAGCGTGGCCAGGGCGTTGTTGAAGGACAGGACCTGCCCGAGGTGGTCGACGACGACCAGGCCATCGTCCATCGAGGCGAGGATGGCCTCGAGTTCGGCTCGCCGGGCGGCGTTGCCCCGGGCGAAGTCCACGTTCTCGATGTGGATGGCCAGGGGCTGCGAGACGACCGAAAGCAACGGGATGTCCTCGGCCACGAAGGGTACGACGTCGCGGTTGCGGAAGAAGACGATGACGCCCACCAGGCGCGACTCGGTCAGCATCGGCACGCCGATCAGGCTGGCGGCCTCCTGGGTCGAGCCGACGGCGATCGCCGGCCGGCGCTTGCGGATGAGGTCGTCGTAGAAGCGCGATATCTCGGTGGTGTCGTGCGACTCCTCGATGAACGGCACGCCGTACTCGGTCACCAGGCGCAGGTTGTCCGGGTCGTCGGTGGACAGGACGTAACCGCCCTCGGCCTCCAGGTACTCCGCGATGTCCTGTAGGAAGCTGCGGAGGATGTCGCCCAGTTCGCCCCGGCTGCCCAGGAGGCCGAAGAGGCCGTGGAGGAAGCCGATCAGCCGCAGTTCGGGGTGGGGCGTGAACGTGGCCCTGGGCTCTCTGGGAAGCACGTTCGAGGATACCATGGGCCCTCTGGTGACGATCATCAGGGGATCCTGGCCGCGGAACCTGAATCTGGCGTGTACCTGGCTTTGCCGTCAGGTATCGTGGTAACATAGTCGCCTGACCACTCTGGGGTTGTAGCTCAGTTGGTAGAGCGCTTGAATGGCATTCAAGAGGTCAGGGGTTCGATTCCCCTCAGCTCCACTAGAAGGGGGCTCCGGTACCAAATCGGGCCCCTTGGCCCTTTTGGGGCCTCGGCGTTCGCCCGCGCGCTCCCCGCGCCGTCGGGACAGAGTTGGTGCCCGGCCGCGCCGAGACTCTCGCACGAGCCGGGAGTCCGGTCGAATCAGGCCGCGGGTGGTGAAGGTGCTCTCGGAGAGACCGGCCGGCCCTCGGCCCGGATCGTCTGGACGAATGTCCACGGCCCCAGCCGCTCCCACTCTTCGGGAGTGTAGGCGACGATCTCGACCGGGGCCGGCAGGGTCCAGAGCTCCGCCAGGGACACCATGCGTTCCCACGGCTTCCAGCCTGCGAAGGCCCGGCTGATCACGCAGAAGTCGTAGTCGCTGTCCTCGTCCGCCGTTCCGCGGGCCCGGGAGCCGAAGAGTAGCAGGGTGGCGTCCGGGAAGCTCTCCCGGACGCGAGCGGCCAGGGCTTCTACTCCGGGCCAGTCGACCTGAACGACTCGGCGAATCGAACGATCTCCATGGCCCATCCCTCGGCCTCCCGGCAAATGACCTCGTCGTACAGCTTCTCGGGCGCCACGCCCAGGCCCGTCGGATACCGGGACTGGACGTGGTGGGCGTCGAGCCTCCGCGCCGCCCGGACCACCGGCTCCGGCACGTCGGTGTCCAGGCTCCGCAGCTTCAGGAGCAGGTCGACGATGCTGCGCGTCAAAGCCGGCCTTCCGGACAGGGCGCAGAGGGCCTTGATCCGTTTCTCCGCAGCCTGCTGGTAGTGAAACACGGCGAGGGAGCAGTTGCCAGCTTCCGCCAAGGTCCGCGCGGCCTCCAGATCCCTGGCGGCCGCGTCGAGCCAGGCTTGATACTCTTCCTCGCTCACTCCAACACAGTATAGCGAGGCGTGCCATGGGGCCGTCGCGGCCGGCCCTACCCCGGGAATGGGCGGCGCGGGCATCCGCGCCCGGGAGCGTGACAGCGGAGGGTCGACCGGGCAAGCGGGTCGCGACGTTGGCGACGAGCGGTACTTGCTACGTGGTACGGGCGAGTTCGCAGGCGGCACCTCACCTCGAGGGTCCATGCCGCGATGCAGACGTGGCCGGCAGTACGCAAGCAAGGCCGATCTGTGGGACCATTGGCCTCGGGATGTTTCGAAATCGGGTCGCGTCGCTCGGCTTGCTCGCGGCACTATCGGGCGCAGGGTGCAACGCTCTGCTGGCTGCCGTCTCAGCCGGTTCGGCCACCGCTCCCGTGGCCGGGCCGGCCAGCGGCACACCGGCCCCGGTGGCAACAGCGCCCGGCGCTCCGCCGCCCGTGTCGCCCGCACCCTCCGACGCCGGGAACCTCCCGGGCGGCCAGGCCGCCGGGTTGGTCGAGGTCACGATCAAGACGAGCGTGCTGAGGGTCAACTTCTCGGCCTTCGATCCCCTCTTCGGGCCGTCGTTCGGCGCCGGATCGGCCATGGCACGCTTGCGCATCTTTGCCCGGTTCTGTGAGGATCCGGGCTGCGCCAGGCCCGTCGCCGTCGTTCCGGCCGAAGTCGCCGGCGCCGATGCCTCGGGCTACTATGTCTTTGGCACGGCGTCCAACGAAGGCAAGGGGTTCGACAAGGAGCTGATCTTCCGCAGAGCGCCGCTCGGCAAATCCTACCTGCAACTCGTGGGCGACACCGAGTTCAGCGCAAAGGCGGGAAAGGGGAAGTGCACCGGTCTGTCGGACTGCCCGGGCGACGCCGATCTCCTGCAGGTCGCGACGGTCACGCCGCCCGGTGGCGCGGGCAAGGCCAAGAACCCGGCATCCTTCGCCAGGGAGATCGAGATCTCGGCCCCGGGCGAGACGCTCTCGCTCGAAGGCCCGCAATTCCTCGGCCACATCTTCTTGGGCGGATCGGAACTCTGGTCCCCGGCCCCGGCCGACCCCGGCCGGCTGGTCGCGGCGGTTTCCAACGCAGAGGACACCTTCCGCAACTACGTGGCCCTCATCGACCCCTCCGACCCGGCCGGCAAGCCAGGGGATGCTTCCTACGTCATGACCAATGGTGGCGCCGCCTTGCAGGGCGACCTCTGCGGTCTGGTCGAAGGCCGGGATGCGCTATACGCGATAGCCGTCACTGCGGACGGGGCCTACATTCTGGCCCTTGACCCCGCGACCGGGAGGCAGAAGGGCACCACTCCGGTCGCCGGGCCCATTCCGCCCGGCGATCCCGGCAATGCGACCACTTATCCCTTTCCGTGCCGTGGTGTCTACGTCGAGAAGGGCGTGACCCGCCACCTGTACCTGCTGCAATTCCGGGGCGCGGGCTCACAACCCAATCAGTACCACGCGCTCTACCACGTCGACCTGGGCACGGGTGCCGTGGAGACGCCGCTCGACGCTTACGGAAAGTGGGCGTGGCGGGGCCTGGTGGCAACCGCCGACGGCTCCAAGCTCGTCGCGCTCGACATGAGCTGGTCGCAGCAGAACATTCAAGAAGGACCGAAGCACGACCGTCTCATTCCGATTCCGCTGGGCCCGGACGGAAAGGTCGGAGGCGTCGATGCCTCGAAGATAGTCGACACCGGGCTGACGTCGGACGATCGCTGCGGCGCTACGGTCAACTGGCCGAGCGATATCGCGGTCGCGAAGGTCGGGGGCGAGGAGCGAATTCTGGTGGGCCACGACGCCGGGGTCGCGACCTTCGAACCCGCCACGCTCGCCAGGATTCACGACCTCGACCTGACCACCTTCGGCACGCTGGTCGGCCAGATCGCCGTCGCGCCCGGCGGCAAGACACTGTACGCGGTGCCCCAGTGCAAGGCCTATAACGCCCGGCACGACTGGACTCTGCCTTACGGCGCCTCGACCGAACGTGCGGACAAGAACCTGGCCGCGGCCCTGGAACCGGGCGGGGCCAACCTGGCGGTCGCAAGTACCGGAATCGACGTCAACGGGGACGGCTCGCCCGACAACGGCATCGACCTCGACTTCTACCGGATCAAGGCCTTCATCCGGTCGTTCGGGACCACGCTGCCGATCCCGCCGGTGGCCTTCACGGCTCCGCGAGTCGCCGTCGGGGAGAAGCTCATGTTTCTGCGCGGCACCGGAATCCAGGGCGACGGCGGCGGCACGATTTCCTCATCGGGCCTCGGCCAGGCCCAGGACATCGCGATCCTGGACCGGTTTACGGGGAAGGGCCATGTCGGGAACCGCTACATGCCCTTCTTCGACGGCTTGAGCTCGAATGCCGGAGCGGGGCCGGCCATCTGGGGCTACGACATCTGGCCCGGCCGGGAGACCTCGGTAGGGTTCCTGCACTACATTCCAGCGACCGCCTCGATCGGCCGATAGCTCGAGCCGGACCTCCGGCCCGACGCCTCCCTCCTGGCAGGCGCTCTTGCCGATCTCGTCGAGTCCCGAAGGGCTTGGCGCCGGCGCTCGCCCGCGTTCGAAGACGGGGCCGGCGGCGCATCCGGCTCCGGCGCCGCCTGCTTGCCGGCGCCTACGGTCGCAGTGGGCAAAAGGAAGACCGTCCGGATCGGCGGGGCGATGGACGATTTTCGTTGGCCGAGTGCGGTCTGGCGCAGTCCAGGAGGCGGCAAGTAAAGATTCTTTGCTCGGCCGCGCCGGTCCAGCAAGGAAACCCGCTCGCTTCCCGATATCCCAGAAGCGGGTTTTGCGGGATAGCTTGGGGGCAGACGCTCTATGAAGCCAATCGGGCTTTCTCTTGGCGCGTATCTTCGTGGCGAGGGGACCGGGACGCCGGCTCGGCGACCGATCGATCTCGCGGCGCGGCGCCGCGGCGTCGACAGGGATGGCGACGGCGACGTCTCCCGCCGCGAGTCGCGCGACCGCTTCACGCGCTCCAACTCCTTCGCGACCCTGGACAAGGACCGCGACGGCCTCCTGTCGACACTCGAGATGCGCGATCTGGAAAGGTTCGATAACCGGCAGTACGACACGGACGGGGACGGGCAAGTCGGGCGCGACGAGTTCGTGGCGAACCGGGCGGCCGAGATGAAAGCCAACCGGCGCGCACTCGTCGGCCAGCGCATCGCGGCCATGGATGGTGACAAGCTTCGGGCAGCGCTCGACCGCTTCGACGCCGATGGCGACGGCCGGCTCAGTGCCGCCGAGGTGATCGGCGGGCGCAGGGAACTGCGGCGGCAAGAGGACGCCGCTCGCCGCGAAACGGCCTTCGAGGCCCTCGCGGGAGACCGCGGCGCGTTCGCGCTCGAGAGCAAGCAGGCGCGGATTTTCGCGGCGTACGATGCCGACCGCGACGGCCGGGTCGGCCGGGCCGAATTCGGCGAAGGGCACCAGGCGGATCTGCAGGCCGTGGCGCGGTCCCGCTACACGGGCGAGAGCCCGGATTCCACGGTGGTGAACCGCCTTGCCCTGGATCGCCTCGAACCAGGGACGAAGGAGGACGAAAAGCAAGTCTCCCCTGGCCGGCCGGTGGACGTGGGATCGCTCCGCGACCTCACCTGGGACGAGGCCGTCAACATCATCCGGTCCCGTGGCGGAGAGCTGTTCGAGAACGGCCGGCCGGCCGTACTGGCCGTCCGCACCGCCAATGCGGGGACTACAACCTATGACGACGCCTTCGTGGTGCTCAAGCCCGACGGCGGCATGAAGACCTTCGCCGCGACCACGAGGCCGGGGTTCACCACGCCCGGCGGCGGATGGGATCCCGCGATGGTCCTGCCCGGAAACTACGAGATCACCCCCCGCTGGCGGGACGGCAAGTTCAACAACGACGCCTTCATCATCGGCACCGACGACGGCTGGAATGTAAAGGCCGCCGAGGACCGCAATGGCGACGGCCGGTACTCCCGGGCGGAGCTGAACAGGCCGGTCTCCAGCGACGAGATCCGGCTTCACCGCGGCAACGACACGACCACCAGTTCCGCCGGCTGCTTCAACGTCCAGGACTACGACGGCTTCCTGGCCTACATGGGGGGCCGGGACGTGAGCTTCAACATGACCCTGGTCAACGCCTGATCCGCCCAGAGCGGGCCTACGCGAGGCCTGGATTGCCCAGGGCGTATGCACCGGCCGCCTGAAAAGACCGGCACGGACTTTGGTTCCGAGAAAGGGTTCAGGCCCCGAGGCCGCGCACCGATCAGGCTCCCAGCAGCTCCATGACCCGCTCGGGCGGGCGCGCCACGACGGCGCGTTCTCCGGCGACCAGGATGGGCCGCTCGATCAGGATCGGATGGTCCACCAGTACTTGTATGGCGCCCTCGCGGGACAGATCCCGGCCGGCGAGCCCGAGTTCGGCATAGACGTCTTCGCCGGTGCGCATCAGCGCCTGCGGCTCCATGTCGAGCTTGCGCAGCAGGTCGTCCAGTTCGCCGACCGACAGCGGTTGGTCCAGGTACCGCACGATACGCGGAGTCACTCCGGCGGCCTCGAGCAGTTCGAGCGCCCGCCGGCTCTTGCTGCAGCGCGGGTTGTGGTAGAGCGTGGGCTGGTCCATGGAAACAGGATACCTGGCCGGGGCCGGATTTCCCGCCGACGGGGAAGTCGAGAAGGGATCGACGCGCATCAACAGGCTGCTGAAGAACCCTCGGCGAGCGAGGGCGAGGCTGCGCAGAGGATTCGCGAGCGCACCCGCAGGATTCGGCCTGAAGCGTAGTCGCAGCCTACGTGAGGGGCGATTCCGAGGATGTAGGCCGCGAAGCCTCCGGCAGGCGAAGCTCGGAGCTGTCGAGGGTTTTTCAGCAGCCTGTTAAATCCGTATCAAAATAAGCACCGCGCGCTCCGCCTGCTCGGACAAGGAATTCGTCCCCGCAGGCACATCGGACTACCGTGGTGCCGCAGGGCGCTCTCGTGTGGATGGTGGGGTAGGCGCCGTTTTTCTCGGACGGCGAAGGATGTTTGGCGCAGTATCGCGGCGGCTGGCGCGCGCGAACTGGGCCGCGTTTCGAACAGAAGGGGGATGGGTCCGTGGCAGTCAATGGAGTCAATCCGGCAGCACAGGCAATCGGCAACCTGGTTCCGCTCAACGGCGCCCCGGCGCAGGCGGCCGCACCGGCCGCTCCGGCCGACAAGCAGCCGAACGGCGACATCAACGTGGCGCTCAAACCCGGCCAGGCGGCCAACATCGCGTTCGAGCAGCCCGGCGTGGCCGCTGCGGGCGGTCCCGGCGCGGTGCCCGCGGATATCAAGACCGCGCTGGGCGAGATCAAGACGGCGCTGGAGGGACTGGTGAAGCAGCTCACCGGCCTCCTCGAGAAGCTCGGCGGAAAGGCTCCCGGCGCCGCGCCCGCGGCCGGCGGACCGGCGAACGCCACGCCCGCGGCCGGCGGCGCGGCGAATCCCGCGCAGCCCGCGGC
>Ga0194120_10007362_pt1 | contig 15089 bp, 10 predicted proteins | sample TA2MahCa65mmetaG_FD_148642 | JGI IMG/M metagenome (GOLD analysis project Ga0194120, IMG submission 148642) | Freshwater microbial communities from Lake Tanganyika, Tanzania - TA2015019 Mahale Deep Cast 65m | ecosystem: Environmental > Aquatic > Freshwater > Lake | place: Tanzania: Lake... | reverse complement strand
CGCGCTGCAACGCCTTGCCGCCGCCGCCACGCTGCCGACCTGGTGGGTGGACTCGTTCTTTCTGCCCCCGGAACGGGCGACCAAGGCCAAGCCCGACCCGGATGTGCCGTAGTCCGCAGTTGCGATGCCCGCCCAGGACCGCAAACTGCCGGGCGACACGGCTCCGATCGGCACTCCAGGGGTCGGGATTGCCCTATGACACGGCTCCGATCGGCATTCCATGGGTCGGGATCGCCATAGGAAGCGGCTCCGGTAGGCACTTCATGGATCGGGATCGCCGTCGGATCCGCCTCCGGTAGGCAATCCATGGGTTGGGAGTGCCGTAGGGGGCGGTTGCGGACGGGCGTTTGTGGATCGCGCGCGCATCCTCTGGCCGGCGGGCGGCTGCGAGCTGGCGGAGGCAGGCGGCGGCGCTATCAAGTTCGGCCGTGCGTGGCGGGTGAGTGGACCCGCACTGAGCGTCGAGCACCAGCCGCGAGCTAAGGGACTGGAAAATAATAAGTCGATCACTCTCACATCAGGACGGAGCCGCGAGTCGGACCTTTGGTCCGCGAGCTGGCGACCCACGGAGCAAGCAAACGGGCCCGAGAAATGATTGAGTAAATCATTTCCTGGCCCTAAGCGATCCACAGGCCGCCTGCCGGTGCGCCGTACGCCATCGATCCCTTGCCGCACTGGCCAGCCCGCAGTAGACTCGCGCCCGGTTCTTGCAGCGGAGCCAGCACCGTGCCAGCCGACGCCCAGCCCCGTCCATTACCTGCCGTCGCGATGGCCGTTGTCGAGTGGCGTCGGTTGCGGGCTGAGTTGGCCGCGCTGGTCAACGGCGATGCCGACAACTCGCGCAGTTCGCGCCGGTTGAGATTGCAGGTGCAGCTTCGCCAAGCCGAAGAGGCTGCCGCAAACTGCATCCAGCGGGCCATCGCCGCGCAGTTTGGCGCCAACCGGCTGTGGCATCACGACGACGAACAGGCCCAATGGAACGCAACGCGCAAAGCGATGGCAGCGCTGGCCACCGACGACGTGGCGCCAGGTGCGATCTCGACATACGTGTACAGAACGGCAGAACGCGCAATCAGCGATGCTCTGCGGCGCCTGAAACGCGAGCGCAACACGATTCGAGTGGACCCGACCGATGGCGCCCAGGCACCCGACGGCACGGTCGCCGCGAAGCCCTGGGATGCGGACCTGCGCGTGCCGCAACACGACGATGCCCTGGACGCCGCGCGGCATGCGGAACGGGTGCGCGAGGCCATGGCGGCTATCTGGCCAGATCTCGTGGACAGCCACCGATTCGTGCTTGAGTGGCTGGTGGTGGAGGGCGGCAGGCAGACCGCCTTGGCCGAGGCGCTCGCCGGCCCCAACCCACCGCGGGACCTGCATCGCCTGCACGGTGGCGCCCCCCCGCCGTGCTCGCTGTGCCGCAATTGGGTAGACGTCAAATTCAAGCAGGCCAAGGCTGCCGTGGCGAAGAAGGTCCAGGCCTACCTCGCGAAGGAGGCGGCGTGAAATTGGTGTTGGTGGACTTGGATAATGTCTTGCGTTGGCCGGCTGTGCAAGCTGCGGCGGAGCAGAATGGCTGCCCTGTTTTGGTGGTGCCCTCACCGCCATTGGACCGGGTGCCGAACGCATCGCCGTGGTCCGTGCGGCCCATCCGTCCGGAGGACCCGCGGGCGCGTTTGCCCGATGGTCGCCGTCCAGACGTTGCCGTCGTGGTGGGGTTCAACACCGCGAGTGCGGAATACCCGCATTGGGGTGCGGCGCTTTCGCCAGACGCTGTGGCCGCGCTGGCCTACGGCTTTGCGTCGCTGGTAGTGGACGACCCAGGCGACGTGGCATACGAATGTGCGCTCACGCTTTCGGCACCGCAGGCTGTGGACGATGCACTGGCGCACCTTGCGGCCCGGTCGCCGTTTGAATCGCACGCCGGTGACCTTGTAGAGGTCTGGCTGTTGTCCAAGGACAACGCACGCCGGTGACCTTGTAGAGGTCTGGCTGTTGTCCAAGGACAACGGGTTAAGGCTGCGGGTTGCGACCACCCTGGGTAGAACGAACGTTGTATCTTCGTGGCGTGGCATTCGCACAGTTTTTTTTGCGCCAGCGGCCGGATTCAGGCGAACGTGGCTTTCAGATGACGGCTTGCCTACCACATTCGCGGCGGACAGGTGGAGCACACCTCTTGCGGGCGGCCAAGATGCGACCGTAGACCTGGATCCCCAGTACCCACCAACGGATTTTGGGCAGATCGCGGTCGCTTGTACCAGGCGGGCGCACCTCATCAGCCAAATCGGTCGCACGCCCGACTCCGTCGCCGGCATTGCGAGAATGGCCGAGGTCCTACTTGGCGGGGATCCCGCGCGGGTCTCGCTGCGCCGACATTCGCAGGAAGACGTCGTTCAGGCGCGCACGCTGGGTTGGCTTTCGTTGCCGCCGACGTGGGGCGGCGGCGGCTGTCAGCCATCGGCGCTGGGTGCTGGAGCGGTCTACGTGGACGCGATCAGCGTGACTGCGCGTTCGCGATACCCCGCATACGCGGTGTCTGCGGCAAACACCCCACTTCGCAGTGAGCCGAAGTCGTGCGCTGTCAACGACGATCAGGTGCCTTCGCGGCCGGGCCCGGTGCCGCGTGCGGCATCAGTCCAGGTTGCCCTCACGCCGATTTCAGGCGGTAACATGGCAAATTGCCGCGTCGGCGATCTGGCCGCCGATTGTGAGCACTGGTGGGCGCGGGAGTGGGTCGGCTCTCGGCCTGACACCGACGGCTGGCTGGGCAGGTGCAAGGCGGAATGGCCGCTTGACCTACCGCAACCGTTGTCGTGCCACCTGGGCGGCGTCGGGTTTCCGGCCTGGTTTCAAGGCGAGCTCATTTTTGCAGCGCCGCAGGTGTGCACGGGCACGCAACGGCTATCAGATCGCATTGCCGCTGGCGTCCTGACACATGCGCGGGTGGCCGGTGTCACCACGCTGGTAATTGCGATTGGAGCTCTGGCGCAAGGTCACTCGGTTGACCTGCGCCTCATTCAAGACGTAGCAGCAGCGCCACCTGCGCTCGCCGCATACGCGAATCGGTGGCGCAACCTGCAACGCCTGCCCATCCTCGTTGCGACGCCAATTTGGGGTACACCGTGAACAGCCCGCTTGACCACCACCTGCACGAATTGACGACGGTCAAGGCGCTGTGTGCCGCAGCCGAGGACCGTCATTCGGCGTGGTCGCTCATTGCCGTGCTGGCGGCCGGCGAACTGGACGGCGCCGAAGCTGGGCAGCTGATGGCCCGCACGCTGCAAGCTGTGGATCTCGCGAACTCGGCTGCTGGCATCGCGGCAACCGTAGCCCGGCTTTGCACGGCGGCCAGCGAGGTTCCCGCCTTTGCCGATCCAGGGCAACTGGCCGAAATCGCCGCGCGGACCGACATGATTGCGCTTGCCGCCATGGCTGCGGGCCGGTTGACCGAGTTTGCACAGCGCACAGGCAACGCCCAGCAGGCAACCATCACCGATGCAGCCAGCCAATTGGTGGCCGTTGCCCAAGCACTGCGGACTGCGCTGGTCGCCCGTCAAGACCATTGGTTGCTCGCAGACTTGGCACGGGCAGCGTTGGCGCGTCGGTCGCCGTACAACGGTCGCGAGGACCCAGCACTTCTGCCGTGGGCGGCAATCGCCTCAGCCCCACTCAACCTGCCGACCGAGAACGCGGCGATTGAGTCGTTGGTCGGCCTATGGGGCGTCGGCTTGGTGCCGACGCTCGCGGTGGCCACAATTCGCCAGTTGGTCTGCGATGATCCGGCTTGGAGTCGGGCCTGGGTGGCCGCCTTGGCCTTGCCAGAGGCTGTACATGTGCTGCCCTCGCGCTGCAGCGATGTCACCGCCTACGAGGTCCCGCTGCGCCACATCGACGACACGGCCACGCTGCGGGTGTGGTCGGCGCCGGATGGCGCCGTCTGGGTGCAATGGGCGCACGCTCAAGCGCAGCGGGCCGAAGGGGGAGAGGTATCGATCGGTGATGGCGTTGTTGGCGTGCACAAGCTCACGGTGTCGATCGGCGAGCCGGAAATCGGCGAGGACCTAGGCCGGGCCTGGATCGCCCTTGACGACGCGCTCGCTGAAGGTGCCGCCGCAGTGGCGAGCGCTGTACGGCTGGTACTGGACCTGTGCGGGTCGCCGCAGGTAGCGGCCGCGCTTGGGCGCGTTGCGGCCGCGCTTGAGAGCGACGGAGAGCCGCCCCTGCGCGACATCCAAGCCGTCGAGGTCGTGCTGCGCGCGCGCTTGCGGTTGCAGGCGGCGATTTTGACGCGGCCAGAACTGCCGGCGGCCGTGATCGATGAGGTCAGGGCGCTCGATGGGGCACTCGCGAAGGCCAGGGCCGACGAGGCCGTCCATGCGCTGCCGCCTGGAATTTACGAGGAGTTGACGCTTGGTGTGGCAGTCGACGAGGCCAGTTGGTGGGGCGCACCGTGGGCCGTGGAGCGGTTTTGGGCGGAGAACAGGGCTGCGCTGCTTGCCGGCACGCGGGATGCCTTGGATGCCTCGGCGCTGCCACCATTGGGCATGCGAGGCGAGGTCGTCGTCATCGCAAAGCCGTTGAGTCGTCGGACTCCTGGTCGCACCGACCTCGCCCGGGCCGTAGGCCGCCGCGTACCGGCACACGAGCGAGCGCGGCGCGTGACGTTCGCTCCTGTCAGGGCAGCCGCTGGTGGCGTCTACCAGCGCACGCCAGAGTTGCGTTGGTGCAGAACCGCAGTCCTGGCCGAAGCCGGAATGGACTCGCCGCACGCCAACGCGATGTGGCTTGACTGCACAGAGCCCGTTGTCGCGCTTTGGGCATTCGGCGCCGGGTTGCCGTTGTCCGCGCCCGCGCCCGCCGACCGCCACCTCCGGTTGAAGTGGACGATTTCGCTGCCACCGGGCCTCGTGCCAGCGATGATCGATCCCGACGACTGCGGCCTGGTGGTCGAGTTTGCCGACCGCATTGAGGTGTGGCCGCTGGTTGTGGACCGCCTGTAGCCTCGCGCCGGAGGGACAATGCCCAGGAAACTTCTGGACAACTTTTTCACCGACCCCCTGTATTCGGATGCGCAGGACCTGCGACAGGCACTCGACGCCAGCATCGCACCGTTCTTGCAGGCTGGGGCCCTTGGCCAATTCGACGAACACCTGAGGCAGGAGGGCGTTTGCATCGCGCTTTTCGACAACCTGACTGAACACCGAACAAGGAGGCTGCCCAACCTGCCCGACGGATTTTCGCTCCCCGCCCAATGGCGACATGCGGACGGAGCGCACGACCCGTTCTTGCCCAAGGTTCTTGTGGACACGGCAACGGCGGTTTGCACGGCGGTCAAGCCCAACAAGCCATGGCGGCTGTGCCGCTTGGGGATCCACGAGCACCTCGACTTCTCGGAACTCCCGCTGGAAGGGGGTTCTGCGTTCGTCCCCCTAGCCGCGGCCCTGATTCTCGCCCAGCAAGGTGTTGTCGCCAACCCAGCCGTTTTTTCGACGGGCGCATGGAACGCCGCCGCAGGGTCACTGAGCTATGTTGCGCTGGGCGGCAAGCCCTTGGCCGTCGGCAACAGCGGCCTCGCTGATGCCCGCCTGTTTGCGCCCGCCGTGGCTGCCGGTGGCGGGGGGGCCGTACCGCTTGTGTCCCTTCCGGCCATCCCAGGCAAGCCGGTTGCCGACCAACTCGCGCCCCTGTTGGCGGCGATGGACGCACCGCCAAACGGTGACAAGAAAGACCCAAGCGCGCTGCAGCCGTGGTGTGCCTACCTGAACCGGCCGCACAATCGCAGCCTCCAAATGCAACACTACGCGGACCTCGCGCCCAACCTGGGCAATGACGCGCACGCCACGGGCTGCAAGCAGCAAGGCATTCCGGCGCAAGGCGAGATCAAGCACTTGGTCGTCGCGGTGGCGACGCAGCCAACCTCAGCCATCCTGGCCATTGCGACGTGGCGACCGCTGCATGTGCACTTGCTGGTTTCGACTGCCGCAGAGAAATCTGCAGCGAATGTCCAACAATTTTGTTCACGAGCTTCGATTCAGGCTTCCTGCTACCGCGCGCCCGATCTTGCGCCGCCTAACGATGTCGTGCGCGACGACTTGTTGGACCAACCGCGCCTTGACACGGTTGCACTCGTCGCGGGCCTCATCACAGGCAAGCTTGCCAAAGCCACAACCGAAGGAAGCGGCCGGCAGTTGCTCGCGGTCGACGTGACGGCCGGCTTGGCCTCCATGACCACTGTACTGTCGCTTGCCGCAGACGCCGCACGTGCCGAGATCGGCCGCTGCTGCGTGCTATACGTGTGGTCCGAGTACGTTGGGGCGTCGCCCAAGCTCGGTACCGCGGTAGCGTTGCTGGTGGCCTGAACTTTCTTTGAGGTGCCTATGCTCACCTGGCTCCGCCTGCGCAACTGGCGCGGCTTCGCTGCCGACGCCGAAGGGTTCCCCTTGGGTCGCCTCACCGCAGTTGTCGGCGAGAACTCCGCTGGCAAGTCCACGATTTTGCGCGCCCTGGTCATCCTCGCTCAATCGCACGCAGGTCGCGCGCTGCCGACGTCGCTGATCACGATTGGCCCGCGGGGCGAATTTGGCATGGCGCAAGGGCTGGTTCACGGGTTCACTGCTGGGGTCTCGTCATCAGCGTCCACTGGCGATGGGCTCGACGATCGGAACGACGACCCGATCGTGCGCATGGCCCTGCAAACGGTGTCTGCAGAGGCCACGTCGACCGCGGAGATTGCGGCAATGCGCAGTGGGAACTGGCTGGTGGAGTATGGCTGGCGCGTCGAGCCGACGGCACCGGCTGGCACACTGGCCGAAATCAGGTTCTCACTGCCCGACACCTGGTATGGCCTGACTTTTCGCCAAGTGCCCACGGAGCACGGCGATGAGCTTGGGTTGCCTGCGAACAGCCAAACTGCGGCGCCGCCCTTCGAGTACCGCCTTGACAACGACGAGCTGGTTGAAGAACTTGCCGACGCCGATCCAGCCGAACTGCCACCCAGACTTCACCCATGGGCAGAACTGGCGAAAGAACTGCGGGACATATTTGTCCCTCGTGCTCTGCCAGAGCCCGTGGCGCAAGACGACGAGGATGCCCAAACCGTCGCTGCCGAGTCCGACGGGCCCAGAGCGGATAGACTCGCCGACCTTGCGTCACTGCGCATGCGCGATTCCGACGGTCAGGTCGAGTTTTCGTGCGACCTGACGGGCCGAGAAGACCTCCGCGCCGATCAAGCCGGTTTTCCGCAGACCAGGTCGTGGCAGGATTTCGTCGAAGCATCGGGCGGTGCCAAGCGACCCGGGCCAGCCGCCAACGAAGGGGCGACGGCGCCGGCCTTCGACGCGTGGCAAGCCCTTGTCTCGTTGCGCGCGGCGCTGCAGGGCACCCGAGACGCCTGTCTTGCGCTGGCCGACCTCGGGCCGATGCGCATTGCGGGTGCGCGCGTCCACCCGCGGGATCGCACAGATCGCAAGCTGGTCCGAGTTGGGCGAGACGGCGAACACGTGGCAGATATCCTGTTGCATCATGGATACCTTCACGGCTACATCAACCGAATCCTCCGCGACCGGCTCAAGTTGGTCCGGGCCTTGAGCAGCGACCCCGTGGGCAAGCCAAAGGTCATGCTCGAACTCTCCGTCGCCGCTGGCGGTGCCACGGACGTCAACATGGCCGATGTCGGCGTCGGCGTAAGCCAAGCCCTGCCGCTTGCCGTCCTTTTGGCGTTGACCGAGCGCCGTCCCGACGCCAAGGACATGTTGCCCGTCGTATTGGCTGTCGAGCAGCCCGAATTGCACCTGCACCCAACCACCCAGGCTGTGCTCGCACAGATCTTCCTGGAACACCTCGGGCTGGCGCCCGCCAACCCCAAAATGGGCGACGAGAGCCACGAAGCGCCGGGCGCTGGCGCCGACCGCCCCCTGACCTGGCCCCAACTCCTTGTTGAGACCCACTCACCGCAAATGCTCGCCGCCTGGACCGGCGATCTAGCTCGACCCATCACCGACATTTGCGTGCTGCAAGTCCTCCGCAAACCCGACGGAAGCACCCGCGTGTTGGTCCGCTGACCGCTACTTGCTCCGCCGTTTCCAGACTTCCTTCCACCACGGCGCATCGCGCCAGCGCTGGCTGGACGGGCTGCCCGGCCCAACTCTGGCGACGATGGCATCGGCCGCTGCCGCCTGATCACCCTCTGGCAACCGGCAAAGTTCCGGCACCAAGCCCGGCAGCATGGCTGCCGCCGTCGCGGCCTTGAGGGCATCGAGCTTGGCAACGAAGCCTGCCAGGTTCGGACGAGGCGTTGCCACTGGCGGCGGCTGCGCAGGTTGGGGCGGCGGTGCCGCGGTTGGCCCAGCCGTGCCGGACGCAGGTGCCGTTCCGCCGCCCAAATCGATGCCTGGTGGCTTTGCGGTGGCTTGGACCTTGTCGGAAGCCGTCGGGTCCGGTTTCGGCTTGGGCACCCGCTTGGCCCCGCTTGTGCGCTGGCGTAGCTTCCCGCTGGCGAGCGGCAGCACGAAGTATTCCTTCTTCGCGGCCGAAAACTCGTTGCGCCAAGTCTGGTTGTCGATTTGCATGTAGCGGCCGTTGTCCTGCGCATCTTCCATCGGCTGCGCGCTGGCCAGCAATTCGCGCAGCGTCTCGCTTGCGGCCCAACCGGGCGCTGCCTGCGCCATGTACGCGCGAAAGTCGGCCACGCAGCCCGCCGCGTCGGCCGGCACGGGCGTCACCGATGCCGCGAATGGGTCGGCCGCCCAGCCCGTGTCGTGCGCCGCCACCTGAAAACTGTCTACCGCAAGTTTGACCTGACCATAACCGAAAGGCTTGCCAAGGCCAAGGCCGTGGCGGGCGCCCTCGTGGCCGCCGAAATCCAGCGCCCAAAGCAGCGCACCCAGTTCATGGCGACGCAGGTTGTGGATGCGTACCTGGGCGCGAAACGTCGTTCCAGCCGGCAGCGGAAACAAGAACGTCTTGACGCTCTTGTTGCTGCGCGCCTTCTCTGGAATATGCGGTCGCCGCACTGGCTGGGGTCGGTACCGCTTGTAGCCGGCGAGGATGGAGTCGTCATCCATCATGGTCTTGTACAGGCGGTTGTCCAACGTCCGGCCACTCGGTGCAGTGCGCTGGGCGATGTACGCCGGGTAGAACGACGGCTTGGGCGCTCCCAGAATCGACTCGACCCCTTCGGCAGGCACCCTTGGCTCGCCTTCGGCGCGGGCGAGGCCAATGCTAACGCGGCCGGCAAACATGGCCAGTTGGGCGTCCTTGGGGGCATTTTCGACGACCCGGCCAAAAATCGCCTCGGCCAGATCGATGGAGCCGTCTTGCGTGTCGCGTGCACCGGGCTGCGTGGTCTCCAGCACCTCGTGAAGGCTCCACTTGTAGGCGAGGCGGAACATCATCGCCAAGCCGAAAGCGCGCAGCGTGCGGCCGCCGCTTGGGTCGGTCAGGTAGAACACCGGCACGGGCTTGCCCGCAAGGTACGCTGCCTTCCACATGCCCCATTCTTCGTTGGGCTCAACGTCGTTGCGGCCCTGTTCGCCAGCATTGCTGTGGACCTGCTCAAAGACGCGGAAATCGCGCGCCGTCACCTCAAGAGGCGGTCGCTCGGCGTTGTCCGTGTGGGCGCCAGGCCACGAGAAGACGAAATCATGGTGCTTGGGGTTGCCTTGCCTGGGCTGCTTGGTCTTGTTGCGATCCCACGGCGCCGGCTGACCGGTCAGCACCAGTCGGCCATTGGCCTTGTCGCTGGCAGCGCGTTGAATCGATGCTACTACGCCATAGTTGCCCTGGCGGCGAATGCGGCCATCGACCACCTCGCCATGCGCCTGAATCGTCGACGCCCGGTAGGCGACGTCCAATTCGTCGTGCGTCCACGGCTTGTCGTCGCCCAGCCATTCCTTGTACTTGTACTTGGCACCTTGTCGCTTGCACAGGTCCATGGTGCGCGGCGCGACGCCAGACGACTCCAGCAACTCGTAGGAGACCTTGAAGAAGTCCGCGCACTCGATCTCAGCCACCAGCGCGCCATCCGGCGCGTCTGCGGCGACGGCCTTGCGCCGCAGCCAGCCTGCGAACACGCGCGGCACGGGCTGGGATCGGCCACGAACATTGGCGATACCCGCCATGTGGTCAATGTACAAGGGCCGATTCTGCAAATCGCGAACGCCAATGTAGCGTTGGCTGACCCGCAACATCTTGGCAAACGCGGCGATTTCAACGACGTTGCGCAACATGCCGCGCAAGCTGCTGCCTGGAATCGCATATTTGGCATCTGGCGTGCGAAACGGCTTGGCGTCATTGCTTGGGTCGCCGCCCTGCTGGCTTTCGTCGCGGCGCACCAGCAGCGGCGTCATCGCCGACACCACCAACTCGAACGTGCCCGATAGACCATCGGCGAACGGCCTGTCGATCGGCTCTGGTCGCGCGTCTGGGTGCTGGGCGTTGAGCGAGCGGTAGTGGACGACGTGGTCGCACAGACTGGTGGGCACCGCCTTCTCAGGCACTGGAACGAACGTGTAGGGTGACCGTACTTTGTCCATGACCATCCCTCCGCGGCTAGTTGCCAGCCCCGCCGAAGCCAACGAATCGCGCAAGCCAGGGCCGCCACACGAGCACGGCAGCACCGCCACTGCACTCGCGGACTTGTTTCCACGCGACGTGGTACTGCAACGTGACGTCGGCCTTGCCCTTGCCATCGGGCCGCCAATTGGCGATGTACTCCGCCTGCTGCCAACTGCACGGGTGCCCGGTCTCGTCGGATTGGCCGACTTCCCGCATCTGCGACCACAACCACGCTCCGTCGACGTGGCGCAATGTCACTGAACCTGCTGAATCCAAGCAGATTTCGCTGTCCAGCGGTATGGCGTCGCCTGCCAACTGCTGCCCGGTGCGCTTTCCGGCCACGCCGACCCAGTTCGGGTCCTGCGCTCTGCGGGCATACACCGTGTCGGTGGTTTGCAGCCAACCTTCTGCGCCTTCCATGGAGCGCACAGCGGCCAGCGCCTCTGCCGGCGTCTTCAGCCTGCGCGTGGTCACCACCAACCTCGCCTCGGTCCACGAAGCCATGATTACCCCTCCACCCATCGCCGAAACTCGCCCAGCTGCTTGACATCGCCCGTGCAGAACCCGTGTCCGGCGTTGCGGCCGGTGCCCAGGGCGAGGCGCCCCTCGAGCAAGTCGCGCAATGCAAATATGAATGCCTTGCGCAGGCTTTGGTCAGCAGGTCGACCGAGCACGGCAATCCGCACCTTCAGCTCCGGCCGGTACAGCGGCGCCTCGCCAAACAGCGCACCAAGCAGCGGGCCGCCCGTGAAACGGTCAAGCGAAACGTGGGTCAGCGCCCCGCTGCTTTCCTTGGCGGTCAACGCCGAGCGCGGCAGCCACACATCGTCGATGAAAACCAACCCGGCCTGCCCGCCGCCGTCCTCGTCGCCATCCTCGCCGCGCTTGATGGACCCAAAGAGGTCCGCCAGCGCCTCGCCCGGCAACTGGTCCACTTCAGTGCCCGCCAAGCGCCGCAAGTGGAAAAGGGTCCTGTGGCGCAGCGCCCCCTTGATTCCGCTGGCTGGGACCAGGGGCAAGACCTCGCTGAGAGCGGCGGCCTTGTCCGTTTTCCACTCGATGCAGCGCTCAGTAATCGGCAACTTGGCACGCGCCTTGCTGCGGGCCTTGTTCCAGTGGTGATCCAGGTCGTCCTGCGGTACTCCCTGGCCGACCAGCAGGTAGTCTTGGGCTTGCAGTCGCAGGGTGACGGGTTGGACAGAACTGGCGCGTTGATGTACCTCGTGCCGGGAGGGAGTCCAATTGGCCGCGCCGGACAACTTGTCGACAAGCTCCGCCGGACGGCGCGTGAAGGTGCGCCATAGCTCTCGGTCCTCGCTCTTGCCCAGATCGAAGTACCGCTCTGAACACAGGGCCTCCTTGACCGTGAGTCGCCCCAGGCCACTGCGGGTCTTGGCGCCCATGCGCATGCCGGCCAGGGCAGCCTTGGCGGCAGCCACATCGCGCGGGTCGACAGGCCGGTCGCCGTCGCCATCGATGCGCAAGTCGAACGAAAACCGAGCCCCGCGTGGCACGCTGGTCCAGTCGTACTTGCCACGGCCATCGGCCACGCCTGCGCCCGAAATGGCGACGTGGTCGCGGGTCGCGCCGGCAGCACACAGCGACAGGATCGGGTCACTGTCAACCTTGTCATCCAGGCCGCGCGGCACTCCCCGCTGGTCCTGGACGTGGCCAGCGCTGACGAACAGGCGCGACGCCCGCGCTCGCTGTGAGGAGCCGTTGTCGCGAGGTGCATCGATGCTGCCAAAGAGACTGACAATTCTCGCCTGGTCCTCCGCACAACCAGCGCTCGCCTGCATGACGGCCCGCAGGACCCCGGCCAGTGAGGTCGCCGGCAGGAACGGCAAGCCGCCCATCCCGCGCACATACAGCGCGTCGCGCAGGCCATCGCCGGCCCCGGTGCCAATGTGCAGCGGCGCATCGGCCTGAATTGTCACACGCGCCAGCCAGAAGTGTTGCTTCATGGTGTGCCCCCTGCGCCGCGGACGTCCGCCGCCGACTGCTCGCGCCGCTCCTGGGTCGCCCGGTGGCGCGGCACCAAGGCAGCCACCTCAGCAAGTAGCGCCACATCGCAGCGGTCGGCGTCCAGTGCGACCGCGTCCCACAGATGCTCCCAAGTCGCCTTGCCGCCCTCTTTGCGGCGCCAAACCTCTCGGCGCACCGCCGCCAGCCCAGCGAGCCGTGGCGCTGCGTCCGGCCCCCAGTCTGATGCGCCCGCTGGGGCCGTGCGATGACCTGCTGGGTCAGCCGCGCGCTGTTCACGTCCCCGGTCCTCGCGGTTGCGGGCCTCCGCTTGTGCCTCGGGCACCAAGAAAAGCTGAAATTCCGCCTTCGATACACCGGAACGCCAATCCGTGACGGCCTTCTGACGCAGTTCACCCCATTGGCTCGGGGTCACCTTGCGCAGTCGCTTGGCCAAGCCGCGCGCCTTGTCGTTGGCCTGATGGCTGCGCTCCACCGCGGCGCGTGTCGCCCTACTGTGCTCCAGGGCTGAGCAATACGGTTCGGTTTGCGCCAGTGCCGCGCCGGCCACAGCGGCGGGCGTCGCCTTTGGGTCCTCGACGCCGAGCGCCGCCATGGTGGTGGCACTCGCGATCGAGTCATACACGACCACCCGCCCCAAGCCCTCGGCGCGGTCAATGCCGATGCCGCCGGCAAGCGCCGCTGCCACATCTGCTGGCGAAGCCATCGGCGCCTGTGTACCGCGCGTAAAAGTCACCACACTGCCCGCGACCAGAACCTGCCGCTCGACATCGCAGCGCCTGCGCGTGCCGTTGTACGGCGACCAGCGCCTCGTGCGCGTGAAGGTCTTGCTTTCATCCAGTTTCCACTTGCCGGGCAGGCCAAAATCGGCCGCGCGCGGCTGCAGCCGCGGTTGGGCGGTTTCTTCGTCGATCAAGGCCACATCCGACAACAGCCAGAACGATACGGCGTCCGCAGCGGGCGGCATCGCCGCCTCTGCCGGTTGGTCCACCCACACGGTTGCGGGCTGCACGGCCTGCGCCACCGCACGGCCAAACTCCGCGCCGCGCGACCGGCCAATGCGCACTGGCGCCTGGCACAACATGTCGACCACCGTGGCAAGGTCGTGGGGCGTTGCGGCCGTGACCTGCTGCAAGAACGTCTGCCCGCGCGCCAAGGCGTCGTAACCGAAAAGCAAGCTCGGCTCCGGCCCGCCCTCGTCGGCGATGGCGGTACGCATCGTGTAGCGGTGCTTCACGGCGCCGAGCTTGGTCGTCGGCGTAATCCATCCAGATCGCACCTGCCCGTATTGCGCCCCAGAAGGCCGCGCTGAGAAGGCGTAGTCGATCCGCTGTGGGTTCACCGCTTTGTCTTTCGCGGTATGGATCGAAAGGGGCACTGGACGCGCCTCGGCGAAGTCGGCCGTCGTCGGCACGGCTCGCCCAAAGCGCACCATGCCGGCATGGAACAGGTCAAATGCGCGGAGGGGTGCGACGGCTTCATAGGCGCTGGCAGCGTGGGCTTTCGTGCGGGCGTTGGCTGCTGCCCCCAGAAACACGCCGCCTGGCAGGAAATCCAAGCTGTGCTGCGGACCAGTGGATGCGCCGTTCGCCTGCAACACCGCATCGTCGAGCAGCGTCCAAACGAGCCACGCATGGCTCTGGTTCGAGCCACTGGCCGCTTGGCCCTGTGCGAGCGTCGGCTGGCGCGGGTCTCCGGCCGTGACCCGGACCCGGCCGAGCCCGCGGGTGCGGTCGCTGCCCATCTCGGCGATGTACGGGCACGCTGCTCGCAGTACTTTCGGCCACGGCTCGCCTGCCGGGCCACTGATGACGGCATACAAGTTCATCGGCACGGCCGCCCGCAGCGCGCGAAGCGTACCGGTCGCCGCGACGCCATCGGTCAGCGCCGTGCTGCGGTGAACGCGAAACAAGGCCTCGACAACGCCCCGATTGTCTGCGCTATCGGGTGCCGTGCGCGCCAATGCGGAGCGGCCCACCTGCCGCCACGCCGCTGCCTCGATCTCATCCTTGCCAAGCTCTGCGTTGGTGACGATCAGCGCTCCGGGCTCGGTCGCGTACCTTGCGGCCTCCAAGTCTGCTTCGCGCTCCTCGGGGTTGCCCGCCTGCTTGTCGGTGCCGAACCACCGCACGATGTCTTGCTGGGTCACGCCTTCGGGCAGGGCGCCGATGCGCAAGGCAAAGTCGACCGCATCGCGCACGACGCCCTTGACGGCCTTGCCCGGCAGATAGGGCAGGCCTTCGGCGGTACGCGCGGCCTCAGCGTCGACGTCCATACCGCCAGCCGCAGAACTGCTGATGTGCCAGTCGCTCAACAGCCCAAATTGGAGCGTAACCTCGGTCATGACACTCCGTTTGGCGTGGGCGTCGGCCACAACGCCGCCTGCGACTGCATGTTTGCCCACAAGGCGGCGTCGCATAGGGGGCCAAATGGCGGAACCTCGCCGGCCTGCACGGGCAGGCCGTCCGTCGGGACGCCCACGCCGCGCAGCCGGGCGAGCACGCGCCCTTGCACCGTCGCCGGGGCGTCGGCCAGCACTTGCAGCGTGCGCT
>Ga0194120_10007360_pt1 | contig 15092 bp, 2 predicted proteins | sample TA2MahCa65mmetaG_FD_148642 | JGI IMG/M metagenome (GOLD analysis project Ga0194120, IMG submission 148642) | Freshwater microbial communities from Lake Tanganyika, Tanzania - TA2015019 Mahale Deep Cast 65m | ecosystem: Environmental > Aquatic > Freshwater > Lake | place: Tanzania: Lake... | reverse complement strand
TCAAGGAACAAGCCGGTGAGCGAGCGAGGCGTACAAGTGTACGCCGCAGCGAGTGAATCCGGCGCGGTGACGCAGAAATGCGCCGGAAGCGGCGGATCGGGGGCGACCCACCGTGCTTGACTTCGACGCCAGGGCCGCCGCCCAGCGCGCAGCCCTTGAGGCCCAACTACTTGCGCTGATGGACGATCCTGCGCTCGGCGCGGTGCAGCACCACCTGTCTGGCCCGGCCGACCGCAACGGCAGCCGGCTGTTGGGCGCGATGGTGGCGGATCAGGCCGCAGCGGGCGGAAAGCGCGTGCGCGGCCTACTGCCGGCCGTCATCGTCTCGGCATGCGTGGGGCCGGTCGAGGCCGCCGTCGCGCTCGGCGCCGCCATCGAGCTCGTCCACAACGGGACGCTCGCCCACGACGACATCCAGGACGGCGACCGCCTGCGCCGCGGCCGCCCGACGCTGTGGACGATCCACGGTCAAGCCCAGGCGATCAACGCTGGGGATGCGCTGCTGGTGGCGCCGCTCGCGTGGCTGGCGCGCTGCGATCGGGTCCCAGCGGCGTGCCGGGGCGAGCTGGTGGCCTTGATCGCCGACGCCATCGTCGAGACCATCCGCGGCCAGGTCGCCGATCTGGCGCTGCGCGAGCGCGACCCGATCGCGATCGACGACCTGGTCGCCGTTCACCTCGCCAAGACCGCGCCGCTGTTCGGCGCCTGTCTCGAAGGAGCGGCCGTGCTGCTGTGCGCCACCGCGAGCCAGCGCGCCGCGGCCCAACGCGCCGCCGCGGCCCTCGGTCTCGCCTTCCAGATTCGCGACGACGTGATCGACGCGCTCGGGACCAAGGGCCGCGGTCTGGCTGGCGCCGACCTGCGCGAGGGCAAGGTCACGGCGCCGATCCTCCTTGCCCTCGCCGGCGCCGATGACGGCGACGCGGAGCGCCTGCGCGCCGACCTGAGGCGGGCGGCGGCGGGCGGCCAGCTCGACGACGCCGTCGTTGCCAGCTGGATCGCGTGGACTGCGGCGCGCGGCGGCATCTCCGCCGCGACGGACTGGCTCGCGCGCCTGCTCGACGAGGCGCGCACTGCTGCGCTCGAGGCCTTTGGCTCCTGCGGCGGCGGCGCAGTCGTCGCCCTCTGCGATCGGCTGGCCCATCTCGACGGCTGACACGCTCGCCAGCCACGCCGATCGCGCGGCGTCGGGGACGCAATTCTACACCCGTGCGGGCGGCCGCGACCGACGCCAAGCGGCCCATCGCGTCTGCGGCGACCCGCTGAGCGCGTGCGGATGCTCCGACTCAGCGGTCGCGCCCGGACGCGGCGGCGGCCTGGCTGCGGACGCACCTTTGAATTCACTTCAGTCCGCGCGCCGGCGGCCTGCCTGGCGGCGCGCTCCAGGGGCTGTCGCTCGACCGGTAGGCGGGTGCGATCCTGCGGCATGGCAGGTCGGCGACGCGAGCCACGCGGTCGCGCGTGCCTGGCTGTCAGGCGTCGGAAGCCTTGTGGTCCTTGTTGCCCCACCGGCGGGCGCGCTTCTTCTTCTCGGCGGCCACCTGCTCTTCCTGGGCCTTGGACTTCTTGCGGCCCTTCTTCTCTGCCTTCTTGTCCTTGGCGGCCTTGATCGCCTCGGCCGCGAGCGCCTCGGCGGGAGATCCGGCCCCCTGCTCGTGGTGTTCGCCCTGCTTCTTGGCGCCACCGGCCTTGAGCTTCTTGTGGCCCTTGGGATCCTGCTTGCCGTGGGCCTTGTCCTTGGCGACGGCGGCGGCGCCGGCGGCCTCCTTGTCCTTGTCGCCGTGCTTCTTTCCGCCCTTCTTCTCCTGCTTCTTGGCGTGCTCGTCGGCCTTGGTCTTCTTGCCACCGGCCTTGGCCTTCTTGTCCTGGTCGTGCTTGCTGTGGGCCTTGGGCGCGTCGTGCTCTTCGGCCTTCTTCGGATCCGCCTTGGCGACCGCCGCCTTCTCGGCATGCTTCTCGGCCTTCTGGAGCGTCTTCTTGGCCTCCTCGAGCGGGTGGTCGGCCTTGCCGTCGCCGTCGTGGTGCTCTTCCGCCGCACGTTCGGCGGCCTCGGCGACGCCGACCTTCTTGACATCGTCGGACTTCGGCCCGAGCTCGCGGCCACCCTGCGGATCCTTGGGCCGAAGCGCGGCCTTCTGGTCGGCGTAGCCCTTGCCGATCGCCTTCTCGACGATCCGTGCCGCACCTCCCGCGACCTGGGCGGCCTGCTTTTCTTCCTTCTCCGCTTCCTTCGCGGCCGCAGCGCCCCTGTCGAGCGCGTGCGGCTTCTTGTCGGGTTTCTTGTCGAGTCCGTGAGCGCTTGCCATCTTGACCTCGGCGCCGCAGCGGGCCGCGGCGGGTGAGCGGTTCTGTGGGCGGCGGGCGCGTCGCCACCCGTCCAGGATCGCGCAGGCTGACGAGGCTGGCAACCGCCGCGCGCCGCCACGCTTCAGCGCTGGGGCCGGGCCGCCCCGGCGATCCCACCATTCGTTCAAGTCATTGTTTCCGATGACCGTTCCCAGCCGACACCCGCCGGTCGCGCGGGCAGTCCACCATCGGCAAAAGTCGACCGCGCGGCAGGGCGCCCCCACACGGTGTCTCGACCCTGTCGGTTGCGGTGTCGCGACCCGACAGCGCCCGCGGCGCGGCGCTACAGGCCGAGCGCGCGCTTCAACCCGTCGAGGGTGAGGTCGGGCGGTTGGTACTCGGGGTTCATCGACGCCGAGAAGCCGCTGGCGTCGGCCTTGACCCTGCCCTTGGCGCCGATCGACATCTCGGCGAGCTGGAGCCGCGCGGCCTCCTTGTCGTAGCGCCACACCGTCTTCATGATGCTGAACAGGCCGAGGTCGAGGCCGACCCGCACCTTGGCGAAGAACGACAAGGCGAGGCTGAGCGCCGCAGACAGGCGCGCGTCGACCGGCATGTCGAACGACAGGCCGTTGCGGTTGACCGTGATGCACGGGTCGGCCGACACCGCCGCCTCGAGGTGAAGGTTGAGCGCCGCGCGCAGACCCGCCTCGACCGCGACCACCGCAGCCGACACCGCGACCGAGCCCTCGACGTAGGCGTTGAGGTCGGCGTAGGCCGACGACGCCAGGTGCGCCGACACCGACATCGACGCGAAGCTCGGCTCCATCAGGTCGACCTCGCCGCCGACGACGATGTTGCTGATCGTCAGCGGCTTGATGCCGCACTCGAGCCCGATGCCGGCGCCAACCTTGACCTTGACCGTCGGCGGCGTGTAGACGACGAACGACAGGTCGAGGAGCGTGATGTCCTTCTTGTAGGGCTCGGGCTTGAACAGCTCGAACGGGCCCGGGATCGTCACCGCGCCCTTGATCTTGACGTGGCCCTGCTCGTCGAGGGCGACGCCGACCATGCCGTTGATCTTGTCCGAGATCTTGACGTTGACCTCGCCCGAGCCGGTGAACTTCTGGTCGCGGCTGAGGTTGACCGCCAGCTTGCCCTTGACGCGCTCGTGCGGCTGGAACTCGACCTCGCCCTTGCCGTAGAACTTCGGCGCGCCGCCGACGTCCTCGTAGTTGACCTCGAACTTGCCCTGACCATACTTGCCGGCGTCGATCTTGGCGCTGCCCGACGCACCGGTCAGCTTGTTGTCGGTCACCGTCGCCGACAGCTTGGCCTGCTCGATCTTGACCGGGCCGACCGTCCACGGCTTGATCTGCTCGAGCTCGCCCTGACCGCTGACTTTTTGGGTCTCGACGTCGATCGACCCCGACAGCTTGCCCTTGACCTCGTCCTTGATCTGGAGCTCGATGCTGCCTGCGAGCTTGGTGAGCTTCTGGCCGTCGACCGAGGCGCTGACCGAACCGCCGGTGATCTTGACGATTCCGCCGATGGTCTTGGGTTCGGTGAGCGTGAGCGTCGCCGAGCCCTTGATGTGGTCGAGGGTCGAGCCGGCGTCGATGGTGACGTTGCCCGTCCCCCAGCCGAACACCTTGATGTCGACCTTGCCGCCGAAGTCCTTGATGTTGTTCTTCTGGAAGTTGGCGATGACTTCGCCGCCGGACAGCTCGGCGAAGCTGCCGATCCGCTTGGGGGTCGTCAGCTTGAGGCCGGCCTGGCCGTCGAACTCGGTCAGCGTCGACGATTTCTCGATCTTGAGCCAGCCGGTGCCGAAATCCTTGACCTCGCCCTGGGCGTCGCCGTAGATGCTCTTGAGCTCGTTCTTCTCGACCGTCGCGCCGATGCGCGCGCGGGTGATCGTGACATACGAGCCGAGCTGCTTGGGCTGGGTGAGCTCGATCTCGCCCGACCCGCTGACCTCCTTGGGGGTGCTGCCGTCGTTGACGGTCAGCGTGCCCTTGCCCCAGTCCTTGACGCCGACCGAGATCGTGCCACCGAAATCCTTGAGCGCGCTGGCCTCGAAGTTGGCGCGGATGTACGAGCCCTGCAGGATCGAGACCGGCCCGCCGAGCGGGTGATCGTTGAGCACGTTGAGCGAGCCCGAGCCCGAGATCGAGTTCAGGTCCTGGGCCTTGAAGTTCAGGTTGCCCTTGAGCCAGTCCTCGTAGCCGACGTCGACGTTGCCGCGGAATTCGGTGACGGTGTTGCCGCTGAAGTCGGCGGCGAGGAAGCTGCCCTCCTTGAGCTCGATCTTGCCGAAGGTCTTGCCGCTCTTGACCGACAGCTCGGCGCTGCCGCTGAGCGACTCGAGCGTGCTGCCGGCCTGGGCGTTGATGGTGCCCTGCAGCCAGGTGTCGTACTTGAGCGCCAGCGTGCCGGAGACGCTCGTGATCGACGCGCCGTCGAACTCGACCGTCGCCGAGCCGCCCTTGACCAGCTTGACCCCGGCGACGACGTCGATCTCCTTGATGAGCGCGACCGTCGCCGAACCGCTGATGTGGTCAAGGGTGCTGCCGGCGTTGACCTCGATCTGGCCTTCGACCGTGTCGCGCCACGAGAAGCCGAGCATGCCCGAGATGTCGGTGACCGTGCCGGCGAGCATCTGGGCCTGGAACCCCGACCCATCCTTGATCTTGACGCCGCCGCCGATGTCCTTGTCGCCGCCGTAGGTCCTCAGGTGGGCGTTGCCGTTGAGGCTGTCGAGCTTGGAGCCGCCCGCCAGCACGACGCCGCCTTCGAGCCAGTTGTCGTACTTGACGTTGACCTCACCCGAGAAGGTGTCGGGCGCGTTGTTGGCCACCACCACCTGGGCGTGGCCGCCCTGCTGGAGCTCGACCTTGGTGCCCGGGATGGCCTTGGGCGCCATCAGGCTCGCCGACGCCTGGCCGCCGATCGACTCGAACTTCGAGCCCTGATCGACGGTGAGCGTGCCGTTGACCCAGTCCTGGTATTGCCAGTTGACGATGCCGCCGAAGCCGCCGAGCTTGCTGCCGGCGACGTCGATGGTCACCGACCCGCCCTCCTTGAGGGTCAGCTCGCCGAACGTCTTGGGCGCGGCGACCTGGGCGGTGACGGAGCCGGTGATGCTGTCGGGGGTCGATCCGGTGTTGACGTTGATCGATCCACGCAGCCAGCTGTCGTAGTCGACCAGCACCACGCCGCCGAAATTCTCGAGCCCCTTGCCAGAGAATTTGGCCTGGATGTTGCCACCGGCGAGCAGCGTGACCGGGCTGTCGCCGAGCTTCTTGTTGTCGATGAGCTCGACCTTGGCGGTGCCGGCGATGTTCTTGAAGGTGGTGCCGGCGTCGGCCGTCAGCGAGCCCTTGAGCCAGTTCTCGTACTGGACCGCGATGGTGCCCGAGATCTCCTGCTCGGCGACCGACTTGGTGCTGTCGAGGGCGAGCTCGATGTTGCCGCCCTTGAGCAGCTTGAACCGGGTGCCGAGGTCTTTGTCGTCCTTGAGCGAGGCGCCGGCCCTGCCCTTGAACGGGCCAGTGACGTTGGTGCCTTCCTCGAGCTCGACGAAGCCGCCGATCCAGTTGCTGTGCAGCCAGTCGATGCGGCCCGACAGCGACTTCGGCGCGTTGTTCTGGACCTTGATCGACAGGTTGCCGCCGGCGAGCAGCTTGGTGTTCTGCACCGGCTTGGTGTCCTGCAGCAGGCGGGCGGTGCCCTCGCCCGAGATCGCGTTGATCTTCGAGCGCGGGATGGTGATCCGACCGTCGAGCATCGCGTCGGGGTTGTCGTACTTCCAGGTGACCTCGCCCTCGATGGTGTCGAACTTCGAGCCTTTGAATTCGGTCGTCAGGTTGCCGCCCTGGGTGAGGAAGAACTGACCGCCGGCGGGCGAGAAGTCGTTCAGCACCTGGGCGGTCGCCGAGCCGTTGATGCTCTCGGGCTTGGAGTTGACGAGCTCGATCGCGCCGATCAGGTCCTCCTTGTACTGGAAGCGCACCAGCCCGCTGAAGGAGTCGAAGGCGCCGTTCTTGACTTCGACGCCGACGCCCGAGCCGTTGAGGAGCTTGACCTGCGAGCTGCCGAGCGGGTAGTCGTCGATGAGGCGCGCTTCGGCCTTGCCCGACACCGTCTTGAGGTCGGCGGTCTTGCCGGTGATGGTGAGCGAGCCCTTGGCGAGCTCCTTGTACTGGATGTTGACCGAGCCGCCGAACGAGGTCAGCGCGTTGTTCTTGACCTCGGCCTCGACCGAGCCGCCGGGCATGAGCTTGAGCCCGCTGTCGCCGAGCGGCTGGACGTCGATGATGCGGGCCTGGGCGTTGCCCGAGATCGAGTCGAGCTTGGTCGACGCGACCGTCAGGTTGCCCTCGGCCCACTTGTCGTAGCGCCACGCGAGCTGGCCGGACAGCGAGTCGACCGACGAATTCGCGACCTTGGCCTTGACGCTCGTGCCCTGCTTGATCCACAGCTGCGATCCGCCGACCTGGATGTCCTTCGACAGCCGCGCGGTCGCCTCGCCCGAGATCTTGTCGAGCTTCGACCCGCCCTTGATCTCGACCGAGCCGTCGACGGTGTCCTTCCAGCTGTAGTAGAGGGTGCCGCCAAACGAATCGAGCTTGTTGTTGACGACGGTGACCTGCGCCGCGCCGCCGGCCTTGAGCTTGAACTGGTCGCCGAGGGGCTTGTCCTCGAGCAGCGCGGCGGTGGCCTGACCCGAGATCGCCGTCAGCTTGCTGCCGTCGTTGACCTTGACCGTGCCGCCGATCCAGGTGCCGACCTGCCAGTTGAGGTCGCCACCAAAGGTCTCGGGCTTCGACGCGGCGAAGGTCGCGCGCAGCTGGCCGCCGCGGCGCAAGGTGAGCTCGTCGTAGGTCTTCTCTTCCTTGAGCTGGACGTCGGCCTTGCCGGCGAGGCTGTCGAAGCTGCTGCCAGCGTCGACCGTGAGGTTGCCGCCGAGCCACTTGTCGTAGACCCACGCGAGGTTGGCCGAGAATTTCTGCTGCAGCATCGACTTCGAGGTGTCGAAGCCGATCTCCATCGACCCGCCGCGCTCGATGACGAGCGGAGGCTTGACCTCCTTGGCGGTGATGACGTTGGCGGTGGCCTTGCCCTTGAGGGTGCCGAGAGGATCGGACGGATCGAGGGTGACGTTGCCGCCCAACCAGTCCTGGTAGCGCCAGTCGACGTTGCCCGAGATCTTCTTGATCCCGCCGTTCTGCATGTCACCCTTGACCGATCCGCCGGCCTTGAGGGTGATCTCGTTGCCGACGTCCTTGTCGGCGTGGAGCGCGGCGGTGATGGTGCCCGACGGCTGATCGATCTTGGCCCACTCGGGGACGGTGACGGTGCCCTTGAGCCAGCCGTCGTAGCGCCACGCCAGCTCGCCGCCGACGCCGGTCAGCTTCGAGGCGTCGAGCTTGGCCGAGATCGACGATCCGCGCTGGATCTCGAGCTTGCCGGACTCGCCGACCGTCTTCTGCTGGATGATGGTCGCCTTGGCGGTGCCGCTCAGATCCTTGCCGGTCGACGCCTGGACCTTGACGCTGCCCTCGAGCCACGACTGGTACGCCCAGTTGACGTCGCCCGAGAACGACACGAACTTCGAATTGGCGAGCTTGACCTCGATCGACCCGCCCATCTTGAGCTGCAGGTCGGGGGTGACCTCCTTGTGCTTGCGCAGGCTGGCCTTGACGCTGCCGGTGACGTTCTCAAGGTCGCTGTTGTCGACCTTGAGCTCGCCGAGCAGCCAGTCCTCGTAGCCCATCGTCAGGTTGCCGGAGAACTGCTTGATCGACGCGCCGTCGAACTGGGCCTTGACCGACCCGCCCTCCATGAACTTGATCTCGTCGCTGACGCGCTTGTACTTCGACAACGACGCCGCGATCTTGCCCTTGAGGTTCTTCGACGTCGCGCCCTCGGCGACCTGGATCGAGCCCTTGAGCCACGGGTCGTCGCCGTACTTGAAGTTGAGCGTGCCCGAGAACGACTTGACCGCGCTGTTGGCGACCACGACCTTGGCGTTGCTTCCCGGCGTGATGGTGAACTCGGTGCCGTCGATGGCGTGATCCTTAACCACCGCCGCCGACGCGGTGCCCGAGATCTTGGCCTTGGTGCTGCCCTGATCGACGGTGATGACGCCCTTCATCCACTCGTCTTCGCCGTAGAGGAAGGCGATCCCGCCGCCGAAGTCCTTGACCTTGCTGGCGGCGACGTTGACCTTGAGGTTGCTGCCGTCTTTGAGCAGCTTGAGGTCGGACGCGGCCTGGATGTCGTTGACGAGGCGCGCGTCGGCGCTGCCGGCGATGGAATTCCACGCCGACTCGGCGGTGACCGACAGCGAACCCTCGGCGAACGGCTCGCCCTCCGAGTACTTCCAGTTGACGTCGCCGGTGAACGTCTTGAACGCGCTGTTGCCGACCGTGACCTTGGCCGAGCCGCCCTTTTGCAGCTCGAAGCCGGGAGCGACCTCCTTGACGTCGACGAGGTGGGCGTCGGCCTGGCCCTGGACGGTCTTGAGATCGGAGGCCTCGACGTGGACCTTGCCTTCGAGCCAGGTCTCGTACTTCCAATTGACGTCGCCGGTGAAGCCGCTCGGCTCGGAATTGGTCATCGTGCCGACGATGTTGCCGCCCTTGAGCAGGCTGAAGCCGGGGGCGAGCTCCTTGTCGCGCGACAGCTTGGCGGTCGCGCTGCCGTTGAGCGCCTCGAGCTTCGACCCGGCGGCGATGGTGACGTCGCCTTCGAGCCAGCCGTCGGCGGCCGGATACTGCCACAGCACCCTGCCGCCGAACGTCGTCGGCGCGCCGGCGGCGATCTCGGCGGTGAGCGACCCGCCCTGCTTGAGGAGGACGGGCGGGACGAGCTTGTCCTTGGCGAGGCGCGCGGTCGCGGTGCCGGCCGGCGCGTCGAGCTTGGTTCCCTCGGGCAGGGTGATGTCGCCGGTCAGCCACTCGGTGGCGTCGAACGACCAGCGCACCGACCCCGACACCGAGTCGAGCTTGTTGTTGACGACCTTGGCCGCCACGCCCGACCCCTGCAGGATCGAGAAGCCGGTGCTGCCGACCGTGTACTTCTTGAGCAGCGATGCGTTGCCGGTGCCGCTGACCTGGGTCAGCGTCGAGCCGGTCTCGGCCGTCAGCGTCCCTCCGACCCACTGTTCCCACCGCCAGCCGACGGTGCCCTTGAGCTGCTTGAGCTGGTTGGCCTCGACGCTCGCCGACAGCGCCGAGCCTGCCTTGAGGTAGAAGCCGTCGCCGAGGCCCTTGTCGGCCTTGAGGGTGATGGTCGCGTCGCCCGTCACCGAGCTCGGCGTGGTGCCGTTGCCCTTCGGCACGTCGATGACCCCCGACAGCTCGGCGGTCGAGACGTTGAGCTTGCCCCACAGCTCGGTCGGCGCGCTGTCGGCGATCTTGACGCCGAGCTGCGAGCCCGTGCCGACGTCGAACGGCCCGACCTTCTGGCCCGACAAGGTGGTCGCCTCGGCCTCGCCCGAGACCTTCGAGTCGTCGGGATTGACCTGGCCCTGGATCGCCAGCTTGCCCTTGAGGTAATTCTCGTACTTGAACGCGAGGTTGCCCCCGAGCGTCGCCTGGCTGTTGTTCGTCAGCGTGCCGGCGAGCGAGCCGCCCTTGAGGATCTTGATCGCGCCGAACGGCGTCTCGTCGGGCACCACGGTGCCCTTGATGGTCGCGTTGATGTTGGTCGAGGTCGAGCTGTTGAGCAGCGTCGCCGTGCCCTTGACGAACGGCGCGTCGTTGCGCTTGAACGTGTAGTTGACGTCGCCCGACAGCGCCGAGATTGACTGCCCGTCGAGGGTGAAGCCGATCGCCCCGCCCTTGTCGATCTGCAGGCTGGGCGGGAACTTGAGCGGCGAGGCGAGCGCGCCCGAGAACACCCCCTTGGCGGTCGACGCCGTGGTGTCCTGCAGGTTCATCTTGCCCTTGACGTGCCACGTCCGGCCGTCGTTGGCCTGGCCGAATTCGACGTTGGCGTCGCCCGAGACCTTCTCGACGCCGTTGGCGGTGAGCTTGGTCGTCAGGCTGCCGCCCGGCAGGAGCTTGAGCCCGAAGGCGCCCTCGCCGAACTGCTTGCCGGTGCCGATGACGGTGCCCTTGGCGTCGCCGCGGATGTTGCTCAGATCGGCGTCGGTGAGCGTGACCTTGCCGCTGAACCAGTCTTCCCACTGGAACGGCGCGTCGCCCGAGATCGTCTTCCACTGACCGGCGACGACCTTGGCGGTGATGCCGCCGCCCTGCATCAGCCACAGCTTGCCCTGGATGACGTCCTTCTTGTCGATGATCTTGGCGTCGCCGGTGCCGCCGACCTGGGCCGGCGCCACCGCCTCGGTGGTGAACTTGCCCGACAGCCACTTCTCGTGCTGCCAGTTGACCGGGCCGCCGATGGTCTTGACGTCGTTCTGCTCGACGGCGCCGGTCAGCCTCGACGACGGCATGACCTTGAGCTGGGTCGAGGCCTGGAACTCTTTGAAGCTGCTCGACTTGTGCGTTCCGGAGATGAGCTTGAACGTCGACTTGCCGGCGTCGAGATCGACGGTGCCGCCGATCCACTTCTTGCCCTCGCCCCACTCGTAGGCGACCGATCCGCCGATCTTGTCGATCTTGCTGTTGGTCATCGTCGCGGTGACGGCACCGCCGTTCTTGAGCTCGAAGTTGCCGCGCGTCTGCGGCGCGATCACCTTGCCGGTGACCTGGCCCGAGATGTTCTTGATCCCGGCGCCGGTCGAGGTCGCGCTCGCGATCGTGCCCTGGAAGAACTTGTCGCCCTCGCCGTACTTGAATTCGAGGGTGCCGGTGAGGCCGGTGGCGTCGTTCGAGCGCACCTTGACCGTCGCCGACCCGCCCGGCTGGAGCACGGTCGGCGTGCCCTCGAGCGGAAATTCGCCCTTGAGGGCGCCGGTCAGGTCGCCGTCGATGCTCTGCGCCCCGGACGAGGCGGCGATCGCGAACGTGCCCTCGATCCACTTGTCGTAGCGCGCGCTGACCGAGCCGTGGTACTTCGCCGGCTCACCGTTGAGGAGCGTCACGCCGACCTTCGACGGCAGGAACACGACCTTGCCGCCCTTGTCGATCGGCTTCTCCTTGGTCAGGTTGGCGGCGTCGTCCTTGCCGTCGGCGAACTGGACCGTCGACTCCTTGGTCGTCGTCAGCTTGCCCTTGAGCCAGGTGTCGTACTTCCAGTTGAGCTCGCTGCCGGCGTCGAAGGTTCCGATGTCGTTGCCCGCGGTGAGCTTGGTCTTGACCGATCCGCCCTCGAGGTACGCGAACAGGCCGTTGCCGCCGCCGGGAGGCGCCTTGAGGAGCGACCCCTCGACCTTGCCGACCACTCCGACCGAGGTCGACGAGCCGCCGCCGGCGACCGCCGTCGCCACGCCCTTGAACCAGCCCTTGTGCTCGAATTGGATCGAGCCGTCGAAGGTGGTGAAGCTGCTGTTCTCGAAGGTGACGTGCATCGACGATCCGGGCAGGACGTCGACGTTCTTGATCGGCTTGTTGGCGTAGACCTCACCGGTCGACTCGCCGGCGAGGGTCGAGAAGTCGAGCATCGGCCCCGAGACCGTCACGCCGCCCTTGAGGAAGCTGTCGTACTTGTAGTCGAGCTTGCCCGAGTAGCGCTTGGCGACCGAGCCGCGCAGCTCGACCTTGAGCGCGCCCTCGCCGCCGGGCTGGATCTGGACCTTGTCGTTGCCGGGCAGGTTCTTCGGCGCGAACACCGTCGCGTCGAGCATGCCGTCGATCTCGCGGATGGACGTGCGCGGCTCGGCGATGTTGGCGGTGCCGCGCAAGAAGCCGTCGTACTCCCACTTGAGCGTGCCGGACACGCCGAGGAAGCGGCCCTGCTGGATCTTGCCGGTGAGCGAAGAGCTCGGCTTGCCCATGAGCACGGTCGACCCAGCGGTGCCGATCGGCAGGTCCTCGGCGAGGTCGGCCTTGCCGGTGCCGGAGATGAGGCCAAAGTCCTTGGTGTTGGCGGTGACGTTGACGTCGCCCTTGAACTTCTCGTACTTCCAGGCGAACGCGCCGCGGAATTGCTCGAAGGTCGAATTCTTGAATTCGAGGTCGAATTTCTTGCTCGGATCGGCCTGCAGCTCGAGCCCGGCGGCGAGCGGCCACGGCTTGACCAGGCTGGCGGTGGCGGTGCCGGTGATCGCCGTGAAGTCCTTGAGGGCGTCGAACGACATCTGGCCCTCGACCTTGTCGAGGTAGCCGATCTTCATCTGGCCGGCGGCCTTGGTCGCGACGTTGGCGGTCACGCCGAGGTCGATCGAGCCCTCGATGACCTTGATGTCGCCCCATTGCAGCGGCGGCTTGAGGTTGGCCTTGCCCGAACCGGAGAACTTGCGCACGTCGGCGCTCGGCGTAAGGTCGAGCTTGCCCTCGGCGACCTCCTTGTAGTTGGCGGTGACCGAGCCGGACATCGTCTCGACCTTGGGGCCGCGGACCTTGACCACGATGGCGCCCTTCGACAGGGTCAGCCCATCGAAGGACTGGGCGGCGACGAGCTCGGCCGTCGCGGTGGCGTTGATGGTGTTGGCGTTGGTGCCCTCTTCGAGCACGGCGGTGCCCTTGAGGAAGGAGCCGAGCTTGAAGTCGACGTTGCCGGCGGTCTTCTTGAGCTCGCTTTTGTCGATGTTGATCGTGAGCGAGCCCTTCGAGACCGTGACCTCGTTGTTGATGAGCGGCGCCTGGAGCTCGCCGGCGAGGTCGAAGGTGGCCTTTTCGGTGTCGATGTCGATGTCGCCCGTCCAATTGCCCTTGAACAGCGCGTCGTAGACCGCCGATCCCGAGCCGGACATCTTGGTCAGCTTGGAGTCGGCGACGTCACCCGTGACCTTGGCCTGGGTGAAGACGACCTTGCCCCAGGTCGACTGGGTGGCGTTGTCGTAGGCGGCCTTGCCGGAGACCTTGGTGGATTCGCTGTCCCACTTGGCCTGGACCGAGCCCTTGCCGCCGGCGAGCGACGGGACGTCGAGCTTGAGCGATCCGGACAATTCGACCTTGCTGCTGTTGGTGAGGTTGCCCGACAGGGTGCCGGTCGAGGCCGACGCCTTGCCGAGGCTGATCTCGCGCTTGTTGTCGATCGTGACTGCGCCGCTGAGCTCGTTGTTGGCGACGGTCGCCTTGACCGACCCGGGGCTGAAGCCGCCGACCTCGATGCCGACCGTGCCCGATCCGGTCACCGCGCCGTCGGCGCTGACGTCGATGGTCACCGAACCGGACTTGAGCCACTCCTGCAGCTTGCCGCCGCGCAGCTGGGCGTAGTCGTAGGTGCCCTTGCCGGTGACGCCGCCGGCGCCGACCGTGGCGGTGATGGTGTTGTTGATGAGGTTGCCGACCGTGAGCGTCGCGCCGGGGAACGAGCCCTTCATCGCGCCGCTCTGGTCGATCGTCACCTGGGTGTCGGCGAGCGCGATGACCTTGCCGACGCCGATGGTCGCGAACGCGGTGCCGCCGGTGAACTTGCCGGTGGTGGCGTCGAACTTGAAGCGCGCCTGCGACTCGAACGACAGACCCTTCACGTTGAGGGCCGGCAGCGTCACCATCTTGCTCGTCGTGCCGGCGGTGAGCTTGGGCAGCTTGACCGTGACCGACTTGCCGGCGATCGAGAGCTGGACCTGGGTCGGCATCTCGGGTGCGGCCGCCGGCGCCGCCCCGGTGTTGCGGTACAGCGAGCGCAGCCCGCCGAGGTGGGCCTCGGCCTCGACCTCGGCGCCGGCGAGCACCTTGCCCGCCGCCTCGCGCGCGGCCTTCTCGGCGCGGTCGGACGCGGCGGAGATCCCGCCGCCCTTGCCCTGGTCGGCCGATTTGCCCTTCATCTGCGCGACGTGGACGAGCTCTTCGGCCATCACGAGCGACTTGTCGGTCGCTCCCATCTTGTCGGCGGCGCCGACGACGATGTCCTTGCCGGCTGCGAAGGCGTTGGCGCCGACCGCGTTGGCGAGCTTCTCGGCGCCCTCACCGGAGAACACCTTGACGTCGCCGAGGTCCATCCCGAGCGACTTCTCGGCCTTGCCGCGCAGGTCGCCGGGCAGGCCCTTGGCGGCGCCGCCGAACTGCTTGATCGCGGCTCCGGGGTCCTTGGCGATCGCGCCGGCGTCGGCGAGGGCGCCCTTGCCCTTGGCGATCAGGTCGTCGCCCTGGCCGAGCAGCTCCTTGCCCTTGCCGAGCAGATCCTCGCCGCGGCCGAGCAGGTCGGCGCCCTTGGCCGTCGCCTTGTCGAGCATCGCGCCAGGGAAGCCGGCCGCCTTGCCGGCCATGCCCTTCGCGGCGTCGAACGCGCCGACGACGGCGTCGAACTGCTTCTTCTGCTCGCCGACGACGTCGGCCATGATCGCGGCCGGGTCGATGCCAGCGTCCTTGGCCATCGCGGCGACGGCCTCGACCGCCGCCGCTGCCTGGCCGTTGGGGTCTTCGAGCGCCTGCGCGGCGGCGTTGTCGGCGGTGACGCCCTGAACCTCGGCGCCGAGCTCGGCGGCGGCCTGACGGCCGGCCAACGGGTCGCCGAGGTCGCCGGCGGCGTTGGCGTCGCCGTCTTCGACCACGCCGGGCACCGCGAGCGACAGCGCCTCGGGATCGGCGACGGCGGCGACTTGGGCGAGATCGCCCTCCTCGGCGGTCGCCGGCACATCCTGGGCCGCCTCGGCGGGCGGGCCCATCTCGGCCGACACCGCGTCGAGGACGGCCTCCGCCGGCGCCGCGGCGTCGACCGCCGCCGGCGCATCGGCACCGGCGCCGCCGATCTGGGCCGCCTCGCCGGCCGCAGCCTGATCGACC
>Ga0194120_10007355_pt1 | contig 15094 bp, 13 predicted proteins | sample TA2MahCa65mmetaG_FD_148642 | JGI IMG/M metagenome (GOLD analysis project Ga0194120, IMG submission 148642) | Freshwater microbial communities from Lake Tanganyika, Tanzania - TA2015019 Mahale Deep Cast 65m | ecosystem: Environmental > Aquatic > Freshwater > Lake | place: Tanzania: Lake... | reverse complement strand
AGGACCTTCTCTTTTCCATAACCACCCCTACACCGAAAGTCAAAACTACTAACCCAAGTCTCGGTAAAAACTGTGGATACTCATTCAGATTTTTGAAAACGCCTGTATAAAAAAACCTCAATGTTTGCGTCTCTGGAGGGGTTACTCCAACCGTTAAGACGACAGCAAAAAACGCCACCGAAAACAACAAAGTCCCCCAGAGTACTATTTGCGCCGCTCTTGAGATTGTATTCCAAAGAAGGGCCCCTGAAAAAGCCATTATGGGAAAGACGGAAACGAGGTAACGCGGCCCAGGTGCACTCCCTCCATGCCAACCGTTAAACCCTGCATTCATCCAAAGAAGCCCACAAAAAAACACCACAGAAATCAAACCTATCATCGACTTATCAGATGCCTTTGCTCTGTGCAAAATTTCTAAAAAACAACTCATGGGTAATAAGATACTAAGTAGCAAGATATAAGGCTGAGTTAACAAAACACCTCGATAAGGCCCAAATAAAAGCTGATATAAAACATCAGCCTTGGGCAAAAGGGATAGCACTCCAAAAGTTTTATAATCTGTTGAAGGATCCACAAAAATGGGATTTTGATATTTTTGGGGCAGCGTTAAGATGCCGCCAAAAGAACTCCAATGATAAAAAGCAAAAACAATCAAAGGAAACACTAAGCCCCTTCCCAAAGCCCAATACACCCGACCACAACCCTTTGACGGTTCCATCGTTAGCACCCACACTAAAATAATTGGGATAAGTAAAGCGGAGCTGTAATCTCCAAGAACCCCCCCACCAAGAAAAAGCCCAAGCAATACCCAATTTTTTTTTAACAGATAAAATATCCCGGCCAGTGAAAAAACCATTGCATATCCATGCCCGTGGAAACAATTCATGTAAAAACAACCCGTGTTACCAAACATCGCTGCGAATATAAAAAATAAGATCCCCCCCCTTGAAACAAAATGCTCCTCCAAAACAATGGCTAAACGAGATATGACCCAGACAAAAGGCACAATTTGAAAAGTAAAAGAGATAAGCCACATAATAAAACTTAAAGCATTATTCCACGCTGTATTGAATCTTTTGGGTTCGGGATAGAGGTGCTTGAGCCCCCAATAAATGGGCTTATATAAAACAGCAAACAAGGGGGTCGCTAAGAGACTAGGCCCTGGGGCCTTGTTGGAGTAATACCGCCCATTTGGCGTCTTGGCCCAATCTAAAGTCAATGATTGCCATGGGCTAATTTCGAAAGACTGCCTTTCGGAAATTGCCAGCATCAAAGCAACGCGGGACATGACATTTGTATTTAGGCCGGTACGATTAGAAAGAATCGCTAATAAAAAGGTGAAAATCAAAATCCAGTGTCGGCAAGGGGTTTCTTTGGGAACCCATAAATTAATTTGTTTTTTCAAGACTTTATTTACGTGATTCCTCACTCCTCCCCCAAGAAGCTACTTATGTGAAGGCTCTTTTTCAGTCAAGGTTTGATCCATTCCCTTCGGGTTAGGATTGTTAACAAATTGCAGTACTAACATATTGATGCTACCTTGCCACGTATTCCATACATAAGTTTCTATGTAGCTACGAGGGGAAACCAAAGAAATGCTTAACAACAAAAAAGTTGCAGTCGTCCTGCCCGCCTTCAATGCAGAACTAACCTTGGAAAGAACTTTCAATGAGATCCCCAAAGATATTGTCGATGAAGTGATATTAGTCGACGATGCCAGCTCTGACAAAACGGTTCAACTAGCAAAGAAACTTGGAATTACGACTATTCAACACCAACACAATCGGGGATATGGGGGGAACCAAAAAACCTGTTATGAAGCTGCATTAAAATCGAGAGCCGATATCGTAGTCATGGTACACCCAGACTACCAATACACCCCAAAATTGATTACCCCAATGGCTGGCATGATTGCATTTGGAGTCTACGATTGCGTTTTGGGGTCTCGCATTTTAGGCAGAGGAGCATTGTCAGGTGGCATGCCCCTCTATAAATATATTTTCAATAGAATGCTAACCGCGGTTCAAAACATCCTACTTGGGCAGAAGCTTTCCGAATATCACACCGGCTATCGAGCTTTTTCTCGAGAGTTACTTCAGTCTTTACCCTTAGACCAAAATTCGGACGATTTTGTATTTGATAGTCAAATGCTTGTCCAAATTATCTTGGCGCAATTTAGAATTGGAGAAATTTCTTGCCCAACAAAATACTTTCCCGAGGCGTCTTCAATTAATTTTTCTAGGTCCGTTACGTATGGGTTTGGGTGTCTAGCAGCCGCCATTTCTTTTCGTCTAAAAACGCTAGGACTTTATTCATATCCGTACCTCGACTTAGTCCGCCGTCGCTGACAGCGGGTATTTTCATTTTTCTATTGGAATGAGCTTTATTTCAGCGCTGGGGTAATCTTCCGCATAAACCAACTTCATCCTCGTTACAGACTTGCGATGAATGCCATAGAGCCCCGCCAATACTGTTAACCGTTGTGGAAAGATAGAAAAATTTTCAACATCGACTGTAATCTCATTCAAGGGCTCCTCCGCATCGAGCTGTTTAGCAATGGCTATTTGATTATTCAAAGTCGGTCCAAAATGAAGACCACGGTCTCCCGAATTTGAAGAAATATATTCAATCCACACTACCAACAACAAAACCATGCTCCCAGCCCAAAGCCATACCATTTTTCGAATTCTGTTAGGAGTGTAGGAGTCTGAGAGCTTCTTCCAAAATATGCAGAAGTAAACTGCCCAAGAGGCATTCATATAATGGGGGTGTGCTTTTAACTTCATTTTAAGACTAATAAACACAGTCATAGCCAGAACTGAAATAAAGAACCATCTTACCTGAACTGGAAAGCCATTTCTGGAAGAGAAAAGGCTCTTTAAACCGCCCAAATACATAATGGGTCCAATTAAAGATACCCCAATTAAAAAATAAATTATTATTTTTCCAATTCCGGAAAACGAGGCAAAGAAATTCGGACTGAAATACTCAAAAAATCCAACATATCCTACTAATCTTAAGCCAAGCAAGGGACTAAATATAATTGCAGCCCATTGCGGTTTTCCGTAAGGAACTAAAGTCTTGGCTAAAAATATAGCTTTCAAGTATGGTAGGCTGACAAACACCATTATCAGCTGCAGCAAGAGAAGCAGAAATATTCTTTTATGTTTCTCTTTTAACAATAAAATATTTATAAGGCCGCACCCAGGAATCAGAACAATTACCGACATCAGATGAATATGAAATAAGATAGCTGCCGTTACCGTGGCCAAAACAAATTCTATTTCCCTGCGAAAAAGCGAATATCGTATAACCGAAGAGCAATAGATTACCGAGACAGGAATCAAAAATACATTATCCCACAAAGTTCTCGTGTAGAAATAAACAAATGGAGATAAAAAAGCAAAAATCATTCCTTCTTTCTTTAGGTTTAAATCATTAGAAATCCTAAACAACCCAATAAAAATCAGCGCAACAGAAATGAGGATTTTGAGCAAGACAATCCCTACAAGGTCGTGAGTAACCCTCAAAAGTACTTGATAGATAAAATTAGGAACAGGGCCATACAACGTTCCGTTGCCGCCCGCGATTCCCAATTCTCCCCATCGATTAAAACGGTTAGCTTCCAAGGCTTTGTTAATGAGCAACGGTTGATCACATATCCAGTCAACATTTCCTGGGAACAGAAAGTAGCAAACCAAAACAAATCCTAATCCACCATACACTTTCCAGTTTTGAATGAAGTTCATGAAACCCTCACAGGCCATTTTAAGGTTTTAACACCTATAAAAGTTAATAGAGGAACAATAACAATCAGGCGAACAAGCGTGGTAGAGCTCGGGTGAATCAATGTTTGTTCCAGATACAAGGGCCACAAAGAAGTTTGAGGCGGAGAAATATGAGTACTATAAACTAAAACAGAAAAAACAACTGAAACACAAACACTAACAAAGGTAATCCTCTGAACCAAGAGGGTCATCTGATTCCAACACATTGCAAGACTCACCCCAAAAACAGGGAAAATAGAACTTAGATACCTGGGCCCAGGGGTAAGTCCCCCATGCCAGCCACCAAAACAGCAGTTCATTGCTAGCAATAAAAACAGTCCCGACAGAGCAAACTTAAGTTCTTTGGGGACTCTATCACACTGCCCTTTTAGAATCATAAAAATTGACCACAAAACAAGCACAATAATCCAGGGAACAACCCAAAACATCCCGCGACTAAAACCAATTGTAAGCTGTTTAAAAATATCCATTCTCGGAAAGAGATGTAGAATTCCCCACAAATTATTATTTTCAGTAAGAACGTCCTGAAATTCTGGATTTTGAAATTGATTTGCTATTAAAAACGGACTCCCAAAACATACCTTATGGTAAAACAGCCAAAGAACAAAAGGCACTACACCGCCCAAAAATAACCGAAAATAATTTTTTCGGTCGAAGTGGATCAAGACAAGAAGCGGAAGCCCTAATAGAACAGCGCTATAATCTGATAAAACCGCCCAACCAAAGCATGCCCCTACTTCGTAGTATCGATGGCGTTGAGCAAATAAGACCATTCCTAGAACACACACAGCCGTCAACCCGTGCCCATAATAAGTGCTCATAAACAAAGCAGCTGTATTACCAAACAAAATGGCCCCTAGCGATAGATATACAACCGATAAGGATTTGTTTTGTTCAATAAGTTGTTTAGCGAAAAAGAATACCAAACCAATGAACGGAATTAACTGAAATAGATAAGAAAATAGTTTTAACCAGCTAGCTTTAGACCTAACTAGAATGTTCACTCTTTGTTGTCTATCTGACACTCCAGCCAACCTCATCTTAACTAACAAATAAAAAAGCGGGGCAGCAAGCAGAACCGGCCCCGGAGCCTTATTTGAATAATAATGCCCATCGGGAGTCCTAGCCCAATCCACAGTTAGATCTATGTAGTGGTCAATCGCAAAAGAATGTTCTTCCTCGATGGCTAACAGAGTAGCAAATCGAGAGGCAGCATTGGTCCCTGCACTTAAGTGGCAAATTAGATTAACTATAAAAAAAATAAGGACCCAATAAGAAACCCATGATTTTTCATTTTTCTTGGTCGAGGGACCCATTGATGCCTAAGCTCTCTTTCACAAAAACACTGCATATTTATTCAAAACAGATTAGATGTCCAAGCCTTTTTCTACAAAATCTTCGCTGGATCATAAGACAAAGTCCCTTTAAACTATAAGGAAACTCAAGAAGGGAGTTCTCATGAAAACAATCATTCAAGGTTTAATTGGGGTCCTATTTAGTAGCAACCTAGTAGCTCACACATTCCCAGATCACATCACCTGCAAAGCAAGAGTGGCTCTTAACCGAATCTATTTTGCTGAACTTCACCGATCCACAAAGGAAATCGTTGTAACTTCCGATAATGGCGCTAAATGGGAAGGGACAGCCAGTAAATATACTTCAGCATCTACGGGTAGAGAAATCTACAATGTGAACTTTTTTAATTATTCCAACATTGCACCCGAGAGGATGGCCCTAGAACTGTTTCAAGACGGGGAACACAGCCTGTGCATCACTCAAACGCAATGTTTTATTTGCAAATAGAAAAAGCCCCTAAGAATAACTTGATGACCGTTTAAACCTCTTAAAAAGCCCACTCAAAGGGAACAGGTATCAAATTCTTAGGGGAATTGTTGAAACCTAGTATCTGTAAGTACCTATCTTATAAGGACCTTGAACTGGTACCCCGATATACTTTGCCTGATCCTCCCTAAGGACGGTCAGCTCGGCGTTGAGTTTTTTCAACTGTAAACGAGCCACCTTCTCATCGAGATGTTTTGGCAATGTATGCACACCCAACGGATACTTAGTAGTATTTGAGTAGAGTTCAATCTGAGCAATCGTTTGGTTGGCAAACGATGAGGACATCACATAACTTGGATGGCCCGTACCACATCCTAAATTGACCAATCTTCCTTTGGCCAACAAGATAATTCGTTTTCCGTTCGGGAAAATCACGTGATCCACTTGCGGTTTGATCTCTTCCCACTTGTACTTCTCCAGTGATGCCACATCAATCTCATTATCGAAATGGCCAATGTTACAAACAATCGCTTGATTCTTCATCTTATTCATGTGCTCATGTGTGATCACTTTTAAATTACCGGTGCTAGTTACAAAGATATCGGCTTTGTCACAAGCATAATCCATCGTAACGACTCGATACCCTTCCATCGCAGCTTGAAGTGCACAGATAGGATCGATTTCCGTAACCCAAACTTGAGCTGAGAGAGCTCTTAGAGCTTGAGCTGAACCTTTGCCTACATCTCCGTAACCGCAAACCACGGCTACTTTACCGGCTACCATCACATCAGTAGCTCGCTTAATTCCATCCACTAAGGATTCTCGACAGCCATAAAGATTATCGAATTTGGACTTAGTCACCGAATCATTCACGTTGATCGCAGGAAATTTAAGTTCTCCTCGCTCATGCATTTGAATTAAACGATGCACTCCAGTCGTTGTCTCTTCGGTCACCCCTTTAATTTGAGCTAGCCGGGTCGAATACCATTTGGGATCGCTATTTAGTTTATTTTTAATCGCTGCAAATAAAACCGTTTCCTCTTCCGATGTCGGTTTTGCTAAAACCCTGATATCTTTTTCTGCTTTGGCTCCTAAATGAAGAAGCAAAGTGGCATCGCCACCGTCATCTAAAATCATGTTGGAATATCCGCCATCCGACCATTCGAAAATTCGGTGCGTATACTCCCAATACTCGGCCAAAGTTTCCCCTTTGACAGCAAAGACCGGAACACCTTTGGCAGCAACCGCTGCTGCCGCGTGGTCTTGAGTCGAAAAAATATTACAAGATGCCCAGCGGACTTTAGCCCCAAGAGCTGTAAGAGTTTCAATTAAGACCGCTGTCTGAATGGTCATGTGAAGGGAGCCTGTGATTCTGGCACCTTTTAAGGGCTGACTTGATGCAAATTCTTCTCTAATAGCCATAAGCCCCGGCATTTCAGTTTCAGCAATTTTAATTTCTCGATGTCCCCAATCGGCAAGGCCCATATCGGCCACGACAAAGTCTTTCACGCCATGCATGTTAAACTCCTTTTTTCAGTCTGTGTTTAGAAACGAGCGCCGTTAAAATAAGTCCAAGCCTAGGGCAGTAGGTGCCTTGCAACGCTCCTTGGGAATATCCATAAGAGTAGATGAAAACTGCGGATATTTCTATGTGTTTCTAAAAGGTCCGTTAAAACAGGCTCAGAACAATAAAATGCGTTGCGTTACTCATTGCGTTTGACTAGGGTCAGGCCCAGCAACTTTACTCTAAATTTTAGGGCTACTTATGTTAAAAAACATACACGATGCGAAAGTTATTCTATTCATAACTACAATGCTTATCGAAAACTCTATCTTTGCCTAAAGAAGCTCTAAGTATTTTAAGAAGCACTGGTCAGTGTCGGTAACTTTGCAGAATGTTTTATGATCGAGACTAAAATAATACTTTTTTCCTATCGTAGATGTCCCTTTGCGATGAGAGTAAGGATAGCTCTTCATGAAAAGGGGATCTCCTTTGATATTAGAGAAGAGGATCTGAAGAACTTCTCTCAGGATTTAAGAAATTTACACCCTGAAGTTAAAGTACCCCTTCTTCTTCATGGAGATCGAGTTCTCTATGAATCTGCCATCATCGCAGAATATGTAGATGATTTAAACCCGCAGTTCCACCCTTTAATGCCTAAGACAGCAGGGGAAAAAAGTGAGGTTCGACTGTGGACCTACTGGTGTAATCAACAATTCAAGCCGGATCTGGATAAGTTTAAATATGGGATCAGTCGTTTTAAAGAAGAGGATTGTGTTGGAGCTGAGGATAAAGTCAAAAAACACCTGGAAAAGATTGAAAAGAAATTAGAAACTTCTCCATGGCTAGTGGGTTCGGACTTTTCTTTGGCAGATATCAATGTCTTTCCGTTTGTCAGACAACTCTCAAGAATTCAGCCGACTCCAGACTTTCTTAAGAGCTATCCCAGGACGATGGCTTGGGTAAACTCATTGAGCAAACGACCTTCTGTGATCAATGCACTTCAGAAATAGCTGCTTCCTCTTCCCCATAATCAACCAAAAACGCCGCCGAGTTTTTGAGATCTTCTCGACGTTTGTCGTACCTCTGAATCATGAGAGGTGTAGACCACCCTGCTAAATGCTGAACCGATCTTTGAGTCGCTCTTCTATCTAAGGCATTAGAGATACAAGTGGCGCGACAGGAATGCGGTGAAATCTTTTTAAGAATACCAGCCTTTTTAGCGTAATGAACAACCATGTAAGTAATCGCATGGGGGTGCATCTTCTTTAAAAGCTGTCCTGAAGTCGGATTTTTAGTTGGAGTGAAGAGCGGCTCTTCGTGCTGATTTCGGTCCCGCCGGCAGGCAAAAAAGTAATGCTCAAGCGCCGCCTTAACTTGATCGGTTAAGGGAAGAATTCTTATTCGATGTCCCTTCCCTCTCACTTTCATGACAGAAACCCCTCTCTCCTCAGTCAAATCTCCCATTTTAAGATTTAAAAGCTCACTTTTGCGAAGCCCTAGATACAAAAGCACGTGAAGCACTGCCGAGTGAAGAGCCCCCGAACGGCTATTTCGCCTAGGAAGATCTAAAAGCTTACGAGCTTCTTCATCGGAAAGCCCATTTAAGGCCGATTCTTGAGACTGAGGAAACCCCTTCACCAGTTGAGCTGGATTATCCCTGATGATTTGATTCGCTTTCAGCCAATTTAAAAAGCTTTTCACGACAGCCAACTTTCTATTGACCGTGGCTTTCTCCATGATTTTTCCGTTAAGTCGCCCCTCTTCCAGATATTTCCTATACAAAATAACGTGATCCGTTTTCAGCGTCTCAATTTCTCGGGCACTGATCCTTCCTTCAAGAAACGAAAAAAATTGTTTGAGATCATTTTCATAGGCCCGACGCGTATGCTCACTCAATTGATTGGCCATAAAAGTGGGGATCTCCTTGGCCCATTGCGGAAGACTCACTCGATCCGATTCGTATCGCTCAACGTCACCCCGAAACCCTTTACTGACAAGACTCTCCAGAGCAATCTCATTATTGGCTTTATAAACGCTTGAATTATTCCGACCTAGGGCTAAGGGCCTATTTTTCTCAAGAGCCAAAGAGAGCTTAGTCCATTTCTTTTGGGAATGGCTCTTTAACCAACGAGAGGACCAAAGGGCTAACTTAAAAACGAGTTGTTCGACTAGATGCTTCATAATTTTAAGTTTAAATGCAGTGCTAAGCCGTTTATTAGCGACTTTTATTAGTGATAACTAAAATTATAGCTAATAAATGCCATTTTGGAAGGTTTTTAATGCTTCGTTTTAAATCATTTTTGATGAGTTTTTTGACCCTTTGGGTAGGGGTGGTTTTTATTGTGGGTTGTGCTTCGCAACAAAAATCGGAGCTTTTTTACACTCGAATGTTTGAGGGAACTTACGACGATGTTTGGTTAGCTGCATTAAAAGCGGTTAACGATTATCCTTTGAAGATTAGCAATAAAGACTCCGGAAAGATTGTTTCGGAGCTTGTAAACGGCCCCTATAACGACCTTTTTTTGACCCCTCCCGAGTCTATCGATTTGCCTGAAAAATATCGATACTCGCTTAAATTTACTTTTGCCAAATTACAAACCGAAGAAGAAAACAGTCGCCCGCTTGTTCGAGTGAGGCTCGAAAAAAATCTAGAACAATTTCATGATTTTTACACGGGATGGCTTAGTTTTCCATCGGATGGCTTGGAAGAGAGATTATTGCTTTATCGGATCGAACATATCTTGAAGATGGAAAATCAACTGACAAAAGATCTGGAAAAAGAACCATCGAGTAATTAGGTTTAACCGGCCTTTTTTACTGTTTCTTCATTTTTAGCGGTGAGTGCGTCGATCTCGTTTAACAGCCCCTTAATATCCGGCTCCGCTGAGGGCAATGTCCCCTGGGAAATTTGAGTTGGATCTCCAGTCCCGCTTCCCTTATTTATTACCGTAATTGAAGGGTTGAGTTTGAGTGTAGTTTCTTTTAATTCATCTTTTAATTGCTGAATCTCATTCTTATATTGGGTTAAATGCCCTATCTCTTCTTTAAGAACTTCAAACTCAAGAAGTTGAGCTTCTAATTTTTGAACGTTTTGAAGCGATTGCTGTCCGACTTTTTCCAGCTCTTGTACCTTTGTTTTTTCAGCCTCTAACGCTTTTACCGAATCGGATTGAAGGTACTGAGCCCTTTCCTCCTCTAGAACGACTATTTTGCGCTCTAGTTCTTTTACAAATTCTTTTGAGACCCCACTCATTTTTTGATCTAATTCTTGAAGCTCTGCCCCTTCTTCGTTTTCACGCTGGATTCTCTTAAAGTATAACCATAAAGCGGTCAGAGCTAGTGAAGCCACAATTACGATTTGGCCGATGAGCAAAGTGACAAATACAACGCTTCCTTGGAGAGCCGAGGTAAAAAATTTCATTTTTTAATTATACCTATTTTTCAAAGTCCCCTCTAGTGACTCTGCGACTTTCTTTTTTTTGTGAGACTTTATGTTTTTCTGTTAGACGCTCCTCTACAGAACGTCGAGAAGATTTTGTTTTAATTCTCACTTTAGGAGTTTTATATAAATCGCTGAGTTTATTTTTCATTCTCTCCATTGCTGCAGCGCGATTCTGTTCTTGACTCCGCCTTTCGGTCGCGGTCACTAAGAGCCCTGTGGGAAGGTGCTTGATCCTAACACCAGTCATCCTTTTGTTTCTGTGTTGTCCGCCTGGCCCGCTGCCTTTGACGTGAGTGATTCAATGTCTTCGTCCCGAATTTGATAACTATTTTTAGCCACAGCGAGCCATCCCCCTCCAAAAAACCTTCATAAGACAACTTTAATGTCTTATCAACTTTCTCTATGGTATCATAAGAGGGTAAGAGTAATTTCGGGTATAACCATTCCTCTTTTTTAATTCCACAAACCCCTTTTTTCTTGACACTGAGAGCCTAACATTTTGAAGAAATCTTCATTTTTCGCTCAATGTTTTTTACCTAATAGCCGTTAAGGATTTTGGAGCTTTTGCACAATTATGTATCAAACACCCGTCAACGAATTTCACGTTCTTCTTAAGGCTCTTGGATACGTCCGCACACATTGGTGGTTACTCTTTTTAGAAATAGCTGTTATTTACGGAATAGCGCTGCATAAATTTCATAAGACCCCCCCAGTTTATGAATCGGATGCAACTCTGCTAATAGACACAACTCGACGACAACTCTACCAAACCGTTTTAATGTCAGCGAATAGTATCAATAATGCTCGTAAACAAAATATGGTTCACCTCTTATCGAGCCAAGAAGTTTTAGAACGATTCCGTAATCAACTGACCGATATTTATAACGAAGGAAATCCGACTTTCCTAAAACCCCTTTTCCCAGGAGGAGTTGCTTATCCGGCCCATTTTTTAAGAAATTTCGTATCCTTAGCCTGGGATAAGAATAGCGATATCTACAGCGTCCACTGTACCTATCACAATCCCGATGCAGCTAGAGCTCTTTGCTTAGCCTATCTAAATACAATTCAAAATTACTATCCGGAAGTAGGGCAAAGAGAATCTCTTCTCAAACGTGATTTTTTAACACGACAAATTTCAAGTTTTGTTAATCAAATTAAAGATAAAGAACAAGCTATTGTCGACTACCAGCGAAATAATCCCGACTTTATCAACTTTTTGAACTTAACAGTCGACAATCAAGGAGTTCAAAAGTTACGAGCAGAGAAAAACAATATTGTTCACAAAATGGCAACCAATAGAGCGATATATAAACTAGTTTTAAGTATTCCAAGAGCTAAAAAAGGTGAACACACGGCAAGAGTTACCACCATTGCGGCGCTGACTCAAAAAGTAAATGAACTCCAATACCAAATTAACTTAACTGAAAAATCAAACCACCCAGACAAAGAAGGTCGATTAAGACTACTTCGAGAAAATCTCGATGATGTAGCGGCTCAGCTGGCCACTTTAAATGAAGAAGAAGTCCAAACTTTCATGAAAACCCCTCTTCCTGCTGCAGATGTCAGGCAAAAAGTAGCCTCTCTAGAAATCGAGCATAGAGCAGACCAAATCAAATTAGCTAACATCGAAAAAGACCTTGAAAGTTTCACTCAAAAAGAAAAACTTTTTAACCAGCAGCGACTCCAATATGAACGCCTGTTCATGGAGCTAAATCACAAAAAGAAACTTCTCACCAATCTCTATCAAAGACAGCAAGAGACCGAAGTCGAACTCTCAGCTGGAGGAGCTGAAATTTTCAGATTGCAAGAACCCACTCGAACCGGACATCGAATCGCCCCCCTACTTTCCAAACACATGTACGGCTCTCTGTCTCTTTGCATTTTCGTTATTGCTATCACTGTTATTCTTCTAGTTGCTGGTTTCCCTCGTTTGGATAGTGAGGCGGAAGTTCAACGACTCAACTTACCGGTCATTGGTAAAGTTCCCCTGATAAAAAGACAAGAAATGACTGAAGACCTCCCCGGTTACTCCTTAGAATATCTGAAGATCATGAACTACCGAATCATGAGAGAAATGAGAGATTCGAAATGCCCGCTTGTGGTTGTAACTTCTCCACATGCAAGGGAAGGCAAAAGCACAGTAACGCTTTTTCTAAGCTTGGCAGCTCAAAACCCTGTCAGAAAAACCCTTCTTATCGATGGTGACTTAATTACTTCTCATCCGAATAAATTTTTCGGTATCACCGAAGACCACACGCTCGGACTTAAGTCGATTTTAGAAAATCCAGAGATTACCGACTACCAATCCCTCATTGTTAAGACAAGCGTTGATGGAATCTATTTTTTACCTCGAGGTGGCCGATTTGATCCAAGTGTAATGGCCAACTTCTCAAAACCAATGGAGCAAGTGCTTTCCAAACTTCGTAAAGAATTTGACACCATTTATATCGACACACCTCCTCTATTCTCTTCAAACCTTGCTCATCAATGGGCAGGATTAGGAGACTTGATTGTTCTGGTGGCTCGACTTTTTCATACTCGCCCTAAGGATATTGTGGAAGCCATTCAAACTTGTAAGGTTTTTTCGAAATCTCCGGTCGGTTTGGCACTCAACTGTGTCAGGTTATCCGGCCCAAGTAAACGCGCATCCAACTACTATTTCTCTAAAAAGAAACCAGCTCCTCCACCAAGGTTAGCTGCGTAAGGATTAAGTATGGATTGGATAAAAAAAACAGCAGGCCCTGTTTTTAAATTCTACTTGGCTCTTTTTTCTATCCTCTTTATTTCAAACTTTGGGTTTGCCGATTCCAATTCGGAAAACAAACTTGCGATTCTCAATACTATGGACAAAACGGAGTTGGGACTTAGTCAATCTCTGCAGGAGGCCTTAGGGACGGCAGCGGCAAATACTAATCTCTTTCAGGCTTTCTACGCCAATTACACTCTAACGGGTTTTAGCGAAGAAGAGCTTCAATCGGATTTTAAAAAAGTGGGTTCCGACTTGATGAGTTACGTCTATTTTGAGCCGACTCGTCTATCTATTTTCTTTTTTGACTCAAGCCGTCCTAAAGAGTTCATAGTTAGCTCTCAGAAGTTCACAACACCTGAAGATGCCAATATTTCTTCCGAAGAAGTTCAGCTTGCATTTCGTACAGCCTTCCAAGAAGTCATTTCCAGTTATGTTGCAAAAGAATTTCAAGGACTTCCTGGAAGCAAGGCTGAAGAGAAATCACTCGCTGTTGAAGAATCTTATGACACTCAGTTTGTAGCCGCCGATGTCAAAAAGCTTTATAGAGAACTGGCCGCCTTAAGCGAAAAACCGCTCTATATCGGAGCCAATGTTGGAATGTCTCGATTTGAAACTCTATCGACTGTGAACCCGAAAAAAACGTTTGCAAGTACAGTTAACGTTGGTGCCGTCTTCGGATACCGCTTCTACTCTCCTTTTTCCGCTGAAATCGGAGCTGATTTTTTTACTCACTTTCTACTTCATAGCGAAGTGCGCTCTCAGATTCCTCTTGGGCAAAACTATGTCAAACTTTCTGCTTCTTTAGGAATAGCAAGATTCATGTCACAACCCACGGAGAACTTAGGATACTCAGGGGTTAACTCAATTGCCCAAGGCACTTTGGTTTATGGTCCCGGACTTGGATTTGAAATTCCTCTTCTTGGGGTAAATATAAGAGCGGAGGGTCGGTACTATTTAGGTCCTACTTCCGTGTTCTTAGGAACTTATGGTATTGTTTACTCATTGTGATCCCAGTTTTCTTTAATCTCCTCTCCCTATTTTATCTTACCCTCTCAACAACTAGCTTTAGCGCCCTATCCTCTAAACTTCTCCAAAATATCGAAGACGCAGCAAAGAGATCCTATTTAGACCCTAAATTGGTTCAAGCTGTGATTGCGGTAGAATCAAACTTTGATTCAAAAGCAACGTCACATAAAGGGGCAATGGGTTTAATGCAGGTCATGCCTAAAACGGCAGATGTCTGTGATGTTCATGAACCGCACCATGCTGTAAATAATTTGATGGGGGCTTGTGAATGTCTGAGAAGACTTATCAATCGGTATCGCGGGAATTTGAGTTTAGCTTTGGCGGCTTACAATGCCGGCCCGACTAATGTCGATCGACATAAGGGAATTCCACCCTTCCCTGAAACCAAGGCCTACGTCAAAAAGATCCTTTCCAAATACTCTGAGTTAAAACGAAATCCGAATCGCTGAAAGTTAAACCTCTTTCAATATCATTTTCATCTCATCACTAAGATGGATAGCTTGATATGCCGTAGTTTCGGTAGTGGGAAATATCGTTCGCTGATGAGTAGCGCAGTGCTGTTGCAAATCTGAAAAAATCGCCTTACGAATAGGATAATCCTGAGAATGTAGGATTACTTGTTTAGCAATACGCTTTTTTAAGTTGATCACAATAGGGGCCTTTAAATTGGCCGTCATTTTGGTTGGATCGGTAGGAATTGTAATAATACAAAAAACTTTAGCTCCACTTAAGTCATTGCCAAGCTTCAGAGATTTTCGATCTTCATCCTCAAGCTCTACTTTATAGCCTCTGTCTAAAATTTG
>Ga0194120_10007352_pt1 | contig 15098 bp, 16 predicted proteins | sample TA2MahCa65mmetaG_FD_148642 | JGI IMG/M metagenome (GOLD analysis project Ga0194120, IMG submission 148642) | Freshwater microbial communities from Lake Tanganyika, Tanzania - TA2015019 Mahale Deep Cast 65m | ecosystem: Environmental > Aquatic > Freshwater > Lake | place: Tanzania: Lake... | reverse complement strand
ACATCCCGGTCTGCACGGCAGAAGAGATGGACAAAGCGCTGACCTCGCGGTTCACCTGGTCCACGGTCCTCATCATGGCCGCCGCCGTAGCCGATTTTCGCCCTGCTCAGCCCGCCTCCTCGAAGCTCAAGAAACGGCAGGGGGCGCTGCGCGCCTTGGCCTTTGAGCCGACCCCCGACATCCTGGAACAGCTCGGCCGGAAACGGACCGGCCAGACCCTGGTCGGCTTTGCGGCCGAGACCGGGGCCGTCCTGCCTCAGGCCAAGGACAAGTTGGCGCGCAAGGGCCTGGACTTGATCGTGGGAAACAACGTATCGGCCGAAGGGTCCGGTTTCGGGTCCGACACCAATGAGGCCGTGCTCGTCGATCGCAACGGACATGTGACGGAACTGGGCTTGTTGCCCAAGCGGGTGCTGGCCGATCGTATTTTAGACGCGATCCTAACCCTCGGCCCTGCGATAAAACGGCCTGCGGCGGCCCCCAAGGCCCACTCCGCCGATAAGAAAAACTGACTGCCATCGCGGGCTTGCGCTACAATATCCCAGGATGACTTGAGCCGCGCAGACCCGATAGTTATTTACTACCTACCCCAAGCCTGTTACAATGTTGTCCTCTTCACCCAGGCTGAATAGGGTTGAACGCCGGGGATCACGCCCCCGGTGGGCGGAGGAATATGCGACGGGTGCTGGTGTTACACGGTCCCAATCTGAATTTACTGGGGCGACGCGAAACATCCCTGTACGGGACCGCATCGTTGAAGGCGATCAATGCGGCCATCGCCAAGCTGGCCAAGCAGGAACGGATCGCGGTGGAGACCAGGCAGTCCAACCTGGAGGGCGAGCTGGTCACCTGGATCCAGGACGCCGCCGACCGGTTTGATGCAATCGTCATCAACCCGGCCGCCTATACGCATACCAGCGTGGCGATCCGCGACGCCATCGCGGCCGTGGCCATTCCGACCGTGGAAGTGCATTTGACGAACATTTACAAGCGGGAAGCATTCAGGCACCGGTCCTATGTGGCCGACGTGGCGATCGGGCAGATCTCCGGTTTTGGTCCAACGGGCTACCTGCTCGCCATCAGAGCCGCCATCGATCACCTGAAAACCGTCCGCCACACCGCCGCACGATGACCCCCATCGCCACCAGGCAGGCTCGGCCGGTAAAAGGAGACACACGTTCGTGATTTCGACATCTGATTTTCGCAACGGGGTCCGCATCGAGGTCGAAGGCGATCCCTACTACATCGTGGAGTTCCAGCACGTCAAGCCGGGCAAAGGCGGAGCGTTCGTGCGCACCAAGCTGAAAAGCTACAAGACCGGCAACATCCTCGACCGCACCTTCCGGTCCGGGGAGCGTTTCAAAGAGCCGGACCTGGAAGAGCGGGAAATGCAGTTCCTCTATGCGGCGGGGGACACCTATACGTTCATGGACACCGACTCCTTCGAGCAGTTTACCTATGAGAAGAAACAACTGGGCGAGAACGCCGATCTGCTCAAGGAAAACATGGTCGCGAAGATTCTGGTCTACGAACATCGGCCGATCGCCGTCGAGCTGCCGATTTTCATCGAACTCAAGGTGGTGGATGGAGAGCCGGGCGTCAGGGGCGACACCGCTTCCGGCGGCACCAAGCCGGTGGTGGTGGAAACAGGCGCCGTGATCAAGGTGCCGCTCTACCTGGAAATCGGCGAAACCATCAAGATCGACACCCGAACCCGGGAATACGTGGAGCGTGTCAGGTGAGCCCATCCCGTAAGCGTGCCCGCTCAAAGAAAACCCGCCGTCCGACCGTCACCCTGCCGGCACGCGCCGGCTCGAACGGCCTAAGCGGCGATCTCCGTGCCGACATTCCTCACTTGGTGGACTTGCTGAAGCGGCATGGCCTCGCCGAGTTGGAGTGGGAATGCGAAGGCTTTCGCATCCGGCTTCGGCGGGAAGGGAGCGCGAGCCCCATGGTGGTCGCCATGGACAGCGCGCCCGCCTCAGCGGAGGCCCCGCTCGAATCGCGCACGGCTCCCGCCCCGAACGACACCTCCGGGAAAGTGACCATCGCCTCTCCCATCGTCGGCACCTTTTACCGCTCCCCCTCTCCGGACGCCGATGCCTATGTCGAAGAGGGCGACCTGGTGAAAAAAGGCCAGGTCTTGTGCATTGTGGAAGCCATGAAGTTGATGAACGAGATCGAGTCGGAGATGGATGGCCGGATCGTTAAAATCCTGGCTGAAAGCACCAAGCCTGTGGAGTACGGCCAGCCGTTATTCTTGCTCGATCCCGAGTCCGCGGGCTGATCGCCCCCATCCAGGAGTCAGCCGGTGTTCAAGAAAGTGCTGATCGCTAATCGCGGGGAGATCGCGCTCCGGGTCATCCGGGCTTGCAAAGAGCTCGGCATCAAGACCGTCGCGATCCACTCCGACGTGGATACCCAGTCCCTGCACGTCCGCACGGCGGACGAACACATCTGCGTCGGCCCGGCCGACGGCGCCCTCAGCTACCGAAACATCCCCAACGTCTTAAGTGCCGCCGAGATCACCGGCGCGGATGCGATCCATCCGGGTTATGGATTTCTGGCTGAAAACGCCCACTTTGCGGAGGTCTGCGAATCCGTCGGCATCAAGTTCATCGGCCCCACCTCCGAGAACATCGCCGCCATGGGGGACAAGGCCAAGGCGCGCGAAATCATGATTCGGCGCGGCATCCCGGTCATGCCCGGCAGCCAGGGAGAACTGCGGAACGAGAGCGAGGCCCTGGAGGCCGCGCGCAAAATCGGGTTCCCGGTCATCATCAAAGCCTCCGCCGGCGGCGGCGGTCGCGGCATGCGGGTGGTCAACAAGGAGGACGACCTCTTCCGAGCCTTCCAAGCCGCCCAGGCCGAAGCCAAATCCACCTTTGGAAACGACGGGGTCTACCTAGAACGCTATTTCATCGAACCGCGCCACATCGAGGTGCAGGTCCTGGCCGACGAACGTGGGCGGGTGGTGTTCCTGGGCGAGCGGGACTGCTCCATTCAGCGGCGCTACCAAAAGCTGGTGGAAGAGACCCCGTCGCCGGCCGTGGATGAACGGCTGCGGCGCGAAATCGGGAAGGTGGCGGTCGATGCGGTCAAGGCCGCCCATTATCGCAACGCCGGCACGGTCGAGTTCTTGCTGGACAAGGATCAGAATTTTTACTTCATGGAAGTAAACGCCCGCATCCAGGTGGAACACCCGGTGACGGAAATGGTGACGGGGATCGACCTCATCAAGGAACAAATCCGCATCGCCGCGGGCCTCCCGCTGGCCTTCCGGCAGCAAGACATCCGGATCACGGGGCACAGCTTCGAGTGCCGGATCAACGCCGAATGTCCGGACAAATTCACCCCCTGTCCCGGCCTCGTGACGCGCTACCATCAACCCGGCGGGTTCGGGGTCCGCGTGGACTCAGCCATGCAACTCAACAGCACCGTGGTGCCGCACTACGATTCGCTGATTGCGAAGCTCATCACGCACGGCCAAAACCGCGAAGAGGCCATGGCCCGGATGCGCCGCGCCCTCGACGAATTCGTCATCGAAGGCATTAAAACCACCATCCCGCTGCACCGCCGCATTTTCAACGATGCGGAGTTTCAAAAAGGCCGGATCTCCACCGGCTTTCTCGAACGCTTTCTCGCCAACCACGCAGCTTGAGACCGGTGCCGCTCCACGCCAATCGACAGGAGTCCCTCAAAGGACTCTACCTCATTCTGGACCAGCAGGCTGGCCAGGGACGCCCGCTCTTGGAGGTCTTGACTGCCGCGGCCGAAGCCGGCGTCAGGCTGTTTCAATATCGCGACAAGACCGCTTCGGCTTCCGAGGCGTATCGCCGGGCCCTCGGACTCCGCCGGGCCGCCGCCGAAGCCGGGGCCCTCTTCTTCGTCAATGACCGCTGCGATCTGGCCCTGGCCGTCGATGCGGACGGAGTCCACCTTGGCCAGGACGACATGCCCCTGGCTTTGGCCAGGACGATTCTGGGACCGGAGAAGATCGTCGGGTTATCGACGCATTGCGAGGCCGACGTCATCCAGGCCATGGCCGGGGGAGCCGACTACATCGGTTTTGGACCGATCTTTCAGACCGGCAGCAAACGAGACCATGAACCGGTGGTGGGCATCGATGGGCTGAAACGGATCCGCCGGCTGACGCAACTGCCGGTCTTTGCCATCGGCGGGATAACCGCCGACCGCATCGCCCCCGTCTTGGCAGCCGGAGCCGACGGGGTCGCCGTTATTTCCGCAATCATCGGGGCCCCTGACGTAGGGAGCGCGGTCCGGAGCTGTATCTCCCGGCTGCCGTAACCAGACCGGCTAGTTCCCGAATGACCGGATCGGCGGCGATGCGGGTCACCCCTTGAGTCCAGTCCTGCTCGAGCAGGGGTTCGTGCCGGAGAGGACCCAAGAGAGGGATGTCGTGTCGCTTGCGCAGCAGCGCAGCCGTCGATTCCTCCTGAAGCCGTCCATGGGTTGACGCGCGGGCTCCGGCGGGCCGATTCAAGAGGATCGCCAAAACGGGGATCCCGCGTTGCTGCAAGGCCTCAACCGTCAGCAAGGCATGGTTGACGCCGCCGAGTGCGGCACGGCCGACAATCAACACGGGCAGACCGAGCCTGGCGATCAGGTCCCTCACATCGAATCCCTCTGCAATCGGCACCATCACGCCTCCGACTCCCTCGACCAGCAGACAGCGGTGCCGGGCCGCAAGCTCCTTGAAGGCGGTCACGATACGATCCGGCTGGATCGTCATACCGGCTCGTTCTGCCGCAGCAAGCGGCGCGAGGGGGTCGGGGAATCGGTAGGGGGTGACGAGGTGACTCGGATCATGGTTGCCGATGCCGACTTGCAAGCGCGCGCCATCGGCGCCATCGGAGAGAGCAGAGCCGCCTGGCTCACAGCCTGTTTCAATCGGCTTCATCACGCCCACATCCAGGCCCTGTTGCCGAAGATAATGGGCAAGGGCAGCGATGACCAAGGTCTTCCCGACGCCGGTATCGGTCCCCGTGACAAAACATCCCTGAATGGCCTTGGCTGACACGATGGGGCTTTGGTCTGAGGGCAATGCAAGACCTGCTTGTGCGGTTGAAGGATCGCGACGTCAGGATTCCTCAGCAGGCATCCTCAGATGCTTGCAAGAATGCGGCTATCCAGGTTCCAGACCTGTCCCGAGGCGCCTTGCGCCAGAGCCAGGTGATACACCGACTTGGCAACGGATTCCATCTCCACGAAATCTCCCAAGACATGGCCGCTCGCGGCCGCATCTTCCGGCATCGACGTTCCCGACAGGTCGGTCCGTTGCCAACCGGGACAGATGGCGTTGACCCTGACATGGCGGCTGCCCCATTCCCTGGCGGCAGTCTTGACCAAGCCCATAAGACCAGCCTTGGAAGCGGCGTAAGCGGATTGGCCGGCATCGCCCTGGAGACCGGCGAAGGAGGCCACCACCACCACCGACCCGGCTTGTTGTTCCGACATGACTGAGCCGATTGCTTGCAGGCAGTGAAACGCGCCCGTGAGGTTCGTCTCGATCGCAGCCGCCCATTGCTCCGCACTGAGCTTGAGCACCAGCCCGCTGGCAGCTTCCCCGGCATTGCAGACGGCCACATCCAGCCGCCCCCAACGGACCGCCAAGTCCCTGACCATCGCGCGCACTTGCTCCGCGTCCCGAATATCGGCGCGGCACAGGACGGCTTCGCCACCGCAATCCTTGATGAGAGCGGCGGTACGCTCGGCCTCAGCCTGACGGCCTCGATAGTGGACCCCTACACGCCAACCGGCCCGCCCAAACTCCAGGCAGATTGCGCGGCCGATGCCACGCGAACCGCCTGTGACCAGAACCGTGGACGGGGAGGCCGCATCCCGAGAAGGTGCAGGCCGGGCATTCGACAAGACCGATGGTGGCATGGAACCTCGCTGGCGCATTATCCCGAATTCCTGACTGGAAAGACAAGCCGCGGGACAGCGCCAGCCCACGGCCTCCAGCCTTGCCGCTCCGGAAGGACTTATGCTACGGTGCCTTCCCTATCCATCGACGGAGACGGGTTATGCAACGGCATTCGATCAGGATGAGCATCGGATTCTTGTCGGCGCTGCTGGCGTCCTTTTTAGGTCTGTTCGGCGAGAGACCGGCTTCAGCCGATCCGGTCGCCGAAACGATCGTTCGTTCCGAAGAATACTTTCCTGACACGCAGGGAAACCGGTGGCGGTATCGCGGCCAGGTCGTCGAGAGCCCCCTGCAAACCATCGCCGGGAATGAATTTGAAAATGTCTCCGCCGTGCAAGGCACGGAAACGGTGAAGGGCGTGACGGTCAAGGTCTTCCATGACACGAACCCCGGCAACCACGGCCCCTCCGACAGCTATTATCGCCGGGATGCGGCCGGCATCGTCTATTACGGCTCCCAGCCTGGAACGCCGCTTGAAAAACAGCTGGTGCCTTACCAGATTGTCCGGTTTCCCTTGGTCCTGTCCTCGTCGTTTCAACAGTTGAATCGCAAGGGGCTGACCCTCGGCACGGACTTGGACGGCGACGAAAAGGACGAACCGACCGACGTGGAATCCACGGTCACGCTGATCGGCCTGGAAACCCTCCAGGTGCCGGCAGGCACGTACCGGGATGCCCTTCGGATTGAGGCGCGGATGACGATGCGGATTCGGCTCACGAACCTCAACCAGACGGTCCTCGGCACGGACGTGATGACGGCCTGGTTCGCCCGAGGCGTGGGGCTCGTGAAATACATCGAACGGCAAGAACTGCCTCCGATGAAATCCGGTCGCGGGTTGATCACGGAGATCACGGAGGAGCTGGAAGAAGCGCACATCAAACGGCCGACGGCCTCACTCGGCCGGTGCGAACCCATGGCGAAGGGTATTTTCGCTGACGACGCGCCGCACCATGAACTGGCCCAGGTAGCCTTCCCCGCCGGCCTTCGTGCCGAGCCCGGACAAGCGATGACCGCCAAACGGCTGCAGGCCGACCAAGGCCCCGGTGATGGGACGGTTGATGTAGAGGTTCCCCACGTCGAATCCGTTGCGTGCGGCCAGGATATTGGCGGGGCTCCGTGAATAGAGCCCGCCCGTCAGGGCATAGCTCGAATCGTTTGCCACGGCAAGCGCCTCAGTCAGGTCCCGCGCCTTCATGACCGCCAAGACCGGCCCGAAAATTTCCTCTTGCGCCAGCCGGTGCCGAGGCTTGATCTCGGCAAAGATAGCCGGCTCCACAAAGCAGCCCTCTCCTTCGACCTGCCGCTCCAACACAAGCCGCCCCTCTCGCTTCCCGATTTCGATATAGGCCCGCACCTTCTCCTGTGCGCGGGCGTCGATCAGCGGGCCCATCTGGACGCCGGGGTCCTCCGGATTGCCGATCCGAAGACTCGACACGGCATCCACCAAACGCTGGAGAAACACGTCGTGGACGGCCTCGTGCACGATGACCCGCGAACAGGCCGAGCATTTCTGGCCTTGGTAGCCGGTGAAGGAGGCCATAACCCCCGTCACCGCCTCATCCAAATCTGCGGTCTCGTCCACGATGATGGCGTTTTTCCCGCCCATCTCCGCAATGACGTGTTTAATCTTGCGCTGACCCGGCTCCACTCGCGAGGCTTGAGCAAGGATTTTGAGTCCGACCTCTTTGGATCCGGTAAAGGCCACCATCGCAATTTCCGGCTGAGCCACCAAGGCCTCCCCAAGGTCCGGTCCGCCAGGCAGACAGTGCAACACGCCCTCCGGAAGTCCCGCTTCAGCCAACACCTCAGCCAAGAGCTGTCCCAGCACCGGCGACCGCTCCGAAGGTTTGAACAGCACGGCATTCCCCGCCACCAATGCAGCGGCAACCATTCCGGCAGGAATCGCGAGGGGAAAATTCCAGGGCGCAATCACCACAACCAGCCCTCGCGGGGCCACCATCTGGTGATTGAGTTCGCCCGGTTCATGCCCCAACCGGACCGGCCGGCCAAGCCGCCGCATGTCTTTGGCATAGAACTCCAAAAAATCGATCGCCTCCGCCACATCCGCATCCGCCTCACGCCAGGGTTTCCCCGTTTCGACAATCTCCCATGCGGCCAGCTCGAAACGGCGGCGGCGAAGGGCTGCCGCAGCCTCGGTCATGATGTCAGCCCGCTGGTCCGGAGAGGTCGCGGCCCATGAGGAGAGCCGCGCCAGAGCGGTTTTGACGGCACCTGCGACATCGGTCGGAGAACAGGCACGCAAGCGGCCGATCACTTGGCCCGGCACGCTGGGGTTGAAAGAGCGCAGTTCAGGCCCTGACATTGAGCAGTCCGACGGAACCGCGGTGGAAAAACTGCGGCCCAGTTGAGCCTTGACGGAGGCCAGGGCTGCCGTCATGGCCTCGCGCGAAGAGGCCTGCGAGAAATCCGTCGGAGGTTCGTTGACGAACGACTCGTCGCGATCGCGTCCCGTGCTGGGCTGCCCCGCTATGCCGGTCGTGTGCTTTCCTCGCTGCCCTGCAACCAGCCTCGGTTCCATCAGGGGACGGGGAGGGGCCAGCAATACATCCAGTGGTTGCGACTCGGCATATTCCTTCCTCAGAAAAGACTCGTTGGAGGTATTCTCCAGAAGGCGGCGCACCAAATAGGCCATGCCGGGAAGAAACTCGCCGATCGGGGTATAGATACGGACACGCCGTTCGGTTTCCGCAACGGCAGCCTGCAACGGTTCCGCCATGCCAAAGATCATCTGGTATTCACGGGCATGAGGCGGCAGCCCAACCGCCTGGGCGGCCGCTTCGGCATGGGCCAGGCTGCGGAGGTTGTGCGTGGCGAACGCGGGCCTGACGCAGTCGGCCCCTTCGATCAGCATCCGGCTCAAGGTTTCATATTGCGCATCCGTCTCCGCTTTGCTTCTGAAAACCGGGACCGGCCACCCACGCTGTTGATGCCGAATCATGTCGGAATCCCAGTAGGCGCCCTTGACCAGCCGAATCGTCACCGGCGCGCCGCGATGCCGCACCCATTGCAGCACACGTTCCAGATCGCTCCGTGATTCTTTCAGGTAGGCCTGTATCGCAATGCCGCCATGGGGATACCGCCGATAGGCTTCTTCGGAAAGCAGCTTCATGAAAATCGCCAACGTCAGGTCTTTTAGTTCCGACTGTTCCATATCGAAGGTCATGGCAGCCGGAAGCGCCAGTGCTTGGTCGAGGATCGGGCGGAGACGGGCGGCCACGCACCGATAGGCCCCTTCGGGATCGATGGGGTCCAGATGAGAGGAGAGCGCCGATAACTTGATCGACAGGTGGACCCGTGGGAGAGGTCCGAACTGATCTTCTTCCAGCAGGGGAGACGAGGGCCAGGCGGCCGTGGCAGCACCCAGGCGAGTCAGGGCCTCCAGACAACGGTCGCGGTACTGGTCGGCTTCTTTCTCGCTGACCGTGGCCTCTCCCAGCAAATCGACGGAGAAACCGCGTCCCTCTTTCCAATGACGCAAGAGTGCCGGCAGCGCTTCGTCAATGGTCGCCCCGGCAATGAACACCTTCGCCATCTGCACAATCTGTTGGCGCAGAGACTTGGCGCTGAGGCGGGCCCCAAGCTTGGTCGCCGAGACGGCTCGCAAACCCCACTGGAGGGAAAGCGGTGCGGCCTTCTCGCCAAGATATTCCTCGGCAAGCTTGGCAACAAGCTCGTCGCCACGGAGGGAGGGGAGGACATCGATAAAACGAAACAGCTGAATCTTGAAGGCGTCATCTTTCATGCACCAATCCAGCAGGGTGCTGGACCACCAGCGATGGTCGAAGACCGTTGGCGCGAGACCGGCTGACCGGGAGGCTAGCGCTTGCCCGATGCGGAGAATAGCGGCGTCCAACGCAGGGCCATCATCTTTCATCGCCTACTCACGGCATGACGTTAGGGAGCTTTCTTCGTCGTTCGTAGGTATAGTATACACCTAGCCAGGCCCCGATGAAGATTGGCATTCCGACGAAGGCTGGCTTGAAAACCCTCGCCAAATTTGTTATCTTGACGGGACTTGTGTCGATGTGTGGTGCCAGCCGATGCCCTTCACACGTACCGGAGGATAGAGCGTGGAACAAGTTGCCCGCAAAAAAGACTATGTCGCCATCGTGCTCTTTGCCGTTTTCACGGTCGCCACGATCATTGGCGTACCGGCCTTCGCCTATTCACACGGATTCAGCAGGGTGGATTGGGCCATGTTCGCCGTTCTCTACATGGCCAGCGGGCTCGGCATTACGGTCGGCTACCACCGCCTGATCTCTCACCGAAGCTTCGAATGTCGGAATTGGGTCAAAGTCTGCTTTCTCATCGTCGGCGGATGGGCCATGGAAAACTCGGCGCTCAGGTGGTGTTCGGACCATATTCGGCACCATGCCCGTTGCGACCAAGAAGAAGACCCCTATAACGCGTTGAAGGGATTTTGGTACAGCCACTGCGTGTGGATTTTCCATAAATCCCCCTACCGTGAAGAAAAATGGGAATCCAAGCTGCGGAAAGACCCGCTGATCATGTGGCAGCACCGGTATTACATCCCGATCGTCCTGTCAGGCCTGGCGCTTCCCTTCATCGTTGGAGTCTGGAGCGGCGGATGGATGGGAGGGCTGAGCTGCTTTTTGCTCGCAGGGGTCTGTCGCATTTTCCTCGTTCTCAATTCAACTTTTTGCATCAACTCCATCTGTCATATTTGGGGCTCTCAGCCTCATGGCCAGAACGACAGCAGCCGGGATAGCTGGTGGATCTCTCTGGTGACCTTCGGCGAGGGCTACCATAATTACCACCATACCCACCTGCGCGACTATCGCAACGGCCCCAAGTGGTACAACTTTGACCCTTCGAAGTGGTTGATCTACACCCTCTGGAAGCTCGGCTTAGCGAGTAATCTCCAGCGGTATCAAGCCTAGTCTCATTCCCTGCACCTACCGATTGATCCCCATTCAGTGTCACGGCGCTGGATGGGGTCTTTCACCTTCACCAAACCCCTCAAGCCCCATTTGCCCTGATTATGTGGGCGCTACTCCGTTCTTGACACTACTTTTATTTTTATGATACCTTAAAAGCCGACTATTTTAGTCGCAGATTAAAATAGTCGTAGTTAAGAGTGGGAAATTCACTGGCCATTTTGAGCGAAAAGACTCTGCGCTTAGAATTAGGCCAATCATATAAATGGGAGATATGCTATGGACTGTCCTCGATGCAAAGGCGTGATGGCGCATGATGTCTTTGAAGACCTACGGGATGATACAGGCTCCCTCTTCTTCATGGGATGGCGCTGCATCACCTGCGGAGAGATTCTGGATCCTGTGATTGCGAACAACCGTGAAAGCCGCCCGAAACCCCTCTTGGGACGGTCGCGGAAGAAATTTGCCACTCAGCTCAGCTCAACGACAGCGATTCAGCGATAGCAGGTCGCTGCCATGCAACCCGTGAGGAAACGAACACGATGGCAGAGGTAAACGAAGGACAGGCAGGCCCAGGAAAACAGGACCTGATCCCAAACGTCAAATATGTGATCGCGGTCAGCAGCGGCAAGGGGGGCGTGGGAAAATCCACCGTGGCGACCAATCTCGCCGTCGCCCTCAGTCTCTCGGGAGCAAAAGTCGGCCTGATGGATGCGGACATCTACGGGCCCAATATCCCCATGATGATGGGCGTAACGAAACCGCCCGATCAGGCGGACGGCAAGATCACGCCGGCCGAAAGCCACGGGGTCAAGCTGATTTCGATGGGGTTTTTCGTGCCGGAAGAAACCGCCATCGTCTGGCGGGGCCCCATGATCCACACGGCCATCCAGCAGTTCTTCCGCGACGTCGTGTGGGGAGAACTTGACTACCTGCTCATCGACCTGCCTCCAGGAACCGGCGACGCCCAACTCACCATCTCACAACTCATCCCCCTGAGCGGCGCGATCACCGTCACGACCCCCCAGGAAGTGGCGCTGCACGACGTGCGCAAGGGACTCATGATGTTTCAGAAAGTGAACGTCCCCCTGCTCGGCATCGTCGAGAACATGAGCTACTTCCTCTGCGGGCACTGCGGCGAACGGACCGAAATCTTCTCCTACGGCGGCGGCGAACGGGCGGCGGAAAAGTTGGGCATCCCGATCGACCCCGACATCAGGTCGGGGGGGGATGTCGGAACGCCCATTGTGGTTGCCCACCCCGAATCACCGCAGGCAGCGGCATTCAGAGAGATTGCCGCCAAAATTGCCGCCCATTTCACGGCCGGGACCGGCGGCAGCCCCTCCGCGTCGCCGATTGAAAGTTTACTGAAAAAGATCAAGCGCCCGATTGGAGCCGGTTAGCGCGGCACACAAGCGCCTCACCCCATAGCGCCAGACTTACCGAGGAGGTCCTGATGTCAGAGTTCGTTCGAGTGGCCGGCACGGCAGACGTAGCCCCCGGCAGCGGCATGGTCACCGAGGCCAACGGGCAGTCGATCGCCCTGTTCAACGTGGCCGGCACCTTCTACGCGATCGACAATGACTGCGTGCATCGAGGCGGCCCTCTGGGTGAAGGGGAGCTTGTGGGCGAGACGGTCAGCTGTCCCTGGCATAATTGGCAGTATGACGTGAAGACGGGGCGATCCCTCACCAACCCCTCTGCCTGTGTAAAATCATACCAGGTCAAGGTCAACGGGGCCGATGTCACCATCTTGCTCTGAGCCTGTCTGTCCGCTCCAGAGGCGGCATATCTGAGCGTCCGCTTGTGCAAGATGCCCGGCCGTCAGCGTACCAGCGTAATCACCCAAGAAGAGGTCGATGAATGTCCACTCACGTAACCGCGCCAGGACATATTGAAATTACCGAAACCCTCCTTCGGCTCTACGTGTTTCTGACCCAATTCCTGGACCGCTGCCAGAACGACGCGCTCCGCCAGTCCTTCCCGGAAGCCGACCTACAAGCGCATTTTTCCTCGACCAGAGAGAAAGTGAGAGAAATCCTCTCCGTGAATCCGGTCGTCAAGGGGAAGGTGGAAACAGAGTGCGACCGCGTGTTGGCCTTGGGCGCCTCCTGTCTCAAGACGGGCGACAAACAAGCCGCCATCCTGGAAGCGAACAGGGAGCGGGCGATTCTACAAAACAAGATGATCGCGCTAAGCGATCTCCTGGCGGTGTTCCGCGCCTCCTAGCCACCCCGCAGACCGGCCATGAAGACCGACGTCATTGCGCAATATCGACTCGCAGGGCTGGATGAACGCGAGAGGGGATTCAACCGGCTGGTCGATATCGGTAAGCTGGAGAACGGCTATCGCGCCTCCCTTCGCTACGAAACCACGACCGTCGTGACCGAAGCCTCCCCAACCCAGGCGGCCGCCTTGAGCCGACTCGTCAGGACGCTCCAGGACAAAGGCTATCGACAACTTCGCAGCCAACTCTGTTTCAACGGCGGCACCTACCTCGGCAGCCAAGAACCCTGGGCCGATCATCAGGACCCCAACCAATTCCTCGCTCAACTCAGAGGACTGTTCAGCCGGCTGCTTTGCCGATTGCTGCCCTTCCATAAATAGGCCTTGCAGGCTTCAGCACCCCTAGCGATATTGCGCTCTCCCTCTGGTTTCGTTAGAGTACCGTTCGACCGGCCCTGCGAAAGCGGCACGCCCAGCAGGCTCTTGAAAAACATTGTTGGCGCCAGGAAAGACCGGGCCGCAGGAGATCACAAACGGGATCAGTATCCCCCCCCATCAGGATGTTCAAAAAGGCCGTCCAACGCGGCCGCAGCAAGCGAGGAGGCGAGGCGTACCGTTGCGGGGCGTTGAGCCTCTAAGCGCCGCGACCTGCCTGCGCGAAGCCGAGGCTTCGCTTCGGCGAAGGCAGGGAACAAAGCCGGTGGACTTTTTCAACATCCTGCCAGAGGAAGCCTCAATGATCTTTATCCCGACACATGAGATCGGCCGAGCCAAGGCATCGGCCTCCCTCCCGGCGGAGAAGCGGCGCCTGCCTCCCTGGTTTAAGGTCAAGATCGCCAGGGGAGCCGACTTCCTGGACATCAGACACACCATGGACAAATTGGGGCTCCACACAATTTGCGAGGAGGCCCGCTGTCCGAACATCTGGGAATGTTGGAACCAACGCACCGCCACCTTCCTGATCCTGGGCGATATCTGCACCAGGCGCTGCCACTATTGCGCGGTCACGACCGGCCGCCCCTCGGCGCTTGACCGGGAAGAGCCCCTTCGTGTGGCCCAGGCGGTGCAAGCCTTGGGGCTCAAGCACGTCGTGATCACCTCGGTCAACCGGGATGAATTGGAAGACGGCGGGGCGGCGATCTTCGCCGAGACGATTCGACAGATCCGTCGCCTGATCCCGACCTGCACGATTGAGGTATTGATTCCGGATTTCGAAGGCAACGAAGCAGCTTTGTCCGCCGTCATCGCCGAGCGGCCTGACATTCTGAACCACAACATTGAAACGGTCTGTCGCCTGTTCCCCTCGATCAGGCCTCAGGGCAAGTATGACCGGTCCATCGAATTGCTGGGACGGGCAAAGCAATTAAGCGCAAGGACCAAGTCCGGCCTGATCGTCGGCATGGGGGAGACGGGGGAGGAAATCCGAGAAGTGATGCGGGACCTCCGGTCGGTCGGCTGCGACATCCTGACGATCGGACAATACTTGCAGCCAAGCAAGCAGCACCTGCCGGTTGATCGTTTCTACCACCCGGATGAATTCGTGGCCTTGAAGGATGAAGGGCTGGCGATGGGCTTCAGCCACGTCGAGTCAGGACCTCTCGTTCGCAGTTCATATCACGCGGAACGACAGATATCCAGATGAACGGGATCGTCAATGCGGCTGGGGGAAAGGCCCGGGGCGGGTGATCCGTATGAGAGGTGCTCACTTCCTCTCCGGGCCCGCCCAATACTCTGTTCCCTCTACCGGCTAAGAATGGCCTCGTGGTCACCAGCAGGGCTGAGCAACCCCGTTGGGACCCTTGCCAAGATCAAGGTCGGCAGAGGCGGGCACCTTCAAAAGCTTGGTCATAGGACACCTCACTTTGTGAAGGGTGAACGAAATATTTGTACCATGACCGCCGCCGATTGTAAACAGAGCCTACGCCAGCGATGTACCAGAGAAGCGTCGTCCTGAAAGCGCCCTAAGGCCTAACATTCTTGCGTGAACTGCGGTCGTCTATTTGTCC
>Ga0194120_10007341_pt1 | contig 15109 bp, 15 predicted proteins | sample TA2MahCa65mmetaG_FD_148642 | JGI IMG/M metagenome (GOLD analysis project Ga0194120, IMG submission 148642) | Freshwater microbial communities from Lake Tanganyika, Tanzania - TA2015019 Mahale Deep Cast 65m | ecosystem: Environmental > Aquatic > Freshwater > Lake | place: Tanzania: Lake... | reverse complement strand
GTGAAAGGTTACTAGCGGCAGCCAAATGCGGGAAGAAAACAGGGAAAACTTCCCGAGGGTTGGCAAGTTCTGTGCAATTTCGGCGTACATACGCACACCTTTTCCGCCTAGGAATTAGGTACGAGATGCAGAACCGCGAATGGGTGGTTCCCATTCACCGAAGTAACGCGAGAGGTCACCCCCGGTTCGGTAATGCCACGCCAACAACGCGGTGATGCCTTGGTGAATTTGATACCCGCGTAATTGAAGTTCACGACGCTCAAGACCCACTGCGCGTACACGGCGACCAAACCACTTTTCTTTCATGTGGTTATGCATTGACTCTGTGTCTTCACGGCCGCCAAACAAACGACGCCAATCAGAATCGGTGGGTGGAATAGTTCGCAGAGCTCGCGTGCGTCGCTTTCCTGTTGCACGTTCGTCTTCGGTGCTCGACTGACGAATCCATGCAGTCATGCCGCGTAGGTGCGGACTAACCGCTTCGTCTTCTGGGATACGCCAATTGCCATACAACGTGGTGCCGCGTCGTTTTGTTTGCACCCGCTCTAGTGGCTGCCACATTCGTGTGCCGTCGATCACCACTTGGATACCGGGGGTTCCGTCGAATGCGGTGACTGGCAACGTGACTTCGCGTCCAGTTTCTTTGAATGTGTAGGTACCGAGTGGAACATGTACACGCTTGGCTTTGTTCGTGAGAGATGTTTTTGTCAGCACGAGCCTGACGCGACTTACCATCGCGTGGACCAGCACCGGCGCCACCAGCCCCCGTACCGTAACGACGCGGGCGCTGATCATCACCGTCGTCACGCCTCCTCGGACGGGATGTCGAGCCATCAGCGGAACGACTCGGACGACGGGGCGTATCCTCACGTCGTGCGCGTGGAGCGGCATCATCGGAGCGGCGCCCTGCGCCATCTGATCCACCCGAAGAGCGACCCGACGGCCGACCAGCGGCACTCGGGCGACCGCCACGGGGACGACCAGCGGCATGCGGGCGGCCCGCCAAAGGATCACCACCACGGGGGCGACCACCACGAGGACGAGGGGACGAATTCATGAGTTCGCCCAGCCTGGGACGCGGATCAGCTGATGAGGCCGAACTCGCGAGCGATCAATTCGGTTGCGTCGATGTCCTGGGCGACCGCGCCGATCGACGACGTCGCATCAGTCGGGAATGGTGCACCCGGATGCGTGTGCCCCGCACCATCGCTCAGGTACAACACGACCCTGGTGCCGTCAGCGCAGCCGACCCACTCGTATCGCTGGGTCTCGGGTCCCATCGTCGTGATCGTGGCCTCGCCCGCACACCCGTCACGCCTCGACCACGCCTCGACGATACCAATCAAGTCACCCCGAAAAAATTTGCGTTCATCGACGAATTCCGCGGTGTCCCATCCATCGAGACCCTCGATCGGCACGTACTTGTCGAGTGTGCCATGGAACGCGACGAGCGACACCGGCGGTGAATCCTCACAACCCCGCACCAGATTCACACCCGCCACCGGTGCGACACCGGCGAAGAGAGAGCTCTGGCAGCCGAGATACGTGCTCATGGCAGCGCCCGACGATAGGCCGGTGGCGAAAATCCGCTGGGGATCGATGCACGCCGCATCCACGATCGAGACGATCGCGTCCTCGATGAACCCGATGTCGTCACCCGGAATCGCCCCAGGCACCGCCCACGCGGTTATCGCGCCCAGGGCCAGGGGCGTCATCGTGACCCAGGCTCCGGTCTCGATCCCCCGGGCCCCGAAACGCGAGATCGCCTCTTGAATCACGGGAGTGCCGGTGGCGCCGTGCAAATCGACCACCAAAGGCAAACGCTCACCATCGGTGGCCTCGGGACGGTGCAGCACGAATTCGCGACGCCCCTCCTCGCGCTCGATCGTCTGGTCGCTGCGACCGGTCACGATCGATGGCGTGCACGGTCCGAACGCGACGACAAGTTCGGGTGATTGGTGAGCCGGCGTCTCGTCCGCCGATGGCAAATCCGTGGCGGGGGCGAGAGTCGAGCGAATCACCGTCGCCGACACCGATGCGCCCGACGTCGCCGGCCCGGCTTCATCCGACGAACAGGCCGCCAACATGACGGCGGCGATGAACAAAGGCCCCGCTCGCATCAGTACTCACGCAACAGGGTGCCGAACCCGTGCAGGTGATCTCCGACTCCGTTGTCACGCAACGCCATCCACCAAGTGGCGGCGTTGATGGCGATCACGGGCTTGTCGACGATGCGCTCCATCTCGTCAGCGAGACGGATCATGCTCAAATTCGTTCCGACTTGCACGAGCGCGTCCACTTCGGGTCCGTTGACTTTGTGCAGAGCGGCCCGCAGTTCGGTCTCTGGCACGTGAGCAATGGCGACCGCGGTCGGACACTTCAGACCCTCGATGGCCGCGACGTCGAAGCCGAGTTCACTGAAAAACTTGACGACGTTCGTGTCACCGATCGGTTGATACGGCGTCACCACGCCGATCTTTTTCACTCCGAACAACTTCAACGCCCGCTCACACGCTTCCGCACCGGTAGCCACCGACAGACCACCCGAGCGCTCATTGATCTGCTTGATGAACTTGCGGTTTCCCTCCACGCCGTCCCAGAACGTCTCGGCCGACATTCCCATGACCATGTAGTCGGGTTCGGCCGTCATGATCCGGTCGACGGTGTAGCCGATCTCCTCTCGGATCTGCAGCAGAAGGTTCTGGAACGCCTCGTCGGAGTCGAGTGCCTGATTGCGGATATGAATGCGACCGGTATGGGCTGTGATGCCCGGCACCGACATCGCGTGGAACTCGGGTTCGACGATGGTGTTGGTGCTCGGGATGATCACGCCGAACTTGCGGCGCCACCCCAATTGATCGCATCCGCCGTGATGCGCGTTGGTCACGTTCACGAATCCCATCGGTACTCCCCTCACTTTGTTTCGTCATTACCTCAGCCGAGGCTGTTCTCGACTCCGAGCACTTGATTCCCGCCGAAAAACCGAATGCTTTCAGCCGTTCCCTCCTCGTGCAGTCCGGAGACCCCGAACGCTGGTCGTGGGGCCATGAGATGCAGCGAGATCGGACTCACTCCATTCACCTTCACTCCCCCGGCCCGGACGCGCCGCGCCGCTGCCATCGCCGCCTCTTCGTCGCTCCCCACCACATAGGCCTCCAAGCCGTAGTCGGTGCCGTTGGCCAAGGCCAGCGCTTCGTCGAGATTCCGATAACCGTGAACCGCGGCCACCGGGCCGAAGATCTCGTCGACGGTTCGACTCGGATCCACGCCGTCCACGAGCGTGGGGGCGAACCAGTTGCCCAAGCGATCAGGCAGAGGCGTGGTACACACGATCCGACCGTCGCTGAACTCGTCGATGCGGCGCTGCAAATAGGCGCGGTGCGCCGAGTGGACGAGCGGGCCCATCTCGGTGGACGGATCGATCGGGTCGCCCACCACCACCGAGGACAATGCGCCGGCTACGGCGTCGACGATCTCGGCTCGCCGTCGCTCGGGTACGAGCAAACGACCCAGAGCACGACACCACTGCCCATTGAGAGTGAGCAGCAAGCCGAGGGCACCGGCCACCACGTGTTCGAGGGACGCATCATCGAGGACCAACAACGGTGAGTGTCCCCCTAGTTCGAGTTGAGCGGGTTTCAGGTCCTCGGCACAGGCGTGAGCAACCGCCCGGCCCCCCACGATGCCGCCGGTGAACGACACGGCGCGCACCCGTCGATCGGTCATCAACGCGGACGCGGTGGACGGTCCACCATGCAACAACTGCACGGTCCCCGGCGGGAACAAGTCGGCGATCGCACGAACCATCCAGGTTGTTCCGTGCGGAGCCCGCTCGGGAGGCTTCACGATGACCGGACAACCCGCGGCCAACGCCGACGCCATCTTGTGCGCCGCCATCGGTGCGGGTGCGTTCCACGGACACAACAACAAAGCCGGTCCCCACGGCAGGCGACGCACTTCGACGGCGCGACCCGTCGGTCCGTCGAAACGTGCATCCAGCACTGCCGACCGGAGTTGCTCGGCGGCCATGCGGAAAGCACCGTGCACGATGAACCCGAGCATGCTCGTGGTTCCGATCACGGCACCGGTCGTCGCCGACTCCAGAGCCGCGATGTCGGGCACAACCGCGGCCAGACGATCGGCAGCCGCCTCGAGAACACCGGCTCGTTCGTGGTCGGTTCGACTCGACCAGGCGGCACTGGTGTGCACACTCCACGCCGTCGCCAGAGCACGCTCGATGGACACCGCCGATGCCTCACGTTGCACTTGCTCGGCTCGGCCGTCACTCGAATGCTCGATCCACTCGGTGCGCTCGGCCCCCTCCGAGATCCAATCACCGGCGACCAGGTCTGTCTGATCGGGAAGCACGACTCGGGTCATGAGGGCTTCGCCTTCGCTGAGTAGATGTCGACCACGGAGCGCAGATCGTGAACGGGCCCGTCGACACCCCGCGAATCGAGATCGTGGCGCACCGAGGTATCGGGTGAGATGCGATGACCTTTCACCATCAAAAGACGGCGCAGTGCACCGTTGCGCCACAACACCGTGTGACGCCAGCGGCGATCACCGTCGATGCGGATGAAGTCGGGCTCGGCGTAGCGTTGGATCGCCTCGGCGGCCACGGTGTCGGCCACGAACCACAACGCCCCCGGTCCTTGCGACACGCCCACGATGCGCGGGGCCCCCGGACCGAGGGGCACGAATTCGAGCACGTTGGCCTTCACTGACGCCTCGAATGTGCGAACCGCTGGCTCGCGCCCCGAAAGAACCACGGTCGTCTGTGCGAAGCGAACGCCATCGAAGTCGATGTACACCAAAACCTGGTACGGAAACGCACCCGGCGCACCGCCGTACGGATCATGACTGATCGTGTCACCGTTTTCGTCGACGGCTGACAATTCTTCGCGCCACACTCCACGCAGGGAGAACAGATTGTCGATCAGCGTCGACACGTCAGCCCTTGGCCCCGAACTGGGTCGATTCGGCGCCGCTCACGAGGAGTGACGCCGCTTCGAGACGACCCTTCTCCGCCGGAAAGGCCTGGACGAGGCCCATCGACAGATCACGCAGACCACGCGCCACCACACCGCTGTTGCCGGTGTTCGACGTGCCACAGGCCTTCATCGCGCACACTCCCACCGCGAAGGCCGAGTCGACCACGGTGCCCTTGGCCAAACGCCATTGGCGAACGACATCGGGCTTGGGCAGGATCGGCGGTTCACTCGTCTCGAGGTCGACCTGGCGACGTAGCCACAGCGTGGCCGTGTCGAGATGCATCCGCATCTCACCGATCAGTTGCAGCAGGAAGGGAGCGCTGCCGATCGGAGCCCCCGAGTCGGAGAATGTCGTGGTGGTGAGGTGCCTCATCGTCCAGTCGTACACGGCGCAGGCCGCACCGAGATAGACCGCGGTACCCGCCACTTGGCTGCCGACGAAGCTGCCTCGACTCATCTGCATCATCCGCACGAAGGCCCCCGGAATGGCCAACGAGTCGATGGCCGGAACGAACACGTCGTTCAGCACGATGCCGTGCGTCGCGGTGGCCCGCATCCCGATCGCGTCCCACCTACTTCGCTCACTCACACCGGGCGACTTCGGATCGACGATGAACACCGCGAGTGAATCGGCCGTTACACCGCCGCCGAGCGAGGCCGTGACCAGATAGCGGCCCGCCACGCCGGTCGCACAACCGAACGACTTGACCCCGTTGAGCACCCAACCCTTCTCACCAGCGAGGGTGGTCGGCTCGGCCGTGGTGGAGATCAAGATGTTGGCGCTCGACGACTTCACCGACTCCGACGCGAAGTTGGCCATCCACACTCGGTCCCGTCCCATCAGTTCGAGCACTCGTTCGGCGAACGCCGCCACCGTGCCACGTTCGTCGGCGTCGAAGAGTCCGGCCTCGAGCGCTTCGAGGGCGAGCAGTCCGCGAGATGCCGAACTGGAGTGAAAGAAGTACGACAAAGCGGTGGAAGGACAAGCGGTCCCCATGGCGAAGGTCGCGCCCACGAGGTCGCGCAAACCGCCGCCGAGTCCGCCGAATCTCTCCGGCACCACCAGGCCCATGAGTCCGGCCTCGGCCAAGGTGCTCACGTGAGCCATCGGGAATTCGGCGATCCGGTCGGCTTCTTCGGCGGCGATAGCCAGTGCCGGCAGAACCGAGTCGACCCGACGAGCACGGGCCTCTTCAGCCTCGGTGAGTGAATCGAACAAGCGGGTGGCCACGCTCATGTCGTTCCTCCCAAGTGAGTGAGCGCATCGTCCATCGTCACGACGTCGGCGTACTTCGCCTGTAGATCGAACAAGCTGGAGTCGTGAGGCCGCGGATCGCGGTCAGCACAGGCATCGGCCACCACGATCGGAACGAATCCGTGCTGCAAGGCATCCAGAGCCGACGCCCGCACACACCCGCTGGTCGACACACCGGCGATCACGAGCGTGTCGACGTCCAACACATTGAGCGAGGCGGCGAGCGACGTACCAAAGAAAGCGGAGGCGTACTGCTTGGTGATGATCATGTCGTGCGAACTCGGGCGCACCAAATCGGTGAATTCGGCCAAGGGGTTGCCCTTTTCGAAGCACCGCAAAGCCGGAACCTTACGGAAGAAATGACCGCCGTCGGCACCTCCGACGACGTACTCGACACGCGTGAAGAACACCGGCCGACCTCGGCGACGAGCGACGGCAGCGAGACGATCGGCATTGCGGTAGGCGTCCGCGGCGTCCGCCGCGTACAGCGGCGCCTGGTCGTCGACGTAAGCCCGGCACATGTCGACGACCAAGAGCGCGGGTCGTGAACCCCAACCGAGTCGAGTGCCGAACCCGGCTCGCAAGTAGTCAGCCTGCAGATCGCTCATGACGACACCTTCACAAGTGGCTCCTCACGGCGTCGAGCATGGCCGTTCGGCGCACCCGTTCACGATGACGATCGGGATCGGCGGCGGCCGCCGCCAGGTCGGCGTGCATCGCCGCTCGTTTGACCGGATCGGGTTCACGCAACACGAGCCAGTTCGCGTGACTGTCCGCTTGCACGTACTGCACCGCCACCTCACGTCGTAGGCGATCGAACTCGTCGAGCACGGTCTCGGAGCCACCACGCCACACCTCGGCCAGACGGCGCCCGGCCGACAAGGCGTCCTGGACACCCGAGTTCATGCCCATGCCCCCGAGCGGCGAGTTCTGATGAGCGGCGTCACCGATGATAAGGAGCCGACCGCGTCGCATGGCGTCGACCACTGCTCGCTTCACGGTGTACACCGACGTGGCCAGGATCGTCCACGAGCGATCGTCGCCGGTGATTCCGCACATGCACTCGGCCACGAGCTCGTCCGATGCCGCACCTTCGGGGTGCGGATGATCGGCTGCCAACGGGAACAGGATTCGCCAATGATCCGGAGTGCGCAACAGGACGAGCCACTGCTCGGGATCGGCCACGTAGTTGACGTTCTCGATGTCGGGGAAGATCGCCGATAGATCGTCGGCGATGGAGACCACCAGGAACTTCTCGGGGTACACGTCCTCGAGCAGTGGCACACCGGCGGTGCGACGAACCGCCGAGTGAGCGCCGTCGGCGGCGATGAGCCACGGGCATTCGATGTCGACGATGCCCTCGGCGGTTCCCACCACCACGATCGCCGCCGAATCGTCCAGGGCGCGCACCCCGTGCACCCGATGATCCATCCTGATCTCACAGTCCCAGAGATTGCGCCGATGCCCTTCGCGAATGTGATCGGCGATGATCGCAGCGACCTTGTTCTGCTCGAGTTGGATACGAAACGGGAAGGCGGTCTCGTCGTCGAGATGCGAGAGATCGAATGTGGCCACCGGACCATGTCGTCGATCGCGGAACTGCGTTCGGGGTGCCTTCAGGCCCCGCGCGAGAATCGGTTCGATCACACCGAGTGACGCCAGGATCTCGAGCGTCGGCGGGTGAAGGGTGGATGCGCGAGATTCGACCGCCAATTCGGCACCTTTTTCCAACACCGTGACCGGAACACCTTCGCGGGCCAGTGCAAGGGCGGCGACCAGGCCGCTCGGCCCACCGCCGGCGACGACCACGCGTTCGAGCCGCTCGGTGCGCATCGGCGACAAATCGTCCAGCGACCCGTCGTACCGGCGCAACGCGTCCATCAGAACTCTTCCAGCAAACGACCGAAACCGTTGAAGCGATCCTCGATGCCGTTGGCCCGCAGGGCATGCCACAACGTGGCCACGTTGATCGCCACGACGGGCTTGCCGAGTTCACGCTCGAGAGCCGCGGCCTGGTGAACGAACGACAAGTTTGTTCCTACCTGCACGATCGCGTCGACCTCCGATGAATCGATCGCGACCACGGTGTCGGCGATTTGCGCTACACCCACCTCGGCGATCGCGGTGGCGGTCACACAGCGCAGGCCCGTGATGGCGCGCACGTCGAAACCGGCTTCGCGGAAGAACGATCCCACCTGTTCGTCGGCAATGGGCTGGTAGGGGCTGAACACCGCGATACGCTTGGCCCCGAACTTCTCGAGAGCGGCCCGACACGAAGCCGCTCCGGTGCTCACCCTCAACCCGCCGGTCTGATCGGAGATGCGCTTCTCGAAGGCCGAGTTGCCGGCCAAGCCGCCCCAAAAGGTCTCGGCCGACATTCCCATGAGCATGTACGACGGCTTGCACGTGATCACGTCGCGCACCGCCGTCGCGATGGACGCCCGGATCTGCAGGATCAACTCGGAGAATTTCTCGTTGGAGTCCATACCGGGGTTCTCGATGTACATACGCCCGTAATGAAACGACACTCCCTCGGGGCGCACCCAGGTGAGGTCTTGTTCCACCGTGGTGTTGGTGCTCGGGATGATCACGCCGAAACGGGCGCGGGGACCCACGACGTGTGGTTCGTACCGCTTCGATGAGTTGGTCATCAAATCACCTCACGCCCACGAAGATCGGCCAGGGTCTGGTCGTCGTACCCGAGCACCTCGTGCAACACCTCGTCGGTGTGTTGGCCCAATTCAGGACCGACCCATCGCACCCGACCGGGTGTGTCGCTCAATTTCGGTACGACATTCTGCATCGGGAACTCACCCAACTTCGGATGCATGAGCGTCACGATGGCCTCACGAGCCTCGAAGTGCGCATCAGCCAACATGTCGGGTGCGGTGAAGATACGACCATTGGGCACCGCGTGCTCGTTGAGCAGGGCCTCCAAATCTTCGGCCGAAAGCGTCTTGGTCCATTCGGCGATCAGTCGATCCAGCTCGATTTGATTGCGTCCCCGGGCCTCGTGGGTGGCGAAGCGTTCGTCGTCGCCCCATTCGGGTCGACCCATCGCCACGGCCAACCGCCGCCAAACCGTGTCCTGGTTACCCGAGATAAGATGCTCCTTGCCGTCCTTGGTGGGGTAGGCGTTGGCTGGTGCGACGTTGGGGAGTATGGACCCGGTACGCGGTCGCACGTAGTCGGCGATCACGTACTCGGGAATCAGTGATTCCATGATGCCGAGCACCGCCTCGTACAACGCCGAGTCGACCACTTGTCCGCGGCCGGTGCGCTCGCGAGCATGCAGCGCCATCAGTGCCCCGACACAGGCGAACGTGGCCGCCAAGGTGTCGCCGAGCGAGACGCCGGCGCGGGACGGGGGACGATCGGGCTCACCGATCACCGCCCTGATGCCACCCATCGCTTCACCGATCGCGCCGTATCCCGGCCGATCGGAGTAAGGGCCGGTCTGGCCGTAGCCCGACACTCGCACCACGATCAACCCGGGGTTGTCACGTCGCAGAGAGTCGGGATCGAGACCCCACTTCTCGATGGTTCCGGGGCGGAAGTTCTCGATGAGGATGTCGGCTTTACTGATGAGATCACGAGCGATGCCCTGACCCTCGGGCGTGCGCAGGTCGAGCGTGACCGAGCGCTTGCCGCGGGCCACCACGGGCCACCACAACGAATAGCCCTCGGCCTTCTCGCGACCCCATTCGCGCATGGGATCGCCAACCTTGGGAGGTTCGATCTTGATGACGTCGGCACCAAAGTCGGCCAGTAGTTGACCGCAGAACGGCCCGGCCAAAAGCTGACCCATTTCGACCACACGGATGTCGTCCAAGGCCGCCATCTGACAGCATCCCCTCCCCGATCGCCTTTTCGCGAAGCGCAACAGCGTTATCATCAGAAGCGTAGCCCACCGGCACCGCCACCGGGCAAGAATCGACACCCGTGAGCATGCCCATCACCCGCGATCTCGACATCTCCATCGTTGATGTCGCCGCCCGTGACGGCCTGCAATCAGAGGACGTCATCGTTACCACGGCCGACAAGGTCGAACTAGTACAACGCTTGGTCGCAGCCGGAGTTCGACGCGTCGAGGTGGTGTCGTTCGTCGACCCGAAGCGTGTTCCACAAATGGCTGACGGCTTCGACGTGATGGCCACCCTCAACTCCCCCGGATCGCTACCCGACCGCTCCGCAGTGTCACTCGCCGGATTAGTCCTCAACGCCCGTGGTCTCGACGGCGCGATCGAATCAGGGGTCGACGAAATCAACGTGGTGGTCGTCAGCACCGATACTTACGCAAGTCGCAACCAAGGACGCACCACTGCCGAGCTCGTCGATGTATGGCACCAGGTCGGCGAACGAGCTCGCGGTCACGGTTTGCGCACGACCGTCACACTCGCCGCCGCGTTCGGATGTCCGTTCGAGGGCGAATTGCCCGGCGAGCGTGTACGCGACGTCGCCCGCGCGATTCTCGAGGTTCGACCCGACGAGTTCGCGCTGGCCGATTCCATCGGCGTCGCCGCTCCCACCGACGTCGTCCGCAGTGTTGCCACGATTCGCGATCTCGACCCCGATCTCGCACTGCGTTGCCACTTCCACAACACTCGCAACACCGGACTGGCCAACATCGCGGCGGCTGTCGGCGAAGGTGTTCGCGCTTTCGATGCGTCTCTCGGCGGCATCGGTGGTTGTCCCTTCGCACCCGACGCCACCGGCAACGTGCCCACCGAAGACGTGCTCTACATGCTCCACCGCATGGGCCGGTCCACCGGAATCGACCTCGACGCGCTCATCACGTCGGTTCCGTGGTTGCAGTCGGTGATCGGCCATCCGACTCCCGCCTTGGTGTCACGGGCCGGCAATTTCCCGCCGCGATGATCGTCCGTCTGGCTGCTGCGCAGTACGCCACCGGCTCCGATGTCGACGAAAATCTCGACACCGCATTACGCATGATCGACGAGGCAGCGCGAGCAAATCCGACCGTTCTCGTTCTTCCCGAGTTCGGAAACCATCTCTCCGTCTACGAGTCGGCCGAACACTGTTGGGACGTCGCCATCGATCTCGATTCGGCCTGGACCCAGCGCATCGGCGCCGCGGCCGCGCGCCATGCGATGTGGATCCAATTCAACTGCACGGTGCGTCGAGGGGTCGGACGCATCACGAACACCAACCTCCTCGTCGCCCCGTCGGGTCGACTCGCGGCGGCCAACGACAAGACGGTGCTCATGGGCGCCGAGGGCATCCATCTGTCACCGGCCGACCAGCCCGCCGAGGTCGTCGACGCCGGTTTCGCCCGGTTGGGCACCTATGCGTGCATGGACGGTGTGGTCCCCGAGGTTCCGCGCTCCCTGGCGATTCGTGGCGCGAACGTCCTGCTGAATTCTCTCAACTCGTTCGCCCTCGACGAGGCGTCCACGCACATTCCGGTGCGAGCGGCCGAGAACCGCGCTTGGTTGGTGGCCTGCTGCAAGATCGGTCCGCTCTTGCCGCCCGATCGATTGGCCGAATTCGCCCAGAACATGGGCGTACCGTCCGCGATGCTGCGAGGCGCCGGCGAGAGCCAGATCGTGCGACCTGACGGCGTGGTCGTGGCCCGCGGTCCACGCGACGACGAGGCCGTCGTGGTGGCCGATGCCGATCTCTCGATGTGCGGGCAACCACGTCCCGACGGGACCGACGTGCGCCGCAATCGCCGACCTGCCGTGTACGCCGCCCTGGCGCAACCGACCCCCGGCGCCGACAACCACCGCCGAGCCGATCATGTTCGGGCGAGCGCCACAGCGAACGTTCACGATGTTGCCACCCTCGTGCGCAACGGATCGACACTGGTTGTGCTACCCGAACTCGCGCTCGACGACGAGTCGATCAATGCGATCTCGGCCGCCTTGGTGGGCACCGACGCCATCGTCGTGTCGTCACGTCGACGTTCGAGCCCCGAAGGCACGAGCCACTGCGGGGTGGCGATCGGTGCCAGCGGTGTCGTCTTGCATCAGCGGCAAATCCATCGCGTCGCACGACACGGGTGGGTCGACGTCCTCGGCGACGCCGTCGTCACGCTCGATGCCGCATTTGGTCGCCTGGCCATCGTGGTCGGCGATGATGTTCTGTATCCGGAGATTCCACGCTTGGCGGCTCTGGCCGCCGTCGACGTGATCGCCGTGCCGTGGGCACCGGGGGGCGAACCGTGGGACGTCGAACTGTGCCTACCCGAGCGGGCCGCAGAGAACCGAATGAACCTGGTCGCGGCCGGCCCCGAGAACGTCGTCATCTCGTTGCCCCCCGACTTCACTCTTTGGGCTCCCGACCGGCAACGACCGTTCGACGGAACCATCAACTTGCCGGACATCGCGCGCGCTCGTCAAACAGTGACGGCCGACATTCATCCGATTCGATCGCTGAATCGCCGCATCAGCCGCGACACCGATCTTGTCGACGGTCGACCGTGGCGGCTGTGTCAGTCCCTGACTGGCTGAAGCGTCAGAGTCGATACAAAACTGTCCAGCCGTCGGTCGGACCTCCGAACAACGACACCGACGCATCAAGCAGTTACGAAGACGAGGTGTCGCCGTGCGAGTCGGACGCTTCGACGGAGGCGCCGGCGTGACCCGAGATCCAGACGTCACCAGTGGCGGTCGGCGCAACATCCAGCAGAACGTCGGCACCACCGGTTCGGAATTGCCCGAGCCATTCTCGTGTCGCCAGCGTGACCGCGGTGGAGGTCGACCCTTTAGGAACCACGGACTCGTCGACCGGATCATCGGACGAAGGTGCGGCTGAGCGCGACGATGGAAATCGTCGGAAGCACCATACGACACCGAAACAGCGCCGGCGAGTCCGACGATGAGCGGGCGTGTACGTCGTGGTCTCAGCTCTTGCGCCGCTTGGCGAGTGCTGCTCCGCCGCCACCGATCACGACCACCGCAGCAACAACCGCGATGATGATGCCGGCCGAGCCGCCACCCGAGTCGTCACCCGAGTCACCTGCTTCAGCGGATTCCTCGATCGACATCTCTGGCGCCTCGATCGGAGCGCTCGTTGGAGCCGGAGCCTCGGTGGTTGACGTGGTTGCCGCGGCCGGATCGGCGAACGACACCGGCAGACCGGCGGTGTACGATTCGTAACCAATTCCCTGGAAGACCACGACGTAACACTGAATCTTGAGGCAGTTGAACGTGCCGTGATCGATTTTCACCGCGTAATCGAATGTTCCCGTTCCGTCGGGTTTGATGGTCACGGTCGGCGCAGCACCGAACTCGCCCAGGTTGAACGCATCGGGGCTAACGACCGGCCAGGCGTTCGCCATCATGATCTGGGCTGTGCTCATGCCCGGCATCAACATGTTGGTCACCGAGATCGTGATCGTTTGACCGTCGGTGAGACCCTCGGTGGTGTCAGATGTGGCGGTCTCCCCGGCGTGATCGGCCGATACGCCCGATGCACCGGCGAGCAGTCCGATCGACACACCAACCGCCGCCAAGACAACGCGAGAACCTCGTAACATGGTTATCCCCCTTTGTCAACGAGCCCCTCACCCGCCGCCTTATAGAGCGTAAGGCGCGAGACCTCTCCATACAAGCATTTTTACGGGGCCAAGTCGACGCGAACCAGGTCTACAAACTCGGCTCGGCGATCGCCGTCGCCACCACGGTTGCAGCAACGACGAGCGCACCCCACATGGTGCTATTTCTTTTTGAAGCCCTTCGGGCACTTGGTACCCGTCACCTTCTTCACGGTTTTACCCTTCACACAGGTGATGGTCTTCGCCACGGTCTTCGCCACGGTGGTTGACGTGGTTGCCGCGGCCGAAGCGGCGAACGACACCGGCAGACCGGCGGTGTACGCACCGAAACCAATTCCCTGGAAGACCACGACGTAACACTGAATCTTGAGGCAGTTGAACGTGCCGTGATCGATTTTCACCGCGTAATCGAATGTTCCCGTTCCGTCGGATTTGATGGTCACGGTCGGCGCAACAGCGAACTCGCCCAGGTTGAACGCATCGGGGCTAACGACCGGCCAGGTGTTCGCCATGATGATCTGGGCTGTGCTCGTGCCCGGCTTCAACATGTTGGTCACCGAGATCGTGATCGTTTGACCGTCGGTGAGACCCTTGGTGGTGTTAGATGTGGCGGTCTCCCCGGCGTGATCGGCCGATACGCCCGATGCACCGGCGAGCAGTCCGATCGACACACCAACCGCCGCCAAGACAACGCGAGAACCTCGTAACATAGTTATCCCCCTTTGTCGACGAGCCCCTCACCCGCCACCTTATAGAGCGTAGGGCGCGAGACCTCTCCATGCAAATATTTTTACAGGGCCAAGTCGACGCGAACCAGGTCTACAAACTCGGCTGGGCGATCGCCATGGCCGCCGCAACCAGCAACGACGCCCATATCACCACCACGAAGGGCTGGGCTCTCCGGATTGATCCGGCCACGATTGCCTCGCGTTCGGGCGTCGAACCGTCGCTCAGGATCTGCCCGAACGCGACCGAGAACGGTCGCAGGATGAGTCGGATCACGATGCCCGACGTGATGATGACCGCGAAGCACACAAGTTTGACCGCCAGCCACCGAACTCCGATCGGAACGTCGCTTGCCAACGACGCCAGGGCCGCGACCCAAACACCTACTGCCACCGCCGAACGCCACCACAAATCGACACGAGCCAAAATGGTCGACCCACGATGGATGAGCCAGACCGCGATGCTCCAAAGAGGCGCGACCACACCGATCACAGCGGCGACCCAACCCCAGTCGATCCAGCCACGCTCTTCGGCGGTGAGAACGCCCGTGCCAAAAGCCAACGGCAGACAGAGTCGCGCGAAGATCTCGACTGACATCATCGCCCCCGCGATGGC
>Ga0194120_10007334_pt1 | contig 15123 bp, 15 predicted proteins | sample TA2MahCa65mmetaG_FD_148642 | JGI IMG/M metagenome (GOLD analysis project Ga0194120, IMG submission 148642) | Freshwater microbial communities from Lake Tanganyika, Tanzania - TA2015019 Mahale Deep Cast 65m | ecosystem: Environmental > Aquatic > Freshwater > Lake | place: Tanzania: Lake... | reverse complement strand
GTCGCCGCCGGTGTGCCGTTCAAGGATGGGAAAATGAGACGGTCAGGAAGTGTGAACCGCGACAGAAACGATCAGTCCGAGAGGACCGCCGCCTGAACCTCATTTACACACCTATTGACAAGACCTCCACGTTCCTTTTGAAGGCTCTAGCGCGTTTGCGGAGTTGTTGGTCAAGCAGGATGTGATGCTGGAGCATTATCTCGTTTCAGGAGAAGGACTGCCATAAGAGCTCGGAGGACATTGGATTGTGAGAGGTGGCTGATGGGTAAGAGGGTAGGAATTCTGAGGCGGTTACAGCAAGGCTCGGAACTCGTCAATAGATAGACCGGCATCACGGGCGATACCGCCCATGGTGATGGCGTTGACGGGATTGTGGCGGGGGATCGTGAGGATGCGCTGGCCGTTGCTCATTACGATGTGTTTCCCTTGACGGATGACACGGAAGCCTGCCTTTTCAAGCGCTCGCACGGCAGTAAGGTGATTGACGCCGGGAATTTTCGGCAACGCTACACCGCGACTTCGATCTCGCGCACGTCCTGGCCTCGGATTTCATCCTCGACGACGGCCAAGTATTCGCGGATGGCATCCTGAATGTTCTGAATGGCCTCCTGTTCCGTCGTACCTTGTGACCAGCACCCAGGTAAGCCGGGAACCGAGACTGCGAAGCCCTCTTCAGACCTGTGTAAGGCGATGCGGTATTTCATGGCCAACCTCTTTGTCTAAAGTGAGTTTGCTCGCTGTTGTATGGAAAGCCCCTGCTTGCGAGCCAGTCTGAAGACAGTGTATGTATCCTTCCAGTGAAAGTCCAGGTAGGACCATCTTCTGCCAAGACTCAATCAGGTGATCATGACGCAAAGAGCTGTTTGTCTCCAACACGTTCCCTTTGAAGGTCCTGGCGCGTTTGCGGCATCGCTGGGCAAGCGAGGGGTTCAGCTTGAGCACCATCTGGTGCCACAGGATGGGCTACCCAGCGACCCGGGCGATTTGTTGATCGTGATGGGCGGGCCGATGTCGGTGAATGATTCTGAACCATGGATTGCCGACGAGACGGCGTTCATCCGGTCGGTACTGAAATCCGGAACGCCGGTGATCGGGGTTTGCCTTGGCAGTCAGTTCATGGCGAAGGCGCTCGGCGCGACCGTGCGGTCCGGGAAGGCGCTCGAAATTGGGATGACGCAAGTCCGGCTGACGGCTGAAGCCAAGCAGGATCCTGTGTTCAGCACATGGCCTGAGTCCTTCGAGGTCTTCGAATGGCACGGGGAAATTTTCGACTTGCCGAACGAGTGCGTACCGTTGGTTGCTTCTGAGATCGCGCCTCTGCAGGCATTCCGTTATGGTTCTCGTGCGTATGGGCTCTTGTTCCATCTGGAAATGGAACAGACTGGCATCGATGCGTTGTGCCGTGAGTGTGCGCCAGATTTGACGAAAGCGCGCCTCACCACGCAGGACGTGAAAACGACGGCGTTGCCCAAACTTCCCCAACTCCATCAAGCGGCTGATCAGCTCATCGGCCATGTGCTTCGATCCAGTCGTTGATTACCGCCTCCATCATGAAGTAGTCTTCTCCCATAGTCGGCCAGTTAAAAAGTCGTCAAGTCGAAAGTCTTCAGTTGGTCTCGTGACGTGAAGACCTGCCGGTTTGATGACGTGATGATTTCCCGGCTTTAAGACGTGCTGGCTGGAACACCAATTTATTTACAGAAGGAGCAGAGGCGCTATGTCCGGTTTCCCCATCGAAGTTGCGACCCGCATTAAGACACTCCCCCCGTATTTGTTTGCCGCCATCGATAAGATGAAGCAGGCGGCGATCGCCAAGGGCGCAGATATCATTAACCTCGGCATCGGTGACCCCGATCTGCCGACACCGGCACTCATCATCGACAGTCTTGCCAAGGCGGCTCAGGATGCCAAACATCACCAGTATCCGTCCTATGAAGGGATGTTGTCCTTTAGGAAAGCCGTAGCCGATTGGTACAAGCGCCGGTTCAATGTGACACTTGATCCGGCCAACGAAGTGCTGACCTTGATCGGCTCGAAAGAAGGCATCGGCCACATCCATCTTGCGTTCGTCGATCCGGGCGACGTGGTGCTGGTCCCGAGTCCCGGGTATCCGGTCTATCCGGTGGGCACGAGTTTCTGCGGCGGGGTGTCACATATCATGCCGCTCACGAAAGCCAACGGCTTTCTTCCGGATCTGAACGCGATTCCGAAGGAGGTGGCGAAGAAGGCCAAGCTGATGTGGCTGAATTCCCCGAATAATCCCACGTCAGTCATCATGAACAAGGAGTACTTCAAGCGCGTGGTGGAGTTTGCACAGGAACATCAAGTCATCGTCTGTCACGACGCAGCCTACTCGGAAATCTATTACGATGGGAAACGGCCGGCCAGCTTTCTCGAGGTTGAAGGCGCCAAGGATGTGGGTATTGAGTTTCACTCCCTGTCAAAGACGTACAACATGACCGGCTGGAGACTTGGTTTCGCGGTCGGGAATAAGGACGTATTGGCCGGCCTCGGCAAGGTGAAGAGCAATCTGGATTCCGGGGTATTCGAAGCCGTGCAGGAAGCCGGGATCACGGCGTTGGGCCTTCCTGATTCAGTGACTGACGGCATCCGGAAAATTTATCAAGAACGGCGCGATACGCTCGTGCCGGGCCTGAAACAACTCGGGCTCGAAGTCGATGCGCCACCCGCGGCCTTCTACATATGGGTGACGGTGCCGAAGGGCTATACGTCCACATCCTTTACCGCGCATTTGCTGGAAAAGGCCGGCATCGTCACGACGCCGGGCAATGGATTCGGCGCGCCTGGCGAAGGCTACATCCGTATGACGGTCTGTACGTCGAAAGAGCGATTGGCCGAAGCGGTGGAACGCATTAAAAAAGTGGGATTCTAACGCCGTGAAAGGTAAAAGGTGAAATATGAGAGATCAGAAATCTTGCTCTCACCCCTCATGTTTCACTCCTTACGTGTAACGTGGCTGTTATGGAAACGAGCTACATCGGTTTTGGATCGAACGTCGGCGATCGGATCGATTTCTGCGACCGGGCGGTGACGTTGCTCGGCCTCCTGCCTCATTCACGGGTGACGGGTATCTCTCTCCTGTATGAAACGGAACCGGTTCATGATGGGACTGATCCGGGCGACGCCTGGTTTCTCAACGGCGTCGTGCAGCTCGAAACCGATGTCATGCCCCGGAGCCTCCTCATGGTGTTGCGTGAAATAGAACGTTCGCTGGGGCGCGATCACGATCACCGGTCCGGTCCCAGGACGATCGATCTCGATCTGTTGTTTTACGGCGATCAGACGATCAACGACCCAGATTTGGTGGTGCCGCATCCCCGGTTGCATCAGCGCCGCTTTGTGCTCATCCCGATGAGTGAGCTCGATCCGTTGTTCGTGCACCCGACGCTCCAGCGAACCATCACTCAGCTGCTGGCGGAAAACACGGACACCTCCGAAGTCCGGTTGCTCTTTCCTCAGCCCTCGACCCGTTACGGCTCGCGCCCGACGTGCAGTTCTGGTCAGACCCCATGAAGACCATCCGCAGTGTCGAGTCCATGACGACCTGGAGTGAAGGGCTTCGCCGTGAAGGGGTCACAATCGGGTTTGTCCCGACGATGGGCGCCCTGCACGATGGCCATCGGGCCCTCATTCGGGCTGCGCGTCTACGATGCGATGCACTGGTCGTCAGTATCTTCGTCAATCCGACGCAGTTCGGACCGGCGGAAGATTTAGCCAAGTATCCTCGCCCGATTCGGAAGGATCGTGAGTTATGCCGACAGGAAGGCGTGGACGTCTGTTTCGAACCTTCCGCGTCGGCCATGTACCCGGTGGGATGTCAGACGGTTGTGACCGTTCCGGCGATTGCCGCGCGATGGGAAGGGAAAGCGCGGCCGCACCATTTCGCCGGCGTCGCGCTTGTGGTGACGAAACTCTTCGGCATCGTTCGGCCTCATCTTGCTCTGTTCGGGCAAAAGGACTATCAACAGGCTGCCCTGGTTCGGCAGCTCGTCGAGGATCTGAACCTGGGTGTGGAGATCATGGTTCGTCCTACCGTGCGTGAACCGGACGGCTTGGCGATGAGTTCACGCAATGTGTATCTCTCACCGGAGGAGCGGATCGCCGCGCCCGCGCTCTACAAGAGTCTGCTGGCAGGGGCTGAGGCGATTCACAGCGGGACGACGGATGTATCAGTGGTTCAATCTGCGATGGCCACGGTAGTCAAGCACGAATCGAAGGTGACGGTCGATTACTTAGCGGTGTGCGACCCCCGGACATTGGAGCCGCTTTCTGTTGTGACCTCCAAGGTCGTTCTGCTCAGTGCCCTCCGACTCGGCTCTGTCAGACTCATCGATAATCTCACGGTCGCAAGACCTTCTGGGCGCCGCTAGCCGGCTTTTCCGCCAAGCTATTGGATTAGGAAAAGAGGTTGGGGTGGACGCTCTGGCTGACGAGCAAGCTGAGGATGACTTGGCTGAGACGGACCTTGTCGGCTGAAGGCAATTCTAGAAAATGGACTCCCATCGACTCGTTCCGCACGGAGCATACCGCAGCTGTCTCGACCGTGATCGCTTTTTCGTCCGAGGCAGGCGTAATGGTGAGCTCCATGAAGGTCCCAAGCGGCAGAATCTCAGCAGTTTCGACCGTGCAGCCGTCCACTGAAATATCGGTGATGCGGCCCCGGACCCGGTGCGCGGTATCGGCGAACGCTTCGGCGTGAAACGAGACCGGCAAGCGTTTGTATTGCCGGCGGTCGACTGCGTGACTCGCGTCCGGGAACCCGGTCCAAAAGGTATGAAATCGTCTTGTGCACAGTTGACAACGAAATGGGCGCACGCTGAAGCGGCCGAGCAGCTTCTCAACTGTTCCTTCATTGTAGGTGGCACGAACAAACGGTGTTCCACAGCTTGGGCAGTGGAGTGCTTTCATGAGTTTGATCGTGATATCGGTGTGGTGCGCAGGGGGGAGCCTGTTTCTGCTCCGAATTCCATTTGTGCGTTGAGAATCGGTTCGAGCCTGGCGGGCGAATAGGTCGGAGGTTTCACCCACTTTCCATCGGCCCGTTTGTAGCCGCCTACCTTGCTCAGATTTGACCGGTGGACTTCCTGGAAGACCGGCTTCATGTCGATTCCATAGGAGACGGCGGTGCCGTAGACCACATACAGTAAGTCGGCCATTTCCTTGGCGACCGCTGCCAAATTCCCGGTGGCCATCGATTCTTTCAGTTCGTCGAACTCTTCTTGGATGAGACGGATGCGGAGCTGTTTCGTATCGTCAGCTGGGTCAGCGGGAGTCGGCTGAATCGCAATCTCAAATTTCCGATGAAAGTCCTCGACCATTTGCTGCTCGTCGGTCATGCCGGCTCCTTTAGTGTTCGGCGTCAAGCGGTAGGGATTTTCTCGGCACAAGTTCCGCCGGTTCGAGGAGTGGAATCTCCTTGTCCGACGAGACCCCCAAGTCTTTGAATCGGCGCGCGGCCGGAAGAATTCTGGTCTCCAGTGATCCCACGGCGCGGTTGTAGGCCGACACGCTCTTCCCAAGGGCCTGGCCGACGTCGTTGAAATGTTCGGCCAGCACGGCCATTCGTTCATAGAGGTCCTTGCCCAGACGGCCGGCCTCCTCCGCATGGGCGTTCAACCGCTCTTGGCGCCAGCCGTAGGCGACGGCCCGGAGTAGGGCCACGAGCGTTGCCGGAGTCGCCAAGACCACCCCGCGCGCGAAGCCTTCTTCGATGAGGCGAGGGTCTTGGTCCAGGGCAGCTCCGAGGAACTGCTCGCCCGGGAGAAACAGCACGACGAATTCCGGCGCACGGTCGAACTGTGACCAGTAGGCCTTCAATGACAGTTCATCCATCCGCTTCCGCACCTGCTCGGCGTGTCGGCGAAGCGCCTCCGCCCGCTGCGCATCGTCCCGTGCGTCATGCGCGTCAAGGTAGGCCGCGAGTACGGTCTTGGCGTCGACGATGATTCGCCGGCTGCCGGGGAGTTGTACGACCATATCGGGCCGAAATCGGCCGTCCTCGGCAGTGACGGATTGCTGCTCCACAAAATCACAATGTTCAACCATGCCGGCGAGTTCAGCCACACGCTTCAGCGTAATCTCGCCCCATTGCCCCCGTACCGCGGGGGCTCGCAACGCTTTGACCAGGTTGCCCGTTTCCTGCTGCAACCGTTGGTGCGATTCGGCCAGCGACTTGAGGTGCTGATCCAGTCCGCCATAGGCTGACTGGCGCGATTGCTCCAGCTGCCGCATGTGTTCATCATAGCGCTGCAGGGATTCTTGCAGCGGACGCACCAGGCCGTCGATTGCCGCTTGCCGTTGTTGCAACGCGCCGTCTGCTTTGGCGTGCAGCGCCTCGAACGACACCGAAGCCAGTTTCAGGAATGCCTCGTTGTTCTGTTTCAGCGCCTCGCCGGATAGGCCTTGGAAGGCATGCAGGAGTTCTTGGCGAGCTTGATCGAGCAACGATTGTTGATCGGCGAGTTGCTTCGTGACGCCCTCGATTCTCGCTTCCGCGGCGGCTCGTGCTTGCTGCGCGTCGGCCAGCTCTCTTCCGAGCACGGTTCTGTCCTGCCGATCGAGCTCCACCTGCTTCCTCAGCTCATCGGTGGTTGCTTCCGCCCGTTGCGATTGAATGCGTAGACGTCCCCCGACCCACAGTCCGGCGAACAGACCGCCGAGCAGCAGGCCGACGAGGAGGCCGATGGCGGGTAGCAAGAGGTCACTCATGGGCTCGATACTCTACCCGAACAGCAAGGCGGTTCAGTCCGCAGTCGTGAGTCATGAGACGGCGTCTCATCTCGTGAGCGGAGCCTACGTAAATCATCGTAAAAGGTCAAGGTACGCAGGACCCGAATCAGTCGGGTATCGAAGGGGCTGCGAAGGAATGATTGTTAGAGGCAGGGGTCCACATGAATGGTGCCGGCGGCCGCATCCAGGCGCACCCGCTGTCCCTCTTTCAAGCGCGTCATCACGGCTTCGACATTGGCCACGGTCGGAAGGCCGTATTCGCGGGCGATGATCGCGCCATGAGACAGGGTGCCGCCCATTTCCACGATCAAGCCGCCGGCGATGCCGAAGAGCGGGGCCATGCCGGGGTCGATCACGGGAGCCACGAGGATGTCTCCCGCCTTCACGTGGCTCCAATCGGTCAAGGAACGGAGGAGCCGCACTGGCCCAGTTGCGGATCCAGCACTGATGGGCAGGCCAACCAACGGTCCGGTTCCATGGGAGCGATCAGAAATGGTGCTGTTGGTCGTGGCAGTTTCCCAATCGCGGATGGTGTCGGGGACGTCGATGGCGGCATTGCGGTTTCGCTCAGCTCGGCGTTCACGAATGATTCCTCGCCAATCCCGGTTCTTTTGGGATACGAGATCGGTTCGGTCTTGTACGGTAAGAAAGAAGATGTCGTCGCGTACGTCACACTTCTCTTGTGTGACTAGCAGATCGCCGAGGTGCAGCAGCAGGGTGCGGGTGGCCGTTGAAAAATACATCAGATGATGCCGGTTGGCTTCCCGCAAGGCGAAAAACCGGCATAACCGTCGATACCACCAGCGGTACATGAACCACCGGTCCAGCCGCCAGCCAAGACGCCGTTTGATCTCCGCCAGCGCGTCCGCGCTGGTGCGCTCCTGGCGCGACAGGACTTCCTTTTGACCGACCGGTGCGGCCCCAAGTTGCAGTCGTAGGACGGACAGAATCGCTTCGGGATTGTCCGCCAGACGAGGGGACATCACATCCGATTCGCCAATGCCGCGGTGGCCGTAATCTTCCAGGTAGGCGTCGAAGGCGCGCAAGCACGCCGTGTCTTTCAGCGCCGTGCGGAAGTGTGAGGGGTTCCAGGGCTCCGCGTTGAGGAACGCCTCGGCCGCCGGTTCATGCCGCGCAATGTCCACGATTTCCGCGAGGCGTAGGATCTGTTGCGCGCTGATGACTGTGCCTTGGCCTTGCAGGGCCGCGTTTGAGAGGACTCTCCAGTCCGATCCGAGCCACCGTGGCAACAGGAAGTTCAACGCCTGCAGGCATTGAGCCACTCCGCCCGCGATGCCAAACGTGAGCTCGTGACGGTGGAACCGTGCGCTCAGTTCATCGAGCTCCCGGACCGTCTCGTCAAATGACAGCGCGTCGATCTGTTCCGATCCGAAGTGTTTCGCCATGGTTTTCATCTCGGCGAACCACGCCGGGCCATGGGCGGTCGCGCGCCGCATTTCCTTCGACATCACGATTCCTGCGCGGATGAAGGCGAGCCAGCCGAGCGGATGCACCGCCGGTGCGGCTGCGATCGGTTCTCCGCCCATCTGTTCCGGCAGCTGGGCTGGGTCGCCACGTAGTTGCGCGACGAGCAGATGGAACAAGGTGACGTTCAGGTAGGGACGTCCATGGAAGATGCGTGTTGACGTCAGACCATTGGGAATATGGCAGCCGAGCCGCCGGTAGGGTTCGACGATGTACTGATCCATGAACAGCTCAAGAAAGGAATTCCCCACAGGACTCGGCAACTCCGGCATCGTTTCTTTAAAGTTCGCGCGCGACCACTCGCAATCGTCGTCCGTCAGCTGGGAGGAGGGGGAAACCCCGGTGATAGGGCGCGCCTGCAAGACCCAAAGTCGATGTGGATCGATCGCCCACTCCAGATCAACCGGGTGCCCAAAGGCCTGTTCGATGTGTTTGGCCATAGCCCCTAACTCGAACAGCTGTTCGTCTGAAAGCGAGGACTCCGATTGCGCCGATACAGAAATGGCGTCGCTGCGCAATCCGTCTTGTGTGACGGTCAATCGCTGCGTTTTGTGTGCCAGGGTCCGTCGCCGAACCCAGACTGGCCGCTGATCGGCACCCATCTGGACAATATACTGGTCAGGCGTGACATGTCCGTCGACCAGCGGGGCGGCCAAACCGGGCACCGCATTCACGGCAACATAGAAGGAGCGGCCGGTGACCGGATGAATCGAATAGGCGACACCGGAGACCAGTGCATCGAGCATGGGCTGAATGACCACGGCCATCGAGGGGATTGCGTGATCACCACCTCGTTCAACAGCGTACCGCAGTACGCGTTCCTGCCAGAGCGAAGTCCAGAGGTCCTTGATCGCGTCGTCGATCCCATCGATGGCGACTCCAAGATGGGTGCGATAGAGTCCGGCAAAGCTGGTCCGGCCTGCATCTTCGTTCGTGGCCGAGGAGCGAACGGCCCAGCTGGTCGTATGAGGAACATTGAGGGCTTGGAGTGCCGCCTGCCATTCTGCGGTCAGTGAAGAGGTGTCTGCGTCCCTCACCCGTGCTTGGCAAACAGATAATGCCACCTTTCGCTCTTCCTCTGAGAGGGTGCTGACATGCGTCCATTCTTCTGCCAGAGTAAATCCCGATGCGAGTAGGCTTTGCCGGTAGGCTTCAGTCGTCACGCAGATGCCGGGAGGCACAGGAAACCCGGCAGCCATGAGCCGAGCCAAACCCAGGGCTTTGCCTCCGACCAGTTCGAGGTTGTGACACTGTACCAAGGGGAGAACGCTGGGATGCGCCATCGGGTCGAATAGTACCTACAGCACCAGGAGGAGGTAAAGGTCATTGACGTTGGTGCCGGTTGGGCCAGTGCGGATATGACACTGCAGGGCCCGTAAGGCTGGGTAGGTGTCATGCCGCTTCAATGCGGAGCGGAGGTCGACGCCGAGTTCCTCAGCCTGTTCGGCGGTTGCTCCGTTGACCACCGCACCGCTGACATCGGTCGGCCCGTCGGTCCCATCCGTTCCCAGTGCCGCGAGCCAGACATGAGAAACCCCGGTAAGGTGGAGGGCTGCTGCGGCTGCAAATTCCTGTGCGCGTCCTCCTTTGCCGTGTCCTGTGACTGTCACGGTCGGTTCCCCTCCGGCAATGACACATGAAGGGCGCCTCAGTTGTCCGTGTTGCCCTAGGAGGCGTAACGCTCGTCCGACAAACCGCTTTGCCTCCGTCCGGGCTTCTCCTACGATGGGGTCTGAAAGGCAGTGGGGATAGAGCCCCGCCCGTTCCGCAGCCCGGGCAACCGCGTCGAGCATCCCACGGTTATTGCCGATGATCACATGGTGCACTGAGCGCAGCCGCTGTGAGCCTGGTTTCAATGTCTCCGGGACGACCCCTCTGTTCCCTCGGAGCAGATGACGGCGCACGGCGAGAGGCGCAGTAAGCCATATCTTGTATCGGCGCAGCACGGAGATGGCATCTGCGAACGTGGTGGGATCTGGAGCAGTCGGGCCCGATCCGATCGTGCCAATGTCGTCCCCGATGACATCCGAAAGAATGAGGGTCGCAATTGTGGCCTGTGTGGAGAGCGCGAGTCCTCCGCCTTTCAGCCGAGACAGGTGTTTGCGTACGACATTGATCTCCTCGATGGTTGCGCCGCTTCTCAACAGCAGACGCGTAGTCCGTTGTTTAGCCGCCAGGGTGATGCCCTGAGCCGGAGACGGCAAGAGACTTGATGCTCCACCCGACAACAAGACGATGAGGAGGTCGCGAGGCGTGAGATCGTGAATCAAGGTCTGGATACGTTGAGCGGCTTGCCGTCCCGCACGATCTGGAATCGGGTGGCCGGCTTCGACGACGGCAATCTGTCTTGTCTGGACCCTGTGACCAGGCGGAACCACAACGAATCCCCGTTCCAACTTGGTTCCTAGGATGTGTTCGATGGCTTGGGCCATCCGAGCGGACGCCTTGCCGGCGCCCACTGCGACGATTCGGTCGATGTGATCCAGGTCATAGGTTCGGCGGCCCACTCGCAGCAGGTGCCCATGGCGCGACATGGATTTCAGCAGGGCGTGGTAGGGGTTGGCTGCTGCCAACCCCGTGGCAATCAACTTCCGAAGCAATGATTGGGCAGGGGATGCGGGGAAGCGAAGCGGCATGACCGAAAGAAGTTATGGCATCTTGTCTTGTTTAAAACAGCGGCTTGGACAGGTTTGACGAGGGACTCTGATGTGGTAGGTCCCCTGGGGCAGCACATCTTTCTTAAACTCGGGATTAAGCATCTTCAGTTCGAGAAAGTAGGTGCCGAATTCCTCGGCGATGGAGGTCAACGCCCGTTGTGACTCCTTCACCGTGACCGTGACGGTTTCCGTTTCCAGCGGGATGTAGAGATCCTTCTTGCTCAGCCCCAGATATTTCTCCGGCTGGGAATAGATTTCTTTGGCCGCTATGATCCGGGGGACATAGCGCATGGTCTCGCGAGGGCCGTGCATTTTCCAATAGTCGCTGATCTTCTGGTCCTTGATCAACTTGCGGACCCGTTCTTCGCCGGCGTTATAAGAAGCCATGGCCAGGAACCAATCGTTCTGTTGAAAGTCTTTCAAGTACTTGAGGTATTTCACCGCCGCTTCGGTGGACATTTCGAGATTGCGGCGTTCGTCCCGGACGGCATCGCTCTTGAGTTGGTAGCGCCGGCCGGTAGACGGGATGAATTGCCAAGGGCCGGACGCTTTGGCTTTGGAGTAAGCCGCTGCAATACATTTGCTTTCGACCAGCAACATGTATTTCAGATCGTCCGGCAGGCCCGCTTCGGCCAGCTGCCTCTCGGCCGGTGGAAAACAACGACCGGTGCGTTTGGCGAGGATAATGCTCTCGCCCTGGTCTTCCAAGAATTGATAGAACTCATACTCGATGCGTTCTCTGACTTGCCAGTTGTCGAGGGGGACCGTGAGGCCGGCAAAGGTGATCTTGTCGGGCAGTTTGAACGAGCTCAAAAAGAACCGCTCACCTTCCCGCTTGATTTCCGGCAAGATGACCAACCGATCTCCCGGTTCTGCCTGTCCGTCCATCGGATCAGGAAGCACGAGGTCCTTGTCGTTTTCCATTTGATCCGGAGGGGGCTGTGGAAACGCAATTGCTGAGGGAGTAAAGCTCGCCAATGTCAATGCGAACAACACTATCCCCACGTTCCTAGCGGTCATGCAGTAACTCCTTGGGTATAAGCATAGCAGATGCCGTTACGATCGGGCATGCTAACAGCGGACTACTAGCCCGGCAAGCGGAATGATGTTCCTGTCCGTGTTACACTGCCGCGCGATGAAGACCCTGTCCGTTCTGAACGAGACCATTACACATTGTGAGGCCTGCTCTAGGTTGGTGATCTATCGGCACAAGATCGCGCAAACGAAACGGCGCCAGTTTTTGGATTGGACCTATTGGGGCCGGCCGGTGCCCGGCTTTGGTGATCCGCACGCGCGACTCTATGTGCTCGGGTTGGCCCCTGCGGCCCATGGTGGGAATCGAACAGGGCGGGTGTTTACCGGCGACCGAAGCGGAGATTGGCTCTATGAGGCGTTGTATCGGCATGGATTCGCCAGCCAGCCATCGTCGACGCACCGTGACGACGGTCTCACATTGTCAGATTGTTATATCGGGGCGACCGTCCGGTGCGCTCCGCCGGGAAACAAGCCTGCACCGGATGAGTTCGACCAGTGCAGCCGATTCTTGCGGGAGGAATTGCGGCTTCTCGCAAAGGCCCGTGTGGTGGTGGCTCTCGGGAAAATCGCCTTCGACCATTATCTCAAGACATGCCGTGCGGCCAGATTGGAAATCCCCTCTCCCGTTCCTAAGTTCGGCCACGGGGTGGCCTATCGCCTGCCGTGGGGCATATTGCTGCTTGGCTCCTATCACCCTAGTCAGCAGAACACGTTTACGGGAAAACTCACCCGCCCCATGTTCCACTCGGTGTTCCGAACAGCCCGGAAAATAATTGACGGAGGGGGTGATGAGGGGTGATCAGGGTCATCCCTCGTGCTCGCCGAGCGCGCACACAAGAGTGATTTACAATTGCAATAAATCGGACGGTGCTCGCTCGATGCGCGCAGTTGAGGGATGACCCTACCCACCCCTTTTTTATGGCGGGAGGCGACGTGGTTGACTCGCTATTGCGCGCGTCCAACGAGGGCCTTCTGAGGCCGCGCGTTGCGCGAGCACGGCGAGTCAACCAGGGAGCCCGTCCCGCCTCTGCGCCGTCACTGCTGCCCTTTTGCCTTCCAGTCTTCGAGAAACTTCTTCAAGCCGGCGTCGGTCAGTGGGTGCTTGAACAGTGCCTGGAACACGCTGTAGGGCATGGTGGAGATGTGGCCGCCTGCCAGCGCCGATTCCACGACATGCTGTGGATGGCGGACGCTGGCCACCAGGACCAACGTTTTGTAGTCGTAATTCTTGTAGATAGTGACGATTTGACGAATCAGCGCCATGCCGTCAGAGCTGACGTCGTCCAATCGGCCGATGAACGGCGACACGCACCAGGCGCCCGCTTTGGCGGCGAGAAGGGCCTGTGTCGGGGAAAAGCAGAGGGTCACATTTACGCGAATGCCTTCCGCAGAAAGTTTACTCGTCGCCTTGATGCCTTCCGGAATCAGCGGGCATTTGACGACGATGTTTTTGTGGATCTTGGCGAGTTCTCTGCCTTCCTTCACCATGGCGTCTGCTTCCACGCTGACGACCTCGGCGCTGATCGGGCCGTCCACGATCTTGCAGATCTCCTGAAGCATTTCCTTGAAGCTGCGGCCTTCTTTGACCACCAGCGAGGGGTTCGTGGTCACGCCGTCCAAGATGCCGAAACTGGCGGCCTCATAAATTTCCTTCACGTTGGCTGTATCAAGAAAAAACTTCATCGTCGGCTCCTTTCATGTCATGTCCGATGCGGTTGCACATGCGGTCGATTCGTTATCGGTCATTGTAAGAAGAACTCAATATTTTCGCCATGGGTCTGCTCAGCCGTTTGACAGGCCTCGGAGCGAGGGATACAATTTCGTCGTCCGTTCATGGCATCATCCAGCTGGAGATTGTACGATGCGACGATCTGCATGGCTCTTGTCTCTGACCGTGCTGCTGGCCGCCTGCGGAGGCGGCAACCCGTATCTTGACGCGTCACTCAAACCGGCCGAGCTGCAGGGAAAAGACAAGGCCTGGTTTGAAAAGAACTGGGGCACTCCTGACGGTAAAACAACGCGCTTCTTCGGCGGCGAGACCTGGACTTACTACCGCATTGCCGGAGGAAAGTCCGGCCCACCACTGTTCAACTTCTCACCGAACCAATGCCAGATTACACTGAAATTCGACAAGGAAGACAAGCTGTCCGACTCGAGTTATTCCGGCTGCTAACTGGATTGTCGGTTCTGAAATGTTTCCGCACATTGCCGGCTGCAAAAACAGTGCGTCTGGCCGTTGACTGTCTCAATCACCGCGTGCCGCCGTGGTACAAATGTATGGCACACCGGGTCTTCAACCATCTGGTCTAGATCCACTGGTGCTCCCGGATCCCCTACCCCCTTGTTTTTGAATCCTCGAACTGCCTGCCGCAGCAAGAAATACAGGACGACGAGCAGCGCGGAAATGAGTAGAAGTCTATACATTGTGGTTCATCATGGTTGTGGCCACAATCCTATGGGAGGGGGTGAGGCCTGTCAAGCGAGACCAACCGTTTCTCTTCATGAAACCCTGCAAACCCGCATGCCCAAAGGGACTAGCGGTAACTAGGCAGATACGGGAACCCTTTCACCTCTCCATCCAGTACTTCAGGAGGATATGCTCCACTTTTAGGAAATGATACAGTCCGGCCCATGAAGACATGTGATAAATGCCACGGCGCGATGTTGCCGGAGCGGGCAGTTGATTTGGATGCTGGACTTGCGATCACAGTGTTCGCATGTTTGAATTGCGGTCGCCGGAAAGCAGCGGATCAAGAACCTCGCCCCATCACGGCTCGACATTGACCGCTGGATAGACAACTACTGTTGGTGATCTGCGAGCCGTGGGATGCCGCCTCGAGATCCTACGCGACACTATCCCGAGCAGGCTGAATCAGTCCGGTTATCGGACTCGGGCCTTGTCCAATTGATGACGAGGTGTCAGCTGCATCGGCGAGAGACCTGAGAGGGAGCCGTCTGCGCCACAAGGGTGGCCACAGACGGTTACTTCAGCCCTAACACGTCCATCATGTCGCATTTCCCCCATCACACCCCTTACGATAGAAAGCTACTGCTTCAAACGAGTCTTGCTTGACGCCGTTGCCTTCGTCATACATCCACCCTAAATTGAAACACCCTTTCGTATCCCCCCCATCACACGCTTTACGAAACAACTCGACCGCGTGAATCGAGTCTTGCTTGACGCCGTTGCCGTTGT
>Ga0194120_10007333_pt1 | contig 15124 bp, 14 predicted proteins | sample TA2MahCa65mmetaG_FD_148642 | JGI IMG/M metagenome (GOLD analysis project Ga0194120, IMG submission 148642) | Freshwater microbial communities from Lake Tanganyika, Tanzania - TA2015019 Mahale Deep Cast 65m | ecosystem: Environmental > Aquatic > Freshwater > Lake | place: Tanzania: Lake... | reverse complement strand
TTCCACGGCGCGAAGTGCTACCTGCTCCAAGAGGAGGATGGGCAAGTCGCCCCCGCGCACTCCATCTCGGCGGGACTCGACTATCCCGGCGTCGGACCCGAGCACTCCTATTACCGCGCCACGGGACGCGCCGAGTACGTCGCCGTCACGGACGACCAGGCGGTCGAGGGGTTCCAGCTCCTCTGCCGAACGGAGGGGATCATCTCCGCGCTCGAATCGGCGCACGCCGTCGCGCACCTGACGGAACTCGCCCCAGCGCTGGGCAAGGACGCCGTCATCGTCGTCAACCTGTCGGGCAGGGGCGACAAGGACACGGGAACCATCGCCGAAGCGCTGGGAGTCGAGCTATGAGCGCCAACCGCATCAAGCGGCTGTTCGATCGGCTCCGCGCGGAAGGCTCCTGCGCGTTCATGCCCTACATCGCCGCCGGCGATCCGTCGCTGTCCGTCACGCGCGAGCTCCTAGCCGCCTTCGAGGACGCGGGCGCCGATATGGTCGAGCTCGGCGTGCCCTTCTCCGACCCCATCGCCGATGGACCCAGCGTCGAGAGGGCGACCGGCAGAGCACTGGGCGCGGGAACGCGGCTGAAGGCTATACTGGGCTTGGTGGAAGATGTGCGGCGTACATCCGAGCTGCCCATCGCGCTGATGGGCTACTACAACCCCTTCTTCCGTTATGGCGTCGAGCGGTTCTGCCGCGACGCGGCATCGGCGGGCGTCGACGGGCTCATCATCCCCGACCTGCCGCCGGAGGACGCCGACGAGCTCATTCCGCCGGCGCGGGAGAATGGGATCGCGACGGTCTTTCTCGTCGCGCCGACGAGCACCCAGGAGCGGCTCGCGACGGTTGCCGCCGCAGCGACGGGGTTCATCTACCTGGTATCGGTCACGGGCGTCACGGGCGCGAGGGAAACGGTCTCCGCCGATGTGTCGCCGCTGGTGAACCGGCTGCGTGAGGTGACGGACAAGCCCGTGTGCGTCGGGTTCGGCATTTCGACGCCGGAGCAGGCGTCCAGCGTGGCGGCTCTCGCGGACGGCGTCATCGTCGGCAGCGCCATCGTCAACACGATCGAGCGGTATCTGGACGCGCCGGCGGAGATCGTGCCACGGACGCAGGCGTTCGTCCGGTCCCTCGTCGAGGCGGTGAGGTCAGTCCGACGTGGATAGCGGTCCGAAGGGGCGGGGATGAAACAGGTCGTGCTCGTCGGGATTGGCGGCTTCGTGGGTTCGGTGTTTCGGTTCGTCGTCGTCGAGTGGTTCGGGCGGTGGCTGATCGGGTTTCCCGCCGGAACGCTGGTGGTTAACGTCACCGGTTCGTTCGTGCTGGGCTTTCTCGTTTCGCTGAACGCGACGCCTTTCGCGGTTCCGACGGAGTACCGGCTCTTCTTTGGAACCGGACTTCTCGGCGCGTTCACGACGTTCTCAGCCTTCAGTCAGGAATCCCTGGGATTGGCGTCCGACGGGAGATGGCACGCCTTCGCGGGGAACCTGTTCGGAAGCGTCGCGATGGGCATCGCGGCGTGCATCGCGGGAGCCACGCTCGCCCGCGTCGCTGCCCGCTGAGGCAGTCCTCGACTGCCGCTCGAATCATCTAAGGAGGTTACCATGCCAAATGCCGCCCACTGGACCCCGTGCGCCCGCCTGAGTGAACTCCGCGAGGGCGAGCTCCACGCCGTCAACGTCGAAGGCACGTCCGTCGTCCTCATCCGGTCGGAAGACGCGGTGCGCGCGCTCGACAACCGCTGTCCCCACATGGGCTATCCCCTGAGCGAAGGCACGTTCCAGCACGGGATTCTCATCTGCGACTGGCATCACGCGCGGTTCGATGTCGCCAGCGGATGCACCTTCGACCCCTGGGCGGACGACGTCGCGTCGTATCCCGTCCAGATCGTGGGAGACACCGTCTCGGTCGATGCCCACGCGAACGGCTCGCATGTGGTCGAGCACTGGACGCGCCGGCTCCGCGAGGGGTTGGAGCAGAACCTGGGGCTCATCATCGCCAAGGCGGTCATCGCGCTGGATGCCAATCACGCGCCGGGGTCGCATGCCGTCCAGATCGGCGCGCTCTATGGGGCTCAAGGACGCCGCGCCGGATGGGGCCCCGGCTTGACGATCCTGACGGCGATGGCGAACGTTCTGCCGCGCCTGGCTCCCGCCGATGCGAACCTGGCGCTCTATCAGGGACTCGTCCACGTCTCGCGGGAGACCTCGTCATCGGCACCGCGCGTCGTCCTGATGCCCCTGGAGACGGACGAGCACTCCATTGAGCGGCTCAAGGAGTGGTTCCGCTACTTCATCGATGTGCGGAACCCCGACGGCGCAGAGCGCGCCATCCTGACTGCGCTCGCCCAGGGAGCGACCATCGCCGAGGCGTGCGACATGATGGTCTGCGCCGCGACGGATCACTTCTACCGCGACGGCGGACACGCGCTCGACTTCGTCAACAAGGGCTTCGAGGTTCTCGACCACGTCGGGTGGGAACGCGCGACGGACATTCTGCCGACGCTGGCGGGCGTCCTCGCGCGCAGCAGCCGCAGCGAAGAGCAGAACCGATGGCGCAGTCCGCACGACCTGTCGGGGATGCTCTACGCCGAGTTCTCCAAGCTGCCGGAGATCATCGCGAGCGGCGAGGGCAAGACCTGGACCGCCGACGCGGGCGAACGCCTCACGACCGCGCTGCTGGACGACGATCCGTCCGTCATCGTCAAAGGTTTGCGCGACGCGCTCACCAACGGCGCGGACGTGGTGGACGTGACGCAGTCGCTCGCCTACGCCGCCGCGCTGCGCATCGCGCGGTTCCATGTCAAGAACGAGTACGGCGACTGGCTCTCCGTTCTCCACACTTACACCTACGCGAACGCGCTCCATCAATGCGCGCGGCGGTCGCCGTCGACGGAGCTGCTGCGCGGTGTGTTCCACGGCGCGATGGCGGTGTGGTTCGACCGATGGTTTAACAAGCCGGCGGCACGGCTCCCGCAGAACCGCCGGGACACGCAGGCGCTGCCATCCGACGCGGACGCGCTGCTCGACGGGCTGTTGGCGACGTTCGACACGCAGGGGTTGGTCGATGAAGCCGGGATGCACGTCTACCGATACCTGTCGCTGGGACACCCCCGCGAACGGCTCATCGAGACGCTCGGGCACGCCCTCGTCCGCGAAGACGCGGACTTCCACGACTTCCAGATGTTCGAGGCGGCTGTCCGGCAGGCGAACGAGCTCGACGAGGAACGCGCCCGTCTGACGCTCGTCGCCGCCGGACGCTATCTCGCAGCCCACGCCCCGACGGCGCGCGCGCTCCGGCAGACGGCGACGCTCGCGCTGCGTCTCCACCGGGGAGAGAATCTCTCGGCGGACGACCCGGACGAGGCGGTCGTCTAGCCGTCGGTGTAGGGGCGAGCCGTCGGATCGCCTCTACTTGGCAGGCTCTTCCTTGCGCCGTTGGCGCTCGAGATGCTTCTCGGCGGCTTGGAGCCCGCGCTTGGCATCCGGTTGATCCGGCGCGACCCGAAGGGCAACCTCGTACGCGGCGCGAGCGGCAGCCCACTCCTGCTCGTGGTTCTCTGCCGCTCCGAGCAGTAGGTGGCATTCGAGCGCCCACTCGTTCGGCTGCCGGTGGAGCGCGGCGGCCTTGGCGAGGGTCCCTGCCGCCTCCCCGAAGTCGCGCGCGTCGAACGCCATGATGCCGAGGACGTGGTACGGGTAGGGATTCGAGAAGTCGAGAGCGATCGCCGACGCGAGCCAATCCTCGGCGGCGTCCGTATCGTGCGACTTGAGCGCCGCGAGGGCTCGACCGACCATCGCCATCGACGCCGCCCGGGAGCCCGTGTCGTCGGTCGTGGGCAACTGTCGGTCGACCAAACGACGCGCCAGACCCGACACCTCCGGCCGCCGGCCGCATCCTGTCAGCGCAACGAGCATCGCAGCGACCAGAACCAACGGCAGCTTGGTCACCGCGCCTCTCCTCCGACGATGACCTTCTCCGCGTAGATCGTCTCCGCCTTCACGTAACTCGCGTAGATACGGCGGGCGACGACGCGCGTCGCGAAGATGCCGTTCTCTCGTCCCGACGCCTGCGAGATGCCCGGGTCCACCGGCGGGCTCTGGTAGGGCTTCACGTTGGGAGCCTCCAGCACATCCGCCTCGATCGTCTTGGCGTAGATCGTCTCGGCGACGACGGCGGCGGCTTCGATCTGATCGGCGACGTAGGTGGCGCGAAGCGGCGGCGGTGCGACCGGCGACAGATCGAGCTCCGACCCGCCGACGAACTCGGACGACGGGGCCGCCAGCAGCAGCGCTTCTTGCTCGAGCGCTTCCGCGTCTTCCTCTGCGAGCTCCGCCGGCTCCGGCAGGATTTCGTGGTGCGCGCACACTTCCTTCGGCTGCGTTCCCTCGATGAACGCCTCCTCGACCGTGACGGGACACGCCTCGTTCGCCAGGAGTCCGTTGAACCGGCAGACGCGCCGGAACACGATCCCCTGCGGCACGACGAATGAACGACGCGGACGGCTCCGGGCATACGCCGCCATCGCCTGCGCCCACACGGGCAGAGCCGCGCGCGCTCCGCTCATCCCGAACGGTCGGGAGTCGTCGTAGCCCGCCCACGCCAGCGCGACCGTCTCCGGCGTGTAGCCGACGAACCAGGCGTCGCGTCCGTCGTTCGTGGTTCCCGTTTTGCCGGCTCCCACGGAACGGAACCCCCACGAACGCGACGACGCGCCGGTTCCCCGATCCAACACGCCTTCGAGCAGGTGCGTCAGCAGATAGGCGGACTGCGGAGACAGCACGCGCCGGTACGCGGTCGTCCCGCGATACACCTGCTTGCCCTTCGCGTCGACGACACGGCGGACGATGTACGGCGCGACGCGGGCTCCGTTCCCTGCGAACGCCCCGTACGCTTCGAGGAGCTCAATGGGCATCACTTCGGCGGAACCCAGGGCGATGGACGGAACCTCGGGCAATTCCCGACGGATTCCCAAGCCGTACGCCAGCTCGACGACGCGACGCAACCCGACCGAGTCGGCGACGCGCACGGCAGGGACGTTCAGCGAATCCTCGACCGACACGCGCACGGTCACATCGCCGAGGTAGCCGCCGTGCGGATTGCGGGGGCTCCACTCCTTCCCGCCTGCGGTCATGACCAGCCGGGAGTCCTTGAGCAGCGTCGTCGGCGTGAACCGCTTGGGGTCCCGCTCGATGGCGCGCTCCAACGCGGCGGCATAGACGATGGGCTTGAACGCGGAGCCCGGCTGGCGCATCGCCAGGTAGACGCGGTTGAACTGAGACGTGCCGTAGTCCACGCCGCCGACGAGCGCCGTGATCGTGCCCGTATGGGCGTTCATCGCCGCGAACGCCAACTCCGGGTGCGAGCCGTTCCGGGTCAGACGCTTCGCTTGCTGGCGCACGGCGAGCTCGGCTGCCGACTGGAGCGTCGAGTCGAGCGACGTGTAGATGCGGTAACCCCGCTTCGACAGGCGTTCGGACGAGATGGGGACTTCGGCGCGGATCGCATCGACGACGTACGGCACACTCCGCGCGGCGACCGGATGCCCTTCCTTCGGCAGCGGCGCATCGACCGCCGAGGCGCGTTCCTGAGCGCTGATCTTGCCCTCTTCCACGAGCCGCGTCAGAACGAACTGACGCCGGTCGCGCGCCCTCTGCGGATCGTTCAGGAACGAGTACCGGAACGGCGAGCGGATCATCCCGGCGAGCAATGCGCTCTCGGCGAGCGTCAGGCTCCTCACGTCCTTGCCGAAGTAGAACCGCGCCGCCGCTCCGACGCCCGAAATGCTGATCGATCCGCTCTGCCCCAGGTAGATCTCGTTGACGTAGGCGTTCAGCACCGTCTTCTTCGAGTAGCGCAACTCGACGATGACCGCCATGAGCGCCTCGTTAACCTTGCGCGTCAACGTGCGCTTGTGCGTCAGGAACAGGTTCTTGACGAGCTGCTGGGTGATCGTGCTGCCGCCTTCGGCGGTTCTGCCGGCGCGGAGGTTCGCCCACAGCGCCCGTGCGATGCCCCTCGGCGACAAGCCGAGATGCCCGAAGTAGCGCTTGTCCTCGACGGCGATGATCGCGTTCACCAACTGCGGCGGGAGCTCGTCGAGCGGGACGATCTCGCGCTCCTCGCGCACGTCGGCGTAGATGCGCGCGATGGGCATCGGGTCGAGTTCCACGAAGTCGAGGGACTGTGCTTCGCCCTTCTTCGATGCGGCTCCCGATAGCTCGCGGACGGCACTTCCCGAAAGGACGATACGAACGCGCTCCGCCCGCTGCGTGCCCTCCGCCGTCTCTCGCTCCCGCAAGTGGATATCGATCCGGGAGCCCTGAGCGTCGAACTCGCCGGGGCGTTCCGGCGAATCCGCGACTTCCCAGTATCCGAGGCTTCGCAGATGGCTGATGAGCCTCGACCGATCGATCCCAAGTCCGCGGTAGAGAACCATCGGCGCGGCGTAGACGCGCGACGGCACGTCCCACACGTAGCGATCCATGCGGAGGGAGATGCGGACGAAGAGGAACGCGCTGTAGGGAATCAGGAAGGCGAGAAAAGCCGTCGCCACCCAGAACGTTCGTCGGCGCCACGTCTGCGGAGAGTGACGCCAGGTCGTCGCGCACTCCCGCGCGACTCGCAGGAGGCGCAGCACCCGACTGACGACGATCTGCCAAACGCCACGCATCTTCGGGGTCTCGTGGAGGTTCCGTGGCTCCTTCGGAATGGTATCGCGCGGCGAGCCGTCGTGTCACGCCCGCAAGCCCCAACTCGCCGCCGCGAGATAGAGGACGGCGAAGATGACCTCGCTCACGCCCACCTGCGTCAGCGTCGGGTTCACGGAAACGACTCGCCCGAGTCCGTACCGCAGAGCCAGCGGAACGTACGCCCACGCGACCGGCGGAGGCACGAAGCCGCTCACGATGAGGCAGCCTAGACACGCCGCGCCGACGCCGTGATAGGTCGCCAGACCTGCCAGCGCGCGCCGCGAGGCGTTCCCGTCGCCCGAGCTCGTGAGGTTCGCCACCCTCCACTTCACGTAGACGATGCTGCTGCCGAAGTAGAGCAGGTTCAGGAGCCACAGTTCGACGAGCATGGTCGAATCGGGACCGTTCGCCGCCAGGTAGCCCAGCGGAGCCGTCAGGACGAGCCCTGCGATGCCGACCAGCTCCCCGACGAACCCGCGATGTTCGCGCCGCGTCGCCAGCCAGAGGTTCACGACGAACGACACCGCGCCCACCACGACGACCGCCGACATCGTCCGCACAGCCGAGTGCGATAGCAGTCCGACCGCGCCGATCCCCGCCATCGCCGCGAATCCCGCCAGCCATCGGGTAGCTTCGCCATGGCGCTGGCGTCGCCGCGAGAAGAGCACGGAGATGGGAGCGCGCGCGCAGTAGCCGCCCGTGACGAACAGTAGAGCCGGGATGGAGTAAGGAAACGGCTCCGGCGCGACGAGGACGCCCATGAGGAACGGAACGTAGAGCATGACCCACGCGCCGTGCTCGCGCGGGATCATCCAGCGACGTCGCGGAGATCGGGGAGGCGAACTCTCGCTCACGACCCGCGCCGCAGATCGGGAACCGGCAGAGGAACGCCGCCGTAGGCGATGGAATCCTCGGACACCAAGCCCGGCAGCGTGAAGTCGAGTGCGTCCCAGATCGAGATAGGGGGCGGCTCGTCTTTCACGATGGCATCGACGAAGTCGCGCACCTCGAAGTAGTCGCCGCCGCCGTGTCCCGCCTGGAGGGCTTCTTCGGGCGGGTTCCGCCACATGTCGGGCATGAATTCCTCCTCGAAGTCCCACAGCGAGCGCCACTCGACCTTGTCGCATCGGTCGGCGAGCCAAATCTTGTGGCTGTCGCCGAATCCGCGCGGCGCTTCGTAGCACCCCTTCGTGCCCTGGAGCGCGTAGTAGTTCATCCCGTGCGGACGGTTCGACATCATGTCGAGCCGGATCTTCACCAGCGCGCCGCTCTCCGTCTTGCAGTTCATCAGCACCGTGTCGTCGATGGCGTGTTCGGGGTCTGTGTGGATGCCCGACCCGACGCACGATACCGTCACGACGCGCTCCTGGAGCCACTGGAGAACCGGACCCAGCGAGTGCGTGCCGTACGTGCAGCCGTTCTTGCCCACTTGGTCGACATACCGCCACGTCGGGTTCCCCTGCGCGTCGTGGTGGAGGAACTTCACGTCGTGGACGTACTCGCCCTCGGCGAAGTAGAGCTCGCCGAACATGCCCTCATGCGCCAGGCTCCTCACCAGAACGTTCGCCTTCATGTAGCAGTAGTTCTCCGCCATCATGTAGTGCGCGCCGGACGCCAGGGCGGCATCGCGGAGCTGGTGGCACTCGCCGATGGTCATCGCCGCCGTCACCTCGGAGAGCACGTGAACCCCGGCGTTGAGCGCTGCGATGGACTGCGGCGCGTGGAACCGCATCGGCGTCGCGATGACGACGATATCGACCCCCCAATCGAGCAGATCGTCATACGACGTGAACCGCCGGTCGATCTCGTGCGCGTCCCCGATTCGGTTCAGCGTCGTCTCGTTGACGTCGCACAGGGCGACGACCTCCGTCTGGCGGATCGTGCGGAACGCCCGGATGAACGACGAACCGCGCGGCGCACCGACGATCCCGACTCGCAGCGAAGCGCTCATAACGGCGTGACCTCCATCAGTCGCCGACCCGAATGGTCCGAGTAGGCGCGCCGAGCGTACCGCTCCAAGTATTCGCAGAGCGGCTCCAGGTGGTGTAGGTGGTTCAGCAGCGGCTCCGTGTAGCGGATGTCGCCGTGCTCCGCCCCGCCGAAGTAGTGCTGCGCCCCGATGGGGTTGCTCCAGTCGACGACGGTATACGCGGGACCGCGCGGCAGGTAGAAACGGGCGCTCACGGCGTCGCTCCGTGGATCAGAGCTCGCGAACCTTCACGTCGCGGTACCACACCTTGCCGCCGTGGTCCTGCAAGCCGATGTGACCTCGGCGCGGCAGGTCCTTCCAGGCGTAGTTGAACTTCGTCTTGGTTCCGTCGGGGTTCTGGTGCGGTGTGTCCCACAGGTCCGAGTTCATCGTGCAGATCTCTTCGCCGTTCATCGAGACGCTGATGTGGGGACCTTCGCACTTGAGGACGACGTCGTTCCACTCGCCAGCGGGCTTCATCGTCTGCTTGCTCGGCGGGACAAGCTCGTAGATGGCTCCGCAGTCGTGGACGCCCGTCCGGTCGGGTCCGAACGTGTCGAGAACCTGAATCTCATACCCCGTGTTCACCGGATCGGAGAGGTCGGACCAGCGGAAGAAGATGCCGCTGTTGCACTGAGACGCGATGCGGAAGGAGATGCGGAGCTCGAAGTCCTCGAACGTGTCCTGCGTGTAGAGGTAGCCGCCTCGGTTGACCGTGCACGCGATGGCGTCGCCGTCCACCGTCCAGCCTTCGAGGCTGCCGGTCGCATCCCAGCCGTCGAGCGACTTGCCGTCGAACAGCAGCCGCCATCCGTCGCGCTGCTCCGCCGCCGTGAGCGAGTTCATCGGAATCTCCTTCGGTACGCTCAGGTCATCGCCGGTACGTGCGTTCTCAGGAACCGGACGCTCCGATCCGCAATGGTCTTGGGATCGGGCTTGAAGTCGAAGACCTCGACGGACAGATAGCCGCCGTAGTCGATCTCGCGCAAGGCGGCGACAATCGGCGCGTAATCTACGCCGCCGGAGCCGGGCGCGTAGCCGTTGTCGTCGTTGGCGTGGATGTGCCGCACGCGCGACGCGTGTTTCCGAATCTCGCCGGGGATGTCCAGGTTCTCACGCGACGAGCTATACACATCGACGATCATCTGGAAGTTGGGGTGGTTTACCGCCTCGATGAGACCGGCGGCTTCCGACGGGTTCGTGATGAAGTTCGTCGATTGCCGCGTCAACGGTTCCAGACAGAGCATCACATCCATTTCGCCAGCGAGCTCCGAGCACTCCCGGAAGGTCGCCCGCGCGTACTCGAACGCCTGCTCGCGCGTCACGCCCTCGACGACGTTCCGCTGCTGCGGCGAGCCGATCACCATGAGCTCCCCGCCGAGGTCGGCGCAGAGTCGTGTCAGTTCCATGAGATGATCGCGCGTCCGGGTGCGGAGCGCGGCGTCGGGACCGTTCAGGGAGAGCCCCTTCGGCGATACGAAGAGCCAGTGGAGCCCCACGATGGCGACGCCGATGTCTTCGGCTTCCCGGCGAATTGCTTCGCGGCGGGCTCCATCGATGTCGAATGCGCTCTCGGCGAGCGTGAAGGGAGCCAGCTCGACACCGTCGTATCCGGCATTGGCGGCATAAGCGAACACATCGCGCGTCGTCCAGCCTTCAAAGAGCTCGTTGCAGATCGCCAGTTTCACGTCTGCCCTCCAACGGTGCGTCGGATCGGGTCGAATCTACCAACGCGCACCGCCGCCTGTCAACCGCGCCTTGAGCGCCTCTCTGCGCGGATGCTAGAATCGCGCGGATTCACCGCGGCTGGTGATGAGAGGACACCTCGTGAAAAGAACCACTCCCACCTGTCAGATCGCTCTGCTGGTATCCCTCTTCCTGATCGCGGGCGTCGGTTGCCGGGGCAAGACCGACAAGCCCAAGAGCGCCCCGGCGCAAGTGCTCGTGTTCGGTCGAGGCGCCGATTCGGTGGGACTCGACGCGGCACATGAGGAAGACGGCGAGTCGTTCAAGGTCGCCGAGCTCATCTTCGATACGCTCGTGCAGTATCAGCAAGCATCGACGGACATCGAGCCGGGGCTGGCAACGGAATGGGAGTCCTCGCCGGACGGACTCGTCTGGACGTTCCACCTGCGCGAGGGCGTCCTCTTCCACGATGGCACTCCCGTCGACGCCGAGGCGGTCGTCTTCTCGTTCGAGCGCCAGTACGATCCCGCGCATCCGTACCACAACGTCGGCGGGCCCTACCTGTACTGGACGGCTCTCGGACTCGACGAGATCATCGGGAAGGTGTCCGCTCTCGATTCGAAGACCGTCGAGGTTCGACTCAATCGCGCCTACGCACCGCTGCTGAGCGCCCTCGCCGTTCCCGCGTTCTCGGTCGTCAGTCCAACGGCGTTGCGTCAGTGGGGAGCCGACTTCAAGTCGCATCCGGTCGGATCGGGTCCCTTCAAGTTCGTCGAGTGGCGGCGCGACGACCGGCTCGTGCTGGAACGCAACGACGACTACTGGGGCGGCAAGTCGGCGCTCGACCAGATCGTCTTCCGCTCCATTCCCGACAACGCGGCGCGGCTCATCGAGATCGAGCAAGGAACCATCCACGTCCTCGAATACCCCGACCCGGAGAACCTGGAAGCCATCCGCTCGAACCCCGACCTCGTTCTGATGGAACAGCCCGGCATGACGGTCGGCTACATCGCCCTGAACAACGACCACGCCCCGTTCAACGACCCGCGCGTGCGCCGGGCGATCAACCACGCCGTCAACAAGACCGCCATCGTCGAGAAGCTCTTCAGCGGGCTGGCGGTTCCCGCCAAGAATCCGTTCCCGCCGACCGTCTGGGGCTACAACGACTCGATCCAGGGCTACGAGTACTCGCCGGAAAAGGCGCGCGCGCTGCTCAAAGAGGCGCTGCCGAAGGGCATGGATCGCGAGCTGACGTTCTACGCGCTGTCGGCTCCACGCCCGTATTTCCTGAACCCGTCGCAGGTGGCGCTCGCGGTTCAGTCCGATCTCCAGGCGGTCGGCATCCGCACGCGCATCGAGACGTACGAGTGGGGAACGCACCTGGAGAAGGTGAAGAACGGCGACCACGACCTGGCGATGCTCGGATGGATCGCCGACTACGCCGACCCCGACAACTTCCTCTACTTCAACCTCGACAAGTCGAACGCGAAGCCCCCGGCTGGCAACATCGCGTTCTACCGCAACGACCGCGTCCACGAGCTCCTGGTTAACGCCCAGATCGAGTCGAACCACGAACGGCGCGTCGCGCTCTACGGCGAGGTCCAGCAGATCGTCCACGACGACGCCCCTTGGCTCCCGATCGCGCACGCGCAGAACGTTGTCGTCACGCGACGCAACGTGAGCGGGCTCGTCCTGAACCCGACGTCATGGCGTCATCTGTGGCGCGTGAGCCTGGCTCCCTGACGCTGCCGTGACGGACGACGCTTCACAAGTTGGCGATCTGCCCTTCCGCGAGGCACAGTTAAGGGTGGCTGGCATCGGTGCACTCGCGGCAAGGGAGGTGACGCGTTGACGGCACTAGGAGCAACCAAGACGGGGTCGTTGGAGGACCGCGCGCGGCGCACACCGCCCGGGCAGGTTCTCACCGAGAGGTTTCCCATCCTGACGTACGGACCCACGCCCCGGTTCGATCCCTCGCAGTGGGACTTCCGCATCTGGGGTCTGGTCCAAGAGCCCGTGCGATGGGCCTATGACGAGTTCCACGCCCTGCCCCAGGTGGCGATCACGGCGGACTTCCACTGCGTCACGACATGGAGCCGGCTCGACAACACCTGGGAAGGCGTCCACATCCGCGAAGTGCTCCGGCACGTCGTCATCAAGCCCGAAGCGACCGCCGCGATGGTCCACTGCGACGGCGGCTACACGACGAACCTCACCCTCGACATGCTCATCGATGACGACGTGCTCCTCGCGTATCGGCACGATGGCGAGAACCTGACGCCAGAGCACGGATACCCGCTGCGGCTCGTGGTTCCCAAGCGCTACGCGTGGAAGAGCGCCAAGTGGGCGCGCAGCATCGAGTTCATCGCCAAGAACCGCCCCGGCTTCTGGGAGCGCCACGGATACCACATGGACGGCGATCCGTGGACCGAGGAACGCTACGGCTAGCGAACCAGATGGAGAACAGCTCAGTGCGACACAAGGCGTGCCAGCTCTCCGAACTCCCTGCTGGCCAGTGCCGCGTCATCAACCACGAACGCACCTACATCACCGTCATGCGCCACGGCGAGGAAGTCTACGCGATCAACGATACGTGCCCGCACCTCGGCGGCTCGCTTGGGGCAGGTTGGATGACGGATGAAGGCACCATCGTCTGCCCCTGGCATGGGTGGGAGTTCCGCATGTCCGACGGCGAGGGCGTCTGGCCCGCCGGCATTCAGGTCGAGACGTACCCGGTGCAGATCGAGGGAGACGATATCTACGTCACCCTTGATGAAGCTACCGAATCATCCACGGAGGCCTAGTCGATCCGCGCGCATCGCGGTATGATCGTGCTATAGTCAGTGTGAGACACTCCGGCGGAGCCTACACTCCGTTTATGCGCTCGTCCGACGTGAGACGTGCCGCAAGGCATGACACGGACGTCTCCGAGGACGGGGTGTGACGTTCGGCGGGCGCATCCATCCGGGCGACTCAGCGTGCCGGTGTTGCGAGGGCAAAGCACGCGCGTCGCGCCACCTCGAAGAAAGAGCGAGGGAACCGGTCGTGTATTTCGTCCCCATCCCGGAGAAGTACTATCGCATGTCCGAAGACCGGCTCTCCGAGCGATGCCGGCAAGTCAAGGCTGAGCTCGGCAAGCGTCTGGTCATTCTGGGACACCACTACCAGCGCGACGAGGTCGTCGCCCTGGCGGATTTCGAGGGCGACTCCTTCAAACTGTCGCAGCAGGCGGCGGCGAGACCAGAAGCCGATTACATCGTCTTCTGCGGCGTTCACTTCATGGCGGAGAGCGCTGACATCCTCAGCGCCGACCACCAGAAGGTCATCTTGCCCGACCTCAAAGCCGGTTGCCACATGGCGGACATGGCGGACCTCGAAGCCGTCGAGCAGTGCTGGGCGGACCTCCGCAGCGTCGTCGGTGATACGGTCGCCCCGATCACCTACATGAACTCCGCCGCCGACCTGAAGGCATTCGTCGGCGAGAACGGCGGAGCCGTCTGCACGTCGTCGAACGCGGGAGCCGTCATGGAGTGGGCGTTCGCGCAGAAGCAGCGCCTGCTCTTCTTCCCGGACGAGCACCTGGGCAGGAACGTCGGAGCGGCGCGAGGCATCCCGCTCGACCGCATGCTCGTGTGGGACCCGGAGCTACCGCTGGGCGGGAACACGAAGGAGATGATCCGAAACGCGGACATCCTCCTGTGGCGCGGCAACTGCCCGGTTCACCAGTTGTTCACGACAAAGCACGTCGTCCGGCTCCGTGAGGTGTTCCCGGACATCACGGTGCTCGTTCATCCCGAAGTCGCCTACGAAGTCGCGCAGCTCGCCGACCTGTCCGGCTCGACGGAGTACATCAAGCGCACCATCGAGTCGGCTCCTACGGGCAGCAAGTGGGCGATCGGCACGGAGCTCCACCTCGTGAACCGACTCGCGAAGCAGCATCCTGACAAGTTCATCGTCTCGCTCGATCCGAACCAGTGCCTCTGCACGACGATGAACCGGATCGACCTGCAGCACCTCTGCTGGGTTCTCGATAACCTCGCCGAGGGGCGGGTGGTCAACCAGATCTCCGTCGATCGTGACATCGCCAAATGGGCCGCGGTCGCCCTCGACCGGATGCTCCAGATCGTCTAGAACCCCATCCCTCCCCTAGGGCTGTTCGGCTCTCGGTGGGATGGGAGTTGGGTCTCTGATCCTGTTGACTCATCCGAGAGGAGACTGGAATCATGCAGACCAGGGTGCTCTCCTGCGCGGTGTTCCCCGCAACTGGACGATCCACGCCACCCACAGGGCAAGCGGGCGTTCCTGACCCCTCTCTGACTTCCTCCGAATGCTATGAGCCAGGCGACTCCTGCCTGCCGTTCACTGGGCGGAGAGAAGCAGCGCCGCTCCGCCGCCGAATGGCGCGACGAACTCGCGTCTGCCGGGCGCGACGGGTTCTACTGTAGTCGACTCGCCCCTGACGGGGTGAATCCATTCCGCCGTGAGGGCGCCTCTGGCGTCGGACAGGTCGAGGATCAAGTTCGCGCCGTCTTCGGCATAGGCGATGTAGGTGCTGCCGTCGTCCGCGAGACAGTATCCGCTAGAGGCGAGGTCGGCGCGCGGAACCATCCGACCGAGCTCCACGCGCTCCGCGACGCGGCGCGCGACGCCCATCGCCTGGCGGATGGGAACCCACTCCGGATCGCCCGGCGTGCCGAGAACGGAGCCGTCGTAGGGGTCCATGAATAACGGGTTGTGTCCCCGCAGGAAGCTCCGCCACACCCACGGCACGTGTCCA
>Ga0194120_10007329_pt1 | contig 15137 bp, 9 predicted proteins | sample TA2MahCa65mmetaG_FD_148642 | JGI IMG/M metagenome (GOLD analysis project Ga0194120, IMG submission 148642) | Freshwater microbial communities from Lake Tanganyika, Tanzania - TA2015019 Mahale Deep Cast 65m | ecosystem: Environmental > Aquatic > Freshwater > Lake | place: Tanzania: Lake... | reverse complement strand
CGTGCGCCAGCATGCTGACCGGCACGCCGACCGAGCCACAGCGCATCATTTCCTCGACGAATATCGCCGTGTACCAAAAGTCCATGCCGCCGCCGCCATAGGCTCGATCGAGACGAAGGCCGAGAAAGCCGAGGGCGCCGACTTTCTGGAAAAGCTCGCGAGGAATTTGACCGGCGGCTTCCCAGGCGAGCGTGTTTGGCAGAATTTCGCGTTCGACGAAGCCGCGCAAGGAGCGACGGAAAATCTCGTGCTCTTCGGTCTTCGGAAACGGCATCTTGCAAGCTCTCCCCCCGACATTTTTCTCGCGGTCTTGGCGCCGCGATTTAAAAAACGCGCGAACCGTATCAAGTGACAGTTATGCTCACATAATGAGTAATACCCATTTTGTCAATATGACGAATTGCCTGAGCATGCCAACGAATGCCCATCCGGCTCCTTCTGCCGCCGAAATCCGATCCGACGCAGAGGTCCAAGAATGGTTAAGGACGATCGCCGACCAGTCCCCGTCTCGGATTCGAAATAGCAGCGACCGCTCTTGCCCCCTTATTGAGCGGAGACGGTCACTCCCCTAGATCGAGAATTGGGGGTGTGGTCGTTCGTATGACCGACACCCGACCGAAAGGCGGAAGTATTGGGCGGATGCGAACTGAAGTGGACCCCGGATTTGGGACCGGTTGACCAATTGGAATTTGGGCCGTTGCGTCGCGATCGACGGAGCGGAGAATGAATCGGAGAACGAAACGGAAGATCGACGCGGCGCTGAAGGCGAGGATGGCGTTGGAGGCGCTGCGGCAGCAGGAGAGCATTGCGGAGCTGGCGCAGCACTACGAGGTTCGCCCCAACCGGAATTACGCCTGGAAGAAGCAGCTGCAGGAGCGGGCGGCGCGGGCATTCGATCCGGGGGTGGGGCGGGACGACGAAAGCACGCGCGAGCGCGAGATCGAGAAGCTGCACGCCAAGATCGGCCAGCTGACGGTGGAGAGAGACTATTTAGCGCGGAGGTCCGGCAGATGAGCGCCCCGGACCGCCGAGCGTTGCTCGACCGCGACCACGACGCGTTGTCGATCCGGCGACAGTGCAGGCTGTTGAGCGTGGCGCGCTCGGGCATCTATCGGACGCCGCGAGCGGTCGTTGCGGCGCGCGCTGAGCGCAGATGTCGATCCCTACCATGCCGAGCGAAATCGCCAGGGGAAGGGCAATGTTCTGCTGGTCCCTCGGGCGCGGGATCGGCAGCGCGTGGGATCCGTGGGGTGCCATGAGCGATGGGGCGGGCTCCTGCGCTACTACCATCGAAAGGCGGCATGATGGCCCTATGCTCGGACCCGTTTCTTGGCCTTACGGGATTAACAATGAAATGAACGGTGCGACAGATTTTCCGGCACCCCGCAGCAAATTCTTGCTCTAGATCAATGCGCCTATTCGCGGAAAAGCCAAATTGCACCTGCATCGAACCGGGTTCTCGAAGCGAGGTGCGAATGGTTCAGGTGACTGCTCAAGACCCGTATCTCATCGTCGGGCGCGACGATTTTTCCGCGTCGACCTACGCCCTGACCGTGCGCCATCCGATGATGGCCAAGGCCGCACGGCCGGGCCAATTCGTCATCGTCATGTCCCGCGAGGACGGCGAGCGCATCCCTCTTACCATCGCCGATTTCGACCGCGACCAAGGAACCATCACCTTGGTCATCCAGGCGGTCGGTAAGACCACCAAGGAAATGCAGCGAAACTGCGTGGTCGGGACCCGCCTCTACGCTCTGGTCGGTCCGATGGGGATTCCCAGCGTTCTCGGCGAGGCCAAGACCGTAGTCTGCGTGGGCGGCGGCTTGGGCGTCGCTCCGATCTATCCCATCGCCCGCGGGTTCAAGGAAAAAGGCGCTTGCGTCGTCGGGGTGATCGGGTTCCGCACCGAAAGCCTGGCCTTCTGGCAGGACAAGTTCAAGGCCGCCTGCGACGAGGTGATCCTTTGCACCGATGACGGCTCGGCCGGGATCAAGGGCTTCGTCAGCGACGGCATCCGACGGGCGATCGCGAGCCGCCGCGACATCGACGAGGTGATGGTGATCGGGCCGCCGGCGATGATGAAGGCGTGCTCGGACGTCACCCGGCCCCACGGCATCAAGACCGTGGTCAGCCTCAATCCCATCATGGTCGACGGCACCGGCATGTGCGGCGGCTGCCGGGTCAAGATCGGCGACCAAGTCAGGTTCGCTTGCGTCGACGGGCCGGAGTTCGACGCCCACAAGGTCGATTTCGACGATCTGACGACTCGCCTCAGGCGCTACGCCGAGCAGGAGCGGACCGCGGTCCGGCGCTGGTCGGAAAACTGCCGCATGCGCGAGGAAACGGCATTGGAGCTTCCGCCGGCCGTCGCTGCCGAAGTCGTGGAGTGGCCGGATCCTTTCGACGATGCGCGGGGCGGGTGAGGGAGGGGCGGATGGCCAAGAAACGCACGATCCGCTCCATTCCCCAAGAGCGCACGCCCATGCGCGAATTGGATGCCAAGGGCCGCATCGCCAATTTCGAAGAGGTCAATTGCGGCTACACCGTCGCCGAGGCGGCGAGGGAATCCGAACGCTGCCTCCGCTGCCCGGAGGAACCCTGCGTCAAGGGCTGCCCGGTCAACATCGACATCCCCGCATTCATCGAGGCGATCGGGAACGAAGACTACCGCGGCGCCTACGACACCATAGCCGCAAGCAATTTGCTGGCCGCAGTCTGCGGCCGGGTCTGTCCCCAGGAGAACCAGTGCGAAGGCGTCTGCGTGGTGGGCGAGACCCTCGAGCCGGTGGCGGTCGGGCGGCTCGAGCGCTTCGTCGGCGACATGGCCATCGCCGAGAGATGGAGCAATCTCCCCTACATCGAGCCGAACGGCTTCCGCGTCGGCGTGGTCGGTTCGGGCCCGGCCGGCATGGCCTGCGCCGCCGACCTTGCCAAGGCAGGCTGCGACGTCACCGTCTACGAAGCGTTCCACCAAGCGGGCGGCGTCCTCAAATACGGCATACCCGATTTCCGCCTGCCCAATTCCGTGGTCGATGCCGAGATCGACAATCTCCGCAAGCTGGGCGTCAAGTTCGAATGCAACACCTTGGTCGGGCGGCTGTTCACCGTCGAGCAGATGGTGACCGAACTCGGCTTCGACGCGGTGTTCGTAGGCACTGGCGCGGGCTATCCCGCCATGTTGGGCATCCCCGGGGACTCGCTCAACGGCGTGCTTTCGGCCAACGAGCTTCTCACTCGCTGCAATTTGATGCGGGCCAAGGATTTCCCCAATCGCGACACGCCACTGCCCACCGGCAGCCGGGTCGCGGTGATCGGCGCCGGCAACACCGCCATGGACGCCATGCGGGTCGCGCTTCGCCTGGGCGCCGAGAAGGTCCATTGCATCTACCGCCGCTCGCGCACCGAATGTCCGGCCCGAGCGGAGGAGGTCCATCACGCCGAGGAAGAAGGCATCGCGTTCCATTGGCTGACCAATCCGGTCGCGGTGCTCGACGACGGCAAGGGCAACGTCCGCGGCATGCGATGCGTGCGGATGGAGCTTGGCGAACCCGACAGCTCCGGGCGGCGGCGACCGATTCCCGTCGCCGGCAGCGAATTCGAGTTCGAGGCCGACCTGATCGTCTTCGCGATCGGCACCAACGCCAATCCTATCATCGGGCAGACTTCCGGCCTGAAGCTCGACAAGCGCGGATACATCGCCACCGACGACGATCTGGCGACGTCGCTGGCGGGAGTCTATGCCGGCGGCGACATCGTCACCGGGGCGGCGACGGTGATCGAGGCGATGGGGGCTGGACGCAAGGCCGCCCGAAGCATCAAGCGCTATCTGCGCCTGCGCGATCTCGGTCCGACCGCGCCCGCGGCCGAGACGCGGGATAGCCTGTTTGGGATCGACGCGGGCGAGCGGAGCTTCCGCCGGGTGCGGACGGCGTGAGGCAAGGAACGGTGCGAGGCGCCAAGCCATGAACGATCATGTCGCGGTCACTGCCTTGGACGGGAACGTCCCGGCGGATTCAGCCGGAGGGGCTGCCAAGGTCGCGGCCATCCTTAAGGAACACGTGGTCGAGATCGTCAGCGACTCCGGCGAGGGCGCTCAGCGCTGCGGTCAATCCTTCGGCGGCATCGCGGCACGGATGGGCAACGGGGTTTGGACGGTCGAGATCATCCCGGCCGAGATACGACCGCCCGCCCGCAGCGTTGCCGGCGCAAGCGGCAACCGAATCCGCATCGGCTCCTGGCGGGTCACCAATTGCGGCAACGAAGTCGATCTGGTGGTCGCCTTCAACGAGCAGGTTCTGCTCGGACGCGTGCGCGGCGGCGATCTCAAGCCCGACTGCACCATTCTGCTCGAAAGCATGTGGCGCGAACATCGGGATCCGGCGATATCGGCCGCCTATGTCGAGACCCACGACCGCCTGATCGCCGCGGGCTATCGCGTCTACGAAATCCCGATGGAGCGGGAGTGCCGGAAGATCGTGGCCGACGCCCAGCGCGGCAAGAACATGTTCGCCCTGGGCATGCTGTGCAGCGTCTACAGCCTCGACCTGCGGATCGCCCGCGACCAGATCGCGCTGACCTTCGGCAAAAAGGAAGCGAACGTCATCGAGACCAACCTCCGTCTGATGGAGGCCGGCTACGGCTGGGCCGAGCGCAATCTCGACTTCAAGTACCGCGTCCCCGCCGCCAAGTCGCGCGAACCGCAGGTGGTCATCAACGGCAACACGGCGCTCGCTCTCGGCATTCTTGCCTCGGGCATGGAGGTCTGCGCCATGTACCCGATCACCCCGGCCACTTCGGCCTCGCATTATCTCAGCGACGTGTTCGAGAAGATCGGCGGGGTACTGCATCAGGCGGAGGACGAGATCGCCGCCTGCGCTTTCGCCATCGGCGCCTCCTACGCCGGCAAGTGCGCCGTCACCATCACCTCGGGCCCGGGCTATTCCCTCAAGCAGGAAGCGATCGGCCTTGCCGCCATGGGCGAGATTCCGTTGGTCGTGGTTAACGTCCAGCGCGGCGGTCCCTCCACCGGGCAGCCGACCAAGGCCGAGCAGGGCGATCTGTTGACTGCCATTTTCGGCAGTCACGGCGACGCCCCCAAGGTGGTGATGGCGCCTGGAACCATCGAGGACTGCTTTTATTCGGTCATCACCGCCCGCAAGATCGCGGAGACCTTCAACATGGTGGTCGTAGTGCTGTCCGACGCCAATCTGGCGACTTCCCAGCAGCCCTTCCCCCGTCCCAAATTCACCGACGATTGGCTGGCGCCCCCGATCGACCAGAGCGAAACGCCCAAGGATCTCAGGCCCTATCAATGGGACCACGACACCGGCCTGGCCCGTCGCCTGGTGCCCGGCCAGCCGGGCGGGATGCATACTCTGACCGGCCTCGCCCATAACGAGATGAGCCAGGTCGCCTACGAACCGGAAGTCAACCAGCAAGGCATTCGCGCCCGCAGTCTCAAGCTGGCGGCCTTGCAGAAGTCCCTGAAGCTGCCGCCGCTGTTCGGCGATCCCAAGGGCGATCTCCTGGTCATCGGCTGGGGCAGCACCAAGGGCACGATCGAGGAAGCGGTCGAGGGTCTTCGGGCCGAGGGCCATCGCGTCTCGTCGCTGCACCTGACCTTTCTGCAACCGCTGCCCTCCGGCCTCAAGGAGGCGATGCAGGGCTTCAAGCGGGTGATGACCGTCGAGGGCAACTGGTGCGACGACCCGGCGGACCGCATCATCGACGAGAACAACCGGCGCTATTCGGCTTTGGCCACGCTCCTGCGCGGGCGCTACCTGGTCGACGTCGATTGCTGGGGCGAGGTCAAGGGCCAGCCGATCAAGCCCGCGACCGTCCGCCATGTCCTTCTCGAACGGCTGCCCAAGCGGCGAAAGGCGGCGTCATGAGCACTGCCACGGAATGCCTGCTCAAGCTCTACGACGAGCACCACCAGCTCGAGGATTACCAGGGCGGCGTGCCGCGCTGGTGTTCGGGCTGCGGCGACAACGCCATCCTTGCCGCCGTCCAGCGGCTCTGCCGCGACCAGGGTCTGCGGCCGGAAAAGACCGTATTCGTGTCCGGGATCGGCTGTTCCAGCCGTTTTCCCCACTACATGAAGACCTACGGCTTCCACGGCATCCACGGCCGCGCTTTGCCCATCGCCGAGGGTATCAAGATGGCGCGGCCCGACCTCGACGTCTTCGTCAATACCGGCGACGGCGATTGTTGCAGCATCGGCGCGGCGCATTGGATCCACGCCATCCGCTACAACATGAACATGACGGTGATGCTGCACGACAACCAGATCTACGGTCTCACCAAGATGCAGGCTTCGCCGACCTCGCCCAAGGGGATCAAGAGCAACACCACGCCGCGCGGGGCCTATCTCGACGGTCTCAATCCCCTCGCCGTGACGCTCGGGGTGCAGAATGTTTCTTTCGTCGCCCAGGCAGTCGATTGGATTCCCGAGATGCTCTACGACATCGTCTCGGCCGCCTACCGCCACAAGGGCTTTTCCTTCGTCCGCATACTCCAGCGGTGCCCGGAATGGGTGCCGAAGATGTTCGAACCCTGGATCCAGGACCCCCAGCGAACCCTGCTGCTGCACGGCGACAACGGACTCGAAATCGGTCCGGCGATGGCGCGCATCTACCGCAACCAGCGCAAACACGATTGCTCCGACATCCATGCGGCGCGGGAGATCGCGTCGATGACCGATCCGATCCCTGTCGGCATCCTCTATCGCGACGAAAACGTGCCTGTCTACGAGAACCTGCGGCATGCCGGGCAATTGCGTTCGCCGGCTTTTGTGCGCAAGGGTCTCGAGGCGGAATTCGACAAATTCACGGTCTGGCCGGAGGGCGGCGCCGAGGCGCCCCCGCAGGTCGCATCGGCATAGGGACGAGCGCCATGGCGGCGATGGAATCGGAACACCGGGCGCAGATCGCCTTTCACCTGAGCGGCCGCAGGGGAGGCGGCCCGGCGCAATCGTTGGTTGCCGCCGGACTGCGTCCGGCGCTGATGGCCGGGCACCGCGACCTTGCCAAGCTGCGCTACGATTTTCCGCTGATCCTGCTATCGGGCAAGGATGGCGAAACGGTCAAATCCCTCACCGACCTGTTCGACCAACTTCTCGATACCATCGCCAAGGGATCGGACGGGGAGCGTCTGCGCCGTCACGCCCTCAGGCTGGAGTTGGAGATCCGCGCCCTTGCCCAGCAGGGGTTGAGCGGAACGCTCGCCGGACTCTGGGATCGCGCAGCAGGAAGCCTGCACGCCCATGACGATACCGCAGTCCAGGACAGCCTGCGCCGGTTGCGCGCGGCGCTGCGCGTGGACGGCGAAGTGATCGACTGCGACCGGGCGATGCCCTATCGCCTGATCCATCATCTGTGGGCCTTGGCCAACGCTACCAAGGCCCGGGCGGCGCGGGCCATCATCGACCGCTTGTTGGTCAAGCTCGGCGAGATTCTAGTCTCGGATTTCCTCCATTCGGATCTGGGCTTGAGTGCCGAGCGCCTGGCCGCCGGCATCGGTTCCGCACAACACGCCCACTTCGATTTCCCGACCCTGTCGACTCTCCTCAAGGGCGCTTCGCCCAAGACGCCCCTTGCCGAAGGCCGCCGCCGGCGGATCGAGGGTTTGATCGCCATCCTCAAGGACCAGCGCTTCTTCGGCGACCCTGCCGCCAAGACTTCGATTGCCTATGAATACGCATTCGAGGATTGCGCCCAGGCGGCCGAAGCCTTCCGCCAACGCCTGCCGGAAATGACTGCCCTGTCCAAGGCCATGGCCGTGGCAGGACTCGAGGTCGACGGCCGCTACAACGAGGCGCGGCACGACGCTTTTTTCGCCGAATATGGCGCCGGGGGGCTTCTACCCGAGGATGCCGCTTTCTTCCCCGACTATTTGATCCGAGCGAGGGCTCCGGAGCTGCCGCAACTGCTCGCGGCTTTCGCAGCCGGGCTGCCGGCCAAGGTCCTGGTCCAAGTGGACGATCTGCTCGACGATCCGCCCAAGGCCGGCGGACGAGTCGCCTTCGCCCTCGCCGCCAAGCAGCTCGCCGCGACCGCGCTCGGGATCGGCGGGGTCTTCGTTCTGCAATCGCCGAGTTCAAACCTCTACCGTCTGCGCGACAGCTTGGCCAAGGGCCTGGTCGGGGGAGGGCCCGCGATCTTCAACATCTACTCGGGGGCCGGCGCGGATGGGGCCTTGCCGCCCTATCTTGCCGCCGCGGCCGCGCTGGAGGCGCGCGCGTTTCCCGGATTCGTTCACGATCCCGCCTGCGGCCCCGATCTCGCCTCCCGCTTCGCCCTGCACGGCAATCCCCAACCGGAGCGCGACTGGCCGCTTCACGACTTCGCCTACGAAGACGCGGCGCAGCAGAGGGTAGTCGAGCGTCTGCCCTTCACTTTTGCGGACTTCGTCGCCTGCGACGACCGCTATGACGGACATTTCGCCCCGGTCGAGCCGAACAAGGCCAACGGCCATCTTGCTTCGGTCGCCGATTTCCTTGCCGACGACACGTCCGATCGCGGCGGCGCGCTTCCCACGCTTGCCATGGTCGACGGCGCGGATCGCCTGTGCCGGGTGATCGTCGACGATCGTCTGATCCGCGAGGCGCGGCTCTGTCGCGATATGTGGCGGTCGCTGCGGGAGTTGGGCGGCGTGCGCAACTCCCATGCCGAGCGCCAAGTGGCCAAGGAACGCGCCGCCTGGGCCGAAGCCACGCGGCAGACGGCCGATGCGCCCAAGATCGCGGCCGCCGCCGAGGCCAAGGCTCCCGCCTCGTCCCCTGCTCCGGCGATAGCGGAACCCGAGCGGTCTTCGGACGAAGCCTACATCGAGACGCCGCGCTGCACGACCTGCAACGAGTGCACCCAGATCAACGCCAAGATGTTCGCCTACAACGAGAACAAGCAGGCATATATTGTCAATTCCGATGCCGGCACCTACCGGCAACTGGTCGAAGCCGCGGAAAGCTGCCAAGTCGCGATCATCCATCCCGGCAAACCGCGCGATCCCGACGAACCGGGTATCGACGAACTCCTCAAGCGTGCCGCGGCCTTCGCCTGAGGCGGGGTCTCGACAAAATTGACCTATCCGATGCCGCGGTTAGTTTCGCCGTCGCGGTCGCCGGATATCTGGCAGGAACCGCCGCCCCTCGGCGACCATGAAATCGCGCAAGGCGCCGGCCGCGGGCCAGCATCGGCCCGTCCTACATCGCCTCGATCCGCCGTCCCTGGATGCCGGTCTATTCGGGCGACCAGATCGCCGAATGCAACCGCGTCATCGCGCGGTAACTCATCTTTCCAGCGGCTGTCTAGGGCATGATCGATCTGTCTCGAACCATGTGGTTCAAGACAGATCGATCATGCCCTAGGTCGAGCCGCTCGCACTTCCTGCGCAAAGCCCGAACCTGAATGCCTACGCCGAGCGCTGGGTCCGGTCGGTCAAGGAGGAGTGCCCGTCGAGGCTGGTCCTGTTTGGCGAGCGGTCGTTGCGGCGCGCGCTGAGCGCAGATGTCGATCCCTACCGTTCCGAGCGAAATCGCCAGGGGAAGGGCAATGTTCTGCTGTTCTCACGGGCGCGGGATCGGAAGCGCGCGGGATCCGTGCGGTGCCATGAGCGATGGGGTGGACTCCTGCGCTACTATGATCGACCGGCGGCATGATGGACCTGGCCCAGACCAGTTTCTTGGCCTTACGGGAACAGAGGCGCGATTCTACAAAGGAGAGGTCTGACTACGTCATCCCTTGACTCTCGGCTGAACGGAGCTTGGCTCCGTCCCCGCTTGGCGACATGAACTCCGAACCCTTTCCATTCGCTTATTCTGGGCCGAAATATGCGCCAAGGAAAACGCCGCCGGAAAGAAACCCGGCGGCGCGTTATGCAAGCTTATTCACACGTGGTTCACACGATCGGCCTCGGCTTCAGGCTCATGTGGGTGAACGAGGTCTTGTACTTGGATTCGCCCACCTTCCGCAGGGTGCCGCGGCCGAGCTTATAGCGGTAGTTGTTGGTGATCGGGTCCGGCACCGCCGAAACCACCGCGTTGCCCGGCGAGGTGGTGAAGTTGAAGTTGGTCTTCGCCACGCCTTCCCTAATCTCGTCGCTGACAATGGCCACCGCCTGAAACCTGGCTTCGGTGGTAACGATGTGGCCATCCTTCATCAACTGATTGAAGGTGAGGTCGGCGTCGAGCACGCCTTGCGGCTGGCCCATCTGAACATAGACCGAGTCGTTGTAGACCTCGACCCAGTCCCCGCTTTCGATGCCGCGGGCCTTGGCGTCGTTGGTGTTGACGATCAGGAAGTTGGCCGGCCAGCGGTGCATCAAGTAAGGCTTGCGCAGATCGTCGAAGCCCGACTGCCAGCTTTCGTTGATGCGGCCGTTAGTGACCCAAATTTCGCCCTTGTCGGCGCGCGGCTTGACCGCATCGTAATACTGAATCCAGCCGGCGAATTTCCACGGCGACTTCAGGAGAATCGCCTTACCGCTGTGCGTGCCGAAAGCATAGAGCCACTGGCCCTGCACCTCCTGCCCCTCGATCTCGCCCCAATTGTTGGCGGGGTCGTGCAAGCGCTTGGTGCCCACCAATTGGCCGTCGCGCACGCGAATCGGGGTCTGAATGCCGGTGGTGCCGTAGGTCCGCAACAGTTCGTGGCCCTTTTTCTTCATCTCCTTGGCCTTGACGACCAGGGGATGATAGTTGAGCACGCCGCCCCGGCCGTAGCGCGCCGCTTCCTCGAACACGTCGTTCGAGTCCTTCCAGTCGTAGCTGGCGAAGCCCATCTTCTGAGCGAACTTTTGGACCTGCCACCAGTCCGGCTTGGCTTCGCCGGGGGCGTCGTAGAACTTGGCGTACAGCCTCAGCCGCCGCTCCGAATTGCAGCGGGTGAAATTCTCCTCGCCCCAGGTCGCCGCCGGCAGGACGATGTCGGCGATCTCGGTGTTGATCGGATGGACCGGATAGATGTCCGAATCCACCAGCACCATGCCACCCGAGTCGACCCGCAGCTTGAGGACTTCGAAGATCTCGTCGCGGTTCAGGCTGGCGATCTGGAACGGGCTCTGCCGGGTCTGCTTGAAGAACGCCTCCTGCAAGGCGTTCGACGCCATCATCGCCTGTACCCAGGTGGTGCCGAACACCCAGACGAACTTCGCCTCGTTATTCATCACCCAGCGGTCCAGGTTGAAGCTTTTCTTGCGGCGGCCCGGATACTTCTCGGGATCGAGCCAGCCGGAGCCGCCGCCGGCGCTCATCATGCCGCGCTGGTGGCCGCCGCCGCGCGAGATCACGCGGCCGGGGCGGTTGCCCGCGCCGCAGATCAAGCCGAGCGCGGCGATCGACGCCGTGTTCATGTAGTTATTGGACCAGTAGTTGCCCTTTTCGATCATGAACGAGGTCTTGGGCTTGGTTCCGTCCGCCTTCGGCTTGGCGATCATCTCGGCGCACTTGCGGATGTCCTCCGCCTTGAGCCCGGTGATCTTGGCCGCGACGTCGAGCTTGCTCTCCTCGGCGCCGAGAATGAACTTCTTGTAGTCGGCCCAATCGCTCTGCCATGTGCCCCAAGTGGTGCGCCACTGCCAACCGGTGTTGCGGGTGCCGCGGCCGTAGCCGGAGTCGACTTCCCATTGGTTGGCGATCCATTTGTCGATGAACTCCTGGTCCTGCCAGTTGTTCTCGATGATGATCCGCGCCAGCGCCATGTGCAGCACCGTGTCGGTGCCGGGCGCGATCGGCAGCCACAAACCGCCGTGCTCGATACCGTAAGCCACGCCCATGGTCTTGTGCGGGGTGACGAAGATCATCTTCTTGTCCCCGGGCATCAGCCACTGGGTGAACAGGGTCGTCTTGGTTTCGTAGGGATCGACGCCCGACATGAAGGCGACCTCGCAATCGCCCCAGTCCTCGTAGGAAGCGGAGAAGGAATCGATGCCGGCGTCGTCCAGACCGGTGGCGTCGTTGGTATTCGAGCACTTGTCGTGCGGCGCCACCGAGGGCGTGCCGATCGACGTCATCGCCAGCTTGGTGATGGCGTAGGTGTTCTCGAAATATTGATAGGAGTACATCTTCACCGCCCAGGCGTGTTCGCCGTACTTGGCGAGCACGTATTTGGAGATGTCGGCCATGACGTCGATGGCCAAGTCCCAAGAGACCGGGGTCAGCCGGCCCTGGACCCGGATCATGGGGTGCTGCAGCCGCTCGCGGGCGAGGTTCCCGGGATTGAAGCACTTCTGGGCGAGAGTCCCGCCGCGAATCGAATGGTTGCCGCCGACGTTGACGACGGTGGCGTCGAAATCGGGGATCACCAGCACGTGGTGGGGCCTGCCCCTGTGCCTGACCACATTGTGCTGGCCGGGGCTGGCCCACTTGCCGGTCGCGGCGGAATGGGGGAAGTCGGTCTTGAAGGCGTTCTCGGCCGCCTTGGTTCCGCCCTCCTTGCCGACCGGCCAGCGGTAGACCTTGTAGCCGCAGGCAACGGTGCAGTAGTCGCACGCGGTGGTGAACACGTCCGCGTCCTTGGGCGGCAGCGGTACGTGGTCCTTGGCGAACACGCCGAAGGTCTTGGCGAAGTCCTGGGTGCTCATGATTGCCTCTCTCAAGCCAAGTTGGAAAAGTGGCCGTAAACCAGGCCCATGACGCCGACGGCGAAAATGTCGTCGCCTGCAACCTCAAGCACGATCTGAGGCAGGCTTTCCGTGGCGTGCCCGGACACCACCATGCCATGGCGGGTGAGATCGAAAGTGGTCAGGTGCAGGGGACAAGGCCCGAGCACCTGATGGGCGTCCTTGTATGTGCCATTCATGGGAGCGCCCATATGGGCACAGAGCTGGTTGAAGGCGACCACGTCCTTCTGCGGGCCTACTCCGCCGCCGGCGGCGACCCCCAATTTGACCAGCATGTTGCTGACGTCCTTGTTTGGGTAGGCGAACTCGATCGGCTCGCCTTTCTTGAGTTGGGACAGGCTACCGATCTTCTGGCGCGGATACTCTGCCTTGATCGCCTGCATTTGCTGGGCGTAGGCGAGGCCGGGCATCCCGGCGAGCGTCACCACCGTGACGGCGCCGCCGCCGGCCACAAGCATCTGGCGGCGACTCATGCAACCGAACCCCTCGGCCGGGTGCTCGCGTGTCGTCGTCTCGTTCGTGTTCATGGCGCGTGCTCCTCTCACTTCATGACCTGATATTCGGGCAGCTTGGGCGGCTTGACGATCAAGGGCTCGTCCATGCTGAGGGCGTTCAGGAATTCGACCAGATCCTTCTTTTCCTGGTCCGTGAGCCCGAGTGGTTTGATCAGCGGCGATTTATTGGGACCCGGCCCACCGCCGACGTCATAAAAGTCGACTACATCCTCGAGCGTGTAGAGAATGCCGTTGTGCATGTAGGGCGCCGTGTACTTCAACTCGCGCAAGGACGGCGTGCGGAACTTGCCGATGTCCTTCGGGTTCTTGGTTCCGTAGTAGAGCCCCATGTCGAGCGCGGCGTCGCGGTAGCCAGGCTCGGTGATGCCTTTCTGGTAATGCTGCCACCGATGGGTGATTTGAAAGAGCGGCTCGGTCCTGAAAACCTCGTTCTCCGGAACGCCGAGGGAATAGAACCGTTGATCGGATGCCAATGGTCCATTGTGGCACTGGATGCAGCCGGCCTTGCTGTTGAAGAGGGCCATGCCGCGGACGGCGGCCACCGAGAGCGCGGCCTTGTCGCCCTTCAGGTGGCGGTCGAAGGGAACCTTCGCCGGGTCGGACACGATGGTCCGCTGGAAGGCGGCAATGGCCTGGTAGGCGTGCGTCATGCGCGGCCAATCGGTCCCGAAGACCTTCTTGAACTCAGCCACGTATTCCGGAATGAAACGAAGCCGCATCTCCATCAACGAGGGATCGCCGTTGCCGGCGACGTTGCCTTCGGCAGCAGCCGGAGCCTGGGCCTCCAGGCTGGTGACGCTTCCTTCCCAGAACAGCTTGTTGTAGTAGGCCGAGTTATAGATAGTTTGCGAATTCCGCCAGTGCTGGGTGCCGGGATAGCCGCGTGAGATTTCGCCGCCGTCGCCCCAACCCTGCTCCGGCAAGTGACACGCCGAGCAGGGCGAGCTGGCATCGCCGCTCAAACGCGAGTCGAAGAACAGCTTCTTGCCCAATTCGACCTTCTCGGGCGACATGGGGTTGTCGGCCGGGGCCGAAACCGCGGGGAGAAGAGCGAGCGGCGGGAACTTCTTCGCCGCCGGCCGGGCGGCGGATTTCTTGGTCTCGGCCGCGACCACACCGTCGATGCCGACCGCGCAGACCGCCAGGGCGGCGGCCATGCCGACAACGACCCGCGCGATAACGGAAAATGTCGTCTTGGTCATGTTCGCCTCCATCAGTTCTTGCCGAATTGGCGGGCTTTGTACGCGGGCATCTTGGGCGCCTCGACCACGACCGGATCGCCGCTCAAGGTTTCGAGGAAGGCCAGCAGGGCTTGCTTCTCCGCTGCCGAGAGATTTAGCGGCTTCAACTCGCCGCCCTTGCCGCCGCCGCGGTCGTAGAAGTCGATCACTTCAGCGAGCGTCTTGAACATGCCGTTGTGCATGTAGGGCGCGGTGTGTTTCAGTTCGCGCAAGGACGGCGTGTTGAACTTGCCGACGTCCTTCGGGTCCTTGGTGATGGCATAGGACCCGACGTCGGTCCGCGCATTCATGTAGTTCGGCATGCCGCTGGTCGCGTAGTGGCGCAGCATGGTGATCGCCCGGAGCGGCGTGTTCCAGACCTCCGGGTTTTCCGGCACGCCGGTCCTGTGGAGCTTGCCGTCGGCAAGCGTCGGTCCGTTGTGGCACGAGATGCAGTTGGCCTTGCCCTTGAACAGGGCGAGACCCTCCTTAGCCTCGGCGCCGATGGCGCCGGCGTCGCCCTTCAGAAAGCGATCAAACGGCACGTTCTTTGACTGAACGCTTTTCACGAACTCGCCGACCACGCCGTAGACGCGCATGCCGTTGATGTCGTCGCCTTTCTTGACGGCCTTCTCCCACATCTCCACGTATTCGGGAACCTGCTTGAGGCGCTCCTGCATCAGGCGGCTGTCCATGTTCATGGTGTGGGATTCGGTGATCATGTCGCGCACCAAGGTGCCGACATCGGAGCCGTCGAGGCGGCCGTCCCACATGAACCGCTTGC
>Ga0194120_10007316_pt1 | contig 15151 bp, 9 predicted proteins | sample TA2MahCa65mmetaG_FD_148642 | JGI IMG/M metagenome (GOLD analysis project Ga0194120, IMG submission 148642) | Freshwater microbial communities from Lake Tanganyika, Tanzania - TA2015019 Mahale Deep Cast 65m | ecosystem: Environmental > Aquatic > Freshwater > Lake | place: Tanzania: Lake... | reverse complement strand
TGCGACGCACCGGCGCGCCGACGCAGCGGAAGCCGGCGCCGAGCGGCGCGAGCACGCTGCTCGTGCCCCACATCAACAGGCCCTGTCGGTTGTTCAGCACGTTCGCCGCGCGCACGACGAGGTCGTCGGGAGCGCCGAGGGTGGCCGAGCCCGTGGCGGAGATCGAGGGAGTGCAGCCGATGCTGTTTTGCAGCGGCAGGCAGAAGCTGGAGCCACGGCAGTCGCACTCGTCGGGCTGGCCGTTGAGGTCGCTGTCGGGGCTCGTGCCGCTGACGAGCTCGCAGGCGTCGTCGCTCCCGTTGCCGTTGCAGTCGGGCACGCTGCGCCAGAATACGCGCAGCAGATTCGCGCCGCTGGCCGTGGGGCTGCTCGCCGCGTCGGCGTACAGGTCGGTGAAGTAGAGCCCGTCGGGGCCGGCTTCGAGTCCACACACGGTCGCGCGCCGCGATCCGGTGTACTCGACGAACGGAATCGGCCCCGCGACGAGCGCTCCACTGCCGTCGAGGATCCACTCGGTGATGCGCTTGCCTTGGGAATTCTGCCCGTTGGCGTAGGTCGGACCGGACTCGGTGACGAACGCTCGATCTTGATGCGCCGCTGGAAAGCCGCTGCCGCCGAAGGTGGCGAGTTGCACGAACGCGACGTTCACGGGGCCGACCGCCGGATTCCAGTTCTTGAGCGCGAAGTTCGTCATCGATGCGTCGCTGCCGTCCCACAGGTAGTTGCGCCCCATGACGAGCTTCGCGAAGCGGTCGATACTCGGACCATTCTCGACCATGTAGTGCGCGCCGTCGCTCGCGCGCCACTCGCCGCCGAAGGGGTTGCGCACGCCGTACGCGTACACGTAGTCGCGCGCCGTGATTCCGTCGGCCGCGCTGTAGAACGGGTTGCTCGGCACCGGAGCGCCATCGAGCCGCAGGCGCAGGATCTTGCCGCGGAACGAGCTCAAGTTCTGGCTCGTGGCGGCGTCGAATCCGTCGCCCATGTGGCACAGCAGCGTTCCGTCGGGGAGCAGCGTCAAGTTCGAGATCTGGTGCGATTGACCCTGCGTCTCGCCAGGCATGTCGAGGATCGTCGTGGCGAGAGCGGCGGTGCGCCCGCCGTCGGTGCTCGAAAAGCGCACGAGCTTGGGGTTGTGGTTGGCCGGATTCGCGATCGGCGCGTAGAGCATCGCCGCGATCACGTCGCCGCTCGCCGGATCGACGACGATGCCCGTGACGCCTTGCTCGCCCGAGCCGGGGAATGCGCTCGTCGGGTTGAAGTTGAGCAAGTTGCTCGCGTAGGTGCCGACGCTGCGATTGCGGTAGACGACCTTGATTTTGCCGTGCAGCTCCGTGACGTAGAGCAGCGGATCCGTGGGGGCGGCGCCCGCATTTGGCTTGAAGGCGATGTTGATCGGCAACTGGAAGCCGCCGGCCACGATCTCGACCTCGAAGCCCGGCTGTCGCGCGCTCCACGGCGGGCTCGGCGCGCGCGCGAGGCTCGCGAAGCTCGGCGCGGTCTGGGTCGTGTTGCCGAAGTAGGTCGCACCGTTCGTCGAGACCCACAAGAGCGTGCTCGCGCCAGCGGTCAGGCTGATGGCGGGCAAGAACAGCGCGTGACGCTCGCAGTGTTCGTCGACGAGCCGCAGGTCGCTGGCGCCAAGCTGCATGCCGGTCGAGCCAGCGATCACGCGCACGCGCAGCGCGTCGTGCATGCCCAGCGCGGGAGCGTCGCTCGCCACGTTGCCGCCCGCGGCGCCCGCGATCTCGTACAGCAGCGCGCCCGCCGCGCTTTCGAGCACCAGGCGCGCGGGCGTTTGGCCCGCGGGCAACGGCACGGGATTGGGCGTGCCCGCGAAGCTCCAGAGCACCGGCGGCGTGCGCGCGATGTCGTCGAGTTCCAGCGGGAAAATCGCCGTGGCCGCGCCCGTGACGAAGGTGCGCAGGGACCACGGGCTCCAGCGCGTCGCCGCGTCGCCGCTGTCGTCGGAGTGGCGCACCCGCAGCACGTAGTTCGACGACGGAAAGAGCTCGCTGCGTCCCGCGTGCGACCCCACGAAGCTGCCGTCGCCAAAGTGCGTGTGCGTTCGCTCGACGCCTTGGATGCAGCTCGTGAACCACACCCGCTCCGCGAGTCCGGCGGTCCAGATCTCCCAGTCCGTGCACGCGTGCAGGTCGCCGACATCGGGATCCGAGAACGGCGCGGTTTCCATGTGGACGTCGGCGGCGCTGACGGTCACGCCATTGGCGACCGGCTCGTGGATCACCGGTGCGAGCGGCGAGTGATTGGCTCCCTGAAGCAGCCACAGCACGGGGAGGGCGAGCGTGAGCATGCCTTTGAGGCTACGGCATGGAGTGGATTCCGGCAGCGACGGCGCGGGCGGTGGCTGCAACATGGGCGCGAGGGCCGCCGGACGAGCCGACGACCCTCGCGTGGAAAACGGCCGCCTCGCTTTGAGGCGCAAGTCGCGCTCAGAGTTCGACTCGAGCCTCGATCTCGTAGGCCTCGATTTCGTTGGGGTTCGAAAGGCCCAGGCCGTGGACTTCGACTTCGAGCGACTCGCCTTGGCCGAGCCCGTTGAACAGGTTGTAGAACGACTGTTCGCTGGACGCCTCGTCGTCGAAGAAGCAACTGGCGTTGATCCGGCCCGTCGCCGGACCGACCGTGATCGTGCCACCGAACGGATCCTCGAGGTCGGAGATCGTGAACGTGAATTCGCTCACGAGCGGCGAGACCGAAGTCACGAAGCCGCGCGCTCGACCGGCGTGGATCTTGACGCGCTTCGCGGCGATGCTCGGCCCCGTGTTCGGGCCGCTGATCAGGCCGCGGACTTCGAGCTCTTGCCCGACCTTGAGCTGCGATGTGGTGAGCACCGGATCGCCCTCGGTGTCGAGGTACAGCGGCCGCTCGAGCGCGGTTAGGTCGACCGTGACGTCCGTCGTGGTCGTCGCGACCGAGCCGCCCAGCGCCAGGTTGCCCGGCAGCAGGTTCATCACGAGCGTGTTGGGCAGGCCCGCGATGCTCGTGATCACGCCTTCGAACTCGGGCTGGCCCTCGATCTCGACCAGCACGGCGCGGAACGGCTCGCCGATGAAGGTCGCGAACTTGGCCTTGATGCGTTGTCCGCTGACGAGGCTCGCCTCCGTCGTCGGCGTGCTCTCGTCGAGCACGAAGATCGCCGTGGCGTCGTCGTAGTCGCACGAGATCGGGTTGCCCAGCGACGTGATCAGAGGCTCGGCGATGCTGCCGCCCTTCTCGACTTCGATGACGAGCAGGTCGAAGGTGTTGAGCGCCGTGTCGACATTCTGCGCGATGCCTTCGAGCTTGACTGTGTAGGCGACGCCCGCGCCGGCGTCCTCGACTTCGATGCGGCTGGCGAGGATGCCGCCGTTCACGAGATCGCCGTGCACCTCGACCTGAGTCACATTCGGCGTGAGCGCCGCGAAGAAGGTGGCGACGTCGGCATAGGCGATGCCGCTGTCGTCGAGCAAGAGGGCCAGAGGCGAGGGCGTGATCGTGACCTGACCGAGCGCCGCGAGTCGGTCGTCGTCCGCGAAGGCGTCGATCACGAAGTCTGTCGTGCCGTTCACCGAGTGCACGACGCCTTCGACCTCATCGATGCCGATCGGTGTGGTGGCGTTGGGCTGCGTCGTGACGATGCCGATGGGGTTGAAGACGATCGGCGGCGTGGCGACGGCGCCCGTGAGCGAGGCGCCCAGATCGATGTCGAGTACGATCCGCGGGAAGTTGCCCGCGACCACGCTCAGCGGCGTGGGGAAGTTGGCGGTGAAGGTCGTCGCGGTCTGCGTGACGGCGATGGGCGTGCCCATGAGATCGAGCGCGAGCGGCGCAGGCGTGTCGTCCAGCGTCGCTTGGACCGCGCTGTAGGTGCCGACGGGCAAGCGCGCGCGGCTGACCCAGCGCGGCGCGAGTCCCGCGCCGATCAGCTCGATCGCGAGGTCTTCCTCCAGCACGTTCGCCGTGAGCGCGCCCGTCGATCCGTCGACGAGGCGCAACGACTGGACCTTGACCGTGAACGAGAGCAACTCGTCCACCGTGGCATCGGTGATCAGCAGGTCGGTGGAGACGGTCGCGACCTCGTTGCCGCCGCCGCTGCCGCAGGCGAGCGCGAACAACGGAAGCGGGAGACACAGGAGCGCGGTGCGAAGGCGATGGAGTTTCATGAGAGGAAGTGGCAAGGGCTGTGATTGCGGGGTAGTCGCTGGATGTCCGACCGAGGCCCGGACGTGCCTCTCGATGTCGGAATCTCTGGCCCACGACATGAGAAGATGAAGATTGTCATCTCGAGGGCGCTCGGTCGAGGCTGCCCAGCGCGATCGCGACGACGGACGGCTTTCACGGCTGCAGGCGGTCCGCTGGCCCGTGGGTGGGCTTCCGAGGGCCCGCAAGCCGCTCTGGCGGCCCCGTTTCTGGGAAGTGACCCCCGGGAGGGTGCGTGGAGATGGTCGCGAACGGGCTGGATCACCCCCGCGGCGGCAAACTTTGACGGGCAGTTCTTGAGAAGTAACATCTTGACATGACGCAATGCCGTCTTACATTCGGGGCATGCAGCCGCCTGGCCCCTCCCTCAGCCTCGACGACCTCGCTCGGGAGAGCGACATCCCCGAGCGCACGATCCGCAGCTACATCGCACGCGGACTGCTGCCGCAGCCCACGGGCCGGGGTCGCGCCGCGAGCTACGGCGAGGAGCACCGCACGCGGTTGGCGTTCATCAAGGCCCTCCGCGACGCCGCGCCCTACGAGCTGCCGCTCGCGGTGCTCGGCCGACTGATCGAGGAGCTCCCGCCGGAGCAGGTCGCGCGCATCGCGCGGGGAGACGAGGACGTCGTGGCCGCGACGCTCGGGGGGCTCGACGAGAGCCTGCTGCGCAGGCGCCACCGCTCGCCCTCCGTGCGAGCGGAGGAAGTCGACACCCAAGCTCCGTCCGCGGCCGCGGCTCCCGCGCGGTGCGAACGTTCCCTGCCCCTCGCGTGGAGCCCTCCGCTCGACGTCACGCGCCTCGTCCATTGTGCGCGAGATCGCGACGACTCCGCGCCCGAGGAGCCGCACGAGGTCGAGGACGAAATCTGGAGCACCATCGACGTGACCCCGCGCCTGCGCATCTCGATGCGCGGATCCGCGCGCACCACGGGCGGTGAACTGAAACGCCTCGCGGGCCGCCTGCGCGCCTGGCTGTCGGGCGAAGCTCACCTCTGACGCCGCGCTTGCACGCCTGAACGAGAATCGCGCTCGCGCAGGACGCGGGCGCGAGTGAGAGCCCGCGCGCCCTTCGGCGCGCAGGCAGCGCCTGAAATTCCGCACGCGAAGGCGTGGACGCCACCGGTCTGTCCGCCCCTTGCGAATCCCGAAGTCCGCACCGGTTCACGAAAGAGAACTGCCACCATGCCCAACTCCCATTCCCTCGCCTTCCAAGTGCGCCTCGACACTCGCCACTGCCCGACCGCGGGTGGACGAGTGCACCTCATCTGCGAGCTCGCGCCTCCTTCGCTCGAGCGCGCCGTCGAACGCGCACCGCTCGACCTCGTGCTCGTGCTCGACGTCTCGGGGTCCATGAACGGTCCCAAGCTCGAGGCGGTGAAGCGCGGCAGCGCCGCGATCCTCGGCCGATTGCGCGCCGGCGATCGCGTGTCGCTGGTCACGTTTGCAAGCGACGTGTGCGTTCACGCGCACGGCGCGCCCGCGGGCAGCACCGAGTCCGGCGCGCTCGAGCGCGAGCTGCGCGCGCTCACGACGCGCGGCAACACGGATCTCTCGGGCGGCTGGCTCACCGGCGTCGAGCTCGCGGGCGGGTCGATCTCGAGCGGGCGCCGCGCCTGCGTCGTGCTGCTCTCCGACGGACAGGCCAACGAAGGCGTCGTGCACCCGCAGCAGCTCTCCGAGATGGCTCGGCGCGCCGCCGCCCAAGGCATCTCGACCACGTGCGTCGGCGTCGGAGCCGACTACTCGACCGAGCAACTCGGCACCATCGCTGAGGCGAGCGGCGGCCGTTTCCACCACGCGAGCACGGAAGCGGAGATCGTGCAGGTCTTGCTCGGCGAGCTCGACGAGCTCTCGGCCGTGTACCTCGAGCGCGTCGAGCTGGCGCTCGACGCTCCTCAGGACTTCGTCGTGCAACCTCTCGGCGGCACCAGCGGTCAGATCGCCGGCGCGCTGCAGCTCGTGTCGATCGGCTCCCTGTACGCGGGCGTCGAACGCAAGGTCGTGATCGCGCTCGACGTGCCGCCGCGCATGGAGGGCAGCTCGCAGGTGCTGCACGTTGCACTCACGGGCACGCTGGCCGAGAGCGGCGAGGCCCTGACGGTCGGCGAGAGCGTCGGGCTGCGCTGGAGTGACTCGCTTGCGATCGTGATCGCGCCCGCGGACTTGCTGCTCGTCGAGCAGCACACTGCCGCGTGGCTCGAGCGCACCTGCGCGGACCTCAATGAGCGTGGCGACTTCGGGCAGGTTCAGCGCCTGCGGCGGCGTTTCATCCCGCGCATGCGTGCCTACGCGCGCGACGACGTGCACGCGCAGGCCGAGGTCGCGCGCGTCGAGGCCCAACTCGCGGCGGCCGAGGTCGACATGGCGCCCATGGTGCGCAAGGAGATGTACGTGCGTTCGGTGAAGGCTCCGCGCGGCGAGCGCGACCTGCGCGGTTCCTAGTGTCGAGCTCGCAGGCGAGCTAGCTGGCGAGGTGGCGTCCGCGCGGCGTCACCTCGCCGTCACCTCGCCGTCACGCGCTCACACGCGCGCGGCTCGATTTCATCGCCACCTACGACGCGCGCCCCCAAGCTCGCGAGCTCCAGCAGTGAGGGAACCCGCGGGCGGGGCCGTGCGTCCTAGCCCAGATGCCCCTCGCACGCTCCGCCGCGGCACTTGTGCTGCTCCTCGCCCCCGCCAGCGCCCAATGGAATCCTCCGCTGGGTCAGTGGGGCAAGGTCGATGCGCGCGACGTGCGCGTGATGAGCTGGAACGTGCAGGATGCCCTGTGCTCCTCCAACGACAAGGTCGAGGGTTCCAACAACTGGACGGCCTGCGCGCGCACGCTCGCCGCGCTGCGACCCGACGTCGTGTTTCTGTCCGAGTGCGGCGACAACTCGGGCAACGGCACGGGCTCGGGCGTCGACAGCGTCGCCAACCTGACGCTCGTGCTCGACGACTTCCTGCACGGTGGAACGGACTCCTTCCACGGCAACGCCTCGGTCACGGCCTGGGTGCAGAAGTACGCCCCGAGCTACGACCTGCCGCACGTGTACGTCTCCAGCTCCAGCGACGGCTTCAATCGCAATGTGGTGCTCTCTCGCTTTCCGCTCGCCGATCGCAACGGCGACGGGAAGAGCGCGCTGGCCGACATTCCGTCGGTCACGGCGAGCGCCTGGTCTCCCGGAGGCAATGGTGGCATCCGCGGCTTCCTGTTCGTCGAGCTCGACCTGCCCGCCGCGAGCTACGCGGGCGATCTCGTGTTGGGCGGCGCGCACTTGAAGGCTGGGAGCAACTCGAGCGATCACACGCAGCGAGTGACCGCGGCGCAGAACGTGTCCTACGTCGTGCGCTACTGGTGGAACGGCAATGGCGGTGCCACGCCCGATCCGCTCGCGCGCATCGCTGATTCGCCGGCGGCCACGAGCGTGCTTCCCGCGACCACTCCGGTCGTGCTGGTGGGCGACTGGAACGAGGATGAGCAGCAGAACGGCGCGACGCGCGGTCCGGTGGACTGGCTCTCGCAGGCGCAGGTGAGTGGCGGTGTCGCCGATGGCACGGATCGCGACGGATCCGACATGACGATCGACGCCGCCGTGAACTACTTCAGCGGCAATCGGCAGACGATCGGGACGAGCGGCACCAAGTTCGACTATCTCGCCTGGCAGGACAGCATCGCGACCTTGCGGCTCGAGAGCGTGTTCGACTCGGCCGCGAATCCCGCGGCGGCGCAGCCGCCGGAGTTCAGCGGCGTGTCCGGGGGCGCGACGGGACTCACCGCCCGCGCATCGGATCACCGTCCCGTGTTCGCCGACTTCGCGCTCCCCGCGCCGATCATCGACTGCAACGGCAACGGCGTGTCCGACGCGAGCGACATCGCTTCGGGCACGTCGTGGGACACCAACGGCAACACCATCCCCGACGAGTGCGAGCCCTGCACGAGCGTCATCGCGTATTGCACGGCCGGCACGACCTCGAGCGGCTGCGTGCCCGCGCTCGCGAGCCTCGGAACGCCGAGCGTCGCTGCGACGTTTGGCTTCACGCTGCGCGCGAGCGGCGTCGAGGGCCAAAAGAGCGGGCTCCTCTTCTATGGCACGAGCGGACCGAAGGCGTCCGTGTGGGCGCCGGGCAGCGCGAGCTTCTTGTGCGTGAAATCCCCGACCCAGCGCACCGCGTCGCAGACGAGCGGTGGCGTGAGCGGCGCGTGCGACGGCGTGCTCACGCTCGATGCTCGCGCATGGCTCGCCGCGCATCCGACGGCGCTCGGCATGCCGCTCGTCGCCGGCGAAATCCAGAACTGGCAAGCGTGGTTCCGCGATCCACTCGCCGCGGGCACGACCAACCTGACCAACGCGCTCCAGATCCGCTACTGCCCCTGAGCGCGAGCACCCGACCTCCCGCGAAGTCCCTCTCCACCGCCCGACGGCCGCGGCTGAGGTGGTTTCGCGACTGCTTCAGCCGCTAGGGGACGAGCGTGAATTCAAGTGCGTCCGAGAGGCTGGTGCTCTTCGGCGCGGGGGGGTCGCGAAAGGTAAGTCTGTCTTCTTCTGGCCGCTGCCTTGTTTCTCCGGCGGCCGGAAGAAGCTCCACAGACGCATAGGCGTCTGTGGAGAAGAAGGCCCCCAAGGCCTCGGCCGAAGGCGGAGGCCGCGGCTGAGGTGGTTTCGCGACTGCTTCAGCCGCTAGGGGACGAGCGTGAATTCAAGTGCGTCCGAGAGGCTGGTGCTCTTCGGCGCGGGGGGGTCGCGAAACCACCCCTGAACTTGACACGCCGTGCCCGCCGCGAACGGCACGCCCAGTGAGGTCGGATTCGCGGCGAGGAACGCCAACCAGTCGGCGGAGAGTGAGCCGTTGCAGGCGCTGACAGAGCCGCCCGAAGACTGAGCCGACAGGCGCTGAGTCGGGGACTTCACGCACAAGAAGCTCGAGCCCACGCCCCATTGCACGGCCTGACGTCCGCTGATGCCGTAGAAGATCAGGCCTTGCTTCTGACCTTCGACGTTGGCGATCGAGAGCGTGAAGCCAGAGCTGGCCGAGGCGCTCGGAGTACCGCTGGCGGAAATCGTGGCCGTGCAGCCGTTGGTCGTCGTTCCCGCCGTGCAGTACGCCGTCGGCGGGGCTCCGATGCAGTCGTAGCGCAGGCTGCCGTTGAACAGGCGCGGCGTGAACGGCGCGGTGCCAGTCCACGGCACGTTGAGCGCGGCACCGGTCGTGAGAGTGAGATCCGCGTTGGAGTACTGCGTGATCGCGGCGCCCGTCGTGTAATCGAAGCCCCAACTCGCGTCCGCGACGAGCGCCACGCCCCAGCTGCCGGAAGCGAGGTAGAGCGGAGCCGAGAAGTTGGCGATCGAGGGCTGGTTTGCGCCGTTCAGGATGCCGGTGGCCGTGCCGACCAGCGTCCACGCGGCCTGATTGAGCTCCGAGCCCAAGTAGGTGCTCGGCGTGGTGTACATCTGGACGCTGAACGTGGAGCCGACTGGCTCGCCGGCGTTGATGTCGATCTGCGAGAACGTCAGGCCGCTGGGGCGCGTGACGTTGAGGTCGAAGAAGACCTGCCCGCCCAGGTTTCCGCCATTGCCGCCAACGAAGGTCGTGGTGAGCGCTGTTCCTCCGCAGGGCGGGAACGCGCGGAACGACGTATTGAGGACGAACTGACCCGAGCTGCCCTTGTCGGAGACGCGCAGCCGGTATTGCTGGGCAGCCGCGACCTGCAACGAGATCGACGAGGCCGTGGGCGAGCACGTCGCGCCGTTGTCGTTGCAAGTGATGAAGTTGCCGCCGCACGCGTCGTACATCGAGATGACGGTGTCGATGGCCGAGCCGCAGCTGGTGATCGAGAGCTCGCCGCCGACGGACGGCGCCGTGTAGGCGTACCAGACATCGTTCCCGGTCGGGTCGCAGTTCGAGGCACCGTCGTTCGTGGCGAGGATGGTCGTGCCGATCGTGGCGCCGTAGTTCAGGACGCTGGCGTTGGCACAGGCGTTGTTCATCGGGGCCTGCGGGGCAGTGGAGACGCTCCAGTTGTCGAACAGCGCCGTCGTGTTCCAGGCGCAGATCCCGTGCAACTGGCCGAGGTTCGCGGCAAACGTGAGGACTCCGGTCTTCGTGTAGGTCTGGTCCGCCGTGCCGTTGAAGTCGGTGTCGATGTCGACCTGAATCGTGTCCGGGTTGGGGAAGAAGACCCTGATGCGGCCGGAGACGAAGGGTGCCGAGAGTGTGCCGAAGCCGGTGCCGGTGCCCGTCCATGCGCCCCACGCCGTGGCGGTCGTACGGCGGTAGATGCCGATGTTGGAGAAGCCCACGACGGTGGTGCTCTGGTCCTGAATTTTCACCATGATCGCGTCGGTGCCTCCGAGGCCGATCAGCACCCCGGCGAAGTAACTCGCCGTGCCGGCGTTCGAGAAGACGTCGAGTTCCGCAACCGTGCTCGCGTAGCCGCCGGTGGCCACCGTGTGTTGCAGGAGCGCATTGGTCGTCGTCGCCGTGTGCGCGCCCTGGTTGCCGACCACGGCCCACGTTCCGCTCAGGGCACTCCAATTGCCACCGATCGGACCATTGGCACGGTTGAAGTCATCGGACCACGACTGCGCGAGAGTGTTCCCGGCGAGCGCGAGCAACGCGGCGAGGGAGAGGATCGATCGCATGAGAGGGAGTTCCTGAGACGGCCTGAGGTGACGACCGGCGTCGGCGCGGTCGAATGGGATCATGCTACGGGCTCGCGCTCGAATTGGGGGTGTACCGCTCCAGATTCTCTGGACCGTGGGTTGAGGGTAGCCTGGCCGCCGCGTTCGAAGGCGCCCCCCGGGCTCAGTCCGCGGCCTCGGCGCGGCGGCGGACGATCTCGAGGATGTAGGACTGGACGTCGGCCATGATGAAGTCGGTCCAGAGTGTCGCGTAGAAGTTGAAGTGCGTCGAGACGCGATGGCGGGAGCGCAGGTGCAGCAGGACGGCGCCATCGGCGAGCGGTTCGAGCTCGTACTCGCCTTCGAGCACGTCGAAGTGCGGGCCGCCGACGGTGACGTGCTGGTCGAGCGTGTGCGGCGGGATCGTGTCGGCGTCCGCGTGGATCGAGAACACGAGCTTGCGCGGCGGCTCCCAGTGCGTGATGGTCTCGACGAAGAGCACGCTGCCTTCGAAGGTCGCGTGCCGCACGCCACCGACGCCCTCGTGGGAGAGCGTCGCCTCGAGCGGACGCGGGAATCCGATCGCGTGACTCAGCGCGAAGTGATGCTCGTGCTCCTCGAAGCGCGGCACGCGCTCGATCTGCTTCCAGATCGCTTCGCTCGTCGCCTCGATGCGGATCGTGTTCTCGATCGTGCGGACCTGCTGCTCGGTTCCAAGGCGTGTCTCGATCGGACCCGCGAGGTAGGGGAGCAGCGCGATGCAGGGCAGCGTGGCGCCGCTGCCGTGCTTGCCGGAGCGGCGGCGAGCATCGGCGATCGCGCCCGCGAGCAGTCCGCCCAAGAGCGAGAGTCCGACGTAGAGCGGGAGCCAGAGGAAGATGCAGATCAGGCCTTCCCACGCGAGCGCGAGCGACGCGGCCAGCGCGAGGAGGCCGGAGACGACGGCCATGGAGAGCCGCGGGATCCACGTCATGGGGACGCGCCGCTGCGCGAGCGCGACGGTCACGAATCCGAGTGAGAAGGGCACGGCGAAGATGAAGCTCGCCGTCATCACTTCGAGAAAGCGCGACGTCGCATCGGCGCCGAACAGCGCGCGCGCCATGAGCCCATGCCCCGCGCCCACCGCGACCGGCAGCACGAAGCGCTCCACAACCTCGGCCGCGCGGCGGCGTTGGCGTCGACGGTTGTACGCGTCGAGTTCGTCCTCGCTCATGCGAGCGGACGGTAGCGCGTGCGGTCGGTGGGATCCACGCACTGCCCGGACCGCTGCTCGAGCGCGCTCGGCGCGCTGGAACTCGCGAGTGGGAAGGAGCTTCCGAGCCGACTCCCTCCTGCGGCCCCTCGGACGGTGCGGGGCACGGCGAGTGGACATGACGCCGCCATGACTTCAGAGCGGCTTCGCGCGTGGTCGAGAGGACCTCGTCGAAGCAACCGAGCGCTTCCGTGCGGAGCGCCTTCGACGCCCCCCTGAACATGCACCATCGCAGGCCGTCCGGCTTCACTCTCGTGGAGCTGATGATCGTCATCGCCATCATCTCCGTGCTGGTGGGGTTCGCCGTGCCGCGCTTCCTCGCTGCGCGCCGCAGCGCGAACGAGACGAGCGCGATCACCGTGATGCGCTCGATCGTAGGCGCGCAAGTGTCCGTGCAGTCGGCGGGCTCGATCGACACCGACGCGGACGGTCAGGGCGAGTTCGGCTACCTCGGCGAGATCACGGGAACGCGCCCCGCGCGCATGTCCGTGGCCGGGACTCCCGCGGCCGGCGTGGCTGGAACGCACGAGCTCAATCCATCGCCGCTCCTGCCTTCGATGGGTCAGGTGAGTCAATCGGTGGTCACGCACTCTGGCTACGTCTTCCAGATCTGGCTGCCCGCGTCGGACAACGCGCCGATCGCGGGCATCGCCGAGGACGCCGATGGTGGAAAACTGAGCGGTCCCTTCCCGGACGCCAACGCGGGCGAGACGCGCTTTTGCGCCTACGCGTGGCCGGTTCGCGCGGGCTTCACGGGCTCGCGCGCATTCTTCGCCAACCAAGAAGGCGTGATCCTCGAGATGCCCAACCGTGGTGCGACGCAGTACTCCGGGATCGGAGCCGGTCCCGACTTCGACGCGGCCTTCGCGATGGCGGGCGACATGAGCGCTGGCTTCGCGCGCGGCGTGAACGCGGCGGACGGCAACACTTGGCGCCCTGTGCAGTGAGCCGACCGAGCGCGAGCGCTATGCTCCCTCTCTAGCCTTCGCGCCCGGACGCGAGCGACGATCCACGTGAGCGCAAGCACGGCGAAGCACAAGTTGCAGGGCATCGAAGCCGCGCGCGGCGTCGCGGCGTCGCTCGTTGTCGTGTACCACGCTGCACGCCACCTCGACGCCAACGGCCTCGGGCTCCCGTGGGCGGCAGGAATCGAGAAGTTCGGCCACGCCGGCGTCGATTTCTTCTTTGTGCTGTCCGGCTTCATCATTCTGTTCGCCCATTGGGATGATGTGGGAGTTCCGGCCGCGCTCCCGCGTTATGTGGAACGCCGCTGTACGCGCATCTATCCGCTGTACTGGCCGGTACTGGCCGTGAGCCTCGCGGCGGCGATCTTCGGCTCGCGGGCGCTGCAGCCGAGCGTGGGTACGTTGCTGGCGAACACGCTGCTATGGCCCACCGACGATGAGCCGGTCCTCGGAGTCGCTTGGACGCTTCAGCACGAAATGCTGTTCTATGCGCTCTTTGCCACGCTGCTCTGGTCGCGGTCGTTGGGGGGCATGCTGTTCGCGACATGGTTGGCGTGGGCGCTCGCGGTGTCGTGCGGAGCGCTCGATCGTCTCGACGGAGGCTTCGGCCGCGTCGCCAGCTCGGCCTACAACGCCCAGTTTGCGCTCGGAATGGCGGCGGCGTGGGTCACGCGTCGCGGCCGCGTGCGGCAGGCGGGTTGGCTTGCGCTGCTCGGTGCCGCGAGCTTCTTCGCCGTTGGGATTGCGGAGAGTCGCGGCAGGGTCGACGGGTATGGCGATTTCGCGCGCCTGCTCTACGGCGTCGCGGCCTGGCTCTTCGTGATCGGTCTGGTCGAGTACGAGCGTGCGACGAGTCTCCACCTGCCCCGACTGCTCGCATTGCTTGGCAAGGCGTCGTACTCGGTGTATCTCGTGCACCTCTTGTGTCTGGGAATCGTCTACAGGATTCTCGAGCGCCTCGGCGCGACGCGCATCGATCCGCACCTGTTGCTCGCCGTGCTGGTCGCGAGCGGCATCGCGGGCGGTGTGCTCGTGTCGGTGTGGATCGAGTACCCGTTGATGGGGCAGGCGCGCAATTTGTGGGCCCGTGCTGCTGGACGGGGCAAGGCGGTGACGCAGTGAAGCTGTTCTCATGTCGCCCGCGCACGCTCTGGATCGCCTTGCTCTATGTGGCTCTGGTGCACGCGGTGCTTTGCTTGGCCATCGCGAAGACGAATTTCCTCCCGTTGGCGCGCAAGACGCTCGGCCTCGATCCTCCCGAGGAGCGCAGCGTCTCGCAGTACCAAGCGATGCTGGGCTGGTTCGTGCGGGACCGACAGGTCCCCGAGAACGCTGTCGTCCTGCTGGGCGACAGTCTGATGCAGGATCTCGACTCAACGCATCTCGGCCGCGAAGTGCACTCGTTCACTCTCGGTGGCACGACCGTTTTGGTGCTGCTCGAGGCCATGCCGGGACTCGGCTGCCTGGAGCACGCGAAGGTTGCCGTACTCGGCGTCGGCGCCAACGACCTGAAGTACCGCAGTCTGGCGCAGATCCTCGCCGACTACTCGCTGCTGCTCAACGCTCTGCCTCCCGAGCTCGATGTCGTCGTCGTTCCAGTCTTGCCCGTGGACGAGCGCGCACCGAATGTGGCCGCACGCCCGTATCTCTCGAATCGACGCATCGGCGAGCTCGATCACCTGCTGTCGGCCCGCGCGTTGGCGCGGCCGCGCACGCGACGGGTCGATGTCCGCGAGTTGCTCGCTCCCGACGGGAGCCTGCGCTCCGATCTGCACTCGGGCGACGGCTGGCATCTCTCAGACGAAGGCGATGTGCTGCTCGGTCGCGCCATTGCGCGCGAGCTCGACGCGCTCTCCCGCTAGCTCGCGCCCTTCACGGCGTCCACGCCACGGTCCAACCGCTCGAGAGGTTGAATGTGCCAGCCGTGCAGTAGGACGGGTCCGGGTTGCGATACCAGACTTGATAGGTGCGTGTGCCTCCGAGCGCCGGAACCATGCCTTTCACGGAGATCGGCACATCGCTCGAAGACGAATACTGGGCGAAGTTCCCGACTGGCAGCTTGGCCCCGAGGCGGATCACCGAGCCGCCCGTGCACCGCAAGCCGTCGCCGAACACCTGACCGGCGCCGT
>Ga0194120_10007314_pt1 | contig 15153 bp, 15 predicted proteins | sample TA2MahCa65mmetaG_FD_148642 | JGI IMG/M metagenome (GOLD analysis project Ga0194120, IMG submission 148642) | Freshwater microbial communities from Lake Tanganyika, Tanzania - TA2015019 Mahale Deep Cast 65m | ecosystem: Environmental > Aquatic > Freshwater > Lake | place: Tanzania: Lake... | reverse complement strand
TGGGGCGTCGCGGCCGGGCCTGCCTGGGGCGTCGCGGCCGGGCCTGCCTGGGGTTGACCGGGTTGTGGAAGGGCGACCTGGCTGGCCTGCGGCCCGGACGCCGGGGGCGCCGCCGCATGGCCGTTTTGCGGCCTGGCCGGGACGGCCGGCGGCGTTGCCGCGGCACGGCGGGTGGCGCCCGGATCCTCGATGACCTCCAGCCGCGAGTCGGGCCCCCACATCTCGCGAATGCGCTCCAGGAGGAACTTGCGATGTTCGCCGCCCTCCTTGAAGAACGCCGCGCTCTTGGTGCGTACCTCGACGCCCCCGTCCGACCTGCGCCGTGCCGTCAAGACGTAGGTCTTGAAGGCGGCGATTTTCGAGTTGAGGCCGGTGGCCTGGTACGACGCCAGCAGATCGTGGAACACGTCGCGATCGCCCGCCGCTTGCTGCGCCAGGGCCGCCTCGTACGAGCCGCCTTCGCCGGGCGGGGCCGCGGCGGCGGGCGGGGGAGGCGGGGTGGCCGGCGGGGGATTGCCAGGTGCGGTCGGGGCCGGCGCCGGACGGGCGGGGGCAGGCGCGGGCGAACCGGGGGCGGGCGGCGCACCTTGGGCCGTGCGAACCGGCGGCGGGGCATGCACCGGGGGCGCGGCACGGCCGGCGGGGGCCGGTGCCGGCGGGCTTCCGCCGTGCGACCTGGCTTCCAGCGCCGCGACACGGGCGGTGAGATCGGCCAGGCTCGCCACGCTCGTGCGATCGCAGAGGCGGAGGAGGCCCACCTCGAGCCATACGGTCTGCTGGTTGGAGCCGCGCAGGGCCTGGTCGGTCTCGCGCAGGATCTCCAGGGCCGCGAGCAGATCGGCCTGGGTGAAATGCGGCAACTGCGCGGCCAGAAGCGGCGCCTGCGCCGCGGGGATATCCAGGGCCTGGGCCTTGTCGGGAGCCAGCTGCAGCAACAGCAGGTTGCGCGCCCAGCCGAGCAGCTCGCGCAGGATGATGCGATGGTCGTGGCCCGCCGCGAGCAGGCCGTAAGCGGTATCGAGCGCCGCGACGGCATCGCGGGTGGCGAGCGCTTCGCCCAGCGCCAGGATCTGGTCGGCCGGCAGCAGGCCCAGCGCTTCGTAGACCGCATCCGCGTCGATACGGCGCGCGGTGGCGGCCACCTGGTCCAGCAGCGACAGGGCGTCGCGCAGGCCTCCCTCGGCGCGGCGGGCCAGGACGTCCAGGGCGGCGTCGTCGATCTCTATGTTTTCGCGATCCGCGACCAAGCGCAGGCGCGCCAGGAGAGCAGGGCGGGCGATGCGCTGGAAGTCGAAGCGCTGGCAGCGAGAGAGCACGGTGGCCAGGACCTTGTGCACCTCGGTCGTCGCCATCACGAAGATGCAGCGCGGCGGGGGCTCCTCGAGGGTCTTGAGCAGGGCGTTCCACGCCGGGTCCGTGAGCATGTGGACCTCGTCGATGATGAACACCTTGTAGCGGCCTTGCACGGGGGCGAGTTGCACGCGCTCTTGCAGACTCCGGATGTCGTCGATGCCGCGGTTGGACGCGGCGTCTATTTCCACGACGTCCAGGTGGGTGCCGCCGCGGATGGCCTTGCACTGCCGGCATTCCGGCGCGTCCTGCGCGTCCTCGGCGCACGGATCGGGCGTGGGGCCGTGCTCGCAGTTGAGCGCCTTGGCCAGCAGGCGGGCCGACGTGGTCTTGCCCGTGCCCCGCGGCCCGGTGAAGAGGTAGGCGTGAGCCAGGCGGCCGTCGCGAATCTCGTTGCGCAGGGTCTCGGCGATGGGATCCTGGCCGGCCAGTTCCTTGAAGGTTTGCGGCCGGTACTTGCGATACAGGGCCTGGTACACGGCGGGCTACAGCGCCTTCTCGGCCGAGCGGCAAGCGCCCGCCGTGACGGCGCCCCCCGGGCGCCCCGATCCCGCTCGACTCCGAGCCCACATGGCAACCTTCCTCATCTCCAATGATAGCAGGCGCCCGAAAGCCACCGTGCGATCGAGGCTTTAGCCTCGCGCTCGCCGCGGGTAGTTAACGAGAACCAAACGTTTTTCTCGCGCGACCCTATTGATCCGCGGGCCAGGAAAGTTTAAACTCGGACTAAGGGGCGGTTAACACTTCGGGAAAGGATGCGGACTTGAAGCGGATCGGGGCATTGGTGGCGCTCGCGGCTGTCGCCGCGTCGGTGGGTTGCGGGCAGGTCGCGGCTTCCGGCGGCGCCCACGTCGCCAGGGACAAGACGACCTTCGCGTCCATGGCGCAGGGCGGTCGCAAGGTCGTGCGCATCTCGGTGCAGAACCGGGCGCAAGTCGACGATCTGGCCACCCGGGGGCTGGACCTGTTCGAAAACGTCAATCTCGAGCACGGCTACGTCGAGGGAACCGTCACGCCCAAGGACGAGACCCTGCTGCGGAGCCTCGGCTACCGCTACCAGGTGCTCAAGACCAGCGAGCAGCTTTTCAAGGCCATGGGCGCGATGCCGGCCGGCTACCACACGGTCGCCCAGGTCAAGGCCGAGTTCCAGAAGATGAGCGCCGACTTCCCGCACATAGCCAGGTTCGTGACCATCGGCAAGTCGGTCAACGACCAGGAGTTGTTCGCCCTGCGCATCAGCGCCAAGCCCAACTCCGGCTTGCCGCAGATCCTCTTCAACTCCGGCCAGCACGCCCGCGAGTTGCCGCCGGTCGAGATGTCCTACCGCCTGGCCGCGCATCTCACGAGCCAGTACGGCAAGGATCCGCAGGTCACCAAGCTCGTGGATACCCGCGACATCACCATCGTGCCGGTCGTCAATCCCGACGGCCGCCAGAACGTGGAGTCCGGCGACAGCTACTGGCGCAAGAACATGCGCAAGCTTTCGATGGGCGCCCGCGGTGTCGACACCAATCGCAATTCGGACGATCACTGGGACAAGGGCAACAACATGCCCTGGGCTGACGACTACCACGGCACCGCGCCGACGTCCGAGCCCGAGACCCAGGCCATGCGCGACCTGGTGGGGGCCAACAAGTTCACCGTCTCGGTGGACATCCACAACTACGGCGGCATGGTCCTGTGGCCGCCAGGCTTCGACAACAGCAGCACCCGTGACGAGCCCACCTTCTCGAAGATCGGCAACAAGATAGCTTCGCCCGTGGGCTACCGCGCCGGCACCATCGCCCGCACCATCTACCGCACCTACGGCGACTTCTCGACCTGGCAGTACCAGAAGCACGGCATCGTGGCGTTCGGCATCGAACTGGACGATTCGGGCTTCAACGCTCCCTTCTCGGCCGTCGAGAAGGACTGGCAGGCGTGGAAGGACAACTTCATGTTCCTGATCTCGGTGGCCGACGACCCGCGCAAGCAGGCGCAGCAGATCGGCGATCCGCTTAGCCTGGTCGGCTTCAAGCTCTGATCCCCGCCCCCGCTGCCACCCGGGTGGTCCTGTCCGCCCTCTGGCTGGCGCCCCTGAGCCCGGTCATCGCCCTGCTCCTGTTCCTGTGCTCCTTTGCGGTTCGCGCTCCAGCGCGAGCCGCTTCCCTTTTGGGGCGCGCGTCCGCGTGGTGGTGGCTGTGGCTGGGCGGCGTGGTCCTGGGGGCGTTTCTGGCCCCACAACCCGACGTGGCCGGAGCCGGCGCGGCGGCGGTCGCCTGCTTCGTGCTGGTCGTCGCGGCGGTTTCACGTGCCCTGCCGGGGGCCGCCGGGGTCGCCCGAGGGCTGGCCGCCCTGTGCTGGGGGACCGTCCCGTGGGCGGTGCTGGGGATCGCCTTCGCGGTGGCGGGCAAGCAGTGGCAATGGAACTGGGGCGCGCTGCAGATCCACCTGGGCACCTGGGACAACCGGGCCAACTCGGTCTTCTTGCACCCCAACTTCCTGGCAGGCTACCTGGTGCTGGCCATCGCGGCCAGTTTCGCCTTCCGCAGTCGCCGCCTGCTGTTTGGCGCGGGCGTCCTGCCCCTGGTGGCGTGCCTGGTCCTCACGCAGTCGCGGGCCGGCCTGCTGGGAACCCTGGCGGCGGTCGCGACCCTCGCCGCGATTTCCCGCCACCCTGCCTACCGGGCGCACGTCCCCGGCCGGCCGGCCGGCTCGCGATTGCGCACACTGTGGCCGTGGGCCCTGGGCTCGCTGCTGGCGGTCGCCGCGGCGCCGGCCGTCCTGCGGCGCCTGGGCGATCTGCTCGATCCGTCGGACCAGAGCACCATGGGGCGGGTCTACGCTTGGGGCGCGGCGTGGCAAATGATCGCGGCCCGGCCGGTCTTCGGCTGGGGGCCCGGCGGCTGGGCTCAGGCCTACCCGGCCTTCCGCGACCCGGCCGAGCACGAGGGCTTGGTCCACGCCCATTCGCTGTTCCTGCATCTTGGAGTCGAGATCGGCCTCCTGCCGACGGCGCTGTTCGCGGCAGCCATCGTCGTGACGGCGATTTCGGCGCTGCGGGCCGCCGCCGGCAACGCAGACGCCGCGAGACTGGCCTGCGCCCTGGCCGCCGGCCTGATCGGCTACCTCACGCTGGGACTCTTCGACGTGGTGGCCACCGAGGGTCGCAACGCTCTGGCGTTTGCCGCCGTGCTCGGGATGCTCGCGGCGCTACCGCGAGGCGGCGAGTGGGAGCCAGAGCGAACGGTGGGTCGGCGTGAGGAGGAGGTCGTCTCCGCGGCCCCAGCAGCCCAGGGAAATGGCTGAGCCGCGTTTCGATGCGCACCCGTCAAGATCGCGGAATGGAAGTGCCTTGGCGAGCGCGGGCGCCAGTTCGGTTCCCGCCGCTGCTGGGCACGAAGAGGAGCGCTCGGCAACCAGCAGCGCCCAGGTCTTCGGGTACACCCTCCTCAGCTTTCGCATGTCGAGGTAGCCTTCGGACGGTCCTGTGATGAAGGTGTTGAACCAGTTCTAGGGCTTCCAAAGGAACTTTGGCGGGTACCTGGACGAGGAGGTCTCGCTGGTGGGGGGTCAGTTCCCAGCTCTTCATCCCATGGTTCTCCGAGGCTCTGGGCCTTGGACGAACTCCTGGTAACGGAGCTGCTCGGAGGGCCGACGTCAGATCCTTCTTGCCCAGGGCTCCTTCGGGAATGATAATCGAGGCATGACCATGCGGGAGAAGGTGGCGCAGCGGCGGGAGGAAATCCTGCGGCTGGCCGACAAGTTCGGCGCTACCAATGTCCGCATTTTCGGCTCCGTTGCGAAGGGCGAAGAGAGGCCGGATAGCGACATCGATTTCTTGGTCGAGTTCCATCGTAGCCTCTTGAAGCTGGTCGCCTTTGAGCGTGAGCTAAAGAACCTGCTGGAGTGCGATGTGGATGTTGTTACCGATGGTGGATTGAGCCCTTACCTCAAGGACGAAATCCTTTCATCGGCCAAGCCGCTATGACCGGCGATGTGGCTCGGCTTTCGGATATCCTGGCTGCGATCAAGAGCATCGAGGAGTTCAGGAAGGACGGCGAGGCTTACTTTTTCGAAGACCTCAAGACACAGCATGCCGTCTTCCACGACCTGGTGGTCATCGGAGAGGCCGTCAGGAATCTCACCGAGGCGACCAAGCTTGCCTGTCCCGAGACGCCCTGGGATGACATCAAGGGGCTCAGGAACAAGCTGACTCACGAATACTCTGGCATTAACCTGGAGGTAGTATGGCGGACGGTTATCGATGACCTCCCACCCCTCAGGGAGGCCGCCGAGGGGCTATTGGGAAGGTTTGGTGGGTAGTGGTGTTCTGTGCGGAGGTTCCCGTTCTCTGTCAAGGAAGCCAAAACCGGCCGACCCGGAGGAGTCGCTCCCGGGCTACTTCTGCCCTCTGCTGCAAGTAGTGAGGACGTGCCGGGCTTGAATTCCGGAGGCTTCATGAGCCGTGAATTGGTTGCAACAATCCGCCCAGTTCGATCCAGGAAGTAGACTTCCACCCCTAGCCGCCCGAACCGCTCCTGGATGAGCGTCGAAGGGAGGACATGACGTTTCGGGCCGGGCTCCTGGAGAAGGAGTCCCTGTTGCAGAAGGATCGAGAGCGGAGCGGACTCGCCGCGGCAGCCCTATCGCGCACTCCGCGGCCGCACGATCGGTCCCATGGGTGGTCACCCGGCGGGAGCTTCACCCATCGCGGCCCGATAGACCTCCAGGGTCCGCTCGCCCATCGCCAGCCACGAGAAATGGCCCGCCCGCCGGCGGGCGCCTTCGGCTAGCGGCGCCCTTACCCCCGGCACGTCGCACAGCAAGGTGATTGCGTTGGCCAGGTCGCGCGCCCGGCCGCGCCGGAAGACCAGTCCGTCCTGGCCGTTGCGCACCAGTTCGAGGTGGGCGGGGATGTCCGAGACCACGACGGGCAGGCCGCTCGCCATCGCTTCGATGACCGCCAGGGGAAAGGCTTCGCTGCGCGATGGCGAGACGAACAGGTCGGCTGCTGCCAGCAGGCGAGGTACGTCGTCGCGCCAGCCCAGGAAGCGCACGCGATCCGCCACGCCCAGAGCGGCGGCCATTCGCGCCAGGCGCGGCTCTGCCGGCCCGCCGCCCGCCAGCACCAGCGTGAAGCGCGTACGACCGGCCGCGAGCGCGAGGATCGCGTCGTGTGGCGCTTTGAGCTTGTCCAGTCGGCCCACGCAGAGGGCCACGGGTTCGGAGCCAGCCCACTCCAGCTCCGCTCGCGCCCGCGACCGGTCCAGCGTCCCGAAGGCCTCCAGATCGACGCCGTTGGGGATCACTTCGATCCGCCGGACGCCGCCGCGGCGCAGCCTGGCGGCGTCGGTCCGCGAGACGGCCACGACGTGCCGGCAGAACGGATTCAGGAACAGGCCCGCCTTGGCATAGTCGAGGGGCTGGTTGTAGCCGTGGGCGGTGAAGACCAGCGGTCCCCGGTAGCCGGCCAGCCGCAGGCCGCCGCAGAACTCCTGGGCGGCGTGCACGTGCACCAGATCCGCCTGGCCGGCCACTTCGCGACACCGGCGCATCGCCGCTCCGAATGAGCTCAGGGTGATCGCCGGCAAGGGCACCACCTCGCAACCGGCCGCGGCGAACTCCCGGGCGAAGTCGCCCGGCGGCGCCGCGACCAGAACCTGCCAGTCGCGCCCCCGCAGGTACCGGGCGAGCAAGTGAGAGTGCAACTCGGTGCCCCCGCGGTTGCAGTACGGCAGGATCAGGAGGGCGCGCACGGGAACCGCCAGCGGACCCAGGGGTAGGTGGCGCAGAGGCCGGCCAGGCCGATCCAGCCGGGATCGTAGGGTCCGGCGTAGAGCTTGCCGGCCAGCGAGAAGTGAAACACCCAGGCGCCATGCAGGCCGACGCCGAACCAGATGCTCCCGGTGCGCAGCCGCGCGGATCCCAGCAGGGCGCCCGCGACGCACAGCGTCAGGAAGGGCACCAGGCTGGTCGCGAGATCGAAAGGGCGCAGGAAGTGGAGCAGGGCGAAGACGACGCCTCCGGCCCAGATGGCCGCTATCGGCCGCAGATCCCGGCGCAACAGGCCGAGCATGAACCCGCGGAACAGCGCCTCCTCGCTGATGGCGAATCCAGCGGCGGCGAGCGCCGCTCCCGGCAACGCCGCGGCCGGCGGCGCCGCCGGCGCGAGGCGCAGCCAGCCCAGACCGACCAGGATCCCCGAGACGATCGCCATGCCCACCGCGCCGGTCACGAAGCCCTCCAGGAGGTGAGCGGCCGAGAAGCCCAGCGCCGGAGGCTTGCGGACCGCGCGCAGCCAGATCCAGACCGCCGCGCCCATCAACAGCAGGTAGAGGCCCACGACGTAGAGGGTCGCGACGTGGTCGGGAACCTGCGGGCGAGTCGAGAGGGGGATCCGGAAGAAGAGCGCCAGGCCGATGATCCAGGCAACCGCGCCGACTGCTACGAGCCCGAACCAGCGGGCGAGATCAGCCACGTCTGGCTCGCGGGCGGTACACCAGGGTCCGGCGCAGCAACCCGAGGTAGAAGGCGCGGCGGCCGGCCGGACCCCGCAGGACGTCGCCCAGGAGTTCCACGGTGGAGTGGGCGCGGGCGTACAGCAGCCCAGGCAGGCCGAAGTGCTTGCTGTAGAAGTGCTGGCGGCCGAAGTGGAGGCCTTCGGCGGCGCGATCGGGTACTTTCGCGCTGGTGGCCGCCCCGAGGTGGATCACCTCCGCCTCGGCACACAGCGCCACGCGCCAGTTTGCTTTCCGGGCGCGCAGCCCCCAGTCGTAGTCCTCGCCGGTGTGGCCGAACTGCTCGTCGAGCGGCCCGATCTTTTCCAGGCACCAGCGCCGCACGACCAGGGCGCACGCGCTGGCCCAGACCAGGTCGCAGTCGCGGTCGGGGCTGGAGAAGACCCAGGGGAAGCGATCGGGCACGCAGGACGGCTGCGGGGTGCCGTCGGGGTTCAGCAGCCTGGCCGCCAGGAGGCCGATCCCGGGTTCGAGCTCCAGCTTCGCGTAGAGCAGGCCCAGGCAGCCGGGTTGCACGAGGGCGTCGCTGTTGAGCAGCATGACGTAGGGCGCGTCGGACGCGGCCAGACCACGGTTGGAGCCGCCCGCAAAACCGAGGTTCTCGGCATTCTCGATCAGCAGGGCCGCCGGGAACTCCTCGCGGACCATCCGCGCCGAGCCGTCGGTGGACGCGTTGTCGACGACGATCGCCCGCCATTCGACGTCGTCCTGGGTCGCGAGCGCGCGCAGGCAATCCCGCAAGAGGTCGCGCGTCTGGTAGGAGACGATGACGACGTCCAGCAGCGATGTCATGCCGGCAATCCCGCGGCGACGCGGCTCACGCGCCCGTCGGTCAGTTCCACCACGCGGTCGGCGATCTCGGCGAGCGCCGGCCGGTGGGTCACCAGCAGGATAGTGCGGCCGGGCCGCAGGGCGTCCAGGGCGTCGCGAATCGCGCGTTCGGACTCGGCATCCAGGGCGCTGGTGGCCTCGTCGAGCAGCAGGATCCGCGGGTCGCGCACCAGGGCGCGGGCGATGGCCAGGCGCTGCCGCTGGCCGCCAGACAGGGTGGCGCCGCGTTCGCCCACGACCGTGTCGTAGCCGTCGGGCAACTGGCTCACGAAGTCGTGGGCGTGCGCGGCCCGGCACGCGGCCTCGATTTCCTGTGGCGTGGCGTCGAGGCGACCGAAGCGGACGTTCTCGGCCACGGTGCCGTAGAACAGCGCCGGATCCTGCGGCACGAAGCCCATCCGCGCCCGCAGCCAGCCGGCCGGCAAGTCGCGCAGATCGCGCCCGTCGAGCCGGATCGCCCCTGAGGTGGGATCGTAGAGCCGCAGCGCCAGGGTGAGCAGCGTGCTCTTGCCGCCGCCCGAGGGCCCCATCAGCGCGACGATTTCCCCGGGGGCCGCCGCGAAGGTGACGTTCGTGAGGACTTCGGGGCCGCCGGCGTAGCCGAAGGAGACGTCCTCGAACGCCAGGCGGCCCTCGCAGTCGGCCGGCGGGGGCAGGTCCGGGGCGGGCGGCGCGGCCGCGGGGGCGTCGATGATCGCGAAGACGCGGGCGACGGCGCCGCTGGCCTGCTGGATGCGGCCCCAGGCGTGGCTGACCGCCAGCACCGGATCGACCGAGACGCCGACCGCGGCGCCGAAGGCCAGCAGATCGGCGACCGCCAGGCGCGAGTGGTAGATCTCCCAGCCTCCCACCCACAGCACGCCGGTGATGGCGGCGGTCTGCAGGAAGGCCACCAGGGGCCCTTGCAGGGCCTGCACGCGCGCCCCGCGCCAGGCCGCCAGGAAGTGCCCGGCATTGGTGGCGTCGAAGCGTCGCTGCTCGCTGTCTTCCCGGCCGAACGCCCTGACGACCTGCACCTGCCCGAGGTGCTCCGAGACGGCCGTGAGCACGGCCCCGTGCTCCGTCTGCACCGCCAGCGACCAGCGCGCGATGCGGCCGCTGAACTGCGCGATCGCCAGGCCCACCAGGGGCAGGCCGACCAGGGTGAGCGCCGCCAGGCGCCAGTTGACGTAGAACGTGTAGGAGATCGCGCCGACCAGCACGAGCAGGTTGGGCGCCAGGTCCGCGTAGCCGAGCACGAGGGCGTCCCGCAAGGCCGTGACGTCGGCGGTGGCCCGGGAAGCCAGATCGCCCTGCCGGAACTTCGCCAGGAACGCCAGATCCTGGCGCCCGATGGCGGCGAAGAGTGCCGAGCGCACGTCGCGCACCATGAGCAGCCCGATGCGGGAGACCACCAGGTTCTGGAGGTAGGTCGCCAGGTACTTCCCGAAGTATAGGCCGAGGCCGGCGAGGGCCAGCAAGTTGAGGCCCATGAGGGCCCCGGGTTCGGCCGCCGCCAGGGCCGTAAACACGGTCGCGATCTGGCGGGCTACGGGGATGGCGCCCAGGCTGGCCAGGGCCTGGAGCACCAGCAGGACCAACCCGGCGCACAACGCGGCCAGGTGCGGCCGCAAGAACGGGAGGAGGGGGCGAAACACGCCCTATTCTAGAGCGACCTCGGAAGGAGCGCCCGCCGACCGCCGCGCGAGGACCTCGCCGACGACCTGGCAGACCGTCGCGGCCGCGCCGCGATAGCCCATCGCCTGCAGGAGGTCGAGCTTGACCTGGCGGCGTCTCTCCGGCGAAGACAGCAACTCGAACGCCACGTCGGCGACCGCCTCGGCCGCCAGGACGCCCACCATCTCGGGGGTGACCATGCGGCCCATCCGGCGGTTGGGCAGCGCGGTGAAGCCGACGCGAGCCGCCAGGTGCCGGATGGCGAGTCGCTTGAACCAGCCGCCCAGCAACGGGATGGCGCCGATGCGCCCGATGAGCCCTTCGAGCGGGATCTCTTCCGGGCGGTTGAGCGGTAGCACCACGACTTGCGGAACGCCGAGCACCGCCAGTTCGGCCGTGTTGGTGCCCGGCACGGTCAGCGCGACATCGTCCACCGCCATCGCGTCGTACTGGTGCTCGGGCGGCACGATGCGAATAGGGCACCCGCGGCTGGTGATGATCCAGGCGTCGCCGCCCTGGTGGGCGAGGTGCCCGAGGGAGCCGCCGGTGGCTTCGGCATAGCGCGGCTCGGTGATGGCGCGCTCGAGTTGCTCCAGCGGAGTGAACGGCGACTGGTGCAGGATGAACTGCAACGAGGGCTCCTCCGCGCGCAGCAGTTCGGCCACGCGCAGCAGGAAGGGCGTGACGTACAGGACCTTGAACGGCTTGCTGCCGGGCAAGAGGCCCACGACCATCGAGTCTGGCGAGATCTTCAGGCGCTTGCGGGTCTCGGCCGGCGCGTGCCGCGTCTCGACCGAATCGACCATCAGGTTGCCGACCAGCGACACCTTCTCGGGGGGGACCTTCCGCCGGCGCATGTGGAAGTACGGCGTGCGATCGGACAGGAGGTAGCGATCGACTGCCCACGGCCAGCGCCCGGTGGTCTCGGTGTAGACCAGGAGCGGGAAGCCGGTGCGGCGCGCCATGAGCACGCCGAAGAACTGGTCGCCCCCCATGAACAGCACGACGCCGCGGCTGTCGAAGCTTTCGCCGGTGGCGCGGCCGGAAAGCAGGTACCGCACGGTCTGGGCGGGCGACCAGACCTCGATGCCCAGGTTCCAGGCGCGAATGGTCTCGGCCTCCCGGCCCGACGCGTACGGGCAGGGCACCAGGGCGATCGTCAGCCGCGCCTCGGGGTACTGCCGCCGCAATTCGCCCACGACCGGCCTTACCCACGCGGCGAGTTCGCCCGGAGCGTTGGAAATTATGACGATGTCGGCCTGCATTGGTCTGTGGATCGGCTTATAGTCCCATCATAGCGACGCCTGCCCGCCTGGGCAAATCCCTGCCTCGCGCCTGGCCACAAACGCTGCTTAAGGCAAGCCGGCGCCTGTCACGATGTTTGACCCATCTTATCCGAGATCCTCCGGGCTGGCGGCGTCGCGGCCGGCCTCGGCCTGACGTACCTGCTGGTTGTCGGCGCGAAGTTCGGATTCTTGCGAATCCGCGGGCATTTCGCCCTTCCCAGTCGGCTGGCTCAGGGCAACGGGTCGATCGGGGAAGGGGTCTGGCCGAACTTGGCGGCTTCCCAGGCGCCGAGAAGTTCGTCTCGGTGAAGGCCGGCCCACTCGACGACCAGACCAAGGGCCCGGGGTGGCAACCGCCCGACCAGCAGTCCCGGCGGATCGATCCGGAAAGCCGCGGTCTGGCCGCCATAAGCCGCATGGAAGTGCGGGGTCCCGTGATCGTCGTAGAACATGCGGATCACGATGCCGTAGAAACGGCTGAGCTCAGGCATTTGCGAGATGGCGCTACGCGGGTTCGCCGCCGATGGGCACGCCCGTTAGCTGGGCGTACAGGGAGTCCGGACAGAGGTCGATCCCTCCCGGCCACTCGACGGTTCCGAAATCCTGATCGATTGCGACCGACTCGAAGACCCCGGGCTGCGACCAGGCCGCGAAAACGCCGCGCCCCACCAGCCGTGACAGGTCGACCGTCCCTTCGACGCCGTTGTCGAACCGGAGATGCAGCTTGAACTCGCCGGCAGACTTGGCTGCCACGATGCGTGCCATCCTCCTTCTCGCCCTCCTCGGGCCCCGGGCCCATCACGATCAGATTACCCCGGTAGGCCGAGCCTTGTTACGATCGGTGACCATGTCCTCCTGGGTGCCATGGGTCGGCGGCGTCACGGCCGGCCTCGGCCTGGCGTACCTGCTGGCCGTAGCCGCGAAGTTCGGATTCCTGCGAACCCGCGGGCATTTCACCCTCCGCCGGGAGCTGGCTTCCAGACGGGTCCCGCAACCGTCGACGGCTCCGCCGGCCATCACGTTCGTGTGCCCGGTCACTCGGCCGGACATGGCCGGACGGGTGCTGGAGGCGGGGCTCGGCGATCTCGACGAGCAAGCCCCGCGAATCCTCCACGCCAACACGGGTTCGGGCGCTCTGGTGGCCGCGAAGCTGTTCAACAAGCTGGGGCCCGCGGTCGAGACCGAATTCGTGGCGTTCTGCCACCAGGACTGGCGGCCGATCGACCGCGACTGGGTGGCGCGCACGCTGGAGGTCTTCGCCGCGCGCCCGGCGTGCGAGATGGTCGCGCAAATAGGCGTGCTGGACGCCGACCGGGACCGACTCGGCGGGCGCATCCTCGATCCGCACGGGTACGCCGGCGAGGCGGGGAGCCACCTGCTCCACTCCCCCGACGAGCAATGCTTCGTGCTGCGGGTCGCGCGGTTGCGCGAGTTGCCGTTCGACGAGGCCAACTTGCCCGAGTTCCACTTCTATGCCGTGGACTACGCCTACGAGTTGCAGCGGCGCGGCTTCGAGGTCTGGTCCACGCCCGCCCTGGGCTACCACGCGTCTGCCACGGGGGCGATCACCAGCCCGCAGTTCAAGCGGGCGCGGGAGGTCCTGCGCCGCAAGTACGGCGCCGGCGCCGTGCGGGCCACCACCGGGTGGATCTGATGAATTCTCCGGCGCTCGACCTGGCGGCCTCCTCCCGCCCGGTGGCGACGAGACGTTTCGTTTGACCAAGCACATCCTGGCCGTTCCCTGGTGGGCCGCCTGCTGGCGACACCGAGGGCAGGTGCCTACCAGATGATGTCGACGTGTGGATATCCGAGGATGGCCTCGTCCCCGGTCACAAGGCGCATGCCTTGCAGGCGCGCCGTGGCCACGATGATGCGGTCTGCGAGATCGGCATGGAACGAGTCGGGCAACGAGTAGGCCTCCTCGACGATCTCAGGCGTGGCCGGCACGGTAGTCCAGCCGTTGATGGCCAGCGCGCGGCGAAGCCATGGCTTCCAGTGCCCGCCGAGCGCCACCCGACCTCTCGCGACAGCGCAGGCGATCTCCGCGGCCGTGATCGTCGCGACGTGGATCTCGGCGCCGGGATCCGTGATTGCCGCTCTGGCCGCACGCGAAAGCTGCTCGGGGGCAACGCCGGCCCAGAGCACGACGCACGTGTCCAGCAGAAGCTTCAAGAGGCTTGCGGGTCCAGCATTCCCCAGTCAGTCGGCGGAATGAAGGGGCCCTGCAGGTCGTCCGCGATGGTGCCTTCGCCTTGGGCCCAGCCGAGCACCGTATGGCTCGCCGTCCCGCGCTCGAAACGCACCAGGCGCGCGATCGGCTGATTGTGGCGGCAGATGACAACTTCCTCGCCGGCGGCCAGCATCCGGAGAAACTTGCTCAGGTTGTTTTTCACTTCCCCGACGTTGGCCACCTTCATGGCCAGAAATTTAGCCAAGTTAGGTTTTCCGTCAATGGACGGCAACTGCCAACTTGCGATAAGAAGCCGACCCTTAAGTGTTGACACCCCCCCCTAACGAGTGCTTATCTTGTTCTTAGTCAATCCTTGACCATTGGCACTGGAGGGGAGCATGCTCCCGGCGTTCCATTGGGCCCAGCTGTGGCGGGCTTCTCGCTCTTTCATGGCACCGTTGCTGGTAATCATCATGGCCACGCTTGGCTGCGGCCGGATGCCCCACGGAACCTTGCCGGCGGCAGGAGGCCAGGTTGCCCGGCGCGTACAGGCGGTGTCCACCTATGACGTTGGGGTCGGGTACCGGACCACTACCGGGGAGTTCTTTGCGTTCTCCGACTTCGAGGCCACCAAGCAGTCTTCCGAGTCCATCGGTGCCTTTCTGGTCGCCCTCGAGGGCTACGAGGTCGTAGGGGCGACCTCGAGCATCTCCGGGAGGATCGATGCCCGGGTCAGGTCCCCCGGTGGCTGGGAGCTTCCGGTCTCCGCAGGGGTCGACAGGTTCTATTACCAGGACGGGGCATACGACTGGGCTGCAGACCTCGCGAGCGCTAACCGAGAAATCACCCCCGAGCAGTTCGATGCAGTCGCCGCGATCGCGGCTTCAGTCGTGGCGACGTCGTCAGTGGCGCCCCGCGAGGTAGTTTCCGAGGCTACTGCCAACGGTACGCGCACCGCCGGCTCCGCGTGGGCCGACGTACGCCTGATGCTTGCGGCGATCGGCGTCTGGGCCGCCGTGCAACCTGAGTCGACCTGGTTCGGCGGCGGAGGCAATGGCGGATCGACCACTTCGAGCGGAAGCGTCGAGACGATCTGGCCACAGCAATTCCACGGGGTTTCCATCGATCTCGGGGACCGTTCCGTGGCTCCGGTTTACCAGATGCCGACGCTGCCAGTGGAGGCGACGGGATCGCTCATCGTCCGGATCGAGAGCGCCGACTTCGCATCCGGTTCCCTCTGTGCCAACATAGCGTGAGACACTCAGACCCCCGAAATTAGTGTAGAGGGCGGGGAAGGAGTCCCCGTCGAAATGCGGTTCCCAACCCCGGTCATCAAGAGCATGAACAACGTCCCCCATAA
>Ga0194120_10007312_pt1 | contig 15154 bp, 10 predicted proteins | sample TA2MahCa65mmetaG_FD_148642 | JGI IMG/M metagenome (GOLD analysis project Ga0194120, IMG submission 148642) | Freshwater microbial communities from Lake Tanganyika, Tanzania - TA2015019 Mahale Deep Cast 65m | ecosystem: Environmental > Aquatic > Freshwater > Lake | place: Tanzania: Lake... | reverse complement strand
AAGATGCGCCCTCTCGATGGTATTTTCGAGTTCCCGGACGTTGCCGGGCCAGTGGTAGTTGGCCATTGCTTGCAAGGCTCGAGGTGTCATTCGCTTGACCGGTGTGCCGGTCTTAAGGGCGGTTACTTTCAGGAAGTGCTGAGCCAGAAGGGGTATATCGCCGGTTCGCTCGCGCAGCGCCGGGAGGTGGATGGAGAGGACGTTCAGGCGGTAGTAGAGGTCTTCGCGGAAGCGCCCGGCATCGACCTCAGCCTTGAGGCTCTTGTTTGTCGCTGAGATAATCCGGACGTTGACGCGCCGCGATTCGGTGTCGCCGACCCGACGGATCTCACCGTCCTGAAGAACGCGGAGCAATTTAGTCTGAATGGTCGGGCTAATGTCGGCGATTTCGTCGAGCAAAAATGTCCCGCCATCGGCGATCTCAAAGAGGCCCTTCTTATCCGCTATAGCGCCGGTGAAGGAGCCTTTCTTATGCCCGAAGAGTTCCGATTCCAGCAGCGATTCTGCGAGGTTGCCGCAGAATTGGGTGACAAAGAGCCGCTCGCGACGCGGGCTGTTATAATGCAAGGCGCGGGCGACCAGTTCCTTGCCGGTTCCGCTCTCGCCTTCGAGCAGCACCGAGATGTCGGAGTTCATCACTCGCCGCATCAGGTTGAAGACCTCCTGCATCCTCGGGCTGCGACCGACGATTTCCTCAAAGCGCCAGCGCTCTTGCACCTCCGTCTGGAGCCGCTGCCGCTCGCCGAAGAGTTCGCTATAACTAAGGGCATAGTCGAGTGCTATCGCCGCCATTTTGGCGAAGATATCGACATAGTCGAGGTTCTCGTCGGTGAAGCGCTGGCGGGATAGACGGCTATCGAGGTAGATCGCTCCGGCGACGTGATCGGCAATGAACATCGGTGCGCAGACTACCGAAGTGATCTGGTGCAGGACCACCGATGCCTGCTGACCGTATCTCGAATCGGCCAGGACGTCGTGAACGAGAACCGGCGTCGCCGAGTCTATGGCCTGTCGGACGACGCTGGTTGAGACTTCAGTCAAACTGCGCGCACTTTCCGGCGGCAGGTTTCGCGAAGCGACAACGGTAAGCGTTCCGCGCTCCTGAAGGACGACAGCACCGCGATCTGCATTCATCAGTTCGACAGCCAGGCCGAGAACGGTGTCGAGCAATTTCCCAACATCGCGCTGCCGCGTTATCGGCGCCGCCGGACCGCTCGAGCCGGGAGGTCGGATTTCGGTTAGTGGTGGTGGGATTGGGTTCATTAGCCCTCAAACGAGAGGCCGCGGCGCGGTGACCGCGAGCGATTTCCGAGCAAATCGAGCGCCCAGACTTCCCACAGATAGGGCACGCCGGGGCTGAGAGTCACTTCGCTGCGATGGGAGTTATGCGGGGCTTCAGCCGGCGGAACGAGCCGGTTATAGACCGTCTGACCGGTGCTGGCATCGGTTACCCGGACGAGATAGTTGAACGATGCGGTGGTGTCGAAAGTGAAGGTCCAGGAATAGGACCAGTCGAACTCCGGCCGCGGCTCGGGTTGGATAAGCGATAATTCGGGCACCCGCTTGATCACCCGCGCCAGATACTCTTTCTCGGAGCGGGCGTAGTTGCCCGAAGCGTCGTAAGCCTCCAGAACGAAAGGGAGAGCCAGGACGCCGTCAGGCTTGCCGGTTGGGAATCGCGCCCCCGGCTCTTCGGCTTTCCAGCCTGAATCCTGCTGGAAGAACAGGGTGTCGAAGTCAAGTTCGTTGTCAGCGCGGTCGTAGAGCCGCCAGATGACACTCCGAATATGCTGCAGGCCGTCCGGATCGGTAACGTTGGCCTTGATGTGAATTTGATAAATGGGGTCTTCGTTGGCGCGATTCTGAAAGGTGAGCGAGTTGACGCGCTGCGAGAGGAAGATCGGGAGGGCGTCGAGTTGCAGTTCGGCGGTGGTGAGGCGAGCTTGCTCGATCACGACTTCGACCGAGTCGCGAGCATAGACCGGGCTCCCCTTTTCGCCCTGCCGAAAAGCACGCACCCAATGCCGGCCGACCGGCACCTCGTCGAAATAGGCGATTCCATTGAGGTCGGTGAAGGCAAAGCGTCCCAGTTCGTCGAGCATCACCGAAGCTCCCACGATGGGTTGTCGCAACAAGGTGCGAACCCCAAAAGAGAGCCTGCCATGAGGCGGTGTTAAGGCTGCCAGTCGGAAGGTATCGACGCGCGCGCCACCATCTGCGATCGTCAGGCGCAGCGAGTCAAGTGCAAACGGCGCCAACCCGCCATCGGCACGTCGCTCGGCAGTGACCAGCCATTCGCCGGACCGAACCCGATCAAAACGTGCTTTGCCGATGCTGTCGGATGCTGATGCCCGGTCCAACTCGGGCAGTCGGACATCGGCACCGAGCAACGGACTGCCGGTCGCGCGATCGACCACAACGACCGTGAGACCACCGGCCGGTTGATAACGGTAGTTATCCGGGTCGAGCGGATTGGAATGGGGTGGGTCCCAGGTGCATCCAGAGATGACAAGCGAAGCGAGAGCGGCCGGAACGCATAATTTGCAGAGTGCTGATGACATCTGAAAGTGCCAGAATAAGGCGATGATTGCAAGTTATGCACCTGGTCGTGCAATCCTTGCGCATCACAAGATAAGCACTCGAAGAGTGCAATGCAAGTGATATGCGAGGTTTGGGGCGAGAAGCAAACGGCGAGATGAGCACGGTCTGGCAAGGTGGGTTTGCTCCCCCTTGCCTGGAGGGTGGTTTTCAAGCCGCCCGTCGGGGCGGGATGAATCCCACCCTCCAAGATTAGCGCATTAGAACGGCTTTGACGGTGCGGGAGTGAGAGCCGGATTGAAGGCGGAGAAGATAGACTCCCGATGGCATCCCGCCTCCCGATGGCATCCCGCCTCCAGATGTCATTCTGAACGAAGTGAAGAATCTGAACTGATGCGTGCCGGGGGAGAGGGGACCATCGTGAAGACGGAGGACCTCCCTCCCGTCGATCGCGTAGAGGCTGAGCCGGACGGGCATGAGACCCCCCACTTGCGCACTTGGAGGGCGGACATTCCTGTTCGCCCTTTGGGCAGGCAGGAATGCCCGCCCTCCAAGGTCAATCGTCACCGTCGCCTGATCGTTGAAGGGATTAGGAGCAATCGAGATCTTGAGGGGATCATCATCCCTTCTTCCCCCCTCGTCATCCCCGCTTCCTCCCTCGTCATCCCCGCGCAGGCGGGTATCCAGTCCAGCGCTTAGAGAATGGACATTGACAACCCACCTCTGCGCGTCCTCTTCCCACTCTTCCTCGCTCACCCGCTCTCTCGCATACCCGCTCACGACATACCTGCCGGTGTCTTCGAAAGAAATGGACAGGATGGACTGAGTGGACAAAGTGTCTGCTTCGTTCAGCGTCCACCAGAACTGAATCGAGTCGTTATTGGCATTGAAGGGGATCAGTTCGAAGGTCGCTTCCTGACGAGGCCCAAGGGAGAGTTCGGGGAGATTGGGCTCGAAAGCTCGTATGACGCCTCGGACCTGAATCGCCCACTGGACGGAGTCGGCCGGCTCCGGATCGACGTTCGGGTCGAAGACCTTGGCCTTCAGGGCAAAGCCGCCGGTCCGGGCGAACGCGTAGTACCGGATTCCGATCCGGTCATCCCCTCCCACTTCTTCCCATCTCACCGTTGCCGAGTCGTAAATCATCCACTCATAGCGCAGATTCTCCAAGTCCCCGATGTAAGCGACGGAGTCGAGGGAGAAGTCGATCTCACTATTGCGCTGAACGGTGATAGATAGCGTGTCGGGGGTGTGGGAGGCGATGAAAAGGTCAGCAACTTCAACCGTCCAAACGACCTCGACCGACCACTCACCCGCGTTAACCCGGCAGACGACCGGGAACGTGCCCAAGGAATCGAAGCGTATGGTGCAGGAAGTGTCTTGCGAACGGACGGTATCGAGGTAAGTCCAGCGGTAAGACATGTCTAGACCCTGTTGATTGCGAGCCCGAACGATGAATCTGAGGTTGTCTCTGCGCAAGACGGTGAGGAGCGAATCTTCGGGCTCTTTATGGAAGACGACCGGGCCCAGAATGTCGGGCTCGAGGCGGATCAAGACTCCATCGTGGTCGGTATCCGGGGCGTGATACATCCCGCCTACCGCATGAATTACATTGTCCTCGGACACCACCACGGCGCCAAGATAGTTGGATGGCAACGGATTGCGGTCTGGTTGCCGGTCAACTAGGTTCGACAGGTTCATCGTCCAGCGGACATTATCCTGAGCATCCAACCGGAGCGCAAATGGATGATTGCGGCCGGCCTGCTGTTGACCCACCAGAATCAGCCCGCCGTCCGATAGGCGTCGCAGTTCATTGCTGTAGGCGGACGCTTGATCGTATAAGTTCCACGAAATCAACTCACCTTCGTCATCAATTCGTCCCCATAAAAGGTGCGGAGTCAGGCTATATTGGCCGGCTACTGCGAATCCGCCCTCAGGCAGCGAAATAATGGCTTTCAATCTTGAATACTCCTGCAGGCCGAGTGTGCGCGACCAGACCATCTCGCCATCAAAATCGAGTTTGACTATCCAGCCGTCCGTCCTACCGTCACGGCGACTGGTGACCGATCCAACAGCGATTACTCCTCCTTCTGCTTCGCGTAATGAGAAAAGCCAGGAAACGACAGATTCATCTGGATCCTGCCAAGTCCAAAGGTGGTCTCCGTCAGAAGAAGAATGGAGGATTATCCCACCCAAGGTTTGCCCATTGGCTGTTGCAATGCCCGCCATAATCAAACTTGCATCCTTCAATTCAATAACGGCATTGCAGCGACCATCAATGAATCTGCGACTCCAAATCTGCTCCCCTTGGCGAGTGTATCTTTCGCATAGAAATCCTCTATTTCGCCCGTCACCAGACATACCGGCAACAACGGCATCAGTGTTATCTGCCTCGATTATTGAATAGTATGAGTCTTGGTCACCAGTGACCTGCCATATCAACTCACCATCAGAGCTTAACCGCATAAGCCAGGTTACTCCCTCACTGCGACCACATACCAAGTATTCTCCGTCATCGGCAAGGAAAAGATCGCTGAAATAATCCGCGCCACCGCGACCACGGTCGTAATAACGCATCATTTCAACCGGTGGCTGCGCAAACAAGTGGCTGGTCTGAACCAATGCTGGAAGCGCATATATAATGATAGTGCGCATTATTTAGATCCCGACTATTGGAATAGAATGTGCCTTGAGAGGGGACAATGTCGAATTATCCAGCCCTATGGGGGCGAGGGGAATGCCTTCGCCCCCATAGGGCGCTTTTCAATCAGTCGCATTGAACAGAAGATTCCCCGAAGGTCGTCCCGCTCCAGTTTAGCGACTTTACTATTGGGGAAGGTGGAAACCACTCTAGACCCAATTCAATCCAAACGAATCTCACCCGAGACGCTTGGGCTGGAACATTTAGAAACGTTCCCGACCATACGGTGAATGGTGCATTGGGGGTGAGAGGGATTATTATCGGCGGATCGAACGGATCGCCGTTGGCGTCGAGCAGTTCGGCGTTCGCTTCGACATCTTCGGCGTCTTCGCAGTTCCAGGTAAGCGTAAGCTGGACATCGAGGTCTGCTGCCATTGCCTGCTTTGGCTCCGGCCAGACGAGCACGCCGACCGCGATGAGCATCACGGCGGCGATGATGAGGGTGAGGGTTCTGCTTTTCATACTTTTAACCTTTCGTTGATTGCGTTCACCAGTGAGACGATCATCTCTCTGGAATTCATCGGGCGTTCACGAAAGGTCAATCGAGGCGGGCCGCGGACGGAGTGGCTCGAGGCGCCACCCGAAGCCGGGGTGAAGGGCCGGGGTCTATTAGAAAGGCAATGGCGAGGGGACGGAAGGCGAGATGCTTCACTGCGTTCAGCATGACAGGCAAGGCAGCTTCGTTCAGGAAGGGAGGCCGATAGGCGGCGTCCTGCATGACGCCTGGTTGGCCGAAGAGGCTGGACGAGGGCAGAGACCGGCTCACTAGACTGCACTCGCGCGAAGGCGGCAGCAGTCAGGCAACGGCGTAGGAGTCCCCCCCCGTCTCGTCTAATCTATTGAAAGGAAGAAACATGCAAGAAAAGTCAAACCGCAATCCTATCAGTTCACGTGACGCTATCCAAGGACTTCACTCAGACGACACTTTACATCATAACACCTTAAGACCCCATTGTCAAGCCAAATCGCTCCACATTCGTAAGATTGTTGTGGCGTCAGGTGTCTTCACCGGACACCCGCTGTCGGATGGGGACTCCCGACTGCACGACAAATGATCCCCGCCGGCCGCCAGCCACCTACCCTACCTGAACCCCCAACTGTATTGATTGCCATAGTCCCTACTCCCTCTATTCCTTCAATTCGACAATTGTAACGCCGTAGTCGCCTTCACCATATTCCCCAAAGCGAAAGGATTTGACCAGCGTGTGGCTTTTCAGATGCTTTCGGATATGCTGCGATAGGATGCCCAAGCCTTTGCCGTGAACGATGCCAAGACGCCCCCGGCCGTTCATATAGCCGTCGTAAATGTAGCGATCTACCCTATCCAGTGCTTCCGCCGCATCGAGCCCGCGGACGTCGAGTTCGAACGGTACTTCAGGAAGCGCCGTAAGACGACTCACCCGGGCCGTCGTTTCGGGCGGTTCTACCGGCTCGACCCGCGCCCTGGTGACCCATAATTGGACCGATCCAGCCGCTACGCAGAGCCTTTCGCCGTGCGCACTGATCGCCGTAATCTGCCCGGTGATGCTCCCGTCCACCTTCACCCAGTCATCGACAGCAATAGGCCGTGCAGCAGGCAGCGTCGCTTGATCCGGCGCTCGCGAGGGTGGTTGAGGGATATCTATCACCGGAAGACCAAGGTTGAACTTGGCTTCAGTTCGCAGTCTTTGCAAGGTTTCCTGAGCCGACTTTATAGTCGTCCGGTCGGCGTTCTTTTCGCGCAATTCCCGGACGGTCGCTTCAACCGTCCGGCGCGCCTCCTTCAGCAGTTCTTCGAGTTCCTCGGCCGCCTTCACTTTAGCGTCCCGCGCCTGCCTGCGGAGTTGCTCCTCACGTTCGCGCACGGCTGACTCGCGGGACGACAGTTCTTCGCGGCGACGGGTCTCATCGACGGTAAGGCTGTCATAGCGTCGGATTTTCTCGCCAAGTGCTGCGATGAGGTCTTCGAGTTCAGAGCGCTCGGTGCCGAGCAACTGCCGCGCGCGGCCTATAATATCTTCGGGCAAACCGGCTCTGAGCGCAATATCGAGTGCATAACTTGAGCCAGGCAATTGAGGTAGAAAACGGTAGGTTGGCCGGAGCGAAGTCCGGTCGAACTCCATCGAGCCGTTGGCGCAGCCGGGCGTCGTATGGGCAAAAGCCTTCAAGGCACCGTGATGGGTCGTTACCACCACCGGGACCATTCGACCGGTCAAGGTCTCGAGTGCTGCTATCGAAAGCGAGGCGCCCTCCTGCGGATCGGTGCCGGCGCCCATTTCGTCGATGAGGACGAGCGTCCGGTCGTCGGCACGATCGAGGATTTCCTTTAGCCTTGCCGTATGCGCCGTGAAAGTCGAAAGATCGTCCTTCAGCGATTGCTGATCGCCGATATCGGCAATGACGTCGCGATAGAGCGGCACGCGCGTCCCCGGCAGCGCCGGAACGGGCAGTCCGCTGCCCGCCATCAGCGCGATTAAGCCGGTGCATTTGAGAGCGACACTCTTGCCGCCCGAATTGGGACCCGATATGACGAGAGTGGAATAATCTTCGCCTAAATCGAGTGAAAGCGAAACCACCTCGCGTCCCTGCAACGTCAGCAGCGGATGCCGGGCGCCTACGATCCTGAGCGGTCCAGCATCGGCAATCTCCGGCGGCGTTGCTTCGAGCCGACCCGCAAGTCGCGCCTTCGCCCAAAGTATGTCGAGCGCCGTCATCGCCTGCAGATTGATCTCGATCTGGTCCGCCGATTTGCGCACCAATGCGGTTAGTTCCTTGAGGATGCGGCGCACTTCGTCACGCTCGGCAAGTTCAAGTTCGCGCAGGTTGTTGCCAGATTCGATGAGCGACGACGGCTCGACGAAGAGCGTCCCGCCGGTCGCCGAGCGGTCATGGACGATGCCCTTGATCTTTCCCATCGCATCGGATCGAACCGGCAGGACATAACGGCCCTCGCGTATCGAGAAGCCTTCCTCGCGCAGTATCCCTTGCCGGGAGAGGCGGGCAACCAAAGCCGTCAGCCGGCTGCGCAAGGTCTCCATCTGAACGTGCAGTTCCCGCCTGAGGCGCGCCAGTTCCGGCGATGCCGAGTCGCGCACTGCGCCTTCGCTCGATATAGCCCGTTCGACTGCAGATTCGATGTCGGGGAGCGGTTCGAGCAGCCGGGTCAGGTCATAGACGCGCGGCAGTCGGGACTTTTCACGATCCAGCAGTTTGCGGGTGGTCGAATGAGTGCGGAGATTTTGCAGGAGAGCGAGCAGTTCCTCGGCTTCGAGGGAACTACCGGCGACAGCGGCGCGCTTCAGGAAGAGCCGGACATCGGCCACGCCGCCGCCCGGATAGCTGCTGCCGCAGCCAATCAGGTCTCGGATTTCTTCTATTCGTTCAAGTTCCGTGCGGGCTTCGGAAGCGCGCCTGAAGGGGCGCAGCGATCTTAGCGATGCCTTCGCAGGTTCGCTTTCGGCATAACCCTCCAGGGCACTTAGAAGGGTATCGAACTCGAGTGCGGCTAACGTCCGGACGTCCATGAAAGGCTATCGCGGCACCGCTGAACTTTGCCGTGCCGACTTCAATCTGCGGGTCAGTTCTTCGACATCGAGCCGGCCGATGTCGATGTTGCGTAGCGACGTATCGGCCAACAGTTTGCGCAATTCTCGCTGATCCTGCTCGGATAGACCCTGAAGAAGTGAAGAGATGTTGTGCGGAGGGGTGTTGGTAGGTGTAGCAGCCGAAGCCGAAGTCGGGACAGATCCCAACGGCGTCGTTGCCGGCGGAACGAGGATGTCGGAAGCAGCCCTTTCGATCTGCCCGGCTACCTGACGCAGGATCAGTTCCTGATACTTCCTGATAACCGGCCGGGATGCTTTGAGGCTCAGATCGAGGAGTGGTGAAGAGGGCCGAGCCTTCTCGATCTGAGCATAGTAAGGAGTCATCGCGGCGAGCATTAGTGCCAGCGCGACGATCATTCCGCCCTTGGCGATGCCGATCGCGGCACCGCCGATACGGTTGGGAAGTTTGAGAGGTCCCCGAGCCAGCAGTTTCCCGACCAGCCAGCCGATCAGTTTGACGGCAAAGAAGATCGCGAGGCTGACCAGAAGCGCTCCCACCACCGGCCGGATGAGATCGGGAATAACGGCCGGCAGTTTCGGCGCCAGCACCGGGCCAAACCTGCGCCCGCCTAACATCCCGAGTATAACCCCGGCGATCTCGAAAATCTCGCAAATGAAGCCGCGCATAAAGCCCCACAGGCCGAAGCCCGCTACGATCACCAGGATGGTGATGTCGAAGGACGTCATATCAGCCTCCTGCGAATCTTAAGAAACTTCGCTTCCCGGGGTAGCGCAGGGGAACAAGCAAGCGATCAAGCGGGTGAGCGAGTTAGCAAGCAAGCGAGTTGGACGGTTGCTTATTCTCTTGCTCACTTGCACACTTTCACACTTCTACCGGGTCATCATAAGTTGCTGAATCCGCATCAGTTTGCGGATCTTGCGCCGGGCCGAAGCAGACTTGCGCTTGCGGGCCTCCGACGGCTTCACAAATCGCTGGTGCCGGCGGATTTCCGAAAGGAGTCCGCACTTCTCGCACAGTTTGGTGAACCGTCTAAAACCACGCTCGAACGGTTCGCCATCGCGAATCTTGACGTGAGGCATTGAATCCTTGTAAAATGGGTTACCGGGAAAGGGTCATAGGCACTCCTTGACGGCTTGTTTGCCTAACCTTACATTATAAGCACTCCGGTCGTTCCGGTCAAGTAGTTCTGAGGGCTGTCAGGATATCCGACGACAATGTTCTCCCTCATTCTCTCGCAACCTATAACGGGCACTCGAGCGCTTGAGCACTCGAGCACTTACTATGAATCGCATCACTCTGGCTATACTCTTCGGCGGACGCTCCGTCGAACACGAAGTCTCCATCATCACCGGTTTTCAGGCGCTTGAAGCGGCCCGGCGGGAGAATTACGATCTTCTCCCGGTCTATCTGGGTCGGGACAATGTATGGTATGTCGGCGAAGCGATGGCTGACATCGCTTTCTTTCGCGTCGATCACCCGGCGCTGAGCAGGTTGACGCAGGTCCTTCCGGCACCGGACGCGACCGTCGGAAAATTGCGGCTCATCGAAGCTCACGCGCCGACGCTTCGGGCACGCAGGGTATGGACCATCGACTGCGTTCTCCCGGCGACCCATGGCACATTCGGCGAAGACGGCTCGTTACAGGGACTGCTCGATATGGCTGGAGTCCCCTACGCCGGGTCGGACGTGGCCGGTTCGTCAGCCGGAATGGACAAGATAACAACCAAAGCCCTCCTTGGGGAAGCTGGTCTGCCAACCTTGCCCGGTGTCATCATCGATCGCCGGGAGCGCGATGCTGAAAGCGGCATAACGTCTGGACAAACTGAGGCTCTGGGCGAATACCCTTATTTCGTCAAACCGGCGCGGCTCGGATCGAGCGTCGGCGTATCGCTGGTCCAGGACCGGGACACTCTTAAGCGAGCACTCGATCTAGCGTTCAGGTTCGGCTCCCGGGTGCTCGTGGAACCGGCACTACGGGACGCGGCCGAAGTCAACTGCAGCGTCGTCGATGGCGATCCGCCGGTGGCTTCAGAGATCGAGCAAGTCGTAAAGGAGCATCCCCTTCTATCATTCGAGGATAAGTATAAGGGCGGCAGCAAGGGCAAGGGCGGCAAGTCGGGGGAGGGCATGGCCGGACAGAAGCGCATTATCCCCGCGCCGCTGCCGGACGAGTTAGCCGATAAAGTTCGCGATTTAGCCGTTCGGACGTTTCTCGCCACCGGAGCCGGAGGCGTCGCGCGGATAGACTTTCTCATCGCCCCCGGCGGTGCAATTTACATAAACGAGATCAATAACATACCGGGGTCGTTCGCCTACTACTTATGGGAACCGCGGGGCAAATCGTTTGCCGACCTGATCGACCGTTTGGTCGAACGAGCCTATGAGATTCGCAAACGGCGCGACCGGACGCTTTTCACGTTTGATGGAAATCTGCTTGCCGGAGGCTCTTAAGGTGCAAGGATTTTGAAGGCGGCGCGTCGGCTCTTTGAGCGCAGGATAAAGCCCGACATTTAGGAATGGACTAATCGGATAGGACTGTGGGCACGGGAATTGCACATTGACTTGTTGGAAATCCAACGAACCATCTCCACGCGTCCATAATGCCCCCCTCGGTTCCCGTTCAGTCTGTGCGGATAGGCGCAGAAGGGCGTCAAACAACCCTCGTGGTTCTCTTGACACTTATGCTGTTGGCCATCGTGCCAGGCCAGATCGCCGCTGCGAACGACGAGTGCCTAATCTGCCACGATGATCCGACCCTAAAGTCTGCCTCCGGCAAGTTGGTCGCGGTCGAAACCAAGCACTATGCTGCTTCGATTCACCGCGAGCGCTCGTGCCGCGACTGCCACACCCAGCCCGGCGACTTCGATGAGATCCCCCATTACGCCGCCTACCGACCGGTCGATTGCTCCAACTGCCACCAGCCGGCGACTTCGACGTTCGGCAAGTCGTTTCACGGTCGGGCGCAGGCGACCGGCCATACCGATGCGCCGAACTGCATATCCTGTCATAGCGCAAGCGGAAGTCCCCATCGCATCGCGCCTCTGACCGAGCGGGACTCGGAGATTGCCTGCCGAAGATGCCATAACGCCGAAACCGAGCGCTACGATCGCGGGGTCCATGCAGAGGCTGCTTCACGCGGTAAGGAAAGCCCCGGCTGCGTCGGATGCCATCCTACTCACTCGCAAGCCTTGCCGCCCTCTGCAGGGGCTGTCAACCGGCTCTGTGAAGCCTGCCATCCCGGCTCGATGAAAGAGGTGAGCCAGGGTGAGCATAAGCAGGCATTCTCCCGCGAAGGCTCGACTATATCATGTGCCTCGTGCCACGACGTCCACGCTACCCACAAGCCGCACCTCGACACCGGAGTCCTCGAAGCCTGCAATACCTGCCATAGCGGCTATCGTCAACAGTTCATCGGCACCGTCCACGAGCCGCTCTTGAAGCAGGAGCGGATGAACTGCCTCTCCTGCCACCGAATCCATCAGGTAATCGACGCCGCCGAGCGCGAGAATTTCGGCTGCGGAGCCTGCCATGTGGTAGTCGAATCGGGCTATCGAACCAGCGCTCACCGGCTGGCACGGCTTCACGGCGACCGAACGGCAGCGACCTGTGCCGACTGCCACGGCGGGCATCGGGTGCGCGCTCCGAGCGACCATCTTAGTCCCGTCTATCGGGATAACATTCCGGCGACCTGTGGCATTTGTCATTCGGACGCGAGCGTCGTTACGGCAGATTACGTTCGGCTGCCGATCAGCCTGCCCTCCTATATGGGTTCGGTGCACGGCAAGCGCGACGATAACGACCATCATCCGGCGGTTTGCACCGACTGCCATGGCACTCACCGGATGCAGAGTGCTTCCGATCCTGGGAGCCATATCAACCGGCAGAATATCTCGGCGACTTGTGGTAAATGCCATCCCGTCGAGACGACGGATTTCGTCGGCTCGATCCACGGCCGGGCGTTAGCACTCGGCATCAAACATGCTCCCGGCTGCACCGAATGTCACGAGGAGCATCTGATCCGCCCGGTGCACGACGAGAACTCGTCGCTCAGCCCTGCCAATCAGGCGCTTCAAACCTGCGGCAAATGCCACGAAGATCCGGCTATGGCAGCGCGCTACGGCCTGCCGCTCCGGGTAATCGAGTCCTACGAGGATAGTTATCACTCCTGGGCTATCAAGCGCGGCGCGCGCAACGTCGCGACCTGCACCGACTGCCATAATACACATGACATTCGTGCCTCGCTCGATCCAACCTCTTCGACGCACAAGGAGAACGTCGTCGCCACCTGCGCCCGGTGCCATCCCAACTCCAATGCCGAGTTCGCAGCCTCTTATACGCACATCCTGGCGCGCGACCGGATGATGATCCACGACTGGGTGCGGGTGATCTATATCTGGCTCATCGTGCTGCTCCTGGGGGGGATGTTCCTCCATAATCTGGTGATATTCATACGTGAGTTAGGCGTTCATAAGCGCCGGCACCTTGAGGCCGATTATGTCGTCCGCATGACCAAGTCCGAGATTTGGCAGCATATTCTGCTGGCAGTTACTTTCTCTGGACTCGCCATTACCGGTTTTGCGCTGCGCTATCCCGACCAGTGGTGGGTGCACGTTCTGAAGGAACTCGGGATGTCGGAGGAAGTCCGCCGCCTAATTCACCGGTCGCTGGCGGTGGCGATGGTCGCAGCATCCATCTACCATGTTTGGTATATGATCGCAACCCGGCGCGGCCGGATGCTTCTGCTCGCCATGTTCCCAAAATTCAGCGACATTGGCGAAGCGTTGGGGAATCTGGCTTATTACTTAAGACTGCGGGAACATCCGCCCCGGTTCGGGCATTTTGACTACACCCAAAAGGCAGAATATTGGGCTCTTATCTGGGGGACCGTGGTGATGACGCTGACCGGGTTAATCTTATGGTTCCCGGCGTTGGCGACCGGCTGGCTGCCGGCCTGGGTGGTGCGGGTCTGCGAAGTGATCCATTTCTACGAAGCGATCCTGGCGGTTTCGGCAATTGTGATCTGGCATTTCTTCTTCACCATCTTCCTGCCCAAGGAATATCCGATGAGTTGGACCTGGCTCACGGGGCGGATGTCGAAGGACGAGTGGAAGCACCACCATCCAAGGGCAGAGGAGGAGGTTGAGGCGATTGAAGTTAAACGGGAGGAATGGAGGGTTTAGAGAGCAGGAGTACCAATCATAATACTCCAGCCAATCTACCTCCCTACAGAGCAGGGGGTAGAACGATTTATCCCCCACTACAATCAGGGAAGGAAGCCACTTGCACCCCCTCCTGCATAGCAGGAGGGGGATTAAAGGGGGGGCTATCCACAGACTTGTTTATCGTAACAACAGCGCATAGAATCCCCTCTCTTTCTGCATCCTCGAAGATCGTCCTTCAAGCATCGAAGCCAACACCTCGCCTACCCCCCTTTCGCCTGCCCGGTTCCTGCATTATATTGAAATGATAGACCCGAATAGCGGGAATGGCTCATCTCGACCTTAGTGCATGACCAAAGGAACAGAAACCACCACCTCACATCCCGACCCCATCGTGCCTCCGGATGCAGAGCCACCAGCCACTGCCCGAGGCCGGGTGCGACGCAAGATCGCCGCGCTCGAAGCGGAGGTTACGACTTTAAGTACCACCCTCGCCGATGAGCGTGATAAACGGCTCCGACTCGCCGCCGAATATGACAATTTTCGCAAGCGCACCGCGGCGGAGTATCGCACCGTCGTCCAGACCGCCGGGGAGCGCATCATCCGCGCACTGCTGCCGTCGCTCGATGACTTTGACCGCCTCCTGGGGCAGGACCCGGCAAAAGTCGATGCCGCATCGGTTATCAGCGCGGCCGGGTTGATCCGGCGTAAGTTTTACGGAGTCCTTGAAAGCGAAGGGCTTCAGCCCATACCGGCCGGGAACGCGCTTTTCGATGCCAATCTCCACGAGGCTGTTGCCGAAATGACTGACCCATCCCAACCCTCGGGTGCGATCCTCGCCGAGGCGCAGACCGGCTACCGGCTCGGAGACCGGGTGATCCGGCACTCCCGGGTTGTTGTGAACAACGTTGCAGAAGTTGAGGCTCCAGCGGTTGGCTAAGAACGACTACTACGATCTCCTCGGCATTCCGAAAAGCGCTTCCGCAGATGAGATAAGAAAGGCCTATCGTAAGTTGGCGATGCAGTATCACCCCGATCGTAATCCGGGGGATAAGAGCGCCGAAGAGAAGTTTAAGGAGATCGGCGAGGCTTACGCAGTCCTGACCGACGACACAAAACGCGCCCAATACGACCGTTACGGCCATAATGGGCCGCAGTTTGGCGGCGGTTTCGGTGGCTTCAACGTCGATATGGAGGGCTTCGACCCGTT
>Ga0194120_10007310_pt1 | contig 15156 bp, 8 predicted proteins | sample TA2MahCa65mmetaG_FD_148642 | JGI IMG/M metagenome (GOLD analysis project Ga0194120, IMG submission 148642) | Freshwater microbial communities from Lake Tanganyika, Tanzania - TA2015019 Mahale Deep Cast 65m | ecosystem: Environmental > Aquatic > Freshwater > Lake | place: Tanzania: Lake... | reverse complement strand
GACGGTAACTTCCACCTTGTGGTGCTGATTGATCCGAATAATGCGCAAGAAATTGAGCAGGCCGAGTGGATCAACGAACGGGTTGTCGAGCGGGCCTTGGCCATGGAGGGCACCTGCACTGGAGAACACGGCATTGGCCTGGGCAAACGCAAGTTCATGGTGAAAGAACATGGCGAAGATGCTGTTGCCGTGATGCGAACAATCAAACAGGCCTTAGATCCTCAGGGGCTACTGAATCCCGGGAAGATTCTTCCCGAATAAAACCGGCTAACGCGCCGGCAGACGGTCCCACTGCTGCATGAGGTCCATCCACTGGCCACGCGCCGCCTGAAGGTGACGCTCCTTGACGTGTCCATAGCCGCGAATACTGTCTGCAATCGCAGCAATCTTAATGGCGAGCTCCAGATTTTCGGCAGTTAGCGCAGGCAGCAGCGAAGCGATGCAGTCGCGATACTGGCCAATCAGCGCCCGCTCGGTTCGACGCTCTTCGGTGTGGCCAAACACATCGAAGAGCGAGCCGCGTAAAAACCGGCAGGATGCCAGCAGGCCCATCAGGGGCCTGACCCATGGCCCAAAGCGTCGCTTGATCAGTTCGCCGCGTAGATTACGCCGCGATAAAAGTGGGGGCGCTAAATAATGCGCGATCCGATAGCCCGGCTCGAAATCACGGGCAATCTGATCAAGGAATGTGCGATCGGTATGCAGACGGGCCACTTCGTATTCATCTTTATACGCCATCAGCTTAAATAGGCCTCGCATTACCGTTTCGGTAAGCCGCAGTCCTTGGCCCAGGGCCTGCTCTGCTGACTGCACACGCGCTACGAAGTCGGCATAGGTCTGGGCATACCGGGCATTTTGATAGGCTGCAAGAAACGCTTTGCGTTTTTCGATTCGGCTCTCCAGGCTGGGCCTGGGCACAAATGCGATTGGCTGCACATCAGGAGTGCGGCGCAGTAGCTCGGGGTCGCGCGCTGCCCGCCGGCCCCAGTCAAAGGCCTGCTTGTTTTTTTCTACCGCTACGGCATTGAGCTCCATCGCCAGAAAAATCGACTGGCGCGACAGCGGAATTAAGCCGCGCTGCCAGGCAAAGCCCAGCAGTAATGGATTGGCAAATATCGCATCCCCCAAAAGCTGCTGGGCCAAACTCTGGGCATCAACAATCGCGCATCGCTCTTGGCCCACTGCCCGCTGAATTGAGGACTGGCACTGCTGTGCTGGGAACTCCCAGTCGGGCTTACTGATTAAGGCGGCCGTAGGGGCATGGTGGCTATTCATGACCACCTGGGTCTGGCCCTCAAGCATGAGCGCAAGCGTTGACTGGCCCGCGGCCACAATGCCATCACAGGCCAGAATTAAATCGGCCTTGGCGAGATCTACCTTAGAGGTATGAATGGCACCGGCCTGCTGCGCGATCTGCACATGACTCCAAGTCGAGCCCCCTTTTTGGGCAAGGCCTGCGGCATCCTGTGTCACAACCGACTTACCTTCAATATGGGCAGCCACCCCCAGTAACTGCCCAATCGTAATGACGCCTGTGCCGCCAATACCGGCAATCACGATGCGATACGGCTGGCTGCAATCAGGAATTTCAGGTGTGGGATCGGCCTCGAAATTCGCACCGCTGCCTGCAGCCGATGCGAGCGGCCCGATGGCTTTGGGTTTCTTAGGCCGCACACCCTCGACAGTAACAAAGCTTGGGCAAAACCCTTTCAGGCAGGACTCGTCTTTATTGCAACTGCTGTGATTGATCTGGCGCTTTCGGCCAAACTCGGTCTCAAGCGGCTCCACCGATAAGCAGTTGCTCTGCGCAGAGCAGTCTCCACAGCCCTCGCAGACCAGATCATTGATCACCACATAACGTTCGGGATCTTGCAGGCGACCACGCTTGCGACGGCGACGCTTTTCGGTGGCGCAGGTCTGATCGTAAACAATAACCGTCGTGCCTTTGGTCTCCCGCAATTCCCGCTGAAGTCGATCTAAATCATCGCGGTGCTCGACCGTGACACCCGCCTCCAGGACAACGCCGTTGTACTCCTCAAGCCGGTCGGTCACCACCACGACTCGGGCTGCGCCCTCGGCCACACAGCTTTTTACAATCTGCGGCACCGACAGACCCTCGGGCCGCTCGCCCACCTGCTGACCGCCTGTCATGGCGACCGCATCGTTGTAAAGAATCTTGAAGGTGATGTTGACGCCCGCTGCGATGCATTGGCGAATCGCAAGAATCCCACTATGAAACCAGGTGCCATCTCCGAGATTGGCAAAGACATGTTCTTCATGCGTAAACGGTGCCTGGCCGACCCAGGGCACGCCCTCGCCACCCATCTGGGTAAAGGTGCTGGTGGATCGGTCCATCCAGATCGCCATGTAGTGGCAGCCGATACCCGCTAAGGCCCGGCTACCTTCGGGCACACGGGTGCTGGTGTTATGCGGGCAGCCGCTGCAAAACCAGGGCGGCCGCTCTGCCGACTGGCCCGAGACCACCTTCAGCGATTGCTCTTTGGCTTGAATCACCGCAAGCCGTTGCTGCATGCGGTCATCAATGTCATCAGGTACGCCCATTTTGCGCAGACGACGGGCGATCGCCTTTGCGATCAGCGCCGGAGTGAGATCGGCCTTGGCTCGCAGCAGCCAGTTCTCTGCGGGGTTGGGCCGTGCCCACTCGCCACCGGAATGATCATCATCCGATTCATCGAATTTGCCCACCACATCAGGCCGAACATCGGGCCGCCAGTTGTAGAGCTCTTCCTTGAGCTGATATTCAATAATCTGGCGCTTTTCTTCGACCACCAGAATCTGTCTGAGTCCGGCTGCAAACTCCCGCGTGATGGTGGCTTCTAATGGCCAGACCACGTTGACCTGGTGCAGCCGAATGCCAAGCCGCCTGCAGTACGCATCGGTCAGGCCAAGGTCCGCAAGGGCCTGACGGGTGTCGTTAAAGGCCTTACCGCTTGCGATGATGCCGAAGCGATCATCGGGGCCCGCAATCACATTGTGGTTTAAGCGGTTAGCCCGCACATAGGCCAAGGCCGCATACCACTTGGTCTCCATGAGTCGGGCCTCTTGATCCAGCGCCGCATCCGGCCAGCGGATGTGAACACCGGAGGCCGGCATCGGAAAGTCCTGCGGCAACACCAGATTGATGCGATCGTGATCAACCAGAACCGTTGCTGATGACTCCACGACCTCTTGAATGGTCTTCATGCCACACCACAGGCCAGAGAATCGGCTCATTGCAAATGCATGCAGACCCATATCCAAAATGCCTTGCACATCCGATGGGAAAAACACCGGAAAACCACAGGCCTTGAAAATATGATCACTCTGATGGGCAGCCGTTGAGCTCTTCGCAACATGGTCATCGCCCGCAACCGCAATCACGCCGCCCAGCCGCGATGTGCCCGCCATGTTGGCGTGCTTAAACACATCTGAGCAGCGATCAACGCCCGGGCCCTTGCCGTACCAGATGCCGAATACGCCATCGACCTTGCGCTTTTCGGGAAAAAGATCGAGCTGCTGCGTACCCCAGATCGCGGTGGCGGCGAGCTCCTCATTCACGCCAGGCTGAAAGACGACCTGATGGGCCGCCAGATGCTTGCGAGCGGCCCACAGGGCCTGGTCGTATCCGCCAAGCGGACTGCCACGATAGCCGCTGACAAATCCGCCGGTATTTAAGCCCGCCTGCTGATCCCGCTGTCGCTGCATCATGGGCAGCCGCACCAGCGCCTGGATGCCGCTCATAAAGGCCCAGCCGCGCTCCAGCGTGTATTTATCGTCCAGCGATACCTGTCGCTCTGGTGGCGGGGGCGTTTCCTGCTTCATGAAGCAAGATGGTCAGGCACGACGGGAAGGGGCGTCAACCCATTCCCGTGGCCTGTGCTGGAAACCCCCAAGCGACGGGGAGAGACCTACTTCTTTTTCTGCGGCGGCAGATCGGTACAGCTGCCCGAGAAGACCTCGGCCACCATGCCAATTGACTCGCCCAGGGTCGGATGGGGATGGATCGTCTTGCCGATATCGTGCGGATCTGCGCCCATTTCGATGGCCAATGCGAATTCACCAATCATGTCGCCGGCGTGGGTGCCAACAATCGCGCCACCAATGACGCGATGGCTTTCCGGATCCACAATAATTTTCGTAAAGCCCTCGTCCCGGCCGTTGGCAATCGCACGGCCTGAAGCCGCCCAGGGGAATACGGCTTTCTCGATCTTCATGCCCTTGGCCTTAGCCTCATCCTCGGTCACGCCAACCCAGGCAACTTCAGGATCGGTGTAAGCCACAGACGGAATCACGCGGGCATCGAAAAATGATTTCTGCCCTGCCGCCGCCTCGGCCGCGACATGGCCTTCGTGCACCGCCTTGTGTGCCAGCATTGGATTGCCAACGATATCGCCGATCGCAAAGATATGGGACTGGTTGGTCCGCATCTGCGCATCGACACCAATAAAGCCACGCTCGCTCACCGCAACACCTGCGCTCTCGGCCGCAATCGATGCGCCGTTGGGCCTTCTGCCCACCGCCTGAAGCACGAGGTCATAGACCTGGGGGCCCGCGGGCGCACCCTCGCCTTCAAACTTCACATGAATGCCGTCGGCCTTTGCCTCAGCGCCCACGGTCTTGCATTTCAGCATGACATTATCGAACCGGTGGGCGTTGTGCTTCTGCCAAACCTTCACGAGATCACGATCGGCACCCTGCATCAGGCCATCGAGCATCTCCACCACATCAATGCGTGCGCCGAGGGTGGAATACACGGTCGCCATTTCCAAACCAATGATTCCGCCACCAATCACCAGCATGCGCTTGGGCTTAAATTTCAGCTCCAACGCTCCGGTAGAGGTTACGACGCGATCATCCTGCGGCATAAAAGGCAGCTTCACGGCCTCGGAGCCGGCGGCGATGACGGCCTTTTGAAAGCCGATGACTTTTTTGCTGCCATCTTGGGCAGTGACTTCAATGTGAAAGCTGTCAATGAACTTGCCCACGCCCTGCACGACTTGCACCTTGCGCGCCTTGGCCATGCCGGCCAAGCCACCGGTAAGTTTGCCGATGACTTTCGATTTGTGATCGCGAAGCTTATCTAGGTCGACAGCCGGCTCACCGAAGCTCACGCCGAGTGCACCCATGTGTTTGACTTCATCCATGACTGCCGCCACGTGCAGCAGTGCTTTTGACGGAATGCAGCCAACGTTTAGGCAGACTCCACCGAGGGTCGGAAAGCGCTCAATCAGCACGGTATTCATGCCGAGGTCGGCCGCACGGAATGCGGCAGAGTAGCCGCCTGGGCCGGCGCCTAAGACCGCCATGTCGCAGGAGATGTCGGGTGTGCCGGTGAAGCGTTTGATCGCATGAGCTGCAGTGCTCGGCGCTGTTTGCTGGCTGGCAGCAACGCCTGAGCTCGGAGTTCCCTGAGGGTTCACAGCGCCGCCTGAGCTCGGCGCTCCGCTCGACCCCTCTTTTAACTCGCTACGCGCCGACTCAGCCGTCGCTGTCCCACTTGCAGCCCTCTCTGACTCGCTGCCCGCCGCAGCAGCGGGGGGCGCGCTTGACGCTACAGGCGCGCCCGCACCTGCGGCCTCGATCAGCGCAACCACGGAGCCTTCGGAGACCTTGTCGCCGAGTTTGACTTTCAGCTCAACGATCTTTCCGGCAATTGAGGCCGGGATCTCCATTGAGGCTTTATCACTTTCGACAGTAATTAAGCTTTGCTCAACGCTAATGCTGTCTCCGGGCTTTACCAATACTTCAATGATTTCGACTTCTTTGAAGTCCCCAATATCCGGAACCTTTAACTCAACAGTTGCCATGCGTGGTCTCCCGTTCCGAATCAGAGGACTGCGCGACGGAAGTCGCCCAGCAATGACCGCAGCACGTTATTAAACCGAGCGGCTGCAGCACCATCAATCACGCGGTGGTCATACGACAGCGACAACGGCAGGGTCAGCTGTGGCACAAACTCTTTGCCATTCCATACCGGCTTGTAATACGACTTCGAGACCCCCAGGATCGCCACCTCAGGCGCATTGATGATGGGCGTAAAGTGCGTGCCGCCAATGCCACCCAACGATGAAATCGAGAATGTGCCGCCCTGCATATCGGCAGGAGAAAGCTTTCCATCGCGGGCCTTTTTCGCAAGCTCGGAGGTCTCTTTGGCGATTTCTGAGAGGCCCTTTTTGTCGGCATCTTTTAAGACCGGCACCACCAAGCCATTGGGCGTATCGGCAGCAAAGCCGATGTGATAGTACTGCTTATAGACCAGCTGATCTCCATCCAGAGAGGCGTTGAATTCGGGATATTTTTTCAGCGCTGCAACCACTGCCTTAATTAAAAATCCCAGCATGGTGTATTTCACGCCTGTCTGGTCGCTCTCTTTGTTCAACGAGACCCGGAAGGCCTCCAGGTCAGTGATATCGGCCTCATCATTATTCGTAACGTGCGGAATCATCACCCAGTTACGATGCAGATTCGCACCAGAGAGTTTTTTGATTCGCGAAAGCGGCTTCGGCTCGATCGGCCCAAACTTGGCGAAATCCACCTTCGGCCAGGGAATCAGGCCAAGGGCTGCGCTATCACCGGCTGCGGCAGGCGCGCTCGAAGCAGCCATTACACCCTTCACGTAACCGCGCACATCGTCGATGGTGATCCGCTGCTTCGGACCTGTACCGCGGACTTTGGTGAGATCAACACCGAGTTCGCGGGCGAACATGCGGACTGCGGGGGATGCGTGGGGCTTCACGACGTTTGATGGATCGACGGGTGAGACGTGAGCTGGACCAACAGCCGCAGAGGTCTGTCCGGTGACAGCGCCGCCTGAGCTCGGCGCTGATCCGACACTCGCCGATGCCTGCTCTCGGGTCGATGCGCCACCCGATGGGGCGGCGCGGAGCGAGTCAGAAACGGTTTCGAGCGGAGCGCCGAGCCCAGCGGGAGGCGCGCTTGACGCTACAGGCGCGCCCGCACCTGCGGCCTCGATCAGCGCAACCACGGAGCCTTCGGAGACCTTGTCGCCGAGTTTGACTTTCAGCTCAACGATCTTTCCGGCAATTGAGGCCGGGATCTCCATTGAGGCTTTATCACTTTCGACAGTAATTAAGCTTTGCTCAACGCTAATGCTGTCTCCGGGCTTTACCAATACTTCAATGATTTCGACTTCTTTGAAGTCCCCAATATCCGGAACCTTTAACTCAACAGTTGCCATGTTTCGTTCTCCTGTTGGGGTGCCGGTTACGCGGACATCGCGCTGGGGCGGTTGGATTGAATGCCAAACTTCTTGATGGCATCGCTGACCACAGACATCTTGATCTTGCCTTCGTCTGCAAGGCCACGCAGGGCCGCAAGCGCCACATAACGGCGGTCCACTTCAAAGAACTCACGCAGCTTGGCGCGGGTATCCGATCGGCCAAACCCGTCGGTACCCAGTGTGATGTAACGACGCCCCGCGGGCACATAGGGCCGCACCTGATCCGAAAACAGACGCATGTAGTCCGTCGCAGCAACAATCGGGCCTGCCCGATCCTGCAGCTGCTGGGTGACGAACGGCACCCGCGGATTTTCCGTGGGATTCAGTAAATTAAACCGCTCGCACTCCATGCCATCGCGGCGCAGCTCGGTAAAGCTTGGGCAACTCCAGATGTCTGCAGTCACACCAAACTCCTTTAGTAGATCTGCTGCGGCAATGACTTCGCGCAAGATCGTGCCGCTGCCCATCAGCTGAACCCGATGCTTGGCGGCGGTATCGTCTTCCTGCAGCAAATACATGCCCTTGAGAATGTGTGCCTCGGTGCCCGGCTTAAATCCCGGATGGGCATAGTTCTCGTTCATCAGGGTGACATAGAAAAAGATGTCTTCCTGGTTTTCGACCATGCGCTTTAAACCCGAATGCAGAATGACCGCGACCTCATGGGAGAACGTCGGGTCATACGAGACGCAATTCGGAATCACGGAGGCAAGAATATGGCTGTGGCCATCCTCGTGCTGCAGGCCCTCGCCGTTTAGCGTGGTTCGGCCCGCAGTGCCGCCCAGCAGAAAGCCGCGGGCCCGCATATCACCGGCTGCCCATGCCAGATCACCGACCCGCTGCAATCCAAACATGGAGTAATAGATATAAAACGGAATCATGATCCGGTTATTGGTGGAGTAGCTGGTGGCGGCCGCTACCCACGAACTCATACCGCCGGCCTCATTGATGCCCTCTTGCAGGATCTGGCCTTTGACATCTTCGCGGTAATACATCACCTGGTCGCGATCCACAGGCTCGTATTTCTGCGGCTCAACTGAGTAAATACCGATCTGCCTAAAGAGCCCCTCCATGCCAAAGGTCCTGGCCTCATCCACCAGAATGGGTACCACACGTGGGCCCAGTTCTTTGTCGCGCAGCAGCTGCGTCAGGCATCGCACATAGGCCTGGGTGGTCGAGATCTCGCGGCCCTCGGGTGTGGCTTCCAGCGCAGGTGCAAAGACATCCAGGGCTGGCACCTTGAGTTGCTCGTCGGCCTTCATACGACGTGCCGGCAGATACCCGCCCAACGCGGTGCGACGCTCGTGCAGATACTTCATCTCGGGAGCATCCTCGGCGGGCTTATAAAACGGAATGTCATGCAGCTTGTCGTCCGGAATGGGGATACCGAATCGATCCCGGAACTCATGAATGGTCATGTCATCCAGCTTTTTGGTCTGGTGGGCGGTATTGCGGCCCTCGGCCACCTTGCCCATGCCATAGCCCTTGATTGTCTTCACCAAAATGACAGTGGGCTGGCCCTTGTGCCGCGATGCTGCGGAGAACGCCGCATAGATCTTGTGCGGATCATGGCCACCACGGTTCAGGCGCCAGATGTCGTCATCGCTCATGCGCGAGACCATCTCAAGCAGCTTGGGATGCTTGCCAAAGAAATGTTTGCGCACATAGGCGCCATCGTTGGCTTTGTAATTCTGATACTCGCCGTCGACGGTATCCATCATTACCTGCTGCAGCAGCCCGTCTTTGTCTTTTGCCAAAAGCGGATCCCAATAGGATCCCCAGATGACCTTAATGACATTCCAGCCTGCACCACGGAAATCACTCTCCAGCTCCTGAATAATCTTTCCGTTGCCGCGCACCGGCCCATCGAGACGCTGCAGATTGCAGTTGACAACAAACACGAGGTTATCAAGCTTCTCTCGGGCGGCAAGGCCAATCGCGCCCATTGACTCGGGCTCATCCATCTCACCATCACCACAGAAGGCCCAGACCTTGCGCTCCTCGGTATCTGCAAGGCCACGGGCATGCATGTATTTCAGAAAACGGGCCTGATAGATCGCCATCAGCGGGCCCAGGCCCATCGAAACGGTGGGGAACTGCCAGAAATCTGGCATCAACTTCGGGTGTGGATAGCTCGATAGGCCCTTGCCATCGACCTCACGACGGAAGTTATTGAGTTGATCCTCATTGATGCGGCCCTCCAGATAGGCGCGGGCATAAATTCCGGGCGATGAATGGCCCTGAATAAAGAGCAGGTCGTGGCCTTTGGGATGATCGGGGCCTTTCCAAAAATGGTTAAAGCCGATGCCCAGCATATTGGCCAGCGACTGAAAGCTCGAGATGTGGCCGCCCAGATCGCCCTCACCGCGATTCGTTCGGACTACCATGGCCATCGCATTCCAACGCATCCAGGAGCGCAGACGCTCCTCGTATTCCAGATTGCCGGGACAGTGCTCTTCGAGCGACGCCGGAATCGTATTGATGTAAGCAGTGTTTGCTGAAAACGGAATGAAGCCGCCAGTGCGGCGGGTTTTATCAATCAGCTTTTCGAGAAGAAATTGGGCGCGCTCGGGTCCCTCGCGCTCGATGACGGCCTCCAACGAGTCCAGCCATTCCCTTGTCTCCACCTCATCCATGTCGACGCGTTGTGGCTCGGCCATGGTCACCTCCTATCGTTTTTGTGAAATGTGGGTTGTGAGCCCAATTGTGCGCGGGGGGTCACACTGAGGACAAGTGATTTTTCATGATACGAACTATAATTTCACATTAAGAAATATTGGGCCAGCCCATCCCCGCTCGCCAGGAGGGTGCAAGGTGTGGTCTCATCTGCGACCGAGCCTAGGCCAATCGCCCCCGACCCCATGCCCGATAACGACCAGAGCACCATCCCCGAGGTCCTTGATCCGATCAAGCTCGGACCGCTGCGCTCTTCGCGGTCAATGCGATGGATTCTGGTCTCCCCGATCGTTGCCGTGGTCGCCCTGGCCATGCTCATGGCCGCCACCATTTGGTATCTGACGGCATCCGAATCCAATCAGCAGCAGCAGGCGCTGATTCGCGATGTCAACGCTACCCAACGACAGATTGGCGAGCGGCTGCAGCGGGCCCAGGACGAGGTGAGCGGATTTGCCAGTCAGCTTCCCGCCAAGCCGACGGGCCGAGATTTACAGCGCTTTGCTGAGAACTTTTTTGTCAAACATCCAGAGGTTGTCTTTATTGCCTGGCTCGATCGCAGCTCGACTGTTCGATTTGTCAGCACCTCGCAGGGTTTTCCGACCCAGGGTTTCGATCGGCTGGGCAGCCCCCTGGCGAGAAAGCCCAGCACCACGGCATTTGAATACGCGATGAGCGCTAAAAAGCCGCATTACTCTGGCCCCATTCGAACCTCGAACGACATTGAGGTCGATCTGCATGTGCCGATCATTCGTAACGGCGCTGCCGATGGCGTCTTGGTTGCCACCTACTCGCTGCCGTCGATGTTACTGACCACCATTCCGAGCGAGATCGGTGGCCGGGTTGCCTTTAGTCTTGTGGGCGCTGAAGGCGAACGACTTGGCCAGACCCGAAGCGAGGACACTGCGTCCGGCGGGCCGGCCTACGAGGTGCCGCTTGAGCCCATGTCCAAACAGATTCGCCTACGCGGCTTTATTCAGCGGCCGGTAAGCACTGTGTATAACGATGTCATCACCACACTGGTGGTCGGGCTGATTTTATTTGCGGTGATTAGCCAGATCGTTGTCTGGCGAAACACACGCCGCCGACTTGGCGCTGAACAAGAGTTGGCCGAGGAGACCGCCTTTCGCCGGGCGATGGAAAATTCGCTTTCTACGGGAATGCGGGTGATCGATCTAGAAGGCCGTATCCAATATGTGAACCCAGCTTTTTGTCGCATGGTGGGCTTCACCGCCCAAGAACTTACAGGCGCAAGCCCCCCCTACCCCTACTGGCCAGGGGATTCTCAGGATCAATTGGGAAGAAACCTCGACCGGATGATGGCCGGTGAGAGCCCGCCCTCTGGCCTGCCCATCAACATCGTGCGCAAAGATGGCAGCCGAATCACCGTGCGGATGTATACCTCGCCGCTCATTGATCAAAGCGGCCAGCAGACCGGCTGGATGACATCGGTCACGGATATCACCGAGCAGACCCGAATTCGTCAGGAGCTTGCCCAATCCCAGGAACGATTCATCACCGTATTGCAGGCCCTCGATACGGCGGTCTCAGTCGCCGCCCCCACGCCAACAGGCGAGCTGCTCTTTGCAAACCAGGCCTACAAAAAGTGGTTTGGCAATTCAATTACCGATGGCCATCGCTATCTCTCTGCCGCAGCACGCGGACCCTGGGCCGATGTTCGTGAGGTCTATAGCGAGATCGTGGAGCGCTGGTTTGAGGTCCGCATCAGAAGCATTCAATGGGTGGATGGCCGCGCGGTCGAACTGATGGTGGCGACCGACATCACGCAAGAGCGGGCCAACCAGCAGGCCCAGCGCGAGCAGCACGAAAAACTGCAGCAGACCGCCCGCCTGGTCACCATGGGGGAAATGGCCTCGTCGCTTGCCCATGAGCTTAACCAGCCTCTCACGGCGATCGCCAATTACACCTCGGGGGCAGCATCCCGCATTCGGCTGGCTGAGTCGCGCGGCGAAGAAATCCCGAACGAGGATTTGATTGATCTGCTGACCAAGACTGCCCGGCAGGCAGAGCGGGCTGGCCAGGTGATCCGCCGAATCCGGGGCTTCGTTAAGCGCAGTGATCCTATTCGCCGGCTCACTGATCCCCGCACGATTCTTGCGGACTCTCTTGGCCTTGCAGAAATCGATGCCCGCGAGCAAGGCATTGAGCTGATCCAAAAAATCTCCGATGGCCTGCCAATGCTCAATGTGGATCCCGTGCTCATTGAGCAGGTGCTGGTCAATCTCGTGAAAAATGGAATCGATGCCATGCGCAGCGCACAGCGGCGCAGCCTGGTCATTGAAGTGAGCCTGATCGCCGATCAGATGGCATTTTCTGTCATCGACCGCGGCCATGGTGTTCCAAGGGCTATCCGCGACCGGCTCTTCGATTCGTTTTACACCACCAAAAACGATGGCATGGGCATGGGCCTAAATATTTGCCGCTCCATTATCGAATCGCATCAGGGCCGGCTGTGGTTTGAGGACAACCCGGATGGCGGCTGCACATTTCGGTTTACATTACCGGTTCAGGCGGAGCCGCCGCCCAAAAACACCACCCCAGAGTCGGAGGCCTTGAAGTCATGAACGCGAATCCCCAAGCCTATCGCACCGCGAATGCAGAGATGGTCTACGTTGTCGATGACGACGAGGCGGTCCGTGATTCACTCAGGTGGCTCTTAGAGGGCCAGGGGTTTCGGGTGACTGCATTTGATAGCGCAGAGCGGTTCCTCGCCGCAGTGCCAACCGGGTTTACCGGCCAGATGGGCGGCTGTTTGATTGCGGATGTGCGTATGCCCGGCATGTCGGGCACGGAGCTGCACGATGAACTCCTGCGCCGAGGAATCGCGCTGCCATTAATTTTTATTACCGGCCACGGCACGGTGCCCATGGCAGTCAGCAGCATGAAAAAGGGGGCGGTCGATTTTCTGGAAAAGCCATTTAATGACGAGCAGCTCTGCATGCTGGTGGCGAGCGCCTTCCAGCGGGCACGCGATGAAGGCTCCCGCGGTGTGCTGGCCAAGCGGGCCCGCGAGCTGTTGGCCAGACTGACACCACGCGAGGAACAGGTGCTAGACCGCATCGTGGCAGGCCGCTTAAATAAGCAGATTGCCGATGATCTTGATATCAGCATCAAAACGGTAGAGGCCCACCGGGCCAACATCATGGACAAGATCGAGGCCCGCACCATGGCCGATCTGATGAAAACCGCGCTGGCCGCCCGCCAGGAATAAACGCCGGCACCGATGGCTCGGGGATGCCGCCGCAGACAGCGGCCGGACCCCCAGAAAACTGCTAAACTTCGTGGTCTTGCGGCTGTAGCTCAGTTGGATAGAGTACTTGGCTACGAACCAAGGGGTCGTGGGTTCGAATCCTGCCAGCCGCGCCACAACACCAAGGGGATCAGAGCAATCTGGTCCCTTTTTTTTATACTCAGCGTTGCCAGGTGTCAGCGCATGTCCCAACTGGGCACCGCCTCACCTGCGTCAATTCTTTAGTGAACTTTCAAGACGGATGGATTCACTCCGAATCGAGTCCGAAGAGGTCCTGCTATTTGACCTCGCGCCCTGACAGTCTTGTGGGTGTGCCCCTCGCCAGACCCCTAGGCAGGCCACTTGCAGGCGGTAACCTCGATCTCGATTTTCATCTCAGGCTTCATCAGCTGGGCAACCACTAGAGAAGCAGCAGGACGAATCTCGCCGAAGGTCTGGCCCAACACTGGGATGACGGCATCGGCATCGGCCACGTCTGCGAGATAGTAGGTCACCCGGACCACATCACCCATTGCAAAGCCCGCCTGCGAAAGCGCGCCCTCAATTGTGCGAAGCGCGTTTGCAGTCTGCGTGGCGACATCTTCCGGCATCTGCATCTTGGTGTAGTCATATCCGGTCGTGCCAGAGACAAAACAAAACGGGCCTTGCACCACGGCCCGCGAATAGCCCATTGCTTTTTCAAACGGCGAGCCGGACGAAATCAGGGTTCTCATCTCAAATCCTTTTGCTGTAGGTCACGAAGCGCTGCCAGATTCGCCAGGCCCGCTAGTGAAAGCGAAGGATACTAGAGCACCAGCACCGGCAGCCGCGAGTCGGCCATGACTTCTCGGGTCTCGCTGCCCATGAATAAAGCCTTAAATCCCGACCGCAATTTACGTCAGACCTTCCGAGGGCTCAAAGCCGCGAAACCGCAGATGTAGTGGTGTTTTCATACATCGCATGCTGACAGTAAGTCCGCCTGCGACACCACCTCGCGGTTGGAGAACTGTTATTCGATTCGGAGGGCCTCAACGGGGCGCAGCCGTGACGCCTTCGCAGCCGGATACCAGCCAAAGAAAATACCAATTGCCGCAGAAAAACCAAAGGCAAGCGCAATCGAAGACACTGAGATCTCCACCAGCAGACCACTGAGTGATGCAATAAGCCAGGCGCCGGAGATGCCCAGAGCGACACCGACCGCACCACCCGCTAGACAAATCGTGATGGCCTCGATCAAAAACTGCCGAAGAATATCGCGCTGCCGGGCACCGATGGCCATACGAATACCGATTTCACGGGTCCGCTCGGTCACACTCACCAGCATGATATTCATGATGCCAATGCCCCCAACCAGTAACGACACCCCAGCAATGGAGCCCAATAAGATGGCCATTGCCCCCGCCGCAACCGCAGCAGTCTGCGCGATCGCCGTCAAGTTACGGACCGTGAAGTCATTCTCCTGGCCCGGCGCAATCCGATGGCGTGCCCGCAATAAATCGGTCAGCTCTGCCTCTGCGGTGAGCATCTGCTCAGCTGAAGCCACCTGCACGAATAACAAATTAATGCTGCCTGGAAACGTACTGCGAATCAGCTGCTGCCGCGCAGTCGTTAGCGGAATAAAGACCGCATCATCCTGATCACGGCCATCCAGACTCTGGCCCTTACGGGCCAAGACGCCGATCACGGTAAACGGCAAGTTGCGAACGCGCATCGTTTTGCCGATGGGATCTTCATCACCAAAGAGCTGCCTGGCGGTGGTCTGGCCAATCACGGCGATGCGTGCATTCGAGCGCAAGTCCGCCTCAGAAAACAGATCGCCCTCCTCGGGCTCCCAGGAGCGTGTCGGGAAATATTCTGCGGTCACACCCGTGACCATCGCGCTCCAATTGGTATTGCCATAGCCCAGCTGAAACGAGCGCATCACAATCGGTGCCACCCGAATCACGCCCGATATCGATCGGGCGGCAGCCGCATCCGATAGGTTCAGGGTCTGGGC
>Ga0194120_10007305_pt1 | contig 15164 bp, 18 predicted proteins | sample TA2MahCa65mmetaG_FD_148642 | JGI IMG/M metagenome (GOLD analysis project Ga0194120, IMG submission 148642) | Freshwater microbial communities from Lake Tanganyika, Tanzania - TA2015019 Mahale Deep Cast 65m | ecosystem: Environmental > Aquatic > Freshwater > Lake | place: Tanzania: Lake... | reverse complement strand
CCTATCGGACGCAGGCACGGAGGCCTGCGCCACCGATGCAACGGGTGGGGCCGGCCTCCGTGCCGGCCGCGATGCCGGAGCGAAGTCATCAGAGCCGCGCTATGAGTCCCCCCGCGGTGCCGTCCGTGACTGTCCGCCCGGCGGCTGGCCGGGGGCTTCCCGCGGAACCCCTCCTCTTCCGGCCCCTGCCCGGCGTGGGGCTCGTGCAATCGCTTCCGCGCAGCCGGTGAATACCTCATCTACTCTTCCTCGGCAACCAGGGGCTTGCCGGCCCCCCAGATGATCGGGATTCCATCTTCCTGCACCAGGCGCCCGCGCAGGTAGGTGGCGCGCGCGCGGCCGCCAAGCGTCTGGCCGGCGTAGGGCGTGGTCGGGTGGCGGTGGCGGATGATGTCGGGCGTGACGGCGAAACTCGCGTCCGGATCCCAGACCACCAGATCGGCGTCGCAGCCCGGTGCGATGCGGCCCTTGGAGCGCGCGAGGCCGGCGAGGCGGGCCGGCGCGGCGGAGAGCCAGGTCGCCACCCTGGCGAGCGAGAGGCCGCGCCGCCGCGCGTGCGTCCAGACGATCGCCGGCCCGAACTGCACCGAGGCGACGCCGCCCCACGCGGCCAGGAAGTCGCCCTCCTCGGGCCGCTTGAGGGCGGGCGTGCACGGCGAGTGGTCGCAGACCACGAAATCGATGACGCCCCCTTCCAGGCCCTCCCAGAGGCGCTCCCGGTTTTCCCGGTCCCGGATGGGCGGTGTGCACTTGAATTCGGTGGCGCCGTCCGGGATGTCCTCGGCCGCGAACGCCAGGTAGTGCGGGCACGTCTCGACCGTGACGGGCAGGCCCTCGGCGCGGGCCGCGGCCAGATAAGGCAGGGCGTCCGCGGCGGAGAGGTGGACGATATGCACCGGTCCCCCGAACTCGCGGCAGAGCGCGATGGCTTGCCGGATGGCCGCCACCTCCATCTCGGGCGGCCGGGAAGCGAGGTACGTGGCGTAGCGCCGCGAATCGCCCGGGGGCGGGGCGAGATGCGGGACGGAGACTTCGGCGTGCAGGAGGAGGGGCCGGCCCCGCGCGGCCAGTTGCGGCATGGCCAGGCGCAGTTCGCGTTCGCCCACTTCGGGGAACTCCGGGATGCCCGAGTCGATCATGAAGGCCTTGACGCCCAGCACGCCGCAATCCAGCAGGGGCCCCAGGTCGGCGGCGTTTTCGGGCACAAGACCGCCCCAGAAGCCGCAATCGACCTGGAGCTTCCCGGCACTCGCCGCCCGCTTGGCTTCGTAGCCGGCGGGCGTGGTCGTGACCGGGAGGCTGTTGAGCGGCATGTCCACGATCGATGTGATGCCGCCGGCCGCCGCGGCCCGGGTGGCGCTCTCGAAACCTTCCCACTCGGTGCGCCCGGGCTCGTTGACGTGCACGTGCGTGTCCACGAAGCCCGGCAGAATAGCCGCCTCGCCCGCGTCCACGACCTCGGCGTCCGGCGGCGGCGGAGCGTCGAAGGGCGTGACGTCCGCGATGCGCCCTTCCCGCACCACGACGCACGCGGCGCGTTCCCCGGCGGGGGTGAGCACGCGTCGGCCGCGGAGGACGAAGGCGGAAGACAGGCCCGTATGCATGGCGCGGTACGTAGCGTACCACGCTAGCCGGGTACGATCCCCGGCGGGGCGGCTACTGCGGCTTGACTTGCCGCGCCGCGACGGCGGCCGAGAAGAGCTTCGCCATCATCGAGTTGAACGTGCCCGGGTCGATGTACTCGTTGACCGCGTAGTACCCGTCACCCTTGCGATAGCTCTGGTGCAGGCCGTTGGCCTTCTTGTACGCCAGCACGGCCTGTCCGGTGGCCTCGTCGAACGTGCCCGACACCGTCACGGGGTAGTTGAACTTCGCCAGGGCGCGCTGGAGGTCGCGGACCGCGGCGGCCTGCCCCGATCCGGGCCCGAGCGTGCCGTTCTTCTCGTACTCGGAGACCTCGTTCATGAACGCCCGGACGTTCTCCTCGGTGGCGTAGAGATCGAACGCGGTGGCCAGGGCCTGGAACCATTGCGTCAGCGGCGGCGCGGGCGGCGGCGTGTAGATCGGGCCGGGAGGAGGCGTGGCGCTGCCGCCGCCGTTGTAGTCGGGCGGGCCGATCTTCTTGCCCTCGAGCTTCTCGAAGGCGGCGCGGACGTTGACCATGCCGACGGTGCTCTTCGTCCAGCCCTTGGTGGGCAGGGCGCTGCTGGTCAGCAGGTTGCGGACCTGGGAGACCGAGAGTTCGGGATGGCGGCTCCAGAGCAGGGCCGCGGCGCCCGCGACGTGGGGCGCGGCCATGCTGGTGCCATCCAGGTAGTCGTACTCGTTGTCCGGCAGCGTGGACATGATCAGGACGCCCGGGGCGGCGATGTCCACGAACGTGCCGCCGTTGGAGAAGAAGGCCCGCGAGTCGTCGGGCATGGTGGCGCCCACCGCCAGGGCGTCGGGATACGATGCCGGGAAGTGCTTCTCGTCGTCCTCGCCGTCGTTGCCGGCCGCGACCACGACCAAGGTGCCGCGGCGGGTGGCCTCGGCCACCGCGTCGCGCAGGGCCTGCACGTCCAGCGGCCCGCCCAGCGACATGTTGACGACCTTGCAGCCGGCGTTGACCGCGTCCATCAGCCCGCGGGCGATGTCTTCCTCGGGGCCCTCGCCGGTGGCGTCCAGGGCCTTCACGGCGTAAAGCTGCGCGCCGGCGGCCACGCCGGCGATGCCGGAGTTGTTCTCCTTGGCGCCGATGACGCCCGCCACGTGCGTGCCGTGGCCGTGGTCGTCGAACGGATCGCGGTTGTTCTTGACGGTGTTGAGGCCCTTGACCGTGACGCCGGACAGATCCTCGTGGTTGTAGTCCACGCCGGTGTCCACGACGCCGACCTTGATGGGATTCGAGACCTTGTAGCCGGCCAGCCAGAGCTTGTGGGTCCGCACCTGGTAGTAGCCCCAGACGCGCGACATCTTGGGATCGTCGGGGCCGTCGGCCGCGGTGGTCTTCAGCTTGTAGTTGGGCTCGGCGTAGAGGAGGCGGGAATCGGCCTGCCAGGCCGCGAGGGTCGCCGCGTCGTAGGCGCCGCTGTCGGTCTTGTAGACCGCCATGCCCGGGATCCCGACGTCCCGTAACTTTGTAGCCCCGGGCAGGTCGTGGGTCTTGCCGTCCTTGAAGCGCACGACCACCTCGCCAGGCGACGCGGCGTGCTCGGAAGCCGGCAGCCGCAAGCTCTCTTCGGCCTTGAGCCCCTTGCTCTCGGTCTGCTTCAGGATCAGCTCCAGCTCCTGCGGCGTCGGCGCGGCATTCGCGGCGCCGTTGGAGACCAGCGAAGCCGGTCCGGGCCCGGTGGGCGCGACGGGCTTCACGCATGCCGCCAGCGACAGGGCTACGAGGCTGACCACTACACCACGCATCTCTTTCCCTATCGCGGGTTAGGGGGGTGTCAAGAACGGCGCGAGGTGTAAGGACGGGTTAAGTTTGCCTGACTTACTCCGCCCTGGCGCCCCGGTCGATCCAGGCCGCCAGGGTGGCTCGCTCTCGCTCGGTCATGCCGGTCTTGTTGCCCAGCGGCATGGTCCGATCGACCACGGCGCGGGCCTTGATGCGGGCGGCCAGGGCGCGAATCCGTTCCGGATCGTCGAAGGTGATCCCCAGGGGCGGCGACTTGAAGACGTCGTCGGTCGGGCGCCGCGAGTGGCAGGAAAGGCAATGCCGGTCGACGATGGCTCGGGCGTCCCGGAACGAGGCCGACCCGGCGGAAGCCGGCGCGGCGGGCGGCGCGGTCAGGAAGTACACGGCCGTGAACGCCGCGAGCGTGGTCCCCAGCGAGGCCGGAATCCAGGCCCGGTCCCAGCTAGGTTCGCGCTCGCGCAGGTTCAGGAAATGGTTGACCGCGGCGCCGGCGAGGACCAGGATGCCCAGCACCAGCCAGTTGTGGGCGCTGCCATACAGCAGGGAGTAATGGTTCGAGACCATGATGAAGACGACCGGCAGCGTCATGTAGTTGTTGGCCCGCGAACGCATTCTGGCCGCCTCGCTGCGGGCCACGTCGTGAGCCTCGCCCTTCTCGATGGCCGCGATCACCCGGCGCTGGTTGGGGATGATGTGCATCGCCACGTTCGCCGCCATCATCGTGCCGAGCATCGCGCCGACGTGGATGAAGGCGGCGCGGCCCGAGAGGAGGCGCGTCAGCGCGAAGGCCGCCCCCACGAGCAGGACGTACGACGCGGCGGCGGCCAGATACGGGTTGCGCCCCAGGGGCGAGCGCCAGAGGCCGTCGTAGAGGAGCCAGCCCAGGACCAGCGAGGCGATCCCGATCCCGACGCCCTGCATGTGGGTGAGCTTCGCGACGGCCGGATCGGTCAGGAGACCGCCGGTCAGGTAGTACACGACCACCAGGAGGGCCGCGCCGCTGATCCAGGTGGTGTAGGCCTCCCACTTGAACCATTGCAGGTCGCCCGGCACCTGGCCGGCCTCGAAGAGCCGTTTCTGCACGTGCCAGTAGCCGCCGCCGTGCACCATGCGGACTTCCTCGGCGTGGGCGTCCGCGTCGGGCACCCGCTTGAGGTTGTTCTCCATCCAGACGAAGAAGAGCGAGGCCCCGACCCACATGATCCCGGCGACGACGTGAATCCAGCGGATGAGCAGGTTGAGGAACTCGAGCAGGCTAGCGCTCATGGGTTAAAGAATACCCGAGTCACGCGAGGATCGCGCCGACCACCGCCGGCGTGTCCGACAGGTCGGCGAAGCAGTAGTCCGGATCGTGCGCGGCCAGATCGTCGCGCCCGTAGGACCCGGTGGCGACCGCGATGGCCTTGCACCCGAGGCCCCGGCCGCACAGCACGTCGTTTGGCGTGTCGCCGATGATGACGATTTCCTTGCCGGCGAAGCGGCGCCCCGTGAGTTCCTCCGCGCGGGATGCGGCTATCGCCGGCAGGTGCTCCCGGTGCCGGTGATCGCTGCCGTAGGCGCCGAGCGTGAAGTAGGACCACAAGCCCGCGCTGCGTAGCTTGAGTTCGGCGCCGGCGACCACGTTGCCGGTCAGGAGCCCTAGCACGACGCCGGGATGCGCCGCCAGGGCTTCGAGCAACGGCGTGACGCCCGGTTTGAGCTTGATCCGCGCCGGGTCCATCCGCGCCTCGAGGTGCGCCAGGTAGCGGTCGATGACGGCGTCGAATCGCGCCTCGACCACCACCGGATCGACGCCGGCCTCGGTCATGAGTTCCCAGACTATTTGCGGATCGGTCTTGCCGCCGAAGCTCCAGCGCTCGATCGGCCCGGTCGTGCCGTAGGTCTCGGCAAGCGCCCGCAGGAGGGCGTCCGCGCCGGCGCGCCCGGTCGACAGCAGCGTGCCGTCGATGTCGAAGAGGACCAGTCGCATATATGATGGATTCGCGTGGATCATCCTATCACCGCTCCGCCCGACTTCGAGGCCGCGCTCCAGGAGGCCATGCGGAGCGCCGGCCGCGAGTTGCCGCCTCCGGCGGACCCCGCCCCACTGGCCGCCGCCATGCAGAGGGTGCGCGTGGCCTTGCCCATGGTGGACAACCTGGGCCGCACCCGGGACGATCGCGACCTCTACGCGCACATCGACGATCTGGCCGACGGCGCCAAGGCGGCCTACCCCGAAGCCCTCTGCAAGCCCGGATGCAGCGGCTGCTGCAAGTATCCGGCCGCGCTCTTCACGGCCAGCGAGGCCGAGTGGGGCGCGATTCTCGACCACATCGCGGCCACCTGGCCAGCCGAGCGGATCGCCGGCTTCGTGCGGCGCTTCTGGGCGTCGCACGGGCCTCACCTCCGCCGGCTCGAGGCCGCGGAGTGGCTGATGGAGCTTCCCTTCTCGATAAACCCGACGCGCGCCGCCCTGCCGCTCTCCTGCCCGTTCCTCGAGGGCGATCGCTGCGAGATCTACCCCGTGCGCCCGACGTTCTGCCGCTGCTTCGGGCTCTTCACCTTCAAGTACTGGTGGCAGCGCGAGCCCACGATCTACTCGTGCGAGGAGCAGAGCGATCACCTGGAACCGATCGTGCGCCGGCCCGGCCGGGCGCGCCTCCCGAGCTTCAACCCCATATCGGAGCGGCGCTTCAAGCTCTCCCGCCGGGGCAAGCGCCACCTGCTGGCGCTATGGGTCGCCGCTCGCTGGCCGCGCCGGTGGCTGGCCGATCAGCAGGCCGCCGAGTCGTAGGCGAGGGCCTCGCGCCGCAGGCCGCCGGCCGGGGCATGCAGCCCGATGCGGGTCGTGCTGTCGCCCGCCGGGCGCATCCAGCACACGAGGGCGGGCGCCCGCAACGCGGCGCGCCGCGGCGCCGACAGCTCGATCTCGGCGCGGCAAGCCGTCTCGGGACTGCCGTCCACCTCGATGCAGGCGCCATGGTCCGAGACGTCCACCAGCATGGCCCAGATGGCGTCGCGATCGTCCAGGCGCAGCTTCACCGGCAGGCTCAGGGAGGTCCGCTCCTCCTTGCGGCGGACGCACACGTCGGCGATGGCCAGGCCGCCGGCCCGCGTGAGGTCGATGCGCTCGCCCGCCACCACGACGACCGGGCGGAGCGGATCCGCGGCGGAGACGTCCACGACCCTGGCTTCCCGCCGGTCGGTCAACCGGACGCTTGTCCCCACCGGATAGGGCTGAACGCGCCTGGCGAAAGCCAGAGCCGTCCGATCCTCGAAGCGCCGGCCGGCCATGGCCGCTATGGCGCGGTGAGCCACGCCTGGCGGCATGCGGCGGGCGGAGGGCCGATCGGCCAGCATGGTGTCGTAGGTGTCGGCCACTGCCAGGACGTCGGCCGGATGCGGCAGGGGCCGGTCGCCGCCCACCTCTACCAGGCCCGTCCCCTGCTTCCAGTCGGCGTGGCGGCGCAGGAGTTCGCGCACCTTTCCGACCGCCGCCAGGCGCGCCAGACCGTCGTTGAGTTCCAGGCTGTCGGCGTCGGCTTCATGCAGCAGGGCGCCGGTCGCCAGTTCGAACAAGGCGTCGCCCTTGAAGCCCAGGCTCTTGCCCACCGCCATGCTGAGGGTCATGACGTTCAGCGGGTGGCTGAGGAGAAACGTGCTCCGGACGCGGAACTCGGTCGAGGGCGGGGCGAACTCGAGGCGCCGGTCCATGCGTTCGACCACTCCCCGCACGACCGACGGGAGGCATCCGCCGCGCAGGGCGTCGTGGAGGATCTCGACCTCCTGGGCCTGCAGGAAGCTCGGGAGATCGCACGAGTCGGCGTGCGCCGCCGGATGGCGGCGCGAGTCGCCCAGGGGCCTCACCGGCACGAAGGTGTCGTCTTCCGAGACGTCGAGGCGGACGCGCGCCGACCAGTCGACGCAGTCGAGGGCTTCGGCTTCGAGGCCCAGCAGCATGACGCGTTCGATGATGATCGGCGTCAGGCGGGTGCCGCCGCGGATCAACGGGATCCACGCCCCGGGCCGTACCAGATCGCGGCCCATCAACAGGCCCGGGCGCAACCGCTCGCCCATTCTCAGCTCCTTCTGGATGGCAGGCGCCTAACGCTTGCTTGCGGAGCTCAACATGCCGGTTTCTGGTGAACGATCCATGGCTACACGGTGAACGGAGTGTGAACTGAAGCGTGAAGAACCGCGCTCGCTAGTCCTTCGTGGGCCGGCGCGGCTCGCGCCCGGTGCCTCCGCCAGGAACGGCTCCAGGAGCGGTACTCGGGGTGCGTGCCCAGCGCACTTCGGCTTCCTTCCCCACCGATTTCAGGATATCGGGTACCACGATGCTCGTTGCCCACGGAACGACCCACGTAGGTATTAGTTCCAGTCCGGGATCCATACGTACGCCGTAGCGGAGAATCGTGGATTCCGCGGACCTTTCCCGGAGCTCCCAGCGGCCCTCCACTTCCCGGATGGACCCCTCGATGCGCTTGAAACGGGCGACGCGGCGCGCCGCATCGTGGTGGATCGTGTTGTGGACCCAGCGATTGCCCCAGGGCCACGGGTAGCGGACGATGGTGTAGTGGTGCTCCCAGTCGCCGCGCTTGAGCGTGGTCTCGCTGAACTCCATGCGGTCGAAGAGCTTGGGGTAGCTGTCGTAGTCGGTCACGACCTGCCAGACGGCCTCGACCGGGGCGCGCACGACGAACTCGCTCTGCACGACCTTCATCGTGGCGCTTGCGGTGTCGCGGATCTGCACCGTCACCTTGCCGCGCTCTTGCGCCCGGCGTTCCCGTGGGCTCGGCTCGAAGCCGCCCAGGAGGTCGCCGTCGAACTCGGGCTTCACGATGGCGGCCTGCTTGCAGCAATCGGGCCGCGCGGCGAGGGCCGGAAGCGGCAGCAGCAGGATGAAGAGGGCGACTGGTCGTTTCACCTGTATACCTTGCGCTGGAATAGGTCGTGCTTGAGGGAGGCCACGCGGTCGAGGAAGAGGTAGCCGTCGAGATGGTCCATCTCATGCAGGATCACCCGGGCCTCGAACGCATCGGCGTGGATGACGATCTCTTCCCCGTCGCGGGACAACCCTCGCACCACGATGTCGGTGGCGCGCCGGACGTTTGCCGTCAGGTCGGGCAGCGACAGGCATCCCTCCCGCATGACTTCCGAGCCTTCGGCCAGGACCAGTTCGGGATTGAAGAGCACGACCAGGCCATGGCAGCTCCGCGCCTTCCGGTGGCCGGAGAGATCGAAGACCACGGCGCGCAACGCCACGCCGATCTGGGGCGCCGCCAGCCCCACGCAGCCCGGGAAGCTTCGCAAGGTGTCGATCATGTCCGCGGCGAGGCCGGCGGCCACCCCGTCGATTGCCGATAGCGGCGCGGCCACGGCCTTGAGCCCCGGGGCCGGATAGACCAGGACCTCCCGGACCACTAGCCTAGAGCGCCTCGGCGTCAAGGGGGCGCAGGGAGACGTCCACCGCCAGGCGCCCGGCCAGCTCGCGCAGGTCGGCCTCCAGCTCCGCGGAGCCGGTGCCGGCGGGGAGCGCCAGCTCCATGAGCATGGCGTAGACGGGCGCCTGGGCCCGCCCCACCAGGCGCGTGTTGAGCTCGGTGATGTTGATGCCGCGATCGAAGAGCAACTGCGTGACGCCGTGGACGATGCCTGGCCGATCGGCGCCGTACACCGACAAGAGGTGGCTGGGAGCCGCCGACGCGGTGACGGCCTCCTCGCGCAAGGGCCGCACCGTGACGATGACGCCGAGCGGATCGGTGTAGCGGGATATCTCGGCGGCGATGCCGGCGGCCTCCAGGCCGGCCGGCGCGGCCAGGATGAGCATGACGGCGAAATGCCCGCGCAGGATGCAGGAGCTCGAGTCCTCGAGGTTGCAGCCCAGCCGTGCCAGCGGCTCGGTGACGGCCGAGACGATGCCGGGCTGGTCCTCGCCGATGGCCGTCAACGCGAAGTGAGGCATGTGCAAAAGTTTAGCAGGAGGGAGGCCCGGGAACCCGATAGAATAGACGTGTAAGTAAGCTGGTAAGAGGGGACGTCCGCATGCCGAGCCTTAACTTCAACTACCGTGACAAGCCCACCGAGTTCGAGATGGGCGCGGTCGGACGCACCGCCAAGCGCGGCATGCTGGGCGGCGTCCTGGGCGGCGCGGCGGGCGGCGCCCTGGTGCTGGCGGGCATCGCCGGCGGACCGGTCGTCTGGGGCCTGGCCGTCATCGGCGCGCTGGGCGGCGCGGTCTGGGGGATGAAATCTTCCGATCCGCAGAAGATCCAGAACCGCCCGGTGCAGATCAACCACCCGCTCTGGGGCAACCAGAAGGTCTACATCAGCGCCGAGCAGTGGGGCGACATCAAGGGCAAGCTCGCTGGGGGCGTCAACTACGAGGAGTTCAACACTCCCGATTTGCAGAAGCAGTTCGAGGGCGCCAACCCGCCGGCGGCCGAAAAGCCCTAGATGAGCGCGTCGGTCGACTTCGTCGTCGCGACCGAGGACCTGGCCGACCTGAAGGCGTTGATCCGCCGCGAGGTGCCTGACAGCCTGATCGGGACCAAGGATCTGGGCGACGGGAAGACCTTCGTCACCGTGACGGGCTTCGCGCGCACGCCGCAGTCCCTGGCGGCCCTCAACGCCATCTCGGAGGAGTTTCGGGACAAGGCCGACCTGTCGGGCGAAAGGCCGACCGAAGCGGCACTGTCGGACCTGGTCGAGAAGGTCAGGAAGGCCCGCAAGGAAAGTTGATTTGAATCCGTCGTAATTAGCGTTACGATGGCTTCATGGGGTTTCTGGACCACTTCCTGGGCAGGAAGCAGCGACGAGTCGCCGTCGCCGAGCCCAGGGCGGTGGTGCGGCCGCCGACCGGCTTCCTGTCGTGGGTGATGCTCGCCGGTCCCGACGGGGAACGCGTGCCGTGCATCATGCGGCGCTTGATGCCGGCCGACGTGATGGCGTTGAGCACGTGGCCCGCGCCCACCTACTTCGACTGGCTGGGCCTCGTCGAGAGCCGATCCCGCGGCCGCCCGACCCGGGCGACGGTCAACTACGACAAGCCGCTCAGGCTGGAGGTGCTCGAGACCTTGCCGTTCCCGGACAGCCCGGCGCAAATCGTCGGCGCCATGGCGCTTTGCGACCGGCCCAAGGATCGCCCGGACGCCCTGGAACTCGCGTACCTCGAGAAGCACCCGAGCAGCCCTCTGGCCGGCTTCGGCACCGCCGCCCTCGCCCTGGCGATCACCGAGGCCCGCACCCGCAAGATGAACTTCTTCCTCGACGCCCTGATCAAGTCGGACAGCCACGTCTTCTACCGGCGCTGCGGCATGGTGGAGGTCGACGGCACGCCGTGGCCGACCGTGACGGTGCGCATGGAGTTCCCGTCGGCGGAGCGCGCCGAGGCGTTCCTGGATCGGGCGCGGGAGAAGCAGATCGTTCCGTGAGCCGCGGCGGCACCATCTTCAAGGGGTCACGCGCCCTGAAGACCCGGGAACGCCTCTATCTGCTGCGCCGCGTGGTCATGTGCCGCGGCGGCCAGATCCTGGCGATCGCCGTGGTCGCCGGCCTCGGAACCTGGTCCTATCTGGCCGAGGACGGGGGCCTGGGTTTCATCGCGGCAATCCTGGCGATTCCCGCCTTCCTGGGCTCGTTTTACCTGCAGCGCACGCTGGCGCCGTATGCGCGGGATCTCTGGGATAACAAGGTGGAATCGATCATCGGGGCGATCGGCGGGCTCGATCTCTCGCCCGGCCTGGTGAAACTTCACCTGGGCGAGGACGTGTACTACGTGCAGGCCGAACTCCTGCGCCGCAAGCGCGACGGCGAGCCGATCATGGTCGAGTTCCTGCGCCACTCCCACCTGGCCGTGGCGATCGACGGCCAGTCGAACCTGATGTCCTGGCGGCGCTGGGTGGAACTGGGCGGCGAGGAAATAGGCTGATGCCCCGCAAGGGCCGCGGAGTCATCCGCTGGGAGGAGAGTTCGCCCGGCCAGGCGGCCGGCGCTCCGCCGGATCTGGCGGGTTGCGTCGATCCCCTCGACGGCACGCTCCTCGAACCGGGCGAACGCGTCGTCGTGTGCCTCTCGTGCGGCACCGGCTACCACCAGGCGAGCTGGGACTTCCTGCTGGCCCACAATGCGGGCGCCTGCTGCAATTGCCGCTTCACCTCCGAGCTCACGTACGTCGTGCTCGGCTTGCAGGCCGCGGCGGCGCCCGCGGCGGACGAGCGCGGAAAGATAGTCCGCCTCGAGGATCTGCCCGGGCACGTCAACATGGCGGTGGTCTTCGAGGGGAAGGTGCTCTCCCACCACGTCTCGGCCGCCACCGGCACGCACTTCGTCAAGTTCCACGGCGACTCGAACCCGTTCAAAGGTTTCAAGCTCGTGATCTTCGCCTCGGAGGTGCACCGCTGGCTGCGGGTAGCCCAGGATCCGGCCACGTACGTCGGCCAGACGCTCCAGGCCCGGGGCCTCCTCAAGGATCATCCCCGCTACGGCCTGGAGATCCTGCCCAAGTCCCCCGACGCGATCAAAATCATCCATTAATTCTTCGTCAAAGCAGTTATTCAGCGTATAACCGCGGGAAAATACTTCCTCGGGGTCGCATTGCAAGCGGAGTGGATGGAGGAGTTGTTGCGCGAGCAGCGCATCGGGGCACGCGCGTGGGCGGGGAGCCTGGCCGAGTTGCCGCCCTTCTGCGATGCCGGCGGCATCGGGGTGGACTCTTTCGCGTTCTCTGCCGAGGCCATGCTGCCCCGCGCCTGGGTGCTGCGGGAGCCGCAAGGCCCGCCGGGCCGGGGGCGGGCGGCCGGCCGGGCGCCGCGGGGCGCGGCCAGCCGGAGGCTGGCGGGGGCGGCGACCTGGGGGCTGGCGGGCGCGGCACTTTTCGACCGGCGCGCCGCGATGGACCTGGTGGGCTGCGTGGATCCTCTCGACGGCCGGGTCCTGCGGGCGGGCGATCGGGCGGTGGTCTGCCGCTCCTGCGGCACCGGCTACCACCTCGAGAGCTGGCGGTACCTGCGGGAGCACAACGCGGGCGCGTGCTGCAACTGCCGGCGCGCCGCCACGGTCTTCGTGGCCACGCTGCGGGAGCGCTCGCCATGACCTTCGCGCTGCCCGACCGATCGCGCTTCGCGCGCCACCGGCAGATCGCCGGCTGGGACCAGGAGCGGCTTGCCGCCGCGACGGTCCTGGTGGCGGGCTGCGGCGCCCTCGGCAACGAGGCGGCGAAGAACCTGGCGTTGCTGGGCGTCGGCCGGCTGATCCTGGTGGACTTCGACCGCATAGAGGAGTCCAACCTGGTGCGCAGCGTGCTCTTCAGGCCCGGCGACGTGGGCCGGCCGAAGGCGGCGGTCGCCGCGGAGCGCCTGGCCGACCTCCACCCGGAAGGCCGCTTCGTGCCCCTGGCCGGCGACCTGTGGTGCGACGTGGGCCTCGGTCTGGTGCGCGCCGCGCGGCTAGCCGTGGGCTGCCTGGATTCGGTCAACGCCCGCTTCGCCCTCAATCGCCTGGCGATGCGGGCCGGCACGCCCTGGCTCGACGGCGGGCTGGGCGTCGCGGCTTGCCAGGTGGCGCGCTACGATCCGCGGGCGGGCGCCTGCTACGAATGCCACATGACGCCCGAGATGAGCCGGCGCTTCGCCGAGCGGTTCTCCTGCGCCGGCCTGGCGCGGCAGGGCCGCGGCGGCGGCGTGCCCACGACCGCCGTCTCGGCCGCCCTTGCCGGCGCCTTGCTGGCCGGCGAGGCCGTCGCCATCCTGCATGGCCAGGACGGCGGATTGCGCCCGGGCCAGCGGCTGACGGCGCAGCTGGCGCCCTATCGGCTGGAGGTAGACGATCTGCCGGGCAATCCCGACTGCTGCGCGCATGGCGTGCTGGGCCCGGTCGAGTCCGCGGGGGCGCCCCACGGTGTGTCGGCCCGCGATCTGCTCGGCGGCGAGGAGGGCGCGGTGGAACTGGGTTTCGAGCTCGTCACCGCGCTCGTGTGCGTGCGGTGCGGCCCGGAAGCGGTCCTGGTCCCGCGGCCGCGGTTGCGGCGCGAAGATGCCCTGTGTCCGGGCTGCGGGAACGAACGCGCGGTCGACTGGGTCTCCTGGATCGAGAGCGAAATGTCGATCGCGGATAGACCGTTGCATGAGCTGGGAGTGCCCGCGCACCATGTCGTCCGGGTCCACGGGACCCGGACGCGCGATGTCCTGCTGGGCGGAACGCTGCTATGACTGGGAGGAAGCCTTGGACGATACGATGACGTTGACCATCCGCACGCTCGACCGGAGCCGCCAGGCGCAGGTCACGCTGCCCAGCGACTACACCGTCGAGGAGCTCATCGAGGCCAGCCGCCACAACTGGAAGCTGCCGGGCGACACCGACTTCACCATCCGCCTGGATCGCCTCGGCAAGCAACTGGGGGCTCGCGACGCCCTGCACGCCGCAGGCGTCCGCACGGGCGACATCCTCGAGGTCGTGCCGTTGCTGGAGGCCGGGGCCTAGGCCATGCCGCCCGAAGACGCCCGCACGCGCAGGCTCGCGGTGGATCACGGCAAGCTCCAGGCTCTCGCGGCCCGGAGCGGCGGCGCCCTGACCATCACGAAAGCCACCGGCACGCCGCCGCAGAAGTACCTGCTCACCTTGCGCTGCAAGGGCATCGAGCGGCTGGAGGGCGACGCGCCGGTCTTCCGGGACGAGCACAAGCTCGAGATCAGGATCCCGGCGGCCTACCCGCTGGCGCCGCCGCATGTGCGGCTTCTCACGCCGATCTTCCACCCGCACGTCCATGCCACCAGCGACGTGTGCATCGGCCATCGCTGGGTGGTGGGCGAGGGCCTCGATAACCTGATCGTCCGGGTGGCCAGCTTCATCCGCTGCGAACCCGAGTACTTCGACCTCGACAGCGTGGCCAACGCGGAGGCCGCCGACTGGGTCGAGGCGCACATGGCGCTGTTCCCGCTGCAGGCCGATCCCTTCGGCGGCGGCCCGACGGCCGAACCGGTGCCGGCCAAGCGGCGCATCGTCTGGCAAGACCAGCGCGGATGACGGTAGAGACGCCGGCACGGAGGCCGGCGCCACTCTCGCGGAGGCCGGCGCCACTCTCGCGGAGGCCGGCGCCACTCTCGCGGAGGCCGGCGCCACTCTCGCGGGGGCCGGCGCCACTCGCACGGGGGCCGGCGCCACTCGCACGGGGGCCGGCGTCACTCTCGCGGAGGCCGGCGCCACGCGATCCTTGGTGGGGCCGGCGTCCCTGCCGGCCTGGTTGTTTCCGATGAGTCCGGGCGGCCTCGTCTGGCGAGACGAATCCCCGGCCGAGGAGCCTGCCTTGCCTGTCGAGGTCGCGGTGCGCGCCGCGGCCCTCGCGGCGGCCCGCCGCCACGGCGATGGAAGCCCCGGGCGGGAGGTGGGCGGGATCCTGTACGGGCGCTGCGTCCGGCGGGACGATTGCTACGCGGTCGAGATCTGCGCGGCGCTCCCGGCCCGGGACGCCGCGGGTTCGGCGGTGCACCTGGTGTTCACGCCCGCGGCGTGGGAGCACGTCTTTGCCGGGCGCGCGGCGCTGGAGCCCGATCTGGAGATCGTGGGCTGGTACCACACGCACCCGGGGCTGGGCGTCTTTCTCTCGGGGACCGATCGCCGGACGCATGCGACCTGGTTCGGCCGGCCGTGGCAGGTGGCCATGGTGCTGGATCCGCTCGCCGACGAAGCCGGCTTGTTTTCCGGGAGCGGCGAGGCGATCGCGTGTCGCGTGGTCCGTGAGGCCGGCGAGACGCCGGCGCTCCCGGGCGCGGGCCGCACGCCGGCGCTCCCG
>Ga0194120_10007296_pt1 | contig 15176 bp, 15 predicted proteins | sample TA2MahCa65mmetaG_FD_148642 | JGI IMG/M metagenome (GOLD analysis project Ga0194120, IMG submission 148642) | Freshwater microbial communities from Lake Tanganyika, Tanzania - TA2015019 Mahale Deep Cast 65m | ecosystem: Environmental > Aquatic > Freshwater > Lake | place: Tanzania: Lake... | reverse complement strand
ACGTCGTCCGGCTCACGGCGACGAGCCATACGGGAGGAAAGGCAGTGAGGTACCTGAAGTGGGCGGTCGTCCGGTGATGGCAGACCTCGCGGCGGCTAGCTTGTCCTCGCCATGAAGCGGCGCAACAGGGACACCGATCGTTTCGGTCGGTGACGACAAGAGGAGATTGCCGCTACGGTCCCGGCAGCGACCAGCGCCCCGATCACCACGCCAACAGCTAACCCGACCAGCGCGACACGTGCGGTTCGCACCATGGTACCTCGCTAGGCGACGTCCGCGAAGCCGCCGACACTGGATTTCGACCCGGACTTAGCGACCCACACCTGCAGCCGTCTCGTTGCCGCATCGTAGCTCGACCGGCACTTGCCTTGAGCGTCTGGAAGCTGAATCTGGGTCAGGAAGCTCGCCGGGAACCCTGGGTCGCGTCCGGCGACTTCGGCAAATCGCGGATCATCGAGCTCCGCTGATATGTTGACCACACCGGGCTCGAGCCAGGCTCGCAGAGCGTAGTCGGGCAGTTCGTCCGGCAGCTTGTGCAGAGCCTTGCGTTTGGTCTGGGGGGTCCTTCGAGGCAACTCAAGGGTGATCTGATAACCGCCGTCGAGAGCGCGGACGTGGTGAACCAAGCCGTAGCGTCTGCGCTTTTCGAGCTCGTCGGCGAAGTGGACTTCTCCCCCAGGCACTGCCTTCACAGGGGGCTCGACGTGCGCCGCGTGCCGACCCGCAGCGGGCTTGACCATCGCCTCGACGATGGGCCATACCACCCATGACGTGAGCCAGCCATACACCGGCGCGAGGTACTGACGGTGCTTCACAGCCTCTCGACCGATGGTGGCAGACCAGATGCGCACCGTGCCTTCGACGATGCCGTAGAGGACCGCGCCGAACAGGAACATGTCCACGGACGGATCGAATGTCCACCCCTCGCCGATTGCGGCGGAGGCGATCATCCGAGCGCCGACGATGTAGAGCAGCAGGTTCAGCGCTGCGTTGGACCACGTCGCCACCGACGCGCTGAACACGGATGGGCTCGCGTATCCCTCCAAGTAGTACTTGTCTCGCGCGCGTAGCGCTCCCAGGACGGGCTGCAGGAGGCGCAGCAGCGCCGCGCCGATCCCGACGACGGATAGCTCTGGACGCTCGAGCGGAGGCTCGGCAGGTTCGGGCGCCAGCGGCGCCACGCGTCGGTAGTCGGTCGGCACGATCTTGGCTCGTCGCGCCACGGCGTGCGGTACGGCGTCGTCGATGCGAGGCTGGGGAGCCGGAGCGGCGGATGCTTCCGTCGCCGCCCTTGGCGCTGCCTGCCTTCTGGACGACGTCAGCTCTGAGAGCGCCGCGTCGACGTCCATCGTACCCGCGCCGACAGCTTCGATGACTTCCGCGACACGTGCCGTCGACAAGCCCTCTGCAGCCATCGCTGCCTGGGGTCGCGCATCCTCCGACGGCACTGGCGCTGCGGCAGGTTCTGCTGTAGGAGTCGTCGCATGGCGCTCAAACGCGACTCGGTTCGCTTCGATATAGGACTTCCACTGGTCGGGCACGCCGTCCGCCGTGAAGATCGCCTGCACCGGGCATTCGGGAAGGCAGGCGCCGCAGTCGATGCACTCGCCGGGGTGGATGTAGAGTTGTCGCTCACCCTCGAAGTCATAAATGCAATCGACGGGGCAGACCTTGACACAGGCGGTGTCTTTGACGTCCACGCACGGTTCGGCGATGACGTACGCCATTCCGCTCAGGCCTCCTCGGTGTCGGTCACACCGGACAGTTCCACAAGGACAGGAGCTCTCCGCAGGAACTCGATGTCGCGAAGAGGATCGTAGAGACGTGCATCGACGAAGATCGCTCTGCCGCCGGTCGGAACGCCCGCCTGCTTCATCGGCGTCAGGCGGTGGTAACCCTCAGATCGACACGCGACGTAGCCCGTGACGTAGTCGGGGTCATCCGACCAGCAGAGCTCGGCGCGGACACTAGGCAGTGCGGCGATCTTGGATGCCAGTGTGAGGGCTTCCCTCATTCTCGGGCGAGGCAGTTGGTCGCCGTGCTCAGCGGAGAACGCCCGACACGATGCCTCGGTCATGTCCACGAACGACACTCGGACGCCGCGTTCGGGGTCGTCCTCAAGCCTCGCGCCAGATGCCGCGTCGATGATCATCGCGCCTCTCATGCTGCGTCCCATCGGGCTCACGCCGTGCTCAATCGACGCAATCGCCACGCGAGACGCGACATCGGAGACGCCCCAACTGCGAAGCAACGACTGAGCCCTGGTTCGGCTGTCTGGAACCGTGGTCGCCGGTTCGGTGACGATTTCCAACGCGGTCACGGTCAGGATGTCGTCTGCCGGGACAAGGTCGCACGTCAGAACGACCGAAGCGGCTCGCCCGCCGGTCGACGAGATGCCTCGCTGCAACAGCTCTGCTGCGCGCACATGCGCAGAAACCAGAGGGACGAGGCGCTCGCCGCCGCTCAGGTGCGCTCCCGACGCGCTCGTGCGCATGCGAACGGAACACCAAATGTCGTCAGAGCGCTCGCTCATGCCGTGCTGATGGTATCACTTCGGCTCACAGCGCAACAAGGGCACGGTCCGACGCCACGTCGGCGGCTCGTTGACTTCGTGACAGGCGGTCAGATATGATTGGCGGTGGACTCAGGGAACTCGGATCCGCAGCGGGTCCCGTCAGGTCAGGTGAGATGATCCCTACCAAGAACGCGAGTCAGATCGACAAGATGCGGGAGAGCGGCCGCGTTGCGTCGCAGGCGTTGTGCTCCCTGGCTGAGCTCATCCGGGTCGGCACGACCACGGCAGAGCTCGACGCGCACGCGCGCGAGATCATCCTCGAAGCCGGAGCCCAACCGGCGTTCCTCGGCTATCACGGCTATCCAGCGACGATCTGCGCATCCGTCAACGACGAGGTCGTTCACGGCATCCCGTCCGACCGGCGGCTGAACGATGGCGATATCGTCAGCGTCGATGTCGGCGTTCTGCTCGACGGATACTACGGAGACAGCGCACGGACGTTCGCCGTCGGCTCCGTCAGCCCCGTGGCTGCCCGGCTGATTGAGACGACACGGGATGCTCTCTTCCAAGGCATCAACGCATTGCGCCCGAACATGCGTCTGGGCGAGCTCTCCGCAACGATCCAGGAGTCCGTAGAGGCACAGGGGTTCTCGGTGGTTCGGCAGTTCTTCAGACACGGGATCGGGTCCCGTCTCCACGAGGACCCGCAGGTTCCCAACTTCGGCAGACGCAGCGACGGGCCCGTCCTGAAGCCCGGCACCGTTCTCGCTATCGAGCCGATGGTGAACGTCGGCACACATCGCGTGAAGACACTCGATGACGGATGGACGGTCGTCACCGAGGACGGACAGCCGTCCGCGCACTTCGAGCATACGGTTGCGATACTCTCCGACGGCATCGAGATCCTGACCGAGTGGAAGACGTAGAACCGGTGGGGCCCGCGGCATGACCGACAGGTCCGTTCCCATCCGCGATATGCGCCTGGACGCGATCCGAGCAAAGGTGCTCGAAGGCACTCGACTGTCGTTCGACGACGGAATGCTCCTCTACGAGACCGATGACCTTGCTGGCGTCGGGGCTCTCGCCAACGTCGTGCGCGAACGCAAGAACGGCAACCGCGCCTACTGGGTGCGCAACCAGCACATCAACTACACGAACGTCTGCAACAAGTTCTGCAAGTTCTGTTCGTTCTACGCCAAGCCCAACGGACCTCAAGCGTACACGATGGACATGGACACCGTGCGCGCGCGAGTTCTCGACCACATCGACCACCCGATCACTGAGATCCACATCGTCGGCGGCATTCATCCGAGACTCCCGTTCGACTACTACCTCGACCTGCTGCGAACGGTTCGGGAAGCTCGACCAGCGGTGCACATCAAGGCATTCACGATGATCGAGCTCCAGCAGATACAGATCGTGGCTGGCAAGCCGATGAAGGACGTGCTGGTGGAGCTCGTCGAGGCAGGGCTCGGGTCCATTCCGGGTGGCGGCGTCGAGGTTCTCAGCGACCGGCTGCACGCGGAGCTCTTCGACCGGAAGCTCGACGGCGTCGAGTGGTTGGAGACCGCAAGAACGGCTCACGAGCTCGGCATTCGCTCGAACGCGACGATGCTGTATGGGCATGTCGAACGCCCCGAGGAACGAGTCGAACACATGGTTCGGCTCCGTGAGCTACAGGATGACACGGGAGGGTTCCTCACGTTCATCCCCCTGTCGTTCCATCCGGAGAACACGGAACTGGCGCACTTGCCGTCCCCAACCGGGTTCGACGATCTGAGGAACATCGCCGTCGGCAGACTGATGCTCGACAACTTCGACCACGTGAAGTCGTTCTGGATCATGAACACGCCTGCGGTGACCCAGGTGGCGCTCTGGTACGGAGCCGACGATGTGGACGGCACGATCCACGAGTACGAGATCACGCTCGACCCCGAGAGCGGCAAGAAGCAGGTGCTGTCGCGCGGTCAGCTTCTCGACATGATTCGAGAGGCAGGGCGCGATCCCGTCGAGCGCGACACGCTATACAACATCGTCGCCGAGGATTGACGAAGGGAGCCCGGAGTGCGGTTGGACGTGGTTGCCGACAAGGTCTACGCCGGCGAGCGCCTGACGTTCGACGACGCGATGGCTCTCAGCGCCTCGAACGACCTTCCCCGGCTGGCGCACCTCGCCCAGCATGTCCGCTTTCGGCTCCATCCAGAACGTGTCGTCACGTTCATCGCCTCGCGGAACATCAACTACACAAACGCCTGCTGGGTCCAGTGTAAGTTCTGCGCGTTCTACCGGCTCCCACGGGATGAGCAGGCGTACACACTATCGAACCAGGAGATCCTTGCGAAGGTCGAAGAGCTCGTCGCTTGCGGCGGGTACGACATACTCATCCAGGGCGGGCTGAACCCCAAGCTTCGTATCGACTACTTCGAATCGCTGTTCCGCGAGATCAAGGCGAGGTTCCCCACCGTCCACATCCACGGGCTCTCGGTCGCCGAGGTTCTCTACGTCGCCAAGATTTCGAAGCTCTCCGAGAGGGAGACGCTGATCCGCCTTCGCGCTGCCGGGATGGCGACGATCCCCGGCGCTGGCGGCGAAATCCTCGTCGACGAAGTGCGAGAGGCAATCGCGCCCTACAAGGACCGCACCGACGAGTGGCTGGGACTCATGCGCACCGCCCACGAACTCGGCATGCGCTCGACGGCGACCATGATGTACGGCTCGGTGGAGACCCAGGAGCATCGGATCGAGCACCTGATTCGCGTGCGTGAGCTCCAGGATGAGACCGGCGGCTTCACGGCGTTCGCTGCATGGAGCTTCCAGCCGGATGGCACGGCGCTCCAGCCCAAGCGTCGCTCGACCGGCTACGAGCATCTGCGCATGATGGCGATCACCCGTCTCATGCTCGACAACGTGCCGAACCTGCAGGCTTCGTGGGTGACGCAGGGACCGAAGATCGCTCAGATATCGCTGGACTACGGCGTGAACGATTTCGGCCAGACGATGATGGAGGAGAACGTCGTCAGCGCCGCCGGTACCGCGTTCTCCCTGACGCCCGGCGAGATGAGCCGGCTCATCCGCTCGGCGGGCTATGTGCCGAAGCTGCGGAACACCTACTACGACATCGTCGGTGACCCGGATTCCCTCCAGCCCTCGCGTCCGGTCGAACCGGGTCGAGGTGTGTCGGACAGCACGACATGGGACGCCGACATGCGTCGCCGGCTCAACGCCAGTCAGAGCGACTCGAACGCGCAACAGGAGGCGTGACGACGGATGTCGGACCGGTCGTTGATGCATCGCCTGCGTACTGACGCCGACCTGCTGCGCGACGAAGCCGTGCGGATGCGTCGCGACTTCCATGCCCACCCGGAGCTTGGATTCGAAGAGCACCGAACCAGTCAGGTCGTGGCGCGGTACTTGGAGGCGTTGGGGCTCGAGGTCGAACGCAACGTGGGCAAGACGGGCGTCGTCGGACTGTTGCGCGGGTCTCGTCCCGGCAGAACGGTGCTCGTCCGAGCCGACATGGACGCGCTTCCGATCACCGAGGAGACCAGGGCTCCGTACACGTCCACGAACCCGGGTGTCATGCACGCCTGCGGCCATGACGGTCACACGACGATCGGCTTGATGACGGCGCGTGTGCTCGCGGGGGTACGGGACAGTCTCGCCGGCACGGTGAAGTTCGCGTTCCAGCCCGCCGAGGAGATTCTTGGCGGGGCGAAGGCGATGATCGCCGACGGCGTACTGACCAAACCCGAAGTCGATGCGGCTTTCGGTCTCCACCTGTGGAGCGGGTCGCCGACTGGGTCCGTCGCCACCAAGGCGGGTCCGATCATGGCGGCGGCAGACACGCTCTCCGCGACCGTCAGCGGTAAGGGCGGGCACGCTGCGATGCCGCACTACGCGACCGACACGGTGGTCGCTGCCTCCCAGTTCGTCACCGCAGTCCAGTCCATCGTCAGCCGCAGCATCAACCCGATGGATGCTGCAGCTATCAGCTTCTGTATGATCCACGGCGGGACGGCGGTCAACGTGCTGCCGGAGACGGTCGCTCTCCAAGGGACGATGCGGACGTTTCGGGAACCAGTGCGGGCGCTCCTCAAGCAACGCCTCCATGAGGTAGCCCAAGGCGTCGCCTCCACGACGCGAACCTCGATCGAGGTCGCGTTCGATCCCGTCTGCGACCCGACGGAAAACGACGAGGACATCGCAGCGATTGTAACCGAGACGGCGACGGAGCTCTTCGGAGAGTCGCAGATTCTGACGACCGACGGAGTGATGGGCTCCGAGGACATATCGTTCTTCCTGCGCGAAGTCCCGGGCTGCTACTTCTTCATCGGCGCGGGAGACCCGAACAACCCGTACCACCCCCACCACAATCCTCGGTTCGACTTCAACGAGGATGTCCTGACCCTCGGAACCGCCCTTATGGCGTCTGCCGTGGCGCGCTACCTGAACGAGGGCGGATCGAGCCGCAGGCGCTAGTCGATCACGGACAGGTGCGACATGGGACAGCCGCTCGCGATCGTCCTCCTACAACTGACGATGGGAGGATTCGCCTCGCTGGCAGCCGTGCCCTCACGCTTCGTCGGCGACTGGTTCCATCGGCTCACGGGTCTGCTGTACATCGGCGTCTATTCCGGCGCCACGGCACTTGCATGGAACGCGCTCGGACCGGACGTCGGGCTGTCTGCCTGGTCGCTCGCGCTCGGGGCGCTGATGTTGGCTTATGTCGGCTGCTCGTGGTTCGGCGCGCAGGTGTTTGCCAGATGGGTCGCGGTTGTCACGATCCCGGTCGGGCTCGCGCTGTCGTGGAACCTCGCAGCGATCTTGGGAAGGCAGTACGGCGTGGCAGGCGTACGCCTTGCGATCCTCGCCGTGCACAGCGCACTCAGCGCTGCGGCGCTCGGGCTCGCCATGACGTCCATGCTGTTCGGTCACTGGTACCTGTCAGCTCCGGGCTTGTCAACGGAACCGCTGCGTCGACTGTGCTACGCGATGGCGGGAGCCGTCGTCGGGGCTTCCGTTCTGGTCGTGTTGGCGGTACGCTTGTCGTGGTCGACGCTGGTATCATTCGGGATGGACACACTGGATAGCTTCGGCGGCGTGTTCCTGTGGGCGCGACTTCTCATCGGTGTCTGCGCGGTGGGAGTCGCCGTAGGATTCGTCGTGTTCTGCATTCGCGAAGGATCGACACAGGCGGCGACGGGCTTTCTCTACCTCGTCGTCGTCTTCATGCTGATGGGCGAGCTGCTGGGTCGGTTCCTGCTAGGGCAGACGCGATTGACGATGTAGCCTGGCTGCGCCGGAGCTGCCGATCCCGCAGAAGGTGGGCACTGGAAAGGCTCTGAATGAAGATCCTCTTCGATCAGCTCAGCATCCGCACGACAGAGCGACTGCAGCTGCTCGACATCACCGGCAAAGTGATCGAAGCCCTCAAGAAGGCGAATATCCGCGACGGATTCATCAACCTGTCGTCGCTGCACACGACGACGAGCATCCTTCTCAACGAGTTCCAGAGCGCCTTGCTGGAAGACATTCGGGGGATGTTGGGCCGTCTGGTCGACGACAACGATTGGTACCGTCACAACTCGGCGGAGTTCTCCGATTGCGAGCGACGCAACGCTGTGTCACACCTGCGCGGCCTGATTCTGGGAACCGGCACGCTGTGCCTGCAGGTGGCGAAGGGCAAGCTGGTGCTGGGTCAATTTCAGAGCGTCATCTTCGCCGAGTTGGATGGACCTCGCGAGCGAGGGTTGCAGATTCAGTTGGTCGGAGAGTGATGCGGGGAGTCGCGCGCCGTTCGATCCATCCGCGCGCGCTGGGTGGATGTTCCGCATCGCGTAGGTCATCCGGCGCAGGTGGTTCGGGCATCGCCCTACGGATGAAGTAGACGATCCAGCCGAGAACCAGAAGCGCCACCCAGATGGCGACGAGAATGGCGAACCATCTCCGCACGGCGGTCTATCCTCTCGCTCCGGCTCTGCGGATGGCTTCGGCAAGGCCCGCGTAGTCCGTCACACCTGCCTCCATGGCACCCGGGTCGGCGCTAGTCCTCGGATCGTTGGGAACCGATACGGCGAAGGACCAGCCCGCGAGGTCCGTCGGATCTCGCTCTGGGATGGTGCATCGGACGACGGCGTCCACGTCGCCCGTCCATGGCGATCCCTCGGACCCGCGCACGGCGATGCGCCTGCCACCCCATTCAATGATGCCGCCCTGGGACGGATCAGGCGACCGTCCTCCTAGCAAGCCCAGCAGTCGGCGTACCACGAACTCGGCGAATCGAGAGCGGACCGCTTCGTCGTCCAGGTCCGAAAACGCCCACTCCCAGAAATCGCCCAGCAGGATGCGGCCGAACCCGTCGATGTACGGGCTGCCCGAACGGTGCATCAACTGGTTCGGGTGACGACGGACAGGCGGTGAAGCGTCGACGGCCCGCCCCGAGTCGGTTCGCAGCGCCATCACTCCGACCAAAATCGGCTGTATTCGCGCGTGAAGGCGAGCGTTTGCAGATCCGTCATGCGGTCGAGGAACAACACGCCATGCAGGTGATCGATCTCATGCTGCGCGATGCGCCCGGCAAAGCCCTCGAGCGTCCACTCGCGCTCCTTCCCGACTCGGTCTCGTCCGCGCACACGAACCGACCGGTGTCGCGGAACGACGCCGCGAATGTCGGGGATGCTGAGGCATCCTTCCCAGCCGGTCTCCATTTCGTCGGAAGCCTCGATGATCTCCGGGTTCACGATGGTCATCAGCGGAACGGGCTCGACATCGCCGTACCCATCGGGGACCTCGATGAGGACGATCTGGAGAGGCGTGTGGACTTGGGGCGCGGCAAGCCCCACGCCGTCATACTCCCGGAGCGTGTCGATCATGTCATCGATGAGGCGCTGGGTTTCCAGCGCGCGGATCGCCTTCACCGGCACGGGGTCGGCAGGCTTCCGAAGTACCGGATTGCCCATGCGTGCCACGTTCAGGATCGCCATGTGTCAGCCTTGACGGATGCTTCCAGGGTAAGCGCGATTGCCGAGACGCGCCAGGAACCGTTCGGCTTCGATAGCGGCGGCGGCTCCGGCTCCGGCGGCGGTGATCGCCTGTCGGAACATGTGATCGTGGACATCGCCGCCAGCGAAGACTCCAGAAATGCTCGTCTGCTGATGGTCGTCGACGCGGATGTAACCGCCGTCGTCCATGTCGAGCACGCCCTCGAACAGGCTCGTGTTCGGCAGATGGCCTATGAAGATGAATACGCCGTCGGTTGAGAAGTCGCGTGTCGCGCCGTTCGTCACATCGCGAAGTCGGACAGACGTGACCCCCGATGCGCCATCGCCCAGAATCTCCTCGACGACGCTGTTCCAGACGAAGTGCATTCTGCTGTTGGCGAAAGCGCGTTCCTGAAGCGTCGGACTGGCTCGAAGCTGGTCGCGCCGGTGCACAACATGCACCTCCGAGGCGAAGCGTGTCAGGAACAGCCCCTCCTCGATGGCGGCATCCCCGCCTCCCACGACGACAACGCGCTTTTCTCGGAAGAAGAACCCGTCGCAGGTTGCGCAGTAGGAGACACCCTTGCCGACGAGCTCCTCGCCCGGAACGTCCAGATGTCGTGGCGACGAGCCGGTGCATATAACGACAGCCTTCGCGCGGATCTCGCCGCCCGTCTCGGTCGTCAAGACGAAGGGATGGTTGCCGAAGTCGACGCCCGTGACATAATCGTACCGAATCTCGGTACCGAACGACTCCGCCTGTTTCTGCATCGTCTGGATGAGCTCGCCCGCGCTGGAACCGCCGTACCCTGGGTAGTTCTCGATGTCCAACGTCAGCGACAACTGACCCCCGATCTCGCGTCCCGTCAGGAGCAGCGGCGATAGCTGCGCCCTGCCGGCGTACAGTCCGGCGGCGTAGCCTGCCGGTCCGGCGCCGATGATGACGATCTCGCGGAGTTCCATCGGGTCACCCACCCGCCAGCTTCTGCTCGACCGGCTTCGTCGAAGCGATGTGCGTCTGCATGCCGAGCTGCTTGGGTGAATAGCCGAGAGCGAGCGCGACGAGCTGCGGCACGTGGAGCACAGGCAGATCAATGTCGCCGGTGAGGCTGCCCTCGGACTGGAGCACGTCCTGTGCGTCCGGCTGCCGGGCGTCCAGGTTCAGGTGACAAAGCGGGCACGGCGTCACCATGGCGTCGGCGCCCTCGGACTTCGCTTCGGATAGGTGGTTTCCTGCCATGCGGAACGAGTTGCGCGGGTTCATCATCTGGATGGGGAACCCGCAGCACTTCGTCTTGCCGCCGTAGTGGACGGGCTCGCCGCCCAGCGCGCGCGTCAACTCGTCGAGCGATGTCGGGCGGTGGGGGTCATCGAAGCCGAGGATGTCCGACGGTCGAAGCAGGTAGCATCCGTAGAACGGGGCGACTTTCATGCCGTTGAGAGGCTTCCGTACGTGCTCCCTGAGCTTCGAGAGACCGTACTCCTGCTCATCCACGAGTACCCAGAGCAGGTGCTTGACCTCAACGGTCCCGTCGTACTGGTAGCCCGACTCGCCGATGATGGCGTTGAGCCGCTCGCGCTTGGCGGGGTTCGTCTGGACCTGGTGGTTCAGCTTGTTCAGGACGCCCTGACAGGTGCTGCACTGCGTCAGGAGCGTCAGACTCTTCTGCTCCGCCATCGCTAGCGTGCGCGCATTGAGCGCGTCCGTCATCTCCTTGTTGACGTCGTCGGTGATGCCGGCTCCGCAGCAGGCGGCAGCCTTGAGCTCGTCCAGCTCGATGCCCAGGTGCTTCGCGACGATCTCCGTGGACGTCTTGAGCTCTTTGCAGGCGCCCTTGGAGACACACCCCGGGAAGAACGCATACCTCTTACCGGGCATCCCTTTGATCGTGGTCTGCTCCGATGTGGCGGTCCCCATGGGGTCTCCTAGCCCTCCGTCTTCTTGATGATCGTACGAACCTCGCCCATGCCCGGAATCTCAGGATGGTGCTTTCCGGGGAGCAGGTGCAGCGGGTTGGGTCGGAACTTGCCCTTGAGTCCCATGCGGATACCCATCGGGAGCAGTTCGAGCGTCTCCTTGAGCGTCCCGACGGACTTGACAGGCAGCTTGGCTTCGTCGAGCCAACCAGACTCAGCGACGATGTCCACGAACGCGCGCGCGTGCCGAGAACCGTTATTGTCGTGCAAGCCTCGTTGGTGCGCGTCCTGGCGCAGTTCGATGATCCGTAGGAGCGGTTTCACGGGCTTGGGGCACGCCTCGACGCACGCGAAGCAGTGCGTACAGTCCCACATACCGCCATACTCGCTCAGTCGTTCTGCCCTGCCCTGGCGGTCCTCGTCACGCGTGTCGAAAACGAGCCGTTGGCCCCGCGCGAGTGCCGCCGGACCGACGAAGTTCCGATCGACTTCGTAGGAAGCGCACTCGGAGTAGCACGCGCCGCAGAGGATGCAGTTCGAGGCGTCGTCGATGTTGAGGAAGTCCTCCGGGCTCATCAGGTGTTCGCCGTGCTCTTCGGGCGTCTCGTTCTTGACGAAGGGTTCGACTCCCTCGATCTTCGCCCAAAAGTCCGTCATATCGACGACGAGGTCTTTGATGACCGGCATGTTGCCGATAGGTTCGAGCGTGATCATCCCATCCGCGTCGAGATGATTGCGGTACTGGGCGTTGCAGACGAGCTGTCCCCCGCCGTTGACCTTCATCGCACACGACCCGCAGATGGCGCTTCGACAGGACATGCGGTAGGTCAGCGTCCCGTCGAGGTGCCACTTGACGTGGTTTACGCAGTCGAGAATGGTCGCCGTCGGGCTGGGCGGCTCGAAGGTGAAGTCCTGGAAGTACGGCTCCGCATCAGATTCCGGGTCGAAGCGCCTGATACGGAGCGTGATCAGTTCCGGCATGGCTAGTACTTCCTCTCCTGCGGTTCATACTTGGTGATCTTCACCGGCTTGAACCGCAGTTCGGGCGTTCCATCTTCGGTTCGGTACGCCAGCGTGTGCTTCAGCCAGTTGACGTCGTCCCGCTTGGGGAAGTCCTTCCGTGCGTGCCCGCCACGGGACTCCTGGCGTGCCAGAGCCCCGCCGACGATGATCGAAGACGTCTCCAGCAAGTGATCCATCTCGATGGCTTCGAGCAGCTCCGTGTTGAAGCGCTTGCTCCGATCTTCGATGGCGGCGCGTTCGTAACGCGCGCGCAGTTCGGCGAGCTCTCCGACAAGCGATTCGAGGTCCTTCTCGGTGCGGAAGACGCCGCACTTGCGCATCATGACGTCCTTGAGCTCCGTCCGGATGTCCGCGAGCCGCTCCGGTCCATCCATTGCCCGCCTACGCTCGACGTATTCGACGGCTTCCTGTCTAGTTGATTCGAGCGCCGCCACGCCACCGCCACCGTCCGCGTGGGCTCCCGTGACGTATCGAGCGACGGCAGAACCCGTGCGCGTTCCGAACACGCAAGCCTCCAGCAGTGAGTTCGTACCGAGCCGATTCGCCCCGTGCACGGACACGCATGCGCACTCGCCAGCCGCGAAGAACCCTACCAGAGGCGTGTTCTGCTCGTCGTAGACGACTTGCCCCCAGTTGTCCGTCGGGATGCCGCCCATTGTGTAGTGCGCCGTCGGCTGGATGGGCATCGGGTCCGTCACCATATCGACGCCGAGGAAGTCGAGCGTCAACTGGTGCACCTGCGGCAGGCGCTCCATGATGCGTTCGCGTCCCAGATGGCGCAGGTCGAGGTAGACGGCTCCCTTGTCTTCTTCGCCGCCCCTGCCTTCGTCGATCTCCGTCTGTTCTGCCCTCGCGACGATGTCACGTGGCGCGAGCTCCATGCGCTCCTTGGCGTAGCGCTCCATGAACCGCTCGCCGGACCCGTTGGTCAGGTACGCGCCTTCGCCGCGCAGCGCCTCGGACGCCAGAATCCCGTGACGGTAGAGCCCCGTGGGGTGGAACTGCATGAACTCCATATCTTCTGCGGGAATCCCGGCGCGATACGCGGCGATGAGGCCATCGCCCGTGCTGGCGAAGGCGTTCGTCGTGATCTTGAACGCTCTGCCGCACCCCCCGGTCCCGAACATGACCGCCTTGGCGCGGATGACCTCGATCTCGCCAGTGTCGATGTTCATGACGACGACCCCGCGAGCCTGTCGGTCCTCGACGACGAGCGAGAGCAGGTACCACTCCGAGTAGACCGTGACTTTGTGCTTGACCACCTGCTCGAACAGGCCGTGCAGAACCGCGAAGCCAGTCCGGTCGGCGGAGAAGCATGCGCGCGGGTTCGTGTGACCTCCAAAGGCGCGCTGGGCGATCCTGCCGTCTGCCATGCGGCTGAAGACGACTCCCATATGCTCCAGGCGATAGATCATCTCCGGAGCGCTTTCGCATAGGATGGCAGCGGCGTCTTGGTCGGAGAGATAGTCGCCGCCCTTGACGGTGTCGAACCCATGAACCTCGGGGCTATCCTCGGCAGAGTTGCCCAGTGCCGCCGCGATCCCGCCCTGCGCGGCTCCCGAATGGGACCGCACGGGATGCACTTTCGAGATGAGCGCGACGTCCTTGACGCCGCTTCGCAGCGTCTCGAGGGCGCAGCTCATGCCTGCGAGGCCCGCCCCGACGACGACGACATCATGTACGATCATGGTCGGTTCTCTCTCAATGTGCCAATGTGCAGCAACGACGCAGCGCCGCGCGATAAGCCGTCATGTTCTCGACGATGGCGCTGGCGAACTTCGACGTGCTGACGCGCGTCACCTGTACGTGACAGTTATCCCGAGAGCAGGCCGCCGATCGAGATGTCCTCGTCCAACTGCTCCCAATGAATGCCTATGCCTCGCCCGATGAACCGCCAGTCGTCTCGCTGTTCTCGCGTCGCTTCCGCGAGTCGGCGAAACCACACGATTGGCACCGTGAGTTCTCGCCCGTCCACAAGTTGCACGTACATCCGCTCGTCATCGAATCGGACGTCGGACGCCCGAACGTCTTCAACACGTGGCACGGCAATGCTCATCCCACTTCTCCAGGAGCAACGGGCAGTTTCCCTGTATCAGGCGGCGAATCTCGCTGAGTTCTCGTGGGCCGAAGCCAACCGACTTCGCGACCTGTATCGGCGCTAGCCAGAATTTCGCGTTGCCATCGCCGCTTCGACATGAATATGTGCTGGTTCGTTTCGCTCGTTGCTGAAGACGTAGAACCGATACTTACCGATCCGCAGAAGAGTAGGCATACGAGAGTACCTTCGTAATAATATCAGCAGGACTTTCGCTATTCGCCTTATCGGAAATCCGCTTCGATCAGACAACCTAGTATTCATGCGGTTCTGTGTAGTCTGTCTCGTTGGGACACGTAATCCGACACGTTTTCGAGTCCAAAGCAAAAGCCCTGTACAACTGGGATACCCGAATATAAGTTAGTAGTGATAGTAACATCGTAGGCGTGTTCAGTCCATGTTCTCGACGATAGCGCTCGCGAACTCCGACGTGCTGACCCTCGTTGCGCCCTCCATGAGGCGCTCGAAGTCGTACGTCACGCGCTTCTGCTGGATGCTTGCCTCGACGCCCCGGACGATGAGCTCCGCCGCTTCCGTCCAACCGAGGTGCTCGAACATCATCACTCCGGAGAGAATGACGCTGCACGGGTTCACGCGGTCTTGATTCGCGTATTTGGGTGCGGTTCCGTGCGTGGCTTCGAAAATG
>Ga0194120_10007293_pt1 | contig 15181 bp, 15 predicted proteins | sample TA2MahCa65mmetaG_FD_148642 | JGI IMG/M metagenome (GOLD analysis project Ga0194120, IMG submission 148642) | Freshwater microbial communities from Lake Tanganyika, Tanzania - TA2015019 Mahale Deep Cast 65m | ecosystem: Environmental > Aquatic > Freshwater > Lake | place: Tanzania: Lake... | reverse complement strand
ACCGGCCAGTCGGGCGAAGCCGCCGGCGGGTGCCGCGACCGGCCCGGCCAGCCGGCCAGTACCGGTAGCACGCGCCGCGGCCACCGCGCCGGCCGGCGCGGCGAAGCAGGGGAAGGGTAGCGCTCCTCCCGGGCGCAGCGCCGCCAGCGCCGGGACGCGGACGATCTCTCCCATTACCGCGGCCCGCGGCCTGCAACGCGTCGTCATCCATCACCGGCGCCCCGGCGCGGTGGTGCTGACGCTGGACGGCTCGCGGGTGGACGTCGAGTTCACGGAACTCGGGCCTGGCCCGGCGAGACCCACCCACAAGGAGAGCAAGTGAACCCTGCACCGGCCGTTGCTCCCTGCGGCAACGTCATCGCGGTCTACAGCCCGAAGGGAGGCGCCGGCTGCACGACGCTTGCCGTCAACCTCGCCATCGCCCTGCGGCGCCGGACCTGGCGCGAAACGGTGCTCGTGGACGGCGCCCTGGCGGCCGGCGAACTCGACCTGCATCTGAACCTGGCGGCCCGCGGAGGCCTGGCGGCGGTCGCGGCCGGCACACCGCTGGAAGGCGCGTGCGTGACGCACGCGACCGGCGTGCACCTGCTGTCGGGTGCCGGCGCGGTGGCGGCCGACCTGGAGCGCTTCCTGGCCACCGCGGGCCGGCGTCCGGCCACGTGGTTCGTTCTGGACACCAGCCCGCAGGAACCGGCCGCCGCCGACCTCGCGCTCGCGGCCGCCGACCGGATCGTGGTGCCGCTCTTCCTCGACGTGGCGCACCTGCGGCGCGCCAAGCGGGACCTGCCGCGGCTAGAAAGCTCGTTCCCGGGCGCGGGCGACCCCGTATTCACGGCCTGGGCCGAACGTAGCGACGTGGACTCCGGGGCCGCGGCGCGGATCCTGGGCGCGACGCTCGGCGCCGAGCTACCATACGATCCCGCGGCGGCCCGGCGGGCCATCAATCGCGGTATCCCTTTGCTAGAGGCCGATCCCAGCGGGGCGTCTGCCAGAGCCTTCGCCCGCCTGGCGGACTCCCTCGACCGCCCCGACATCCGGGCGATCGTCCCGGTAGGCCCGACCGGGCCGGTCGGGCGTATCCTCGCATGGCTGCGCCCGGGCGCGGCGCCCTCGCTGGGCGTGTAGCTAAATGGACGCCACCGTTTTCCTGGTCGCCTCCGGGCTCGCCATGGGCATCCTGGCACTCCTGCCCGACCGGGGATTGCTGGCCGCCCGGGCACGCATGCGCGCGCTCGAGACCGCCGGCCCGGGCCTGGTGCCGGCCGGGGACGCGCGGCTGCGCCGGGTCCTGCAACGTCGCGTGGCCCGGGCGACCCGACGCTTCCGGTCCGAGGCGCTCTCGCTGGCGTTTCGGACGGCCGGCTGGCTGGCCCTGACCGGGGCGGCCTTGACGGCGCTCTGGGCCGCTTTCGCCACCGCGACCGCCAACGTCGGGCCGGCGCGGGCCGCGGCGGTCTGCCTCTTCGCCGCCGTCACGACCGCCGCGGCCGCCGGCGCCTGGCTGGCGCTGCGGCGCGCGCTGGTGGCCCGCCAGATCCCGGAGACCCTGGATCGGATCGCCGGGCACCTCGCGGCAGCCAACTCGTTCTTCGGGGCGGTGGACATGGTCGCCGATCGCGGCCCATGGCCGATCAGGAGCGAGTTTCGCCGGATCGCTTCCGCGCTGCGCGATCACGCCACGATCGAGCAAGCCCTGGCCGCCTTCGCCCGCCGCATCCCGAACGACCAGGCGCGCCTCCTGGCCCACGTCTTCGCGCACCGGGCCACGATCGGCCAGGCCCTGGTGCCGGGCCTCCGCGCGTTCCAGGGCCTGCTCGCCCGCTATGCGGAGCAGCGTGCGGGCGCCGCGATGCCGTCCCGCCTCCTGGGGGTCTGGCAAGCGGCGTTGCTGGCCTGCGCCCTGGAATTGCTAAATCTCGGTTTCGGCCGGGCCGATCGGCCCTGGCTGGAAGCGGGCACCCTCGCCGGCGCGGCCCTGGCAGCGGCCGGCGCCTGGTGGGTCGCGCGGCGCGCGCGCCGCAAGCGCCGGCACCTCGAACTGCGGCTCGGCCTCGATCCCGGAGCGCCTGGCGGATCGCCGGCGGATCCGACCGAGCGGCCCGAGAGCCTGGCCGGCATCAACCGTGTCCTGACGCTGGCGACCTGCCTCCTGGCCGTCGGCCTCGGGCTGGAGTCCGCCATCGGCGCGGTGGCCCTGGGGCCCGGTACGCGGCCCGAGGCGCGGCGTCTGTTCCTGTCGTTCCTGCACGAGCTGCGGAGCGGGACGCCTCCGCACCTGGCGGCCGCCGGCCTCGCGAGCCGCACCGGCTCTCCCGAGCTACGCCGCTTTTCCCGCTCGCTGGAAGCCGCCGCCGCGGGTTCGGAAGGCCTGGCCGAGGCGGCCGAGGCCGCCGTCAGGGAGAGCCTGGCCTCCTGGGCGGATCGCAGCCGGGCGGCGGCGATCCGCATGGGAGCGCGCTCGGGCATCGCGGCGCTGCTGGCGCTGCCCGCCCTGCTGGCCTGGGCCTTCCTGCCCTGATCGGAGCCAGATACGGCAGCCCGGGCTACAGGGCCTTCTGGGCCTTCTCCCGCTGCTTCTGCCGCTCGAGGGCGGCGTTGTCGATCTGGATGTGCGGGCCGGACTCGGTGATCTTGTCGATGAGGCCCTGCTGCGCCTGGAACTGCAGGGCGCGGGCCACGGCCTTGGCCCGGGCGGCGGTGTCCTCGAGTTGCCTGGCCTCGTCGGTCTTGGCCACCAGGCGCCGCTCTTCGCGCTTGTTCTCGTCGCGCCGCACTTCCTCGGCCTTGAGTTCCACGTCGCGTTGGTGCTTGGTGAAGGCCTCGAAGACCTTCGCGACCGCCCCGGTCACCGTCGAGACGATGTTACTGAAGCCCGAGACGATGCTGGAGCCCAGGTCCTTGACGCCGTCCCACGCGCGGCCAAGGAGATCGCCGGCCGCGCCCAGGAGGCCCTTTTCCTTGACCGACGTGGCGGCCGCGGAGAAGGTGTTGACGACCGAATCCTTCATCCCGCCGACGAACCCGGTGAAGCGGTTCCACAGCGAAGGCTTGGGCTGTGCCGGCGCCTGCGCCTGCGACGGCTCGAAGGTGCTCTGGTAGCGCGGCGTCAGGATACCCGTGAGCATGTGCAGGGGCGCCGTGATGGCCTTGCGCCATCCGCCCTGGGGCGCGATCCGCGCGGTCTCGGGGGCGCCCTTCGGGGCCTCGCCGGTCCGGATTCCTGGCTCCGCCATCTGCACTCACTCTCCCGCTTGCTTTATAGGCTGTCAATACCCGGAACTTTCGCTTCTCGATCCCCGTCCTTCGCACAGGGACGGGCCCCCTTCCCTTCCCGAGACATGCCCCGACCCCCTCCCACGTGGGGGTCGGGGCTTGATCACTGCGCGGATCGACTACGGCGGGGAAACTGGGAGCCGGAGGTACTAGCCCTATGGAGTGGTCCGAACGCGACCTGCGCGACGCCGGCATCGTCACCCTCAGGCGGAGACTGGACTCGCCGATCGGCGTCCTGGATCCCCGCGAGATCCGCGCCCTCATCCGGAAGGTGGGCGATCTCCAGAAGGCGGTCGCGCAACGCGACGCCCTGATCAACCTCTACCAGCAGCGCGTGGAGGCGCTGAGTGCCGAGCTAGAAGGCCGCAAGCGCGGCTGGTTCGGGCTGTTTGGGCGCTGACGCGGCGCTTCCCGGGCCGTACTTGGCCCCGTACCAGTGCACGAAGGCATTCAGCCCGAGCAGGTACTTGTGGAAGTGGTAGCTCTTCATCTCCGCGTAGGCCTTGTCGGTGGTCCAGCGATCCGCCTTGACGCGGTAGCAGAAAGCCATCGTGCCGGTACGGTCGCGGCCTTGCATGCAGTGGAAGTAGATCTTGCCGCTGGCCGGATTCTGCGCCAGGGCCAGGAACTCGTCGATCTTTGCTAGCTTGGGAGGCAGGAAGATCCCCATCGGGATGCTCTTGAAGCCGATACCGTACTTCTGGGCCAGGAGGCGTTCGGTCGTGACCGCCTTCTTGTCGTTTTCGAGGTTTACGATCAGCGAGACGCCCTTCTCCTTGAGCATCTGCATGCCCTTCTCGGTGGGGCGTGCGCCGCGGAACAGGCGATCGTTGACCTCGCCGAAATTGCCGAGATCGCCGGGCGGCGGCGAGGGCCACAAGCCTTCCTCGCTCAACGGATCGTCGGTGAGTTCGTCGGTGTCCCGCGCCGCGTACCGCTCGTGCTCGGATTCGCTGAGGATGCGCTCGGACTGCGCCGGGCTCACGCTTGCGCCCAGGCGGGTCGCCGTCTGGGGCGGCGCGCCGCATGCCGCCAGACCGAGGGTCAGGGCGAGCGCGAACGGGTATAGCTTATGGGGCATGCACTCGTTATCCGGCCGTCTTGGCCTGATCTTTCGTTAAGCTTAACCATGAGCACGGGCCTGATCCTCGAAGGGGTGGTCGGAACGGGGAAATCGACCTTGTTCCGCCATCTGCAGGACCATCCGGCCTTCGTCTCGCGGGAGGCGAAACTGGCGCTCCCCGAGACCTACACCGAGCGCGCCATCGAGCACCTGGAGGTCAAGGATCTCGAGGCCTCCCTGCTCTTGCTCACGCGCATCACCGACATCGTGGGCGGCCTCAACCGCACGTTCTCCGAGAGCAAGTTCGGCCGGGGCGATCACGCGGAACTCGCCCTGGCGTTCCTGCTGGAGCGGTTCCACCTGACGCACGCCGCGATGTTCAACGAAGGGCGCTTCGCGGCCTACCGGTCGGTCGACGAGGTGCTCCGCTTCCTGGGCGCGAAACTGGTGGTCTGCGTGCTCGACGACGCGGCCTTCCCGGAGCGCATCGCCACGACGCGCCGGGAGCGCAACCAGCTCTGGAACGACTACCTCGACGAGCGCATCGCGTCCCGCACGGCGACGATGCCCCGCGAGGAGGTGGACCGGCGGGTGGTCGCCCACTACGTCGCCCAGCAGAAGGCGATGCTGGCCATGGCGCGCCAGAGCCTCCTGCCGACGCTGGAGATCGACACCACCCGAGGCGACTGGCTGATGTACGCCGAGCAGGCGATCCGCTTCTGGGGGCTGGTCTGATCGCGGCCCTCGCATGACCGCGCTCCGGCATAGCGGCCGGCACAGAGGCCGGCCCCACCCGCTGCATCGGTGGCGCAGGCCTCCGTGCCTGCGCCAGAGAGGCGCCAGGCCGTTTGAGCCGCGCCATGAGTCAAGCCGTACCGAAGCCCTGGAGCGCCTCCTGCACGGCCTCGGCGTCGCCGGTGCCGATGAAGCCGCCCAGCACCAGGGAGCGGAGGTACGTGTCGACCTCGACGACGTGCTCCCGGTAGAGCGAAAGCTCGCGGACGAGCGACGAGACGGTCAGTTCGGTCATCACCTTGGCAGCCATGGGCACCCCCTTGCGGGTCGAAGATAGCCTCCGACCGCCCCATGGTTCGAGGGGGGCTCGCGAAATGGTTCCGTAACGGTTCGAGGACGGATCCCCGGGGTCAGGAGCCGGCGCCCGCCCCTGCCGCGAGGCTGTCTGCGATGGCCAGGGGCCCCAGCTTCATGCCGGTGCCCAGTTGCATCGCGATGTCCACGTCCTCGCGGGCGACCAGTCCTTCGGCGATCATGCGCTCGGCCTCGTCGATCATCGCCCGGATGAAGCGCTCGAACGAGAGCTTGCTCGGCTGCAAACCTTCGGCCTTGCGGATCTCCTCGATCGTGCGATCGAGCCAATCCGGATCGCTGCCTTCGGCGTAGGTATAGAAGCCGGCGCCCTTCTTCTGGCCCCAGCGACCCTCCTCGGCCATCCGGACGAGCAGCGTGGGGACCGGGAAGCGGTCGGGGAATGCCGCGTGGAGGGTGTCGATGACGTACTTGATGACCTCGTTGCCGACCATATCGCCCAGCGTGAACGGCCCCATGGGGAAGCCGCCCGCGACCATGAGTTCGTCGATGGTCCTGGCGGCGGCGGCGCCATTCTCCTGGAGGGCCATGGCAGCCTCGTCGAAGTAGCGCAGCAGCAGGCGATTGACCAGGAAGCCGGCCGTGTCGCGGTTGATCAGCACGGGGCGCTTGGATATGGTCTTGCAGAACTCCAGCAGCGCCCGGGTGGTCGCGTCGGACGTGTCGGCGCCGCGGATGACCTCCACGAGCTTCATCGTCTGGGCGGGGTTGAAGAAGTGCAGGCCGCCGACCAGGGCGGCGCGGCCCGTGGCGCGCCCGAGTTCGGTGATGGGCAGCGCGCTGGTGTTGGAAGCCAGGATGGCGTGGGGAGGCGTCACGCGGTCGAGTTCGGCGAAGACGGTCTTCTTGAGGTCGAGCTTCTCTATCACCGCCTCGATCACCAGGTCCACGTCGGAGAGCGATGCGTAGTCGGCGGTGCCGGACAAGCGCGCCTTGCCGGCCTCGGCGTCGGCGGCTTCCATGGTGCCCTTGGCGACGCGGCGGTCGAAGGCGTCGCGGGCGGTCTTGACGCCCTTGTCGGCAAGCCCCTGGTCGATTTCCTTGATGACGACGCTCAGCCCCGCAAGGGCCGCCACGTGGGCGATGCCGGCGCCCATTGCGCCGCCGCCGATGACCCCGACCTTCTTGATTTCCATTGCTCTAGACTCCGGAACTCGCACGCGTGGCCGGCGAAGCCGCGAAGAGCAGCATGTCGCCGATCTTCTCGAGTTTCTCGAATGACAGCTCGTGGGACAGCTCCAGCAGCGACGTGAGATTGAGGGTGAAACCGATGGCCAGGATGTTCCAGGCCATGGCGCCGACGTCGACGCCCTGGTCGATGCGACCCTGGCTTTGGCCGAGGCGCACGGTCTCGACCAGGAAGGCGACGTACGACGCGAAGTTGTCCCGCAGCAACCCGCGGATCTCCTCGTCGTCGGACTCGGACAGGGCCTGGAACTGGACCTTGAGCAGCTCGGGCCGGCTGATGGTCGCCTCGAACTGCGTCTTGGCGATCTTCTTGAGCGCGGACGTCGCGTCCGGTTCGGAAGCCGCGAGATCCTGCCACTGCCGCAACGTCACCTCGCCGACCTTCTGGAGGATCTCCAGGAACAACTGCTTCTTGGACGGGAAGTACTTGTACACGGTCGGCTCGGAGATGCCCGCTTCCTTGGCGATCTCGGCTATGCCCGCGACGCGGTAGTTGGACTTCGCGAAGACCTTCGTCGCGCAGCGCAGGATCTGCGCCTTGCGCTCATCCGCGTTGAGGCGCCCGGTTGCGTGGTCCATGCCCGGTATTCGGCCACAAATCGCCGTATTTCGCAACCGTGGCGGGCCCGCAAACCGGCCGGGCGTGTTACACTGCTTTACATGGGAGCGCCTGTCTTCTTTGCCCAGCGGCGAGCCACTCAGGGCGGCGGGCTGCTCGAGAAGCTCGAGCAGATCTTCGACGCCGCGGGCTTTTCGCGCCTCATTTCCGACAACGATCTGGTCGCTGCGAAGGTTCAGGTGGGCGAGCGCGGCAACACGACGCACCTTCGTCCCGAAGTGGTGAAACGAATTGTGAAGCGCATTCGCGCCCACCACGGCCGGCCGTTCGTGACCGATTGCGGCAGCGACGGCGCGCGTTCCGACGCAGTCGGGCACACGCTCCTGGCGGCCGAGCACGGCTTCGCCATCGCCACCCTGGGCGCTCCCTTCGTCGTGGCGGACGGCCTGGCCGGCGAGGACGCGGTGACCGTGCCCACCCCGGGCCGGCACCTGCGGGAGGCGCCCTTCGGCGCCGCCCTGTGCCAGGCCGACGCGGTGATCGTGGTGTCGCACTTCACGGCCGCGCCGATCTTCGGGTATGCCGGCGCGCTGCACAACCTGGGCTACCTGGGCCTGGCCCGCGCCCACCGCCACCTGGTCACCCACCTGCGGGGCCTGCCGGTCGAGGCCGGCGCGGTGTCCGCGGCCATCCTGGATGACGACCTGCCGCCGCAGGTGGCCGAGGAAGGGCTGCTGCTCTCGTGCGCCGATGCCCAGGAGCGAATGGTGGAAGCCTGCGCGGGCTTCGCGCGCTCCAAGCCCGGGCGCTGCGGCTACGTCACCATCCTGCTGGACGTCACGCCCGACCCCGACTCCCACCCCTGGTCGGACGCGCCTGTCGTGCCCGATATCGGCGTGCTGGCCTCGCGCGATCCGGTGGCCCTCGACCAGGCGTGCATCGACATGGTCAACAGCGCCGAAGGGATCCCGGGGACGCGCCTGGAGCACGCCGCGGCCCGCGACAAGCTGGCCGAGTTGCACCCGGAAGTTGACTGGTCAAACGGCCTCACGTATGCTGAGCGCCTGGGTTTGGGCACCCGCGACTACGAGTTGCTGATTATCTAGCAGTCAGGATCCTTTCAGCCATGATTCGTCTAGACGGGCGGAGACCGGACGAGCTCAGGCCAGTCACGTTCGAGCGCCCCTATACCAAGTTCGCCGAAGGCTCCGTGCTGGTCGGCTTCGGCGCGACCAAGGTGCTCTGCAACGCCTCGGTCATCGACAAGGTGCCGTTCTGGTCCAAGGAGGAGCGGCCCGGCGAGGGCTGGATAACCGCCGAGTACGGGATGCTGCCGCGGGCGACCAACACGCGGTCGGCCCGCGAGAGCCAATCCGGGAAGATCGGCGGCCGCACCCACGAGATCCAGCGCCTCATCGGCCGCTGCATGCGCATGGCCGTGGACCTGCGCGCGCTCGGCGAGCGCACCATCCACCTGGATTGCGACGTTCTGCAGGCGGACGGCGGGACCCGCACGGCCGCCATCACCGGCGCGTGGGTCGCGCTCCACGACGCCATCCAGTGGATGAAGCAGCGCAAGATGATCCAGGTCGTGCCCAAGATCGAGCAGATCGCGGCGGTCTCGGTCGGCATCTGGCGCGGTGAGCCCGTGCTGGATCTCTGCTACGTCGAGGACAGGGAAGCCGGTGTGGACGCCAACATCGCCATGACGGGCGCGGGCAAGTTCATCGAGGTGGGCTTCACGTCGGAAGGCCGGGCGTTCGACAAGGCGGAGCTGGATAACCTGCTGGAACTGGGCCGTACCGGCATCCGCGAGTTATGGCGCCTGCAGCGCGAAGCCATCGCCACGCCCGTACCCGCATGACGGGTATGCCCCGGCTGCAAGCCATCCGCGGCGCCATCACGGTCCCGGCCAACGAGCGCCAGCCCATCCTGCAGGCGACCGGGGAGTTGCTGGGCGCCATCCTCGGCGCCAACGGCCTGGTGGCCGACGACATCGTGTCGGCGATCTTCACCATGACGGGCGACCTGGACGCCGTCTTCCCGGCCGAGGCGGCGCGCGACATCGGCTGGAACCAGGTCCCGCTGTTATGCTGTCGTGAGATCGACGTGCCTGGCTCGCTGCCCCGTTGCGTCCGGGTCATGGTCCACGTCGAGACCCCTCGCGACCGCGCCGCGATCCAGCATGTCTACCTCCGGGAGGCCACGCGCCTCCGGCCGGATCTCTCTTCCCCGCAGTGATCGCAGCACTCACCACGGGCTCGCCCGGAAGTGACCAGGAAGCAACAGCCCCCCACCCGAAGGACTCACTGACCCGATGAACGAAGCGGTACCCGCCCCGCCACCCGCCACCGGCGCCGGCGGCCGTCTGGCGCGGTGGCGCGAGGCCGCGCGCCGCAATCCGCGCGAATGGTTCGCCAACTGGCTGACCGCCGCGCTGATCCTGCGCCTCGTCCTGGTCGCCCTGCCCGTGGGCTTCTGGATAGACATCGGCAGCTTCCAGGCCTGGTCCAACAAGCTGGCGGAGGCCGGCCCGACGAAGTTCTACGAGTCCATCTGGAGCGACTATCCGCCCGCGTACATGTACGTGCTCTGGGTCCTGGGACTGATCTACCAGGGCCTCAACTGGGGCATCGGCGGCGTCTTCACCGTCCTGGGCATGGCCGCGCCCGCCCTTGGCGGGTTGCACGTGTTCCTGGTCAAGCTCCCGGGCGTCGCGTGCGACATCCTCAACGCCTGGCTGATCTTCAAGATCCTCGAGGGGCGGGTGAGCCAGCGGACGGCTTACCGGGCCGCCCTGGCGTACGCCTTCAACCCGATCACGCTGTTCATCTCGGCGATCTGGGGCCAGATGGACGCGGTCCTGCTCTCGGCGATGCTCGCGGCCGTCTACATGATGCTCAAGGGCCGCCTGATTCCGTGCATCCTGCTGACCGCTTTGGCGGTGCTGATCAAGCCGCAGGGACTCTTCCTCATTCCCGCCATAGTCGTCACCCAGTGGTGGCGCCATCGCCCGGCCAACTGGGCCATGGGCATCACCGGCGGCCTGCTGCTCGGCTGGCTGCTGATCCTGCCTTTCACGGCCTTCTCGACCAAGTACCCGGGTTTGCTCGGGCCGGTCACCTTCATGTGGGAGAAGATGCAGGCCACGGCCGGCACGTACCCGTACAGTTCGGTCAACGCGTTCAACCTCTGGATGCCCACCAAGATGTGGCAACCCGACGACCGGAAGTTCTTCTTCCTCACCCATCGCGAGGTCGGTTTGCTGCTGCTGGGCGGCACCGTCGCCCTGACGGCCTGGGCGGCGTTCAGGCAACGCCTGCAACTGCGGGCGTCGCGGGTGATGCTGATCTTCGCCATCATCCTGCTGGCCTGCTTCCTGCTGCCGACCCGGATGCACGAGCGCTACCTTTTCCCGGCGGTCGCGATGCTCGCGCTGGCCGCGGCCTGCAACCGCAACCTCCGCTGGAACTACTGGGCGTTCAGCGTCACCGCCCTTCTGAACGTCATGTACGCATTCTTCCTGTACAACACGCCTAAAGGCCTGGAAGGGGCATGGACGCCCATCAAGTCCTACATGGAGACCCTCTGGGGGCTCGAGATGGTGATGCTGAACATGTGGGTGTTCGGCGACCTGATAGGCACCCTGGTATCCGGCCCCGCGCAAGAGCCCGAGCGGAAGTGGTGGCAGCCGGCGTGGGCGGCGCTGATCCAGGCGCGGGACTGGGTGCGCGAGCGATCGGCGATCGCCTGGGAGAAGGCCGACTGGCTGCACATGGGGGCGATATCCGGCGCGTTCTTCCTGCTGGGCGTCTGGAACCTCTACACGCCAAACGAGCAGATCTTCGACGAGGTCTACCACGCTCGCACCGCCAAGGAGTTCATCGACGGCACCAATCCCTACGAGTGGACCCACCCGCACCTGGGCAAGCTCTTCGTGGCTGGCGGCATCCTGCTGATGAACCGCGTCAACGGCGTGCTGGGGGCCATCGGCGTCCGGAAGTTCGATCCCACCGCGTCGCCGCCGGCCGGTTCCGTGCCGGTGGGGGCCTTCGACGGCTTCGACGGCTTCGGCTGGCGCATCGCGAGCCTGGTGATTGGTGCCCTGGTGCTCTGCGCGCTCTACGTGCTGGCGCGGCGGATGTTCCGCTCGCGGCCGATCGCCACCGTCGCCGCCGGCCTGCTGGCCCTCGACGGCGTGTTCTGGGTGCAGAGCCGGGTCGCGATGACCAACATCTACATCACCTTCTTCCTGCTGGTGGGTTGCATCGGCCTCTGGGAGTACTGCAGCCGCATCTCCTACCGGGAAGACGGGGAGCGGACCACCGTCCACCACTTCCGCGCGGAGCTATGGCTGCTCCTCTGGGGCGTCGGCATCGGCGGAGCCCTGGCCTCGCGGTGGTCGTCGCTTTTCGCCTGGGGCATCGGTTTCGGCATCATCGGCCTCCACTGGTTGGTGGCGCGCCGCAAGTGGCTGCGGGCCGGGGGCACCGCCCTGTTCGTGCCGCGGCTCCTGATCTACGTCGTGGCGGTGCCCGTGCTGATCTACGTCGCCAGCTACATCCCCTGGTTCCTGCAGAAGGGCGACCACACCCTCGCCGAACTGTGGCAGATGCAGAAGAACATGTGGGGCTACCACGCCGGGATGGTGGCCACGCACAACTACCAGTCGCCGTGGTGGACCTGGCCGTTCATGCACCGCCCCACCTGGTATTACTTCCACGACTGGAAGAACGGCACCGTGTCGGGCATCGTGGCCATCGGCAACCCGGCCGTCTGGTGGGTGTACGTGCCCGTGTTCGGGCTGCTCGCCTACCACCTCTGGCGCACCCGGGACTGGCGCCTCGCCTTCCTCCTGGCGTTCGGCACAGGGCTGTGGTTCGCCTGGGGCGTCCAGCCGCGCAAGCTCGTGTTCATGCACTACCTGTTCGAGGCCATCCCGTTCCTGTGCATGGGCATCGCGTACCTGATCAGCCGCCTCTTCGAGAGCCGGGAGACGCGCCCGGTCGCCTGGACCTACCTGGCGGTCGCCGCCGGTCTCTTCGTCTTCTGGTATCCGCTGCTGACCGCCATTCCGGTGCCGTGGGCGTTCTACAGCGCGCATATCTGGGTCAGCCCGTTCTGGTACTGAGATTTCGGGAAAATGGGTATCCCCTTCATTCAGGTAGCCTTCTGATGTCGGCGACGAGACAGTTTGCGGCGACGGAGTCTTTCTGGTCCGCGAACCCCCTTGACCATGGCCTCGTAGGGCACGGGCTCGACTGCGACCGCCTGCTCCAAGAGCCGGTAGAAGAGCTTTCCCCGGTACTGCGATGCACGGCGGTTGAAGCGGAATGTGAACTCGTCGAGGTAGTAGTCGAGGTGTGCCCGGCTGACGGCGCCTTGGTGCGTGCCGAGAAGCCACCTCTTGAGGAGCGAGGCGACTATGTGGACACGTGGCAACAGTTCGTGCGCCTTGCTTCCACTGGCCTTGATGTTCACGGGCTCGTGCCCGTATCCCAGCTTCTCAAGGCCGGCAGTCGAGTAACCTCGCCACCCGTCGGAGTGGATGACGGAGCCGGGTTCGATGGCTTCGCCGATGAAGGCTTCCAGCGACTCTTGGGACGCATCGGGAACGCATCGCATCCGCAGGCGCCCCATGGTCCGGCCTTCCCCCATTTCAACGGCGATGACAACCAGGGCCTTAGTTTCGGTCTCTCTCCCGCTGACGCCCTCTTCATGGCCGCCCACGAAGGTCTCGTCGATCTCGACATCACCAGACAGGCGGTCCCTGCCCGGGCGCACCATAGCTCGACGCAGTTTGTGAAGCCAGGTCCATGCCGTCTCATAGCTGCCGAGTCCCAGAACCCGCTGCAGGCCAAGGGCGTTGGCGCCGTACTTCTGGCTGGTCACCCACCAGATCGCTCGGTACCAGAGCGTCAGCGGGGTGCGTGTGTCTTGGAAAATCGTCCCGGCAGTTACCGATACCTGAAGGGCGCAGCCCGCACACTGAAACGGGCCCCGCTTCAAGGGCCAGGCCTTTGCCCCACCGCACCGGGGGCACGAGAACCCGTCGGGCCACCGGAGCTGAAACAGGTAGGACCGGCAGGAATCCTCCGAGGAGAAGCGCTCCTCAAGCTCGGGGAGCGTCAACGGAAAGTCGTCCATGCCCACCAATACTACACCCTAGGCATACCTGCGTGAAGGGGATACCCATTTTCGGGAATAACTCCTCCACAGGGGGTAGCCATGAGCCGAGCAGCTGCGGTCGTCCTGATCCTGCTTGCCGCGGGGTCGATCCAGGTCTTGCCCGCGGCCGCGGCGCCGCCGGCCGGTTGCAGCGAGGTCGGCGCGCCCACGGTGGTGTCCTCCCGCGCGGGGAAGACCACGGTGGAGCGGCAAAACAGCGCGACGCGGGACGTTTCGGAGGTCTTGCCCGCCGACGAACTGGTCGCGCGCTTCAAGCGGCGCGTGAAGCTCGGCGTGGCCCGGGAACGCAAGGACGGGCTGCTGCGCACGATCGAACGCTGGCGCGACGAGACCGTGGTGCGGCGGACGCCGCGCCAGCGCCAGCGCACCGTTCGCGTCGCGACATGGCAGGAGCGGCCCGTCAAGGAGCAACTGCGCGTCTACCGGCATCGCTACGAATGCGCCGGCCGCGAGCCGCCCGAACTCACCGTGGACGATCCCGAAGTGATCGAGGTGGAACCGGGCCCGTGGGTGGGCCAGGAGGTCCGCGAAACGGTCCGGGACGCCATCGTGGAGCTTCGGGCCACCGAGGAGATCGAGGAAGCGATCGCCGGGTCGCGGGTGGTCGGTTCGTCCCGGGAAGTCTCCGCCCCCGAGACCAGCGGAGGCGTCTGGACGGGCCTCTACGGCCTCCAGGCCGACCGCTCCAAGGGCGGCAAGGTCGCTCGCAACAGCTCCACGGCAAAGGCCATCCAGATCGCCAACATCGAAGGCGCCAAGTCGAGTGGATCGAAGTTCAAGGCCGACCAGCCGCTGCTCCTGGAGTATGCCCGCGGCGGACTCGACCTGACCGACATCGAGAACGGCGCCGTCTGGCGCGTGACGTCCGACGGCCTGACCCTCACGTGGGGCCTCCGCCTCCAGGGAGGCGCGTCGCGGCTCATCCAGGCCAAGGTCGCGGGCGTCGGCCTGGAGGGCGACACGCTCACCGTCACCGGGATCTTCTCGGCCCAGGTGCCCAAGGGGACGGTGCAGAGCCGCGTGCTGCGCGGCCGCGTGGCCAGATAGCAAAAGAGAGGGATCCGGGCAGGGATCCCTCTCGTAGGTTGCGGACTTCGGGTCGGTAAACCTGATCAGCGCGAGTAGTGGGCCCGCTCCACCCGCGCCTGCGCGGCCTGGTACTCCGAGCTAGTCATCGACGAGCCGTTGTAGAGAGCGCCGAGTTCGCGCAGCTTCTCGGTGAGGGTCATGTGGCGGCTGAACGCGATGCGATCCACCTCCTGCGAGATGAGTTCCTTCTCGGCCGCCGTGTGCTGCGAGGAGTTCATCGACGACCCGTTGTACAGGGCGCCGAGTTGCTGCTTGCGCTGCGCGAACGGAAGGTGGCGCGTGTCTTGCATGATGTGGGTCAGTTCGTCGCTGACCAACCGCTGCTCGATCTGGTTGTGCTCGGTCGAGGTCATCGACGAGCCGTTGTAGATCGCGGCCAGCGTCTGCTTGCGCTCGGAGAACGAGTAGCCGCGGGTACGCAGCAGGTCGTCCACGCTCTGGCCGATGATCTCGCGCTCCAGCCGGTTGAAGGTGTCGCGGGTCATGGGCGTGGCGTTGTAGGTCCGATCGAGATCGGCCTTGCGGTACTTGAAGTCGGCCAGGATCTGCGAAGGCGACATGTAGCTGGGAGGCGCGATTGGCGGGTCGATCGGCGGCGGCACGGGCCGCGGGTCGATCGGCGGCGGGAGCGGCCGGTCGCCGATGGGCGGCGGGCTGGGGCGGTCGATCGGCGGGGGCGTCGGCCGGCCGATGGGTGGCGGGCTCGGGCGGCC
>Ga0194120_10007286_pt1 | contig 15195 bp, 10 predicted proteins | sample TA2MahCa65mmetaG_FD_148642 | JGI IMG/M metagenome (GOLD analysis project Ga0194120, IMG submission 148642) | Freshwater microbial communities from Lake Tanganyika, Tanzania - TA2015019 Mahale Deep Cast 65m | ecosystem: Environmental > Aquatic > Freshwater > Lake | place: Tanzania: Lake... | reverse complement strand
GAACAGCTCCAGAGTGACCTGGACAGGTTCATGAACGAGTATAACTGTAACCGCCCGCATCAGGGCTATAGACTAAACGGCTGCACCCCAGCAGAACGACTTATCGCGGCTCCAAAAGCTGCTTGATAGTAAACACGTTGACAAGACAATACAATTAAAGATAACCACCAACAAGTAGGATTGAAGCAACTGCCAACTGCCATTCTGTTTGCCGTAGAACTTGCAGTTGCAGGTCTCCTAATCGGCTTTCCGGACGCTGCAGGCGCCGTGTCGAATAGAGATGCCGCTGCAAGGATGATGGAGACGATCGCCTATCTTTCGATGCCGGAACTGGCCGGCCGCGATGCTCCCGGGCCTATGGCTGACAGCGTCGCGAGGTGGCTTGAGGTGCAATTTGCTGGTATCGACCTGAAGCCGGCATTCGCCGGGTCATATCTTCAGGATGTGCCGCTCGTCAGCGCCCGATTCGACACCGCAAATGGCGCTCGGCTTGCATATGAATCCCGAGCCGGCTGGCAGGAGTTGCGTTGGGGAGACGACTTCTTCGTCGCGCCGCGGCGTATTGCGGACGTTTCGCTCATTTCTACGACCCGGCTTTGCGGCTTTGGCATCGTTATGCCCGAAATCGGACGCAACGACTTCGACGGATTGCAGTCGGGTGAAGCGGCGGTCGTTCATGACGGTGCCGATTTGCCGAAGGAACATGTCGGAATGAAAGCAAATCCGGCTTACAAGGCGGCAGCAGCCCAGCGCGCCGGTGCCGCCATGCTCATCGTGTTGGTCGATGAACAAGCCGAACCCTTGCGCGAACGCCTCGACTTACGCGACCGATTCAAAGACCTCGGCAAAACATTGTATGACCTCCCCAATGCGACACCGGACTTCCCTGTGGTTTACGTTAGGAACGATGACTTTCGCAAGGCTTTATGGGCAGTCCCGACTGTTGATGACAATCTGGGAGCAGATACCATCTTGCGAGTTCGTGAGGATGGCTTCTCTGCCTTGCCAACGAGAATTCAGTTCGATCTGATGTTCAAAGAAACTGCGATAGCGTCCTCTGCCAATATCGCCGGTCTGATCGGAGATGGTAAAGAAGTCGTTGTCGTCGGAGCGCACTACGACCATCTCGGCCCGGAAGGCAGTACCTACTATCCAGGTGCAGATGACAATGCAAGCGGCATCGCCGTCCTGCTTGAGGCAGCACGGCGTATTGCGCTATCGGCACCTCCGGCCGGATGCGGCATTCTCTTTGTTGCTTTCACCTGTGAAGAGGACGGCCTTTTAGGATCGACCCACTTCGTGCGCCAACTTGAGTCGCAAGGTCGCAAGTTGCGAGCGATGGTCAACCTCGACATGGTCGGGCGGCGAGGTTTCGCTGCAATGAGCGATGCGGGCAAGGATCCCTCTGCGGCTCCTTTTGGATTTCTTGCCGCTTACTACTCATCGCATTCACCCGAGTTGGGCGAAGAACTGAAGTCATCTGCTCGAGAAGTCGCCGGGCTTTATCCCGAAATCAAGCCGACCGACGCCTTTCGTCACTTTGGCGATGCAGCGCCGTTTCACGCAGCGAGGATTCCAACTCTGCATATTTTCAGCGGCTTTCATTCGGACTATCATCGGACAACCGACACGCCGGATAGGATCGACCCCGACAAACTTCTTTTAGGGGCTGACTGGCTTAAGATCCTTCTCCATCGCCTGGCTGATAGGGAAATAGCCCCGGTATTCGCTCCGTCCGGTGCAGCATCTACTGGCAGCAAACGACCTTGAAGCGAGTTACCATCAAGTCTTATGGCACATATCAACCACGCAATCTTCATCTGAGGTGCCTGCAATGAGATCACTTGGACATCTGTCGGTCTTGGCGCTGCTCCTAATTTCAGCCTTGAATGGGCTAGCCGAAACGCGCGTAACCGGCCCTGTCCGTGGCCAGTGGACAGTCGCCCAAAGTCCTTACATCGTCATCGGCAATGTCAGTGTCGGCGCGAACGAGACCTTGACTATCGAGCCGGGCGTTGTGGTCCGGTTCGCCGGAAACTTCCGTTTCGATGTCTCCGGTGTTCTTCAGGCCATAGGGACTGTGAATGACTCGATCCGATTCTTCTCCGATTCGGGACAGCCGGGTGCATGGCGAGCCATCTACATTACCGGCGCTTTGACCGACGGGACGATTTTGCGCTATGTAACCTTGGCGCACGCCTATCGCGGTGTCGAAGCGACCGATGCCAACCCGCGCATCGCCAACAGCAGGTTCTACGGCTGCCAGAATGCCGGGATCCGTTCGGTCCGCTCCCGACCACAGATCGCCGACTGTCTGATTTCGAACATCACCGATAATGGCAACGGCATCGCCGCCACCGAACGCAGCATTGCCACCATCACCAACTCGACCATTTTCAACTGCACTCGCTTTGGCATCGGCGCCGACGAGAACTCGGTTGTCAATGTGTCGAACTGCTTCATTGACAACACCACCGACGCCGGTATCTACCTGAATGCTGCTCCCAATTCGGTAATCGAAAGAACGGTCATCGCCAACGCGCGCACTCGCGCTTTCTCAGTCTGGCAGTCGAATGCCGTCCGAATGGAACGTTGCGTCGCTTATCAAGCCACCGGCCCCGGATTCTATCTCTACAACAGCCAGAGCCTAAACCTGCTCAACAACACCTCGCTGTCGAACGGCCAATATGGCATTCTACTCGCCAGCGGTTCGACCGCCACCTTGACCAACAATCTGGTCGTCCAGAACCGCATGAGCGGCATCCTGAACGATCGCAGCCAGGCGCTCTTACGCTATAACGACTTCTGGGCGAACAATCGCGACTACGACGGCATCGAGGCTGGCGCGAACGATATTTCTGCCGATCCCCGACTCGTCGATCCGGCGCATTTCGACTTCCGTCCAGGAGAAGGCTCGGACGTCATCGATGCCGGCGATCCGGCGACCGGCTACGATCCTGACGGCACCCGTCGCGATATAGGTGCCGGTTTCTTCAATCAGAACCGCCCACCCCGCCTTACCGACTGGGAGCCTGACACGCTCATTAGCGTATCGGGCGACAGCCTTATCACCTTTTCGGTTACTGCAGAAGACGACGACGGCGACGCCCTGCGCTACTACTGGTATTTGAACGGTGGAGCGGTCGGCAACAACCGGACCTTTCAACGTGCCTTTCCGCAGGATGGCGCCTTTGTGGTTCGTGTCGTCGTAGATGACAACCTCTACGAAGGCCGGACGGATCACACCTGGTCATTCAGCGTGATCGGCGCTGCGGCGCCGCGGGCCGAACTCCCGGCGGACTGGTCAGTCTCACCGGCCTTTCCCAATCCCTTCAACAATGCCACCCGAATCGACTACACCTTGCCTTTTGCAGGCTCGGGATTCGTAACACTTGTCGATTTGACGGGTCGCGAGGTGCACCGCGCCGAACTTCATCATCAAAGTGCAGGAAGCCACACCCTCGTCTTTCCCGGAAGTCGATTGCCGTCCGGTCTTTACAGCCTCTCGCTGCGACTCGGGCCACTATATCATCAACAAACCCTAATCCATCTGAAGTGAACGGTTTGCCTTCTACAACTGCACAGCGGGGTATCGGCAGGTTCATTGCAGCGCTGCTGACCTTGTTCTTTATTCTCCCGTCGGGACTACTACGAGCCGAAAAACTCGAACTTGAACTCGAGAAGAAACTGTCGCAACTCGAATCGCTCAACACCCGGCTGCAGGAAGCCTCCGACAAAGGCGACAACGCGGCTTACGAATCGCTTCGTAAGGAGTGGGAAAAGGTCGCCGGAGAAGTATCCCAACTCAAAACCGAACTGCAGGGCGATAAAGAAACCCGCGCCAAAGCCATTGCCTACTTCAACGAAGGCAACGGGCATTTGCAGGCCGGCCGCTTTCCGGATGCAGTTGCCAGTTACCAGAAGTCGCTCGAACTCGACCGCACTAACGCCCAGGTCTATTACAACCTCGGCTATGGTTACCTGAAACTTAAAAAGGACTCTGAAGCCCGAGCCGCCTTCCAGAACGCTGTCAAGTTCAATGGCAACTACACCGCAGCCTACATTGCGCTCGGCAACATTGCCGAACGTTTGCGTGAAGATACCGACGCTCTCGCCAATTACAAGAAGGCTCTCGAGACCGATGACAAGGAAGTGAAGGCTTACTTTGGCATCGGCAATGTTCACCTGCGTGCGGCGCGCTACAAGGAAGCCGAGACCTTCTACCGGCAGGCGGTCGAGGTCGATTCCAAGCACGACGACTCATGGACCGGACTTGGCCGTGCACTTAAGGAATTAGGCCGCAACGATGAGGCCTTGGAGGCCTTCCAAACCGCCGCCGGGATCAAGCCTCGCGATGCCAGGACCCACCATTTTATCGCCGAATTGCGCAACAAGAAAGGCAATCACGCCGGAGCCCTCGAGGCGGCCGAGAAGGCTCTATCGCTCGACCGCACCCTCGCTGCTGCCTGGTATGAGAAGGGCTTTGCGCTAATGAGCCTGGGCCGCAAGTCTGACGCCATCATCGCCTTTGAGCAAGCCAAGAATGACCGCAACTGGCGCGACATCGCCGAGCATCAGATCAAGGTTTGCAAAGGGCTTATTCCCAAGTAGTTCGATAGAGCAAAGGGCGGATTCCTGCGACCGGACGTTGTGATGACACGCCGGATGCTTCTTTGTCGCTGCGCCGGTGCGCTGGTCGGCAGCATCGACGAGACGGTTCGCGCGGTCTTGCGCGAAGCCTTTGAAGGCGGCGTTTCCACCTCTGACCTCCGCGAAATCATACTCACTTCCTACCTCTTCGACGGCTTCCCGACTGCCCTTGAGGGCTACCGTCTGCTATGGGAAGTCCTATCCACTAGCGAGTTGAGCCAACCGGCATCGGACGTCATACGCTATTCGGAAGACAACCTCGCGCATTGGCGTCGGCGCGGCGAAGCGCTTTGCCGCGCAGTCTATGGTGAGAAGTATGATCCATTGATGGGTCAGCTTGCTGCCATCGCCCCGGAACTGCTCGACGCGATGATCATCGAGGGATATGGCAAGGTCCTTTCGCGACCCAATCTGCCGGTTGTCGAGCGGGAACTCTGCGTCATCGCAATGCTGATCATCAAGAACCGACCTCGACAACTCCTAAGCCACGCTATCGGTGCGCTCCACCTCGGCGCATCGCTGACGGACTTGAGGAATGTCGTTTCAGCAGTAGCGGAATTCACCAGCCCTAGTCACATAGAGGCTGCCGTCTCGCTTATCGCAAATGCCGCCTCCAAACATCATACCGAACGAACGTCGGCACAGATATCGGCAGGTCCGTTTTGATTCTGCGAACCTTGTTCGACACTCGACGGTCCGTCGCCCATGCGATACTCCTGGTCTGCTTACCCGCTTGCCTGACGGCCGCTCCCCATTTCTACCATAACTATCCTTATGGAACCGAGAGCCTATACAATCCACTGTCGGTAACGCTAAATGCCTCGTTCGACATTCTGCAGGTAACCAACCGGAACAACGTCCTTGCGGCTCAGCATATCGGATCCGGCTTTCGAAATGTCTTCGACAATCTTCGCAATCCGGCGCGAGCCATTGACGCCTATGGTTGGAGACGCTTTTGGACCAACGAGGTCATACCGCTCAGCTTCCACACTGACGACGCCCAATATGTGCCTAACTATAAACTCCACCTGATCGGTGGAGGGATGACTTACGTGATGCTTGCCGAATGGTATGAAGCGCATCACTGGAATTACCCGCGAACCCTGGCGGTGCTCACCGTTGCCGGGCAGCGTCTTCTCAATGAGGCCGTCGAGAATGGCGACTTTAAGGGCCCCAATACCGATCCCATAGCCGACCTATTGATCTTCGATCCCCTCGGTGTCGTTCTTTTCAGCATACCTGGAGTTCCCGGCTTCTTCGCCGACCGAATGGGTCTGCGCGACTGGTCATTTCAACCCTTTTACCTTCCGCAGGACAACTCGCTTCGGAACAGCGGTCAAAAGTTCTCCTACAAGGTCGCTCTTCCAGGACTGGAGTCCTGGCGGCTCTTCTATTTTTCCGGCATCGAGGGGATGGGAGGGCTATCCAAGCGCCTGAATGAAGCGGACGACCTCTCGGCAGCCCTCGGCCTTATCGCATCCCGCCTGGTCGATGTCGATTCGCTCAACGGCTCACGCAAACTGACGACGAAGTTAGTCTGGGCTGGAGGTCTTTTCTACGACCGCAACGGATCGCTACTGGCGTCGCTCATCTTCGGAGGCCCGCGAGCCTATCTCGCCCGGTTGAACATTTTCCCGGGCGTCCTGCACTGGAGAGCCTTTTCGCCCGGTTTGGCATTACTCTATCAGAAGAACGGCGCCATCTCGCTCGGTCTAACCGCCCGCTGGTCACCAGTAGGGATTGGTGTAGCCAGTCGATCCTAATCCGGTAGAAAGTCCATTTGTCTGCCAGAATGATCGGCTTGTCTGACACTATCGGCCATTATGGCAGACGGTGGAAACTACCATTGCTCGATTCGTGCTTGAAGGAACTGGCATCGTCCTTGCAATAAGTCATTATCCACTTATTGGTCAAGGACCATGCTACCCAACGCAGACATTCAGAGCGAAGTGCGCCGTCATTATGCCCGTATCGCCACCGGAAAGCAGACCTCCTGCGGCTGCGGGACCTCATGCTGTGACGACGCGACGGCCGACCGTCAGGCCGGACTGATGGGCTATTCGACAGCCGAAATCGAAGTTGTTCCCGAGGAGTCTAACCTTGGACTCGGCTGCGGCAATCCGACGGCGATTGCCGGTTTGTCCGAGGGTGAGGTTGTTCTTGACCTTGGCAGTGGTGCCGGATTCGATTGCTTCCTGGCAGCACGAAAGGTTGGTTCAAGGGGGCGGGTCATCGGTGTCGATATGACCCCCGAAATGATCGCCAAGGCGCGTCAAAACGCCGATCGCGGCAACTACGGCAATGTCGAGTTCCGGCTCGGCGAAATCGAACATCTCCCCGTCGAGTCGAACGCCGTCGATGTGATCATTTCCAACTGCGTCATCAACTTGACACCCGACAAGGGTGTCGTAATGGCGGAGATGTTCCGCGTCCTTAAGCCCGGCGGCCGAATCGCCATCGCCGATGTCGTAGCGACCGGCGATGTGCCTGAGGAAGTCCGCAGCGACACTAACCTGTGGTCGAGTTGCGCCGCCGGTGCCCTGCCGCGATCGCAATGGGAAAGCGGACTTAGAGACCGCGGCTTCGTATCAATTAGTGTCACCCCCAAAGACTCGAGTCGGGACCTCATCAAGGAGTGGAGCCCCGGCAGCCGGCTTGAAGACCTCTTCATCTCTGCCGAAATCGCGGCGATGAAGCCGTTCTGATGAGCCATGGCGGGTGACGACCATCCATAGAACCAAGGAGGTTAGATGCCCGCCGAAAACCATGAAAAGAGGGTGGCGCTCTTCATTGATGCCGAAAACCTGATCCGACCGCTTGAAAACAAACTTGAGCGGCTAAATCTCGAAAGCATCATCCGGAGGGTGCGCGAGCAAGGTGTCTTGATGCTCTCCCGGGCGTATGGCGATTGGGGCTATCTCCCCTGTCGCGACTACATCCGGGAGTTCAACTCGTTCGGCATCGAGATGTCCCAACTCCATTCTGACCAGCGCGGCAAGAACACCGCCGATATGCAGTTGACCGTCGATGTTCTTGAGCATTGTCGATCGTCGATTTCAGCCCAGGCGATTGTTCTGGCTTCAGGAGATCGCGATTTCGTTCCGTTAGTGCAGGCGCTTCGCCGTCAGGGTAAGGAGGTAATCTGCATCTGCATCGATGAAGCCGCAAGTTCAGTTTTGCAGCAGATATGCGACGTTTACATTGCCTATGACACCTTAAAACTGCTGCCCCAGAAGATTGCCGAGCAACCCGCCGCTCCCGGAACTGCTGTTGCACCTGTTGAGGAGGATGTCGCCACCCTGCTCGAGAAGGAGCGCGGAAAGGCCTTTCAAACCCTCGCCGACGCTATCATTGCCGTCAAACGACGTGGCGGACCGGCTATCGGCGGGCACGTCAACACCGTAATGCGCCAGTTGATGCCCAGTTTCGACCTGATTACCCTCGGTTTCAATTCCTTCAAGGAGTTTGTTGAAGAAGGCTACAAGCGCAAACTGGTGCTTATTGTCAAACCTGAGTCGGGAATAGGCGACTTCAGCCTCGATGTGCCGAGCGCCGAAGCGAAGCCAAAGCCTCAACTTGGCCAGGGTCTAAACTACTTGACAATCGAAGAGTCGGTAAAGAGTTACCGCATCCTCCTGGAGCGCAAGCGGGTCGCCTGGATTCCCTGGAAGTTCCGCGAGCCGATCGTCCGGCACCTTTGGGAGACGCTGCTGGCTCGCGGCGACAGTGGTATGCTCGGCGACGATATGGTCGATATGCTGATAGACTTCGCTTACGAGCGCGAATGGAACATCAGCGAATCCCAAATCGTCAAACTGCTCTACACGCTCAACATCGCCTATTGCTTCAAGATCGACGGCGTGGCAAAGAGGGTCAACGATGTTCTCTCAAGTTACCTCACGACGGCCGTCGATGACGTCGATCAGGTGCTGGAGTTCATGCACCTGACCTATTTGAAGGGACTCCGCTTCGAAGATCACGCCTGCATTCTGAAACCGGAAGCCGTAGCGGAACTTCTCTTCGACGCCCGAACCCCGGAGTTTGTTACGACTGCCCAGCAGTTGATTTACGACTGCTACACCTGGCGTTGAGAGCCGCGACTCGATGCCTGGAACAAATAAACAACATCTTTAACTACACGACGCATTCAGTCTAACTCAAGATGACCAATAAGATCATCGGAATCGACCTCGGCACCACCAACTCCTGTGTCGCGGTTATGGAGGGCGGCCAACCGGTCGTCATCCCCAATAGCGAAGGCGGGCGAACGACGCCCTCCATCGTCGCTTTTGCCAAGAACGGCGAAAGGCTCGTCGGCGGTCCCGCCAAGCGTCAAGCCGTGACCAACCCCAAGCGGACGATCTACTCAATCAAGCGCTTCATGGGCCGCGCTCACGATGAAGTCGATCACGAGCGGAGCATCGTCCCTTACGCGGTCGTCAAGGGCGACGGCAATCTGGCACGGGTCAAGATCGACGATCAAGTCTATCCGCCACCCGAGATTTCGGCAATGATTCTGCAGAAGATGAAGCAGTCTGCGGAGGATTATCTCGGCGAAAAGGTGACTCGCGCAGTGATCACCGTCCCGGCTTACTTCAACGATGCGCAACGTCAGGCTACCAAAGATGCCGGTGAAATTGCCGGTCTAAAAGTCGAACGGATCATCAACGAGCCGACCGCTGCTGCCCTTGCATATGGCCTTGATAAGAAGAGAGACGAGACCATTGCCGTCTATGACCTTGGAGGCGGGACGTTCGACATCTCAATCCTCGAAATAGGTGAAGGTGTCTTTGAGGTTCGCTCGACCAACGGCGATACGCACCTCGGCGGCGACGACTTCGATCAGCGGCTGATCGACTATGTTGCCGATGAGTTCAGGAAGGCCGAAGGTGTCGATCTCCGCAAGGATCCGATGGCTCTTCAGCGTCTAAAGGAAGCCTGCGAGAAAGCCAAGATTGAACTCTCGTCCGCGAATCAGACGCAGGTCAATCTCCCGTTCATCACCGCTACTGCCGACGGCCCGAAGCACCTTGACATGACAATCACCCGGACGCAGTTCGAGAAGTTGGTCGCCGACCTGATCGAGCGCTCGATTACGCCCTGCCGTCATGCCCTGAAAGATGCAAAGTTAAAGTCTTCCGATATCGACGAGGTGATCCTCGTTGGCGGTTCGACGCGGGTGCCTGCGGTGATCGAAGCCGTCCGCCAATTCTTCGGCAAAGAGCCGAACCGGTCGGTCAATCCGGACGAAGTCGTCGCTGTCGGTGCTGCCATTCAAGGCGGAGTGCTGGGCGGTGATGTCTCCGATATCGTTCTGCTCGATGTAACGCCGCTCTCACTTGGCATAGAAACCCTTGGAGGCGTGATGACCGTTCTCATCCCGGCCAATACGACTATTCCGACTCGGCGCGAGGAAGTCTTCTCCACGGCTTCCGATAGTCAGACTACGGTCGATGTCCATGTTCTACAGGGCGAGCGCTCGATGGCGATCGATAACAAGACGATCGGGAGATTCCAGTTGACCGGCATTCCGCCGGCTCCGCGCGGCATTCCCCAGATTGCCGTCGCCTTTGACATCGACGCCAACGGAATCCTCTCGGTTACTGCCAAAGACAAGGCGACCAGTCGCGAGCAGAATATCAAGATCCAAGCTTCATCCGGTCTCTCGTCAGAGGAGATTGAGCGGATGAAGTCTGATGCCAAGTCGCATGCCGATGAAGACAAGAAGCGTCGCGAGCAGGTCGATCTGCGCAATCGTGCCGACCAGCAGGTCTGGCAGACCGAGAAGCAGATCGAAGAACTGGGCGAGAAGATCGATCCCGAGTCGAAACTGCGCCTTCAAGCCGCGGTTGACCGCTTGAAGGAGACCCTTAAATCGGATGCCATAGAACCCATTCGGTCGGCATCAGAAGACCTCGACAAGATTTGGCAGGAGGTTTCGTCGAAGATGTATGAGCGCGTCTCGAAGGAGGCACCGGGGGCAGAGGCTTCAAGCAGCGACGGCAAGACTTCGACCGGTGCCAAGTCAGGTGGGGAAGAGGTTAAAGCCGACTATGAGGTCGTGGAGTAGTGGTGTATGTAGTGGATTGAGAAATCCGGGTAACCGGCGAGGAATGCGAACAGGGCAGGCGTTACGCCTGCCCTGTTCGCTCTACGCTACTTATCAAAATTCGCCTCAATCCTTTTATGGTCCCTCATCAAGAGCCATCATCGCCGCACCCACGACCCCGGCCCAGTTGCCAAGTTTGGCTCCTCTGATTTTCAACGAAGACAGGTAGGTTGCAAAAGCACGCCTCTCGACCTCTCGACGCGCCGGACCCAAAAGCAACTCCCCGGCTGCCGAAACTCCACCACCGATGACGATGCATTGCGGATTGAATAGATTGACGAGTCCTGTCAGCGCAACACCCAACGTTTCGCCGATATAAGCATAGAAATCTCGAGCCTTGATATTCCGCCCCTTGGCCAGATGTGCCAACTCGACCAAACTTTTGCATGCGAATTCCGGATAGTGCTTCTCAATATAGCGATCAAGGCTGGCGCGTCCGATATAACTCTCGAGGCAGCCGCGTGAGCCGCAGCCACACTTCGGGCCGTATCGCGAGATGGGAATGTGCCCAATTTCACCGCCGCCGCCGTCGGTGCCTCGCAGGAGGCGTCCATCTACCACAATAGCGCCGCCGATACCGGTGCCGATGGTGATTGCCACGTAGTGTTGGCAACCTCTGGCTGCGCCGCACAAACCCTCGGCAATAGCGACGACATTGGCGTCATTATCCATTACCACATGAGCGCTCAAGCGACGCCCAAGGTCTGATGCCAAAGATTGTCCCACAATAGCCGGGCAGTTAGGCGCTGCAATTACCCGCTTACGACTCTGTTCCATAAGTCCGGCAACACCCAATCCGATAGCAGGAGCCAGTATCAGTCTCTCTAACTCTGCCTTGGCAATCTCTCGCAAGTTTTCAGTCAAGGCCACCAGATCGTCCAGGACAGTTTCATATCCAACCTGCACTCGGCTGGGAGCCATCACCTCTCGAACGACTTTGCCGGATCTTGTTATAATCCCGCCTTTCAGACGGGTTCCGCCCAAATCGATGCCTATAGCAATCTGCTCTTCTCGCTTGGGGCTCATTCGCCTAATCCTCCCGGTTCCTTGAAGTCGAGGTTCCAGTGCTCGTTGTCTCGCGTGAAGGGGACGATCGCATATCGCTCGCCGTTGTTCAATTGTCGCGATCCGATCGCCCTCTTGCCGTCTTCGATAATCAACTCCACACTAAATGGAATCGGCTCGGTCGCCCTCAACAGTGTCACGCGCCAATGCTCGTCGGCTGGTCGCTCAAGGTAAAAGGTGCAGCCTTTAAGCGAAAAGGTCAAGGCCACATTACCCCATGCTTCGGGTAACCGGGGCGAAAACGTCAACTGTCGCCCCTCGGATGCGCGCAGCCCCCATATGTCGTCTATGAACAACCTCAAGTATTCGGCATTGGCGAGAGTGAACTGGTCATCGGTAAATCCCCCCGTAGATTGCTTGACCGATTCGTCATAAACTATTGTTGGCAGTCCACCGATCAGTCCACTCAAAACCGCACCTGATAGACGATCGAACAACTCGATCATAGCGTCCGTTTGCCCATCAAGTCTATAGATGTCTGCTAAACGGCCTGAAGTCCAGACCATATCTCCGGTTGGGGGATCGTAGAGTTCATCGATATGCCACTCGACAGCCTCCATTTCAGCCCTCTCCCTACTTGGTACTCTCATCCCATAGTTCCCGATGATCTGGGCACCCTCCAGATATTCAAGCAAATTCCGGTTGTGCCGCTGGTGATCGGGATAGAGCCAGCCGAGTGCGTAAGCCATTGCCGGTGTTGGCATCCCGGTCGGCGTCAGCCTGTAGGTTGTCAAACCGCCTTTGCGGCGCGGCGGAATCGAGTTGAAAGTGAGTGCCGGAAGTGACCTCGACTGAGGCAATTGCCAGAAAGCCGCAAAGCCGGCTTCAATTGTGAGCGGAATGATATACTGCCGATCATCACTCCCAAAAGCCACCGGTGGAATGTCGGGAGACTCCCACCGCGGAACGCCGCTCAATGACGCTTCAGGCAGCGTTCCCGATCGGTCATAGCGCAAAAGGTGTCGCCGCGCAATCCCATAAAGTGCCTGAACATCGACCTGGAAGATGGAGTCACCTTTGACTACATCGAAGTAAGGCGAATCCCCAGTGAATAGTCCATATCGGACAGCAGCCGTATCAAGTTGACTGGCTAGAATCTGCGCCATTGCAAGGGTCAATCTACTGGCTAATGTCGTATCGCTCACGCTATAGTCACGCGACAACCGTTCTTGCTCCAAAGCCCATAGCCCGATCAGAGCAGGTAAATTGTTCCTTTGTCCGGGAAGTGCATCCCCGTCGGGAAAGCCTGTGGTCGAATCAGACACCATCAGCATGCTTCGCATGATGTCATCGCACGATTTTCTGCTCCCTTTCACCAATGCCAAGCCGGGCAATGACATTAGCGCAAATCGACTCTCCATAGACGGCGAATGGGGCATCCCTGCAAGCAAATAGGTCTTTCCATCATAATAGACGACACTCTTTAGCAGACTCGTTTGCGCCCATCCGACAGCGCGTTCAATGCGCCTGTCATCGCACCTAAAGGCAAACCGCTCCATCGCTGCTGAATAAAGTGAATCCCGATGCAGGAAGAGGGTCTCTAATCCATCCAGAAGTCTTCGACCCCTTTCCCGACCGGTTATGGAATCGCCGGCTGCAATGTATGCGAACCGAATCGTCCGACCTGTCAACAGGTCGTCCCCCGGCGTGCGCCAAAGTCGGTATTCCGGATGTGATGCCGATCGTGTCGAGCCCGGCTCCGATTGTCGGGCTTCAACGACAATGGCAGGTGCTGGAATGTCCCTAATAACGACTCGATCCCGGCGGGGAAGGGTCAGGGTGACGATTAGTCCTGCTTCTCCATAAAGTGCTTCTACTCGCTCCACTAAACCCGATCCATAGTGTCTTTCAATCCAGAGTGGATGGACGATAGCCTGCTTCAAGTCATCATCCAGCCTGACCATGTCAATGGTCTCAATCTGCCAACCTAATAGCAGATGCAGATCCAACCAGTGCCATCCCTGTGCTGCGACATCACTCGATCGATTGACCTTGTCGAAGTACCATCCACCAGCGCCGTCGGTCAGAAAGGCCAGACGTTCATCGGCTCCGTCCAACGTGTCTGCAAGGCTCGTAAGGAATTCTTCTCCCAGCGGAATCTTTTGAGAACATGCCATTAGCACTACGGCCAACAATGACGATAACATCGAGCGAAGCATCAACATCAGTCCCCGCCTTTTCGATCTTTGCTGGAATCGAAGAACTCGCTTACAATGGAGATGAGTTCCTCTCTGTTCTGCGGCATCGCCGACCGACCCGGCAATGCACTGCGAATCCTGCGGCCATATTCCTTGGTTGTGATCCGTGGATCGAGGAAGAGGACAACTCCCCGGTCGGTGCTGCTGCGGATGAGCCGCCCGACGCCCTGTCGGGTGCGCAGGATCGCCATCGGCAACTGATACTCTTGAAAGGGCGACCGCCCTTCGCTGCGAATCTGATCGATCCTCGCTGCGACCACCGGATCCGCCGGCACATCGAACGGCAACTTGGCTACAATCACCATTTCCAGCGCTTCACCCGGCAGATCAACCCCCTCCCAAAGCGAATCGGTTCCGAGCAATATCCCTCCCCGCGTCTTACGAAATCGTTGTAAGAGCCGGTCGCGGTCGGCGCGTCCCCACTGGACAAGAAGTTCAATCTCGGTGCCGAGCAGCTCCCGCTTGAGACGCCGCTCAACGTCGCGCATCGCTCGGTAGGATGTGAAGAGCGCAAGAATAGCCCGATGCGTCGCAATGGCGGTTTCGGCGAGCAAGCTGGAGACCAGATCAGTATGTCCTTCGCGATCATCCTGCGGAGACGGAACAAAGGTCGGGTAGAGGATTAGGCAGTTCTTATCGAAGTCGAAGGGTGATCCAAACTGCGCCGATAATAGTCTCTCCGAAGGCAGCCGGTCGAGACCGAGCCGCCGGGACAGGTGAGTAAATGCATCCGGGCCATTCGAAGTCGATAGAGTCGCGGATGTGAAGATGACACTCTGCAGGCGCTCAAAGATATTCTGAGCCAGCATCGGTGCCACATCAAGCGGCGCCGATTTGATCCGCACCGGGTCCCTTGATTCCGGTGGAACATCGATCCAATGCACCCGATTCGGATCCGCTGCAGTCAGTGAGATAGTAAGCGCCATTGCGAGTTCCGCTGCTTCTCGCGACGCCGAGGTTAACTCTTGCTCAACCTGTGGAGTTAGACTCCGGTCGCTCGTTCCTTCCAGAAACTCACGCGCCAATTGCTGCAGTTCTCCGGACACCACTTGCATCGCGCTCGCAGCAGATCCGGCATTTGAGGAGAGCGCTTGCTGCACTGGATCGCCGGGTTCGTAGCGATACGCCGACGAGTAGAGTGCTCCCGGTAATGGGAGAGGCACGGACTGCCGG
>Ga0194120_10007283_pt1 | contig 15197 bp, 17 predicted proteins | sample TA2MahCa65mmetaG_FD_148642 | JGI IMG/M metagenome (GOLD analysis project Ga0194120, IMG submission 148642) | Freshwater microbial communities from Lake Tanganyika, Tanzania - TA2015019 Mahale Deep Cast 65m | ecosystem: Environmental > Aquatic > Freshwater > Lake | place: Tanzania: Lake... | reverse complement strand
GTGTTGTTGAAGCACCTGGGTTGATGCTGATAGTGAAGCCAACATCTAAGTCGTTTTGACGTGTTTTACCAGAAACAGCCAAGTAGTTTGGTAACAAACCAGTTGTGATGTTTGCAGTAGAATCAGCATCACCGTCGCCCAAACCTAGTGGAGCTGCACCAGCACCAGTGTCACCACTGAAGTTTGTGTGTGTGTAGTAAGCGTTTACCACACCGCCGATGTCCAATGTCCAGTCACCCGCTACGATACCGCCAGCAGCTTGTGCGCTAGAAGCTGCAGCGATTAAAGCTGAAGCAATTGTTAATTGCTCGCATGTTGTTGAATCTGTTAAAGTATTCCGCCTTGTAAAACTTAGTCGACCTTTTCTACTAATCACTAGCCAGCACAAACGGCGTAATTTTATCCAAGTAGTCACTCCACCAAGCCATCATCTCAATGCGCTCTGACATGTATTGCGCTCGATTGTAAGCACGGCGGACCTGATTACTTTCAGCATGTGCCAGTTGCCGTTCAATCACATCAGCCCTAAAGCCTTGTTCATTTAATACCGTACTTGCTATGGCGCGAAAGCCATGTACAGTCATTTTGCTTTTGTAGCCCAGCCAATACAGTGCTTGGATAAATGCGTTATCGCGTATAGGTTTGCTTGGATTGCCACTATGAAAAACATACTGCTGGCTGGGATAGTGTTGCTTGATATGTTTTAGGATTGAGACTGCATGCGCGGACAATGGCACAACATGCTCGACACGCATTTTCATGCGCTCTGCAGGTATCTTCCAAATTGCACGCTCAAAATCAAACTCTTGCCACTGCGATAACAGCAATTCATTTTTGCGCACGAAGGTAATTGCCATTAACTGTAATGCATAGCGTGTGATTTCATCACCAGCCTTGTCATACTTAGCAATAGCTTGCATAAGCTCAGGCAGCTCGTCTATTGCTACTGCTTTTTGGTGAACGACCACGTGTCCATGCAGTGCAGCGTTTAATCCTACTGTAATATCCTGCTTGCAGATACCAATCACCATTGCGTATTGCCATATCTGCCTACAGTCATTCAATATACGCTTAGCCACATCATTCGCGCCACGTGCTTCGATTTTTTGAATCAATGCAAGAAGCTCTTTTCTTGTAATGCGCTGTATATTCTTAGCTGCAACATATTTGTATATGTTGTTTTCAAGTCTTTTTTCTACCATTAGTTTATGGCGCGCTGTCCACTTAACTGCTTTACGCGATATCCACTGCGAGGCAATCAGTTTAAAACTGTAGTCAGGTTGAATGGCTTTTGATGGTTGATTAGTTTGGCTAATCACATGGTCTTTTAAATGCGCGGGGTGCTGATATTTGGCAAGGATTAACTGCTCATAAAATTGCTTGGCTTTTTCGTATGCATCCAATTTATCCGTTGTTTTTAAGCTACGGCGATATGTTCTTCCTCTATCCCAATACACTGCTTGCCAGTATGGCGATGCATTGTTCAGATAAACTTTGAGTTTTTTGGGGTAGCCAGGTACTGATGTGACTGTACCTATAATAGCTGCTGTTTTATGACGTAAGGCTTCACTCATAACTTGAGTGTATGGTCGTCTGCAAATTAGGACAACCGCGATTTAGTCGACTTGGCGCTGGATGAATTTGGTCGACTATTAAATTAAAAGTCGTTTAAAACGACTTTTAATTTAACCCACCTTTTGCGGATACGACATCACATTTCCCTTGCCATACATTGCCTCTAGCTGAAGTTTTGCCTTGTAGGCATCTACTGCTTGAACTAGCACTGGTGTCGTAGTTGTCACTTTTTGCGTGACGGTCATTTTAACAACACTTTTGTAGGTGTTCATCTCGCCAATCTCTCAAGTTAAACTTTTTAGTTTAATTTCTCTTGTCAGCAATTCCTACCGAAATAAGGTCTTGCCCAACTGTACGAAAAAAGAGTCAAAAATCATTGGTTTTTAATGGTTTTCTTTTGTTTTGTATAAATAACTATATGAACGAATACAAAGCAGACAAACAAGCAGCAGAATGGCTGAAAGCGAATGGATGGGATGAAAAAACTTTTACAGTGATTGAATTGCCATTTCTTCAAGCGCAGCAAGTTGCTACTTTTTTAATGAAATTTAACGCTGCTTTGCTTAACGAAGAACAAACTGATTTATTGAACAATTATTTAATCGACATCAAGCACAAAGCTAAACGACACAAGATCACTAAGAAAACTGTATATCGCGTATTAAACTTAGGCACAAAAATTAACAGGCAATTATTTAAGGCACACAAGGCAACAAAAAACAGCAGATAAGTCACTGCTCTAACAAAGGACAAAAACGCGGGTTGTAATATGACGGCTAATGAGCCCGCACTCGTTATTCACAGCTGTAAATGATGAATAACATAATGAGTGAAAGCCGCTGGATTTACTGCCAAGCAAATCAATGCTGAAGCAGGTTGGAAGTTTTAATACGATCGTCTTCCGTAAAATCCATTTACAGTCGTGTCACACATACTGAATCAGTCAAAGACACGCAAGCGGCGGTTATGTTTTTTTGTTTAGACAAAAGACATAGCCGTCGTTCGCCTCCAAAATCAATCACTTCTCTTAAAGTCGTTTAACACGACTTGTTAATAAAGCAGTGTTGAACAAAAGCGATAGCTTTTGTGAAAACACCAGCGAACTGTAGTTCGCTCATCCATTTATTGCATAAATATTAAAACAAAGATTTTTTGCAATAATAAACATTATTCATCTAAGTCATTAATTTATGGAAGATAAATGCTAATTACATCAATATGGCAGAAATTGGTAGGAATTCGTAACAAAAGGAAACAAAATACTAATAACGAAAATCATTTGTTATTAGGAGCAAAGCACATGAAACAGGCACGGGTACTGACTGAGAAAGAATTAAATTTATTACTGCTGTATATCAATACACGCAGACATGCAGCACGAGATAGACTGATGGTGCTGATGACTTTTTACGCAGGCATGCGCATCAAAGAGGTTTGTGCAACTACGATTAAAGATGTTTTAGCTAATGATGGTAGCATTCGTTATGAAATAAACTTATCCGCAGAACAAACAAAAGGCAAATATGGCAGAACGGTTGTTTTACCAGAAAAGCTACGCAAAGAAATCAAATCTTATCTACAAGCTAGATTTACAGATAAACAGCTCATTGCGCTCAATTACAGCAATCAATTAGAAAAACCTTTGTTTGCCACACAGAAACGGCAAGGATTTGATGCGAATACCGCCTGCTATCACTTCCACATGCTGTATAAGAATGCTGGCTTGGATGGCGCTAGTAGCCACTCAGGTCGCAGGTCATTCATTACTTCGCTGAGCTCTAAAGGCGTCACACTCAAAGTGTTAATGGAAATGGTGGGACATCGCAATTTGCAGACCACACAAAGATATATTGAGGTAACACCTGACATGAAACGTGCAGCGGCTGAATTGGTGTAAAGTCGTTTTAAACGACAAACATAGTAATACCAGCTATTTTAGTCTTTCGCATTTCTTTCTGTAGTATTCAATATCCATCGCAGGCGGTTGCCATTCCCCTCTTTCAAGCGCAGCGTCTAATTGCATTTTTTGTTGCTCAGTCCAGCGCTCACGTTTTTCGACAGGCGCGAAACTTGGAAACTTGCCAATCTCAGCATTTCCAATTAAAGCATTGGCACGATGGATCATGCGGGACACAGCGACTTTCATGCCATTGCGTTTTTTACGTTCAACTTCTTCACTATCGGTAAATTGAGGCATACATGTACTGACTAGTCTAAAAACAATACCAATTTGCTGGATGGTCATTTTGTCAAAAGGTTTGCTTAAAGTTGAGTTTGTCTTTTTAGCATTTTGTACAATTTCGTTTAAACACCATATATCACGTGCATCATAAATCACTGCTTTACGTATACCTATTAATTTGGCTAATGGACGCTTGGCGTGACTGGCACGTTTTATCTGTCTGTTAGGTTCTTCTCGTAGTAAAGCTAACACCTGTCGCGTAATACTACGCTCTGTCATATTAAGTGGGATTTCTACGACTAGGTAATTTTGTTGATTAGCACTCAGATTATTTTTATCACCATCAATCTTGCGTACTTTAGGCAATGCCACTTGCTCAGCAAATAAGTACCTACCGCGCTTAATCCACCAGTTCGGAAAATTAGTATTGTGAACATCACCAAAGTCTTCCCACATGCTTTTCAAATCAGCATCCAGTGTATTGCCATTTTGCTGACATACCCACCAATAATCTTTGCTTAACTGTAAGTACTCAAACCACCAGCGATATGGACTATTGAGTGCGTCGCGCACTTCCTCAGCAATATCTGCATAGCGCAGACGCCGCATACCTTTAATTACAGGTGCTTGATTAGTCATTTTGTACTCAATTCAAACTAGTGTTAACAGTTAATTGTACCACACGTTATGTAACTGATAACATGCGTATGATGCGAGGTGTCGATAGCGCAACAGCAAACAAACGCTAGCACGCTAACGCACTTTTTTAATTTATATATGAAAGGTTTTAAAAATGGCTAACTCAGCTACAGCAGTAAAAAACGAAACAACTACGGCAACAACAGCACTTAAAGTGACCGCTAAAACAAAAGTCGTTTTAAACGACAAACAGCAAACTAAAGCTGCGTTTAACTTTGTTTCTGCGCTGGCGTATGCGCATAAACAATGGCAAGTAAACGCTTACGCTAAATCTAACAACGAGCTTTATATGTTGTTGGCAGAGTGCTACGCAAACTACTTGGCAATGTGTGCTGATAACGCAAAAGCTAAAGAACTGCGTGCGCAGCTTGATGCATACATTAAAGCAAACAAGCTAGTGTTCAATAAAGGAACACACAATTTGGTAAAAATTGTTAAGTGTGTATTTGGTGACACTGACAAGCGTCGCATAAGCACATACGGCATTGTATTACGTACAGCACTGGCTAACGGGTTAAAAGCGAATCAGGTTGCTGCTTTTATTAAAGATAACGGCGGCGTACAGGAAATTAAGCTGGCACGTGGCAATGCTTTGACTACTAAAGCAAAAGCTGAGGCAGTACAAACGTTTTTGGCTAAAAAAACACTGGCTGAAGTGACGAGTGTAAAAATTGCTGAGTCAGTAGACGCTAGCAAGGTTGGGCAACAAGTTATTTTTGTTGCGACACAAAAAGCTAACGGCAAGTTTGTAATTAATGCTGTGACTAACAGCACTGGTGCGGTTAATACAGCACTGGCTGCTTGCTACTCAGCAAACAAAACAAAAGTTACAAACAAAAAAGCGGAGCAAAAAGTAGCTAATAAACAAGCTGCTATTAACAAAGCAATTAAGCAGGCTTTGGTTGCTTAATTAAACAACTGGTGCGCAGTAGCAATGCTGCGCACTTTTTTATCTGTTAATACAAGGAAAAAAGTAATGCGCAATCTTTTTAAAGATTTTGATACTAAGTACGAGCCTAAAACGTTTGATGATATTGTGTTTCATTCTGCTGACGCACGTGAAACTGTGGAAGGTTTAGTAGACGGCAGTTTTGGGTTCCCGTCGAGCGGCAAAAATGGTGTTTTGCTATACGGCACTTATGGTACTGGCAAAAGTGCTCTGGCTAAAATTTTGCCTGATTTGATTGAGCAAAATTACGGCGGAGATATTGCTGACATACGTTACGTGAACGTTGGACAAGGTGGTGATAACGGGTCGGCTGTGATTGAACGTATTAAGGCACAGACGAAACTTAATGTGCTCGGAAACGTTTATCATTACTTTGTATTAGACGAAGTTGATAATTTACTTCCTCAAACAATGATGTCGCTTAAAGTTGCAATGAACATGGGTGCTAAAAATAGCATTTTTGTGATGACAACAAACAACTTATCTAAAATTGATGGCGGTGTAATCAATCGCTGTAAGTTAGTTGAGTTTAATGCTGCTGAAAGCATTAATTGGTTGCCTAAAGTGCGTAGCATTTTGGCAGACTATGGCGTTACAGGCATTGATGATAAGCTACTATTGAGCATTATTGATAATTGCGAAGGAAGCGCACGTGATATTTTAGAAGCAACACGAATGCTAATCGTAAAGCATAAAAAACTTGCACCATAGTTTAGTCGTTTAAAACGACTTCCAAAAAAAGCTCACTGTAAAAAGTGGGCTTTTTTTATTTGCTCATTTGCTCGAACAGGAAAATTACAAAAAAGTCGTTTTAAACGACTTTTAAATTCAATAAATATCTATATGCGTATACAAGAAATAACAACAATTAAACCTATCCAGCCACTAACACCTTCGAAAGCAAGAATTAATGCGTTAAAACAGGCTAAAGACAGGGCTGCTGATGCTTTAACCGCTGAACAAAATCGTCAAAAACAAGCAAAAGCCGCTGAACGTGTTAGGAATGCTCAGCAGAGTTTGACTAGAGCAAGATTGGGTGATGGCTAAAATAGTGAAATGTTTTGGGCAATAAAAAACGGCAACCGAAGTTGCCGTTTTCACTTGCTTTAAGCTAACTGGGTTACCCCAGCATTAATCTTAGAAGAACAAGATCGCGCCCAAAGAAATAGTTTTTGCTTTAGCTTTATCGCTACCGCCACCAGCTTGATCAACATCACGCTCTGATTCTGAGTATTCAGCAACCAAGTTCAAGTGTTTAGTGATTGGGTGGTAAGCACCAACAACCCACATTGAATCTTCGATTTCATCAAAAGTATCTACTGAGTTGCCATCTAATGTAGATTCACCGTATGAAGCACCCAGTTTAGTACCTACACCTGGCAATGTGTATGTTGCTTGAACGTACCATTGGTCTGAATCACGTGATTTACCGTTAGCATCAAAACCTTGGTTGAATTGTACAGTTTGTCCGATACCGTCACCGTTACCATAGTAACCTGTTAAACCAAAACCAGCCACGTTCACGTTAGCACCGATATCCCATGCAGTTGCACGGTCATCGCTAGAACCATCTGCATCTGTAGCATCTGCAACGTCATCAAATTTTTGTGTAATTGCAGAAGCCCAAACTTTACCAGCTACGTCGCCAGCCCACTCGTAAGAAGCTTTACCTTCGTACGCTGTTTGTGAACCACCACGTTGTTTTGATAATGCGTTAGGGTTTTTAGCTGTACCAACGCTTGATGAAGCGTCAAAAGCTTGTGTCAAACCAACTGTGAAGCTGAAGCCATTCCAGTTTGGTGATGAGTAAGCCACTTGTGATTTCCAGTCAGCATACATAAAACCTGTACCGATACGACCCAATGTAGTTGTGTTACCAGCCAATGAACCAGCTGCTGAACCAACGCCCAACAATGTCATGTCGTTCAAGATCGCGTCAGAAGCGTAGATACCCAAATCTTTACCTAGTTTGATAGAACCCCATGATTTGTCACCGAATGTCAAGAATGCTTGACGGTTTTCTTGTTGTGAATCTTGGAAACCTGAACGTGTTGTTGAAGCACCTGGGTTGATGCTGATAGTGAAGCCAACATCTAAGTCGTTTTGACGTGTTTTACCAGAAACAGCCAAGTAGTTTGGTAACAAACCAGTTGTGATGTTTGCAGTAGAATCAGCATCACCGTCGCCCAAACCTAGTGGAGCTGCACCAGCACCAGTGTCACCACTGAAGTTTGTGTGTGTGTAGTAAGCGTTTACCACACCGCCGATGTCCAATGTCCAGTCACCCGCTACGATACCGCCAGCAGCTTGTGCGCTAGAAGCTGCAGCGATTAAAGCTGAAGCAACTGCTAATTTGATTGTTGTTTTCATATAAATCTCCATAAAAAGAATTACTGTTTTTACTACTTAAATTAACCTCTTATGCTGCTGACTATCGCTAGCAAACAACGCAAGAGAAAGTTTGCAAACTTTCTCAATGAAACTAATTTATAAAAAGAGCAGTTTCACCAAGAAGGTAGAGGCATTATGCACACGGAAATATTTTGAAACAACTAATAATTGGCATTTTTGTCGCAAATTAACGCGTGTGTTGTATTTTTGCAACAATGGTGTTTTGGTAGGAGCACAACTTGTTGCGCTCCTACACATACAGTGCATTGCTAAACGAGGTTGTCGCTCCTATCTAAGTGCTACGCAATTGAAGAATGACACAAAACCTAATTCTTAACTCTAATGTATCGGCGAATATAACGGCAATTAAATCGGCACAATATCCCAAAAATATAAATACTTTACAATAAGTTAGGTCAGCTGAGCTCACGATTGAGCGCATGACCAAGAAGCTAGTGTGCAATGCATTACGTGCTACTTACTGGCGTAAGAAACCAAGTGCTGGTCCATGCATCATTCAGATCGTGGCAGTCAGACTGCTCAAAAACTTATCACGCATTGCAGGTAAGCTACAAGATGCAAACCTCTATGAGCAACAAAGGGCCTGTTGGGACAACGCACCAATGGAGAGCTTCTTTCATCTAAACATCCCGTGGATGTTATGAGAATTACCCTGAAGCTTAAGCCCTAATGCTATCGCGAGCAAACCCATCAATGGAAAGATCGCAGCCATCATGAATGTCAGCTCACCGCCCCAATACTGCAACGCATAGCCCCCCGCTATACCACCCACCGTCCCACCTACTCCATAAGCCACACTGTTATAAATCGCCTGACCTTTCGCCTGATGACGTCCATTAAAAAACTGGGTGATTACCTCAACTGAGGCGGCATGGAAACTGCCAAACGTGGCTGCGTGTAGCGACTGAGCAAAAATCAGCAACCAAAGATTATCGACAGCCACACCAATCAGACTAAATCTTAAAACTGCCAGCATTAGACTAATCAATAATACCGCCTTTAAACTGAATCTCGCCAAAATACGCGGCATCAACATAAAAATCACAATCTCGCAAATCACACCAATCGACCACAACAGACCAATCATACCCTTGCTATAACCATGCTGCGCTAGGTATATAGAGTAAAAGTTATACAGCACACCATGCGCGGTGACCATCAGCGAACACCCCACCAGCAGGGCGATCACATTAGGTTGCTTGATCACCTGCCAAATAGAGAAATGATCATGAGCATGCGGCTCAATCTTGGGCTCCGGCAAAGAGTAAGTGAGCGCAAACAATAGCATTTGTACGGCAAGCAGAAACCACAACAGACTATAAATTCCTGTAGCATCAATCATCAATCCAAGGACAACAGCGGCCACTATAAAACCTAGCGACCCCCACATACGAATACGGCTGTAATGCCCGTTAGTGGTTGCCAAATGGGCTAAGGTCAGTGATTCAGCCAGAGGCAATGTTGAACTGGTAAACAAACTCAGTGCCGCCATTACCAGAAACATCCAGAAAAAGCCGTGCGCCCAAAATACAGCGGTGAACCCACATAAACCAAGGAATGCAGTCAATTTGATCCACGGCGCACGTTTACCGGTATGATCAGCTAGCCATCCCCAAAAATTAGGGGCAAAGATACGGCTAATCTGAAAAAGCGACATCAAAATGCCTATATCCGCCGCACTGAATTGCTCTGACTGGAGATACAAGCCCCAATAAGGCACGAAAGCACCCACAAAAAAATAATAAACAAAATAAAAGCGAGCGAGTCGATGATGAAGTTTTGCATGCATAAGTGAGATAGTACCAATAAAAAAGTCGGCATTCGCCGACTTTCTGCTCATCGGAACCATAAATTATGTGATCTTTGGGGTCGAACAACGTACATCTGCATTCTGCCCACGATGGCGCAATGCATGATCCATCAACACCATGGCCAGCATCGCCTCTACAATCGGCGTTGCCCGCACACCGACACAAGGATCATGTCGACCAGTAGTCTGCATCGTCACGGCATTGCCATCTTTGTCGATCGAACGACGCTCTTGCGGAATACTGGAAGTCGGCTTCAAGGCAACGTTGACGCAAATCGCTTGCCCGGTTGATATGCCACCTAAAATCCCGCCCGCATGATTGGAGACAAACCCCTCTGGCGTCATTTCGTCTGAATGAACGCTGCCGCGCTGAGCAACACTCGCAAACCCTGCACCAATTTCCACACCTTTCACCGCATTGATGCTCATCATGGCATAAGCGATTTCAGCATCCAGTCGGTCAAAAATCGGCTCACCAAGGCCGACAGGCACACCTTCTGCCACCACAGTGATCTGCGCACCTACCGAGTCACGGTCACTGCGAATCTTGTCTAAATAATCTTCCAATGTTGGCAAAATCGAGGTATTCGGTGAAAAAAATGGATTCTGATTCACCATATCCCAGCTTTCAAAGGGAATTTCTATTTTGCCTAACTGGCTCATGTACCCACGAATCACCACACCATAATGCTCGTTCAACCACTTCTTAGCGATGGCGCCAGCAGCTACTCGCACTGCGGTCTCGCGCGCGCTAGAACGCCCACCTCCGCGATAATCACGCACGCCATATTTTTGCGTATAGGTGTAATCGGCATGACCTGGGCGGAAAGTATCCATAATCTTACTGTAATCATGAGAACGCTGATCAGTATTGCGAATCAGCAGACCGATTGGGGCGCCAGTGGTCCTCCCCTCAAATACGCCCGAAAGTATCTCTACCTGATCTGCCTCCTGACGTTGCGTCACATGGCGAGAAGTACCCGGCTTACGGCGGTCTAAGTCAACCTGCAAATCTTCAGCACTGAGTGGCAGCCCCGGCGGACAGCCATCCACGACACCACCTATAGCAGCGCCATGCGACTCGCCAAAGGAAGTAAAAGTAAAAAGCTTACCAAGTGTGTTGCCTGACATGGAACGACCTCAATTTTAAAGTGTCTTGATTCTAACACACCACAGACATGTATTAGTGGACCAAACCTTTGATCCACTGCGTGTATACATGCTTTGCTACTTTATTTAAAAAGAAACAGTGCAAGGGAAGCGCCTGCTGAATCATTTCTACTGACTGAACAGCAACACTAGAGGATGCCATCGCTATTTCATCCACCCCTATCTCACACCAACTTTTGACCATTTCTACACTCATTTCAATATGGCATTGCAATGCAAGGTGATTGCCCACCGCATATGCTTGATTCTGGCAATGCGGACTCGAGAGTAAATGCACAGCACCTTCAGGTAACGAGAATGTCTCACCATGCCAGTGAAACCCATTAAACCGCTCTATTTCACCAAACCAATAGCGCGCCACTGGATTGTCGCTCACCTCCACCTCGCCCCAGCCGATCTCCTTGACTGCATTGGGCATCACCTTCCCACCCAAAGCCTTACTGATAAGCTGGCCACCTAGGCAGTGGCCTAAAATGGGGATATCCAATTTAACCGCCTCGCGTATCAAATCTAACACAGGGTTAATCCACAGCAAATCATCATTCACACTCATCGGTCCGCCCATCAGCACCACTCCGCTAACCGCATCCAGTGAAGACGGCCATCGTTCACCCTCATCGATTTTTATCAACACCCATGGAATACGTTGCTCATCCAGAAACGTTGCAAAATAGCCTGGACCTTCAGTAGCGGCAAACCGAAAAATAACAACACTTTTTGTCTCAGCCCTCATCACCTCTCCCGTATTTGATACTCACCACTGGCAATATTATCCAGCGTGTGCTGTCCAATGGCATACCGAATCAAACGTAAGGTTGGAAACCCCATCTTAGCTGTCATTCGCCTGACTTGGCGATTCTTTCCCTCAGCAAGCTTAATCTCCAACCATGTGGTTGGGATAGCCTTGCGCTCCCGTATCGGAGGAGTGCGCACCCATAGCATTTCCGGTTCTGGAATAATGCGCACCTGTGCCGGTCGCGTCACAAAGTCCCCCAGATCTACCCCCTGCCTTAATGGTTGCAAATCAGCATCCAATGGTGCGCCCTCCACTTGAGCCCAATAGGTTTTTATTTCTTTGTGCTTGGGGTGGCTTAATCGATGTTGCAATACGCCATCATCGGTTAAAATAAGCAAACCTTCTGAGTCCGTATCCAGACGCCCTGCAGCATACACGCCTGGAATCGGAATAAAGTCTTTTAACGTGGGGTGTCCTTGCTTGCCATTTTTAGGATCGTGTGAACTGAATTGACACACGACGTTAAAGGGTTTATTAAATAAAATTAACATCAGGAAACTAACAATGGCTTCAAAAATTACAGCACCTCGTGCTGGTGAAAAAATCACAGTCAACGCTGACAACACGCTCAACGTACCCAACAACCCGATTATCCCATTTATTGAAGGAGATGGCATCGGTGTTGATATTACCCCGCCTATGATTAAAGTGGTGGATGCTGCCGTCAATAAAGCCTATAACGGTACTCGAAAAATCTCTTGGATGGAAGTTTATGCTGGGGAGAAAGCGGTCAACGTATATGGCAAGGACAAAGATGGTAAAGACACTTGGTTACCAAGCGAAACCATGCAAGCGGTTAAGGACTATGTCATTTCGATTAAAGGCCCCTTAACCACGCCAGTGGGCGGTGGTATTCGCTCACTGAACGTCACTTTGCGTCAGGAGCTTGATTTGTATGTCTGCTTGCGTCCTGTGCAATACTTTTCTGGCGTGCCTAGTCCGGTCAAACACCCAGAAAAAACAGACATGGTCATTTTCCGTGAAAATACCGAAGACATTTATGCAGGCATTGAATGGGCTGCAGGCACGTCAGAAGTTGAAAAAGTCATTCGCTTTTTAAGTGATATGGGAGTACGCAAGAAAGTTCGCTTCCCTGAGTCTTCCGCCATCGGGATTAAGCCTGTATCAAAAGAAGGGAGCCAGCGTTTGGTTCGCAAAGCGATCCAATACGCCATCGACAACAATCGCAAGTCGGTCACCATCGCACACAAAGGCAACATCATGAAGTTTACCGAAGGCGGCTTCAGGGATTGGGGCTACGAAGTCGCAAAACAAGAATTCGGTGCCATAGAGATTGATGGCGGACCGTGGTGTAAACTTCCCAACGGCATTATCGTAAAAGACTGTATCGCAGATGCGTTTTTACAAGAAATCTTGCTGCACCCTCAGGATTACGATGTCGTCGCGACACTCAACCTCAATGGCGATTACATGAGCGACGCTTTGGCAGCACAAGTGGGCGGAATCGGCATCGCCCCAGGTGCCAATTTAAGCGACACTATCGCCATGTTTGAAGCCACGCACGGCACAGCACCCAAGATTGCAGGCAAAGACATCGCCAATCCTAGCTCACTCATTCTTTCAGCCGAAATGATGTTGCGCCACCTTGGTTGGGTAGAAGCGGCCGATCTAGTATTAAAAGGCGTCGCTAACGCAATCACCTCCAAACGAGTCACCAGCGACTTCTCAAGCCAGATGGAAGGAGCAACACAAGTCAGCACCTCACAGTTTGGAGACGAAATTATCGCCAACATGTAACACGAAACAACATCAAGAAAAAACAAAACGGCTCATCACTTCTGACGAGCCGTTTTATTAAACGCTACTGCTATAAACTATTCTGATCAATCTTTAAGACTTAAGCTTTCTGAATGTTTGAAGCCTGTTTGCCTTTAGGACCTTCTGTTAAATCAAAGCTAACACGTTGGCCCTCTTTTAGACTTTTATATCCCGCCTCTACAATCGCAGAAAAGTGCGCGAACAAATCGTCACCACCATCATCCGGAGTGATAAAGCCAAAGCCTTTAGAATCGTTGAACCATTTTACGGTACCTGTTGCCATTTCATACATCCTTACATAATACAAAGGGGGGCGCCCCAAAAAGTTTGCCTCAAGAACAGAAGTCGCAGTAACTAAATTACTAAAGTCGGCTACAAAAAACTCGAATTCAAACACCTGGCGGCATTTATAAAGGGGTTTTTTGTTGCTGTCAAGTGGTTTTTACTCTGACATCTGCTTTACTTTATACAACACACTGACACAAGCGATCTGCGACAGGTCAAAACACTGATTACAATCGCTTAGCGTAGCTTGAACCCTCAAGCATGGGGAAGCTCAAAACTCTTCCTTACAAACACACCCACCGCTTGTTGCAATTGCTTTAACACCTACTTCTTGGTGGCAATTGATAACATACGCTCTATCTCCTTGTAGGGCTGCGCCCCAAGCATCCGCTTACCATCAGAGAAAATCAAGGTTGGCGTACTCTGCACACCTATTCTTTTCGCCAGCCCCCCAATACTTTCCAAAGGCACATCGCAAACACCTGATGTCTTGGGTAAGACATCCCGCATAACCCAATCATCCCAAGCCTTGATTCGATCTTTTGCGCACCAAATCAACTTAGATTTATTCGCCGCGTCCGGATGTAGCGCATCGATTGGATAAAGGAAGGTGTAAATTGTTATATCATCAATATTGATCAACTCATTTCTCTCTAACCGCTTACAGTAGGGGCAATCAACATCAGAAAACACCACCAACTTGCGGCTACCGTTTCCTTTCACCACTTTGATGGCCTGGTCCAAGGGCAAACTTGAGAAATCAATCTTTGTGAGATCTTCCAAGCGCTCGCCAGTGATATCTTTTTTGGTTTTCGGGTCAACCAGTCGACCTTCTGCAATCAGGAAGGTTAATTTTTCATCGGTATAAATAATCTGTCCACCCATGAAAACTTCATACAAGCCTGCGTATGGGGTTTTAGTTACTTTTTCCACTTTGAATTTAGGGTATGCAGCCTCAACCGCTTTTTTTAAACTCACCTCATCCGCCAGTGCTCCCTGTATATACGCACTCAACATCACGATTGAAAGAATCTTCTTTAACACACCACTCTCCATTGCATACCATTCATTATTCTCGACAAAACTGCTCAGCACTTACAGTGAAATAGCACTATTCACCATCATCTTCCTGATGAAGGGATGATTTGTCACCCACAAACCTCGATTCCTGATTTTCTTGAGCCATGCACTCTGACTATTAAACAGATAAAACAATCCATTGGTCAGCGTGGTCATCCCCAATACGTCTGCTTTTCTCACGCGCATATAATGTCCTAACAAACTTGGATCATTAAGCGCTTGATATAAACCTTTAGTCGACAGCACGTTCAGCAACTCAATAACATCTCTAAAGCCAAGGTTAACCCCCTGCCCAGCCATTGGGTGTACACGATGAGCAGCATCTCCAATTAAAATCACTGAATCCATCACCACTTGACTGACTTTCTTTAGCACCAAGGGAAAGCCTGATGGCGTATTCATTAAATTTAACGCCCCCAAAGCCTCGCCACCGGCCGCGACCACCGCCTGCGTGAATGCA